>OMAJ01000779.1_pt1 | contig 14726 bp, 10 predicted proteins | sample 1644631 | NCBI WGS metagenome assembly OMAJ01 (sample SAMEA103958133, study PRJEB25191) | human gut metagenome | biome: human-associated habitat [ENVO:00009003]; feature: intestine environment [ENVO:2100002]; material: feces | place: Germany | collected 2013/2015 | reverse complement strand
GAACCGAGACATTGCCGTCACCCAGAGTTGTCATACGCATGGTCTCACGGCTGATGCGGAACTCGATTCCCTTGTATTCCTGCGGAGAAAGGTAGGTGTCGAATACATTGGTGTATCCCACACCATACATGGTGGCGCGTGTCACATAGCGGGTAGCCTGAAGTGAGTCTGTGCCGTTGCCATTTCCGTTCCCCCCGAAAGAGGGGAGAGCGGTTGCTATCATCAGTAATAGCAGTATGCTTGTTTTTACTTTCATACGCAGTTTTATCTTGGACTTGTGCTAAAACAGTTTCATCTGTCCGGTCATTTCGTCGAGTATGTCGTTTTCTGTTTTATCACTGTCCGGGTCCAGATTTTCCGGTTCTTCTGCCGCTTCTTCGGGCTGTTCCTTTACCGGTTCCGGGAAACGGGTAGGTTCAAGCTCGTTGATGGTATCCACCGTGTAGGTAGTGATTCGCTTCCCTTTGGCTTTGAAACCTTTCACTGCGATAAATTCTTCCGCATCAATCACCATCGCTTCACGGAAGCTGTCGTGACCGCCAAATATAACTTCCAGACGAGGATAGTACTCGTCAGTCAGGAGGATCAGACGGGTATTCTTATTTTCTCCCAGATAGTTCTGCTTGCGGTTGGAACCCTCAAAACAGAAACGTTTCAGATATGGATAGTTCTGCTGGTCGGCGTCATAAAGCGCGGCAGTCCATATCTTGTTCGGGTCAAACTTCTCGACAATGCTGACATTGTCCTCGTAATGGTTGCTCAGGTCAAAGTTAGTGGTGTAGAACTCGCCATTGTTGAGCACCACCAGAATGGTGTCGTCGCTTTGGAATTCTCCCAGATATTCTCCCCGTCCATCGTAGTTGAGGCGCAGGATATCACGGTCGAACCATACCTTTCGCCCTCCGAGGGTGGAACCGCCTTTTTGCTTCAAGGCAATCTTATGAACCGGCAGACGGGTGAGGATCACTCCTTGTGCCTGACGTCCTTTGATGCTGATTTCGCTGAAATCACGTTCGAAGATAATGCGTCTTACGCGTGGGTTCGGCTTTAATGTCACTTTGATGATTTCGGCTTCTCCGTTCGGGTTGGCGCTGAAATAAGTGATACGTGAGTCTGGCGTTCCCTGTGTGACATCGTATTCACGGTCACGGACAACACCTGTTACAGCAAAGCGTTTGATATAGGTCGTTCCTTCTTTGCCGTCCCGATAAGTGATGTTGTAGATGGTTCGCTTGTCATTCTTCTTGAAGACATTGACATAAAGTATGTTTTTGCCTACAAATTTTTTGTCGGCTACCGGGGTGACGATATATTTACCATCCCGGAAGAAGACGATTACATCATCGATATCTGAACAGTTGGCGACGAATTCGTCTTTCTTCAAGGCTGTTCCGATAAATCCTTCTTCGCGGTTGATGTAGAGTTTCTCGTTGGCTTCTACCACTTTGGCGGCTTCGATGGTGTCGAAGTTGCGCAGTTCGGTGCGGCGCGGGAAGTTCTTTCCGTATTTGTTTTTTAGCATCTGGTACCAGTTTACGGTATAGTCCACGATGTGAGCGAGGTGATCGTCGATTTCGGCAATCTCTTCTTTCATACGGGCGATCAGTTCATCGGCTTTGTCGGTGTTGAACTTCAGGATGCGTCCCATCTTGATTTCCATCAGTTTGAGAATATCCTCTTTGGTTACTTCACGGATAAAGCTCGGATAGAAAGGAGTCAGGCGGTCGTCGATATGTGCGCAGGCAGCGTCCATGTCTTTGGATTGCTCGAACTCTTTGTCTTTATAGATGCGTTCTTCGATAAATATCTTTTCGAGGGAAGCGAAATGGAGTGATTCCAGTATTTCCCCTTTCTTGATTTCCAGTTCCTGTTTCAGCAGTCCCAGTGTGTTGTCTGCCGACTTTTTCAGCACTTTGCTGACAGTGAGGAAGTGGGGTTTGCTGTCATCAATCACACAGCAGTTGGGGGAGATACTTACTTCGCAGTCGGTAAAGGCATATAATGCGTCAATTGTTTTGTCCGATGATGTTCCGGGTGCCAGATGTACCAGTATCTCTACGTTGGCAGCTGTGTTGTCGTCTACTTTACGTATCTTGATTTTTCCTTTGTCAACTGCCTTTAGGATAGAGTCGATGACGGTAGAGGTAGTCTTGCCATATGGAATCTCCGTGATAGCCAGTGTCTTGTTGTCCAGCTTGTTGATTTTAGCACGTATTTTTACCGCTCCGCCACGTTCTCCGTCGTTGTATTTGGCAACGTCGATGGAACCGCCTGTCTGGAAGTCGGGATATAGCTGGAACGACTCTCCACGCAGATAGCTGATAGAGGCATCGCAAAGTTCGTTGAAATTGTGAGGTAATATCTTGGATGAAAGTCCGACAGCAATACCTTCCACTCCCTGTGCCAGCAATAGAGGGAATTTGACAGGGAGAGTCACCGGTTCTTTGTTTCTGCCGTCGTATGACAGTTTCCATTCGGTGGTTTTAGGATTGAATACGATGTCCAATGCGAACTTGGAAAGGCGTGCCTCAATATAACGGGGAGCTGCCGCACCGTCTCCGGTGAGAATATTACCCCAGTTACCCTGACAGTCAATCAGCAGGTCTTTCTGCCCCAACTGTACCAGTGCATCGCCGATAGAAGCATCACCGTGCGGATGGAACTGCATGGTGTGTCCCACAATATTTGCCACTTTGTTATACCGTCCGTCGTCCAGCCGTTTCATGGAATGTAGAATACGTCGTTGCACAGGCTTCAAACCATCGTTGATGTGGGGAACGGCACGTTCCAGAATCACATAAGAAGCATAGTCCAGAAACCAATTCTGGTACATGCCTGTTAACTGATGCTTTACGTTTTCGTCCCGCGCGTCCGCCGGTTTGTAGTCTGAATGTTCTTCCGTTATCTCGTTGATTTCGTCACTCATATATCAATCTTCGCTTTGCTTTTACAACAAATTATCTTCTTTACATCAAAAAAAAGGGGATGTGCACGCAAAAATACGAAATTAATTCATATGAGGACGAAAAGAACTCACGTTTTTTATGATACTGACAACTCCAATCATCCTTTGTTTTCGTGAGTAAACTACCCAGGGACTTGACAACGTTCTTTTTATGTTGTATATTTGTAGTCGGCTATAAAGCCTGACTAAAAACCGAAATTAATGAAAAAAGAATTGTTTATTGCAACATTTATCTGCATGTGTTTACCTCAAAATAGGTGTAATATGCTAACAATATAACAGGAAAAATCAGCCAGTGATAACCTGCTGGGAACTCATGTGTAAACAATGGGCTGTGAATCTTTAGTGGATTTACAGCCTTTTTTGTTGCATAAATTTGAGACTTTTTCTGCAAAAGGAACTATTCGCGTTTATAATAAACTAGAGAGACGTTTCTAATAAACGATGAAAGAATTTATTAGAAACGTTCAAATAGTCATTGTGTAAAAGATAAACTATTTTCAATATATCTCGATGGAGGATGTATAGTATCTCTCTTATAAAGCAGTTGCTATGGTAAACTATAATAACAGATGCGTTCGTTTGCTTTATTATACAAAAAGAGATATGACGCACTGGCGTCATATCTCAATGAAACTTAAACCTAATGAAGAAACCTGAGGGGAGAATGCGGATTATACCCTTATTTCCCAACCTTTTTCGTATTCTCTTCCCCAAAGCTTGTTAGCTTCCAAATCATTGAGAATACGTCCGCTACCCGGATCAATGTTTAAAGAATGACCTACGCGCTGTGCAATATTGCCGAGTTGTACAAGCTGTGTACTGATACAGGCATCTACGATGCCGGAGTTCAGCTTGCCTCCTTTGCGGATAGCGTCAAACCAGTTTTCGAAGTGAAAGGCGTCCAGCTTTTCCGATGGATTTAATAGATTGCCGGTTTCAAACTTCAAATTACTTTTTACGTCCTTGATAACTTTACCCTGTAAATCTGTTATTTTATATTCATTACCGCCACTGATAAAGAGCGTACCTGTTTCTCCGTAGAAAGCCGTACCTACTCCGAATCCGTCTACCGGAGTACTGTTGCAGCTACGCCCTTCCCAGGAACAGGAAGCTTCGTCACCGAACTGGAAGGAAATGAGTTGTGTATCCGGTGTTTGCCAGTCGTCCTGAAACCGGTATCTCCCCCCGATGGAGTCTACCTTTGTCGGATAGTCCACACCCAGCCCCCAACGGAGTATGTCGACAAAGTGAGTTCCGTTATTCAATGCTTCACCTGTACCCCAGTTCCAGAACCAGTGCCAGTTGTAATGAATATAATTGTCTTTAAAGTCAGCCACACGAGGTGCCGGCCCTTGCCATAAATCCCAGTCCAGATAATCCGGTACAGGCATGACTTTACCTGTTCCGATCGAAGGACGATTGTTGACATACCAAGACTTGGCATACCTCACCTTGCCAATCGTTCCTGACTTGATTTCTTCTATTGCTTTGATTACATTCGGCCACGAACGGCGTTGGTTGCCGACTTGGACAATACGGTTGTATTTGAGAGTGGCGCGCATCAGCATTTCATTTTCCGCCGGATTATGGCTGGTCGGTTTTTCCAGGTAGACATGTTTGCCTGCCTGCATAGCCATGATAGCCGCCTTTGCATGCCAATGGTCGGGAGTAGCGATAACTACTGCTTCAAAATCGGTTGATTCCAGCATTTTGCGGATGTCCTTTTCTCCCTTCGGAGTACGTCCGCTGATTTTATGTATGTCTGCCTGACATTTCTCTAGTGCTCTTGAATCAACATCGCAAAGATAGGTTACTTCGCAACCTTTCATTTTAGCAAATCCTTGTGCCAGGGCATTCCCTCTGGAGTTAACACCAATAACCCCGATACGTATTTTGTCGTTTGCACCTAGAATTTCTTGATAACTATTGGCACCGAATCCGGGAATGATACTTCCCAAAGAAAGGGCGGCTGTACCTGCTACTGTCTTTTTTATAAAATCTCTTCTTGTAGTCATAGTATTTATTTTTTTTCAAAATTAAGCTGTTATTAGGTAATATCAGACTTCTTTTCCGTTAATTGGTCTTCAAAAAACGTCAGGATGCTATTTTTTCTTTCGAAAAAAGTAGCGCAGTCCAATAAAGAGTATACGGGGAATCCATTGTATGAAATAGATAAAGAGGCTGATTACAAAAACATATCCGAGTTGGGTGAACGTTTCAATCCAGGGACGTGTATATGCCACAATAGCAGCAATATTAATCACGAAAGCGAGAAGAAAGCATACCAGGTAAATGTTTCTTTCCCTTCTGATTTTCTGGGAGGTAATAATGATATCTTTCATAACTTAAAATTTCATGTAAGGGATTTTATATTCATCTGGGAAAAGGATGCGGCGCTCTTCTTCCATGGCCTGATTGCCGAGCAGGCAAAGTACCGTGGAACAATAAGCTTCTTCTACTACATTCTGTGCTTTTTCGCCGGTGATACACGACTGGCAGAACGAAGAGAGGATAATATCTGAACCGTCTTTATCAGCTCCGATCATGCTCAGACCATTGTTGACCTGAATATCTCCCTCGATGATGAAGTGAGGGGTATACTCCATTTTGGTTTCCGGGCGCCAGCTGGGACCTGCTGTAGGGATTGCTGCAAATACTTTGTCTTTCACTTGCCCGATCAGTTGCCGTATTCCTGATGTTGAATGGTCTTCTTCCAGATAGTAAATTCCTTTTGCCATTTCCATAGTACCTTTATGTCCCAGAATCTGGTCTTCCATGCCATTGAATTTATTGGAAATCAATGATTCGTAAGCAATTTTAGCTCCGTCGGAGTACCGGTAAGTTACATTTACGCTGTCATATACTTCACGTCCGTCTTTCCAGTAGACAATATCGCCCATACCGATAATGCTTTCCGGCATTCGCCGGGCTGCCCAGTTGCAGACTTCCAGCTGGTGGCAAGCTAGTTCGGTCATTAGTCCGCCGGAACTTTCTTTATACAATCGCCAGTTTATTTGACGTTCCAGTTCCGGAGAAGGAACAGGGCGGCGCCAGTCTGCATTTCTAAACCAGTGGCAACGCATTCCTACAACGTCTCCAATGAGTCCGGAATGAATCATTTGCATCCCTTTGATGTACTTCTCGTCATACATCCGCTGCATGCAGAAGTAAAGTACCTGACCGGTATTTTGGTAAGCGTCATAAATAGCCTTACACTCGTCTAAGGTACGTGCCATTGCCTTTTCGCAAAACACATGTTTGCCTGCTGCCAATGCGTCCAATACAATAGGAGCATGCCAGTTCAGCGGAGTGGAAATAATGACTCCGTCGATATCTGCCGATTCCAGTAATTGACGATAATCTGTGTATGGTTTGGCATCCGGACACAAATCTAATGCTTGCTGAAGGTTAGGAGCGTAGTTGTCGCAAACTGCGACAATCTGTGCATGCGGAATTTCCTTCAGGTTATGGATATGGTACTGTCCTCTGGAACCTGTTCCGATTAAAGCGATCCGTGCTTTCTCGTTGCGTATCTCTTTGAGCTTTTCAGGGGTGCAGGAAGACAACCAGGGTGTTGTGCTGAGTAAAGCGGTTCCTCCTGCAATGTATCCCAGACTTTTTATAAACTGTCTAAGACTTAAGTCTACTCCTTTTTCTGTATTTTTCGTCATATTTTTATAGAGTATATATGTTTCCTTGTATATTTTTAAAATGTGTACTGATCTGCTTCCGTTGATTATTGTCCGCGATCATCCAGACTGTGCTGAGCACTTCTGCATCCAGTGGGTCACTGGATATGATAGTCGTAATTTTCTTCTGGTTGTTGTAGGTACCGGTGAGCGGATTTATAATATGTCCGGTGTATTGCATTGTATTTCCCGATGTGGACAATGTGTTGTCCGCAAGACTGAATTCGTTGAGGGACTGTTGACTATATGGATTTAATAAGCTGACTTTCCAGCAGTCACCATAAGGATGACGGCCAATTCCCATAATAGAACTATTCCCGAAATCAATGAAAGCGTCCCGTATATTTCCTTGTAGAAGAATCTCCTGAATCTTTTTTAGTGCATACCCTTTCGCAAAACCGCCGAAATCAAGAGAAAGCGGCGGATAGGCAGTAGATATATGCCTGTTGTCGTGAAACTGTATGAGAGAGAAATCTTTCAGCGTGATATCGAAAAGATGAAAAGTCTTTTCATAGTAAGACCGGCAAAGCTGAAGAATCGTCCCGAACTCCGGGCTGACAGGTACTGGAGTTTGAGAAGAGAGTTTTAATTGGGCTGCTTCGCTTTTCGGGTCAAAGCGGTTCAGCATCCTTTCCAATCTTTCCAACTCATTGGTAATGACCGGCCAAAGCTTATTTAAGTACTCCCTATTGGGATGAATCATTAACATGTCGAAACGTGTCCCCATAACATGAGGAATGAATCCATGAAACATGGATTCATTTTCGTAATATTTTGTCTCTGTCCTTAACACTGACCTGATCCTTTATTTATTTTTCTTTCTTGGCAAGTTCTACAGCTGTTGTGGTAATATAATATTTGGATATTGTATTCTCATTTTCCCATTGCGGCATGTTCTTATCATGCAGATAAGTCAGGAACGATTCCGCTACTTTACTGAAGTGAGCTTCATGGCCTGATCTGTTTTCCTGTGGAATATCAATCAGATAAGTTCCATTACCCATATCTTTGATAAATAAAAACGGAGATTTTGCCTGTAACCGTTGGATTGTTTTTTGTAGCTGATCTTCAAATCCGGCACTATCCATGTCAGGGCTTTTTTGAATATAGAGTTGTTTGACAAAACCGCTTTCCTTATCTTGAATGGTTTTCAATGTGGCTTTACTTCCTTTTTTGATAGAAGTAAAAGTGTCACCGCCGCCCTTTGGAGGAGTATAATTCCAGGTAACCTTCATGTTTACGTGGATGCCCTTTACTGTATAATGAAGAGTACCGTTTGCTAAAACCTCCAGTACATTGTCTTTTACGTACTTGTTTAAGTAAGATGGAAAAGTATCGACTAAAGTTGATTGGGTGAACTCCGGTAATGTGATATGGGTAGCCCAATGTTCGGCTGTCAATACCTTGACATCCGATTGATAGTGGATAGCCTCGTCCGGGAAGCATTGCCAATTAACTAAATCGATGAGATGAGTGGTCACATCAGCTATACCTTCACCCTGTTGGGCCACATCGTAGTACCATGCTGGGCGGGTCAATGGTTTGCCGGACACCGTTTTGAAGAAATGATGCACACTCTCCATACTGACCGTCGGTTCAGTGAGTGAACCTTGCAGTAATTCACCGAATATCTCCGGGGTATGTAGTAACTCTCTTTCTATGATATTAAGAATGTCATATCGTTCAGTCATCAGATCATAGAGAAGTAATCCCTTTTTCTGGGCTAATTGATAGGCTGTTGCCAGTAAATCAAAATCCTGCCTGTTGATAGCCAACGGTTTGTCGGAAAGAACATGGTAGCCTGCTTTGATCGCTTCCAGAATATATTTTGTCTTTTTTTGATTGTTTCCGGCTAAGACAACAACATCTCCTTTACGATCGGAAAGCATTCTGGAAAGGTAATCTTCTCCTATATATGCCTCTTCTTCCCAGGCTGTAGGACTTTCTGTCCGTTGATTGTAAGAATGAATATTATTCAAATATTGCTTGACTTCTACTCCTTCGGGAGCATATACCCGGACAGTGTCATTGACGGCAGCTAACGCGTTTTTTTGTAACAAACTGGCGTGAAAATGTCCCGGGTCAAGCACTACTAATTCTATGCCGTGTCCCATTTCTTTGTTATGATGGTTACTAGTCTGTTTCTTGGAAAAAGTGCAGGAAGCAATCAATAATGAAATAGACAATATGCCGATATTCTTAAACGTGTACTTCATGTGTTGTCTTTATTTATAGGACTTGATTAATTTCCGGGCATCTTTCAATCCTTCCTGATAGGCTTCTTCCATAGAGACAATTTTCCCATTTTGCTCTTTGCTCATGTTAGAAGCTTTCATAAAGGTGAAAATTTCGATTGTTTCTTCTTTGGAGATAGGAGCTACTCCGGTTTTGAAGAACTTTAATATCTGGTCAAGTAGTACTTTGTAGCCTGCATATCCTCCGGCAGGAATTGCTTCTTTGGAGGTATATGCCGTACCTCCATAAATAGACGGTCCTTCCTTGATTCCTCTGAAAGTACCTATCCGGCCATCTTTCCAGCGTCCAACTACTACATCCGCTTCTTTGGAGGACATACGGTTGACAGATGCACAACCGGTTCCCATTAATGTATATAGTGTTTCCACTCCATGAATACCATAAAAGCCAAAGTCCGGGTGAGTCGGTTCTACCTTATGCGGAGAATAGCAGTCTGCTCCCAGAATCTTGCCGAACTCCCCCTTTCTCAATTTCTGATTTTGTGGAGAATATCGAAGTGCGGAAGAAGAAAAAATAGGAACATTGTATTTTTCAGCCATTTCGTAGATGGCAATTGCTTGTCCCAAAGTAGCTCCGACAGGCTTGTCAATATAGCATATCTTTCCGGACTTAAAGACTTCCATTGCTTGTTCCAGATGGATTCTTCCATCATTTGTTTCGAGCATGACACAATCTACTTTGTCGAGTAACTCTGCTATGGAAGAGGTGATTTCTACCCCGTGTTTTTTAACTTCTTCTATGTATCCGGGAATCCGTTCATAACTGGACTGGATCGTCTTTGAACCATAAGGATAGGCAGCTACGACTTCGAACTCTTTCACAAATTCGTCATCGGAGTCTCCGTTCAGTAGCTCGGTGAAGGCTGTAGAATGGGAGGTGTCGAGTCCAATAATTCCTATTTTGATTACATTCTGTGCATGTAGTCTGAAGCTGACAGACAAGAAAGCAAGGAGGATAAATAAGATATTTTTCATATGTATTTATAAGTTTATTCGTTCTGCACTTTCAGGATCCAAATATAAACAAGAATTTTCTTTTTTGCGTAATATACTGGCCGGACATTTTTCGGAAATTTCTCCATAAAGAGTGTTGTATACTGCATTGGCTTTATTTTTAAAAGGCACAATGCAGAACATCCAGTCCGCTTTTAATAAGGCTGGAATGGTAAGAGTCAGTGCTTTAGCAGGAACAAGGTCGAATGCTTCAAAGCATTTTTCATTCACTTGTTGCTGGCGACATATCGGGTCGAGTTCTACTACTTTAACTAAATGGGAGTCGTTGAAATTGGCTACATCCGGATCATTGAATGCAATATGACCGTTTTCTCCAATTCCCAGACAGACAATATCGACAGGATGACGAAGCAGCAATTCGGAATAACGTTTGCATTCTTCTTCAAGGTTTTCTGCTTGTCCGTTCAGATAGTTTACAGTCTTGAACGGGACTTTGTCGAAGATGCGCTGACGGAGAAAATTTCCGAAACTTTGTGGGGCTTCCGGATGAATACCGATGTATTCATCCATGTGGAAAGCGTTGATTCTGCTCCAGTCAATCTGTTTACTGTGAATAAGATGACTTAAGAATTCATTTTGTGAAGGAGCTGCGGCAAAAATCATATTGATTTCAGCTTTCTCTTTGAGAAGTTCGCATATTTTGTTAGTAACTTCTGTCGCAGCACATTTCCCCATCTGTTGGATAGAAGGGAACATTTTGACTGTTAATAGATCTTGTTGAAACAGGTATGTTTCATTGATTGTAGATAACATGGCCTTTTGATATAGTTGTTGTTACGTTAATTTGATTGTCGAAGATGACGATGTCGGCATCTTTACCTTCCTCCAAAGAACCCTTTTGGGAATCCACATGCAGAATGCGGGCGGGGGTAAGGGTTATCATTCGGATAGCATCGATTAGGGGTATGCCGGCTATATTTATCATGGTTCTTACCAAACGATCGGCGGTAGCTACGCTTCCGGCAAATGCCGAACGGTCGGGAAGCTTGGCTACTCCGTCTTCAATAATAACTTTCTGACCGTTGGTCAGGCTGCCCAATATGGATTCACCGTCCGGCATTCCCGCACCTCGCATGGCATCTGTGCAAAGTGCTGTTTTATCGGCCCCCTTGAACTTATATACGAATTGTAGTAAAGGTTTGGGCAGATGAATGCCGTCCGCAATGATTTCTACTGTCATACCATCAATCAGATAAGCTGCCTCTACCACACCTGCATAGCGATAGGCATTTCTACGGGTGATGGTTGACATCGCTGAATATAAATGAGTGATATGAGTATACCCTGCTTCGTATGCTTTTACCACTTCTTCATAAATGGCATCGGTATGTGCGATGGATGGGAGGATGTGACAGCTATTGAGCTTTTCCCCCAGTTCAACTGCTCCTGCCAGTTCCGGAGCAATACTCCACCGTACAATATCTTGTGAAGCTTCCAGTATTGTGTTATATTCGTCCGGATGAGGCGTTTTCAAATGATTGGGGTCTTGGGCTCCACGCTGCTTAGGCGAGAAGTAGGGCCCTTCCAGATGCAGCCCGATAAATTGGGCACCTTTTTTATTAAGACTTTTGGCTTTTTGATAAACGGCAAAGGTCGTCATTAGCTCTTCGTTTGTGCTGGTCAGTGTTGTAGGTACCATGGCTGTTGTTCCATATCTGGCATGAGTTTCGGCTACTCCCAGAAAGGCCTCTACGGTTCCATCCATAAAGTCATGACCTCCGCCACCGTGAACATGTATATCGATAAATCCTGGGGAGACATATTGTTGGTTGGCATCTATGATCCGGTCGTCAGCTTGAGGAATATATGCTTCGGATGATACAATCTGTTCTATCTTACCATTCCGGCAAACCATTATTTTATTGGTTTCGATGCCGGTAGGGAGTATTAGTTCTCCATTGATAATAATCAGTCTTTCCATTTTTTAAATTTTTAATGTCTTATGTTCAGTCTTATCTCCAGGAGTTGATTTTATGCCCTTTGATGGCAAAGAATACCAGATAGATAAAGCAAGGAATAAGTACCCAGTAACCGATACGCAAACTGTACTGGTCGGCAAAGTGACCATATACCAAAGGTAAGATGGCATTGCCGCATAATCCCATAATCAGCAGAGAGGAACCGGTTTTGGTGAATTTGCCTAACCCATGAATGGAAAGAGGCCATATTCCTGCATAGATCAGAGCGTTGGGAAAACCTAAAGCATTCAGGAAGAAGATGGAAGCATTGGCTTGATGACCGAATAATGTCATATCGAAGTCTGCCCATACCACTCCGAATGAGAGAGCCAAACCTAGTAATGTACACCCTATCAGTGCATTTTTCTGGGAAATGTATTTAGGGATAAGGATGATACCAAGTATATATCCTATCATTGTACATCCCAGTGTGTAAGAAGGGAATACTTTTGCTTCCAGTAAATCCATCCCCATAGAGTTAGCGTAATTGATTATAGTGTCAATGGCTATAACCTGTGTACCTACATGAAAGAAAATGGCCAATGCACCTAATATGAGGTATGGAAAGTCGAGAATGCTTTTTTTGTCAGTATGTTTATTGTCCTGTTCATCAGTGGCATTCTGCTCGTCAGTATTTATTTCCGGTAATACGGAGTAGCGGATACCGATACCTGTCAGCAGTAAGATGATGCCCAGAATAATGTATGGGATAATGACACGTTGTATCAATTCATTGAGCATGGCGTTCTTTGTTGCTTCGTCCAGTGCACCGGATTCAATTAATGCAAAGAGTTCACTGTCGTTTGCTTTCAGAATAAGGGCAGCGAATATGAGCGGGGAGATAATTCCTGCCACTTTATTGCAGATTCCCATGATGCTGATACGTCGTGCTGCACTATCTATCGGACCGATAATGGTGACATAAGGATTGGCGGCTGTCTGCAAAATAGCCAGGCCGGTGCCAATAGAAAACAAGCCGATGAGAAATATTTCAAATTGCCGTGCCAGAGCTGCCGGGACAAAGATAAAGGCTCCCAAAGCAGTCAGCATAAAGCCATACATGATTCCTTTTTTAAATCCAACTTTCTTCAATAGAATGCCCGAAGGAATGGCCATGACAAAGTATGCTATATAGAAAGCAAAGGCTACAAAATAGGATTCAAAATGGGTAAGCTCGCAAGAAATACGGAAGTATGGAATCAGTATGGAATTGACCCATGATACGAATCCGAATATAAAGAACATACCGGCCAGAATAGCCAGAGATATATAATAAGTTTTTTTTCTTGCCGAAGGTTGATTGTTTCCCATAAATTGGTCTTTTATAGTATGTATTTATATAATTGATAAAACAAAGGTAGGACATTCGATTTCTTTCTTCTCTGTGAAAAACGAAAAGCTACATTCAAAAAACGTATCTTTTGAAGCGCCTGTTTGTCGAATGTCCGCCTTCATTATTGTGCTTTGGTAAAGTACGTATCGTATTTTAAGATAAGACTGTCTGCTATTTGAATCGGGTCTTCCTCTGAAACAATAGGGAAAGAGTCTTTCTGTAGTGTCCAGTTGTATTCAAATTGCGTAATGTCCTGGTGGAATTTGTCTTCGTCAAAAGGTTTATCTTCCGAAACAGCAGCGATGACTCCGTCTGTGAAACGTTTCCAACGTTCCCGGTAGAAGCTTCGGGTAAGTCCGCCCCAGCCTCGATTGGCATAGTCATTCAGTTGGGTGTCCTGTTGCCCCCATACGGTCAGGATACAGCGTGCATTTTCTTCATAGTAATCCTTTTCCGACACGGTTGCACCACAGTTTCTGGCGTCTTGTAACCATTTCCCGATGGATAGAGTCGCGTCACAGGAAAGGAGGCGGTCTACGTCAAGCAAGAGGTTGTCCATACGGGTACTCCATTCTCTCATGCCTGTTGTATCTTTCCGGTTATAGCAAGCGGTAAACTGATCTCTATATTCGGAGAACAAGTTTCCTAGTACTTGTCTTCCGATATTGATTACGTCAAAGCGAAAATCACTATTGTTGATGTTCCGGGCTTTTAGTAGCTCTTTCCATATTTGCCATAAGTCGTTATTTGCGTAATGTATGCCGGGGTTTGTATTCCAACTTTTAGTTCCCGTTAGTCTGGGGCGTGCGTTCATTAATACCGATTGACCGCATGTGGCATGTTCGGTATAAATTTTCTGATGCAAGGCTCTCCACGCTTTGATGATATTGGCATCCTGATTTCCTCCTCTGCACATGGACCAGTTGGTTATCCATTGATCGGTAGTGACAGGATAATCCCATGCCTGGTCAAATACAAATTCGTACATAAGAGGGTTTACATCAAAGCCTTCAAGAGTTGCTCCCAAGCCATAGACATTGTCTCCTCCCTCCTTGAAGAGTCGTTTAATCTTGAAATCAATATCATTCAGATTGCCTGCTATCATCGTATTGCCGCCAAAATTACCCAGATAACACCAAATATAGGGATTCCCGTAATATTTTTCAGTATTTCGCCAGATTTCTGTATGATCGCAATAGTAATCGAGTAATATCAGTTTGTTATCCGGTACTGCTTTTAGAAAGGAACGGATACGGGGTTGAGTCCATTTCTTTTTGTCATAGAAGAACATCCAGGTCATTTGTAACCATTGGGCTGCTGAGTCTACCTGATGAATCGACTCGTAAATCTTGCTTGAGACATTGGCTAAAAAATCCTCGCTCCAGTCAGGAGAGTCGACTTCATTGAAAGGATCGATTCCATAAATATGGTCAGTACCATATACTTTGGTTTGTTCCTCCAGAAAACGGCGCTGAATGATTGAGTATAATGAGTCCATCGGATCAATAA
>OMAJ01000767.1_pt1 | contig 14847 bp, 10 predicted proteins | sample 1644631 | NCBI WGS metagenome assembly OMAJ01 (sample SAMEA103958133, study PRJEB25191) | human gut metagenome | biome: human-associated habitat [ENVO:00009003]; feature: intestine environment [ENVO:2100002]; material: feces | place: Germany | collected 2013/2015 | reverse complement strand
CCGACTTGGATGAATTTATAATAAATATAGGAAAAATAAATGCTTCCTTCTTTATGTATAAAGATAAGGAAGGAGAAATACAAACAAGAATCTCATCGCAAAATAATTCGTACTTTAAGGTAAAGGATGTGAAAGTTGGGAAAATACCTGATGTGTTACTTGCAGAAACGGAATGGACTAATGCTCATCTAAACAAAACATATCATCCCAAGTTGTATATCGAATCCAGACCTGTGTTGATTACAGAAATAACAATCGTTGATTCGGAAGGACTTACCTATATCTTTGGTGGAGATATTAATAGTATTGACCTGTCTTGTGCGTATTCTAAAGATCCTGATTATGATAGTCACTATAGTGTATATGGTGATCAGATAGGGAGTCATAGTATGATTTGGGATAGTTTTCACTCCAGTTTACTAGCTACAGCATCCACTTGGCATATCAAGAAAATAATATTACCCAATCAGGAAAATCTCACTTTTAATTATGATAAAGGAAATGTAAACATCGTAGAAAGATTTCTTTATACAGATCATGATTCTATACATGAGACGGAAGAATATGAGTACAATAAGTATCGTTTGCTGACATGTACGAGAAAGTATATTAATAATCCGAATGATAACAGTATGTTGGAAGCGAGAACTAAATATATTTCCGACTTGATGGAAGAATATGATAGTGTAACTTCCGGTTCCATTTCCTCCGGCTCTCCATTGAAAGTCTATGATACTATGAGAGCACAAGGATTGTTGTCTTATCCTGTAGAAACTGTTGTTAAGCGGAATGGAAAAGTTACTTCTGCCGAAGTGATGACATATAAGCTGTCTGATCAGTTTGCCGTTCAGGATAAACAGTATAAGTTGGAAAATGATGTGCCGTTAAGCGACTACTCCTCTTTCAAACTGCTGAACTCGGCTCAATATTCTATGGACAATCGATGTGCGCTCGAGATGGAATATCTTGATTATGATTCATACGGTAATCCGGCCAATATAGCAGATAAGGCTGGTGTCAAGACGGCTTATATATGGGGATATAAAGGCTTGTATCCTGTGGCTAAAGTGGTAAATGCCCGAAATACTTTCAAGTCCGTTCCTCAATATAGGGATGAGAGAACGACTAAGTACGTAAACCTGAAATACAGTTCATTGTCGGCTAATGTGAAATCGTATAACTTTTATACATCAAAAGCGGGTGATGTTGAAATAGTCCTTGCCGGAGCGTTAGGATTTAACTGGTATGTATCAGGACATCTTGACAATAAGGCTTTCAATCTGGTTCAGATGAGAAGCTCTGATAACATGGGCAAGCCTTGGACTGACTATCAAAATGCCTATACGTACAGTGCAACATTCTATGTCTCTGCCGGTTATCATACATTTAGTATTCTTAGTACTGATGCGTGTAAGGAATCGTCAGCAAATGTATATGACGGAGATATTCATTTCTCTTATTGGACAAGAAAAAGTATTGCTCCCGAGACAAGTGGTACAGATGATGTATTCTATGAGAACTTTGAAACCACTCATTTACGTCCTGCTTCTTTCGGATATCATAGTAATAATAGTTGTATCGGTCCTTATACGGTGTCTTTAGTGACGAATCCGGAAAGGAAATATGTAATAGATTATCAGGTCTTTAAGAATGGGAAGTGGGAGTATATGAAGCATGATTTTGTCAATGGTCGGGATTCAATAAATGAAGGAGTATACCCTATAGACGATGTACGTGTATATCCTAAGGATGCTTCGATAACTACATATGGCTATTATCCTCTCATAGGATTGAGGAGTGCGACTAATGAAAGGGGAGTAACGGAGTCTTATAGATATGATGACTTTAGCAGGCTGGTATCTGTGATGGATAACGATATGAATGTAGTTAAGGAATATGATTATTTTTATCAGAATCAATCCGTAGAACCTGAATTGACTTATTATAATGAGCAAATCAGAGAAACTTTTACCCGGAATACTTGTGACGCATCTTTAGGAGAAATGGGGGAATCTATCGATTATGTAGTGCCTGCAAAGAAATATAGTTCAACTTTATCACAGGAAGACGCTAATCAGAAAGCCTATATCGATTTGCGGAATAATGGTCAGCAATATGCCAATGAGCATGCAGAATGTAATTCGAATATAATCGTGTCTGTTTATAATCCCATGGAACAGGATTATTATCTGACGTTTGATTGGGGAGTTCAGGGAAGCATCGTTACCGATTATTACGAAATACCACCCAGCCGCAAAATCGCTGATACGGGAGATGTACTCAAAGACTATGAGCCTATTAAGGTTTACGTACCCAGAAGATTCTATAGAGATACTCGGGTTGCACCTCAAGATGATCATTGGGCATATGAGGAGCCTTCTATAAAATCCACTCCTTATGCTTTCGATATCAACTATAACATTGAGTATTATACCGGTCATGAAGATACATACGTTATAGGTGGTTATCCTTTTGCTTATTAATTCTCTTTATTAAAAACAATCAGATATGAAGAATTTTTTATATTGTATGTTTACAATGACATTGCTATCCATTGATAGTAACGCTCAACCGGGTAATTCTATCAGTGAATTACGTAAAAGTGATCTATGGACTGATTTGGGAGAGATTCTTGAACCAGTGATTGTTCGCGAGACTTATGATACCAGAAATGGGACAAACAATTATGGGAATGAGAATAATGATATTTATTTCTCTTTTTCTATATATCGCCCAACCCTCATTGTTTCCCATTTCAATGGATCGAGCTTAGAGGATGTTGAAGCTCATTTGCTGTATTTCCCATTAAGTGAACCTATGGATAATCTTGTTGATGTGGGAGACCCTGTTACATCGGGTAATTATGTAGAAAAGATGGAGGAGAAAATAAAATTACTACCTTACCTGAATCTTCATTTGGAAGAGAATATTGGTCATGGAGTGATTGGATCACTTTTTGTACAAATACTGCAGCCTGGTTATTATATCTTTCAGTGTGAAGGAGCATCAACATTTGGAATGATTATAATGGAGAAATTACTAGTAATATCTATATTAATCCTTTGGGAACTTCTATGGAAGCACCGATGGAAATAGGGGACTTCTCGGATGATTTTAACTATCATTTCTCTGGTTTGTTTGATTTTGACGATTCGCAGGAATTGTTCTTTTCTGTAAGGTTGAACTATCCAATGGAAATTAATCTCTCTCCGGAACAAACGGTTGAGTCTTTCCATTCAATAGAAATAATGGAAAAATCGGGTGCAATACTGGCAACAAGCGATGGGAGTCAATTGATAAAAAAAGCAATGCTTGATGCAGGAGATTATGTGATACGTTCGTTTATTAAAGCGAAAAGAAATATACAGCTAAATATATCAGGTAGTACAGACATCCTGAAAGGAGATAAAAAAGAAAAACCGATTGATATAGACTCTGTGATATTACCATTAGATTTTCAGGATACATTCAATACGGAATTTTTTACTGATTTCTATCATGGAAATACTACATCAGATGTGTATTACCGTTTGAAAATTAACTCTCCTATGGATATTCTTGTTTCAGTTCCTTCTTCTACTGTTGAAGGAGGTGTAAATGTTTATTTGCTAAATGAGGCTGATTTTCTTAAAGGGACTTTGGATACAAATAATGATAAAAATCTTTATGTTTCAAACTTATCTGCAGGTACATATTATATTGTAGCGGAAGGCAGTAAGAATAATGGTGAGATAGCTCTCCGGGTTCAGGGATATGAGCACTTTGATAATGTACGTTCCCGTGATAAGAATTATGTTGCTACACGTACCTATACGCAGGAAACAGGTATTAGATGGCAGGATAAGACAGACTATTACGATGGTTTGGGACGTTTGGAACAATCTGTCTTGAAATACTCCCAGAGCAAGAATGATATAGTAGCCTATCAGGAATATGATGCCCAGGGACGAAGTTCCAAGCAATGGTTGCCCACTGCATTTCAAGATAATGGAGGAAAGTTCATTCTTCCTGATGTGGTAAAAAGTAAAGTGATAGCTACGTATGGTGATAACGTTCCTTACTCCCGTCCGGTATATGAAGCTTCTCCGCTGAATCGTATTCTCGAACAATACGGTCCCGGACAAGGCTGGCAGGATAATCATCATAGTGTGAAAAATACCTATCTGACCAATATGACAGGTACGGATACATTGAACTGTATCCATTTCACTGCAACGAACGTAAGTGATACTGTCATGCGAATCAGTCGCATTGGTAACTATGCGACAGGGCAACTTTATGTCACCCGTGTGGAAGATGAAGATGGTAATCCGTCTTTCGAATTTAAAGACAAACTGAATCAGCTTGTCTTAACCCGTCAGATCATACAGACCGGAAGAAATAAGGAACTATATGATACCTACTATATATATGACGATTTCGGCAATCGGGTGGCTGTGCTTCCTCCGGCAGCTTCTTCCATGTTTGAAAGTGGCAGTTCCACAAGTTGGATGAGTAATACGGATGCGACGCTTCTGCAATATGCCTTTTTATACAAGTACAATAGTCGTAAACTCCAGATAGCCAAGAAACTTCCGGGTTGTAGCTGGTCTTTTTATATCTATGATAAGGGAAAGCGGTTGATTTTTTCTCAGGACGGTAATCAGCATAGTCGTGGTGAATGGTCGTTCAGCATTCCGGATATGTTCGGACGTGAATGTTTTTCGGGGATTTGCAGGAATGCGTTGAATCCTTTTGTCGATCCGTTACTTTCTTCGGTTGTCGGTGCCTCTTGGTATTCCGGTTCTTCTTCTGCCGGTGGCAGTGGATCGTATAAAGGTTATAGCTTGTCGGGCATCACTTTGACTTCTTCCAGCTTACTTTCAGTCAAGTATTATGATGATTACTCTTTCTTGGGCAGAAACGGATTTCCGGTTTCTACAGATGCCGGTGTTTGTTATGATGTCAATGCAGAGTCGGAAGGTTTTGGCAAACGTCATTCGGCAAGTTCCCGGGATATGCTTACAGGTAATCTGATAGCCTGTCTTGATGAAAAAGGGCAGTCCTATCTTTATACTGTGATGTATTATGATGATCACGACAGAGTGATACAACGTAAATCGAATAACCGTTTGAACGGCGGAGTTGAAAAAGATTATATTGCTTATAATTTTATTGGCCAGCCTACAAAGCATAAGCATATCCATTCTGCTGCAGGCAAAGCGACCCAAAGCGAAGTTTACTCATATAGCTATGATTATGCGGACCGGTTGCAAACCACCACTCACTGCTTAAATAATGGACCGGTAATGACTCTTGTCAATAATGAATACGATGAACTGGGGCGCCTGAAACATAACAGGCGGAATGGGCAGTCTAATTTGCATACGAATTATGCTTATAATCTCCGTTCGTGGACTGAATCAATCAGTAGTCCTCTGTTCTGTAAGACATTATATTATAATGACACCCGTTCCAACCCAACCAACACCCGTTATTACAACGGTAATATCTCTGGTATGGACTGGGGTGTAAATGGCGATAAAAAGCGTGGTTATGATTTTTCTTATGATAATCTTTCTCGGTTACTCTATGCGGACTATCTTGAAAATAATATTCGCAATCATAACTTTAACACTTCTTATAACTATGATAAGCAGGGGAATATAGTCTCTCTGATGCGTTCCGGAAATCAGAATACTACCTATGGAATAATTGATAATTTGGCTCTAAATTACCGTGGTAATCAGCTAATAAAGGTTGAGGATACTGCATCAGATTCAAATCTTTCGGTATCATCTATGGATTTTAGGAATGGTGCGAAGCAGGATGTGGAATACTTTTATGATGAAAATGGTAATCTGATTAAAGATTTAAATAAAGGTATAGCTGATATTCAATATAATTTATTAAATTTGCCAAGACGGATTACTTTCAATGACACAAACAAATCTACTCATGAGTATGTTTATTCTGCCGATGGAAAGAAGTTATCCGTCATTCATAAATCTTCTGCCGAGAATCGTACCGATTATATAGGTAACATGATTTACGAAAATGGTTCTTTAAAACGTATATTGGTGGATGGTGGCTACATTGAAAATGGCATTTACTATTTCTATTTGCAGGACCATTTGGGTAATAATCGTGTGGTGGCTAAATCGGACGGGACAGTAACTCAAACAAATCATTATTATCCTTTCGGCATGTCGTTTACAGAGAGTACTCACGGAGATAAACAACCTTATAAATATAATAATAAGGAGTTGGATATGAATAATGGCTTGAACAGGTATGATTATGGAGCAAGGATGTACGATCCGGCTTTGGGAAGATGGCATGTGGTTGACCCGATGGCGGAGAAGTATTATTGGGAGAGTCCATATGGATATTGTGGAAATAATTCGATTAATTGGATTGATCCGGATGGACAAATGAAAGTTATTTATAATCCAGATAGAACTTATAAAGAAACGACTCATAATAATTGGTTTCACAATACCTTTATCGGACGAAAAGAGTATATTGATTACGGAGATCAGAAAGTAAATCTCTCTGAATCGGAGTTCTGGCAATGGCAGATCACAGGAAAGTATGACAATGTAGGTTCTGTATCAAGTTTAATAAGTAACTTAGAACTTACTCTTAATGAACCTCCTACAGGATTGATTGATGGAGCTGCTAAGTATGCGGCATCGTCAGTTTATTCTTTAATGAATTCTCCGAAAGTGTGGTTGACGGGTAAGTCATGGGCGGGAACATATGCAACTCCTGATGAGAGAGCAAATGGATTTATTAATGTAGCTACTCAGAGTTTTCCTGCTTCCCGTTTATTGAAACAATTACAGCCGGTTTCATGGCTAAAATTTAAATATGCCAATCCTCACATTCCTACAAAGATTAAGCATTCTGTTTATGATATGGAGATGAGAAGGTTTGATGAAATAAATCGTAATCCCAATGCGTTTAAAAAGATGAATGATGGTATAGATGGCTTTTTGTATATTAATAAAAAGAGAAAAAACGATGAGAGGTATTGATTATCTTGGTACTCTGATTATGTGGCTGGTAGTACTAATTGGTTGGCTGATAAAAGGGGGTAAAACCAATCTTCTAAAAGAGATTGCGAAAATAGATGATTCTGCAAAAAGGAATGTGGGAATAATTTTTGTAATCTTCTTTTTGGGGCCCATATTCTTAGGTGAATGTAGGGGCAATTAGGTTCTCTTTTTCTCTAACTTCGATATGAACGGGAATCTAATTCGTGAATCATATCGGAGTTAGTATGATTTTAATAGTAATTCATTGATAATAATATATGAAAAATATAGAAACAAATAAGTACTTTGCCATAATGTCCGAGAAAGATGATGTGGAATTAATGCGGATTATCAAGCTGATGCTGTGATTGCCGCAGAAGAAGAATTGGAAAGACGGGAAATTTCTCCATCTATGTATCAGGACTTTACAGAAGAAGTAGAAAAACTTATTAAGGTAGAAATAGAAAAGAAAGTGGAAAAACAGCATCTTCCTTTGTCAACATGGGTGAAAGTGATGGCATTTATTTTTCCCTTTCCGTTGTTTTTCATCATAGGATTAGTGCTTATATTATTCGACTATCAAATACGTGGTAAAGAACTCTGTAAATGGATATTCTTTGGATGGGTGTTCTATTTTACTCTTTTGGTGATTATGAAAATATTTCTTTAATATATTTGGGGAGTGTTATTATTAATCAAGAGTAATATTTAGGTGTTCATGAGTACTATGAGCATAGAATAATGAACTGGAGTAAAAACAAGTACCCACTGGAAATGCTATAATGCTCAATTGAATCATCCAACCTTCAAAAAATTACCTAAAGACCAACAAGATGAAATCAGACGGAGAGAATATGAATATTACATCAATCGTAATCATTAAAAGAGTAATCGGTTTTACATGTGTTATTCTATTGTTACTAACAAATGTATATGCCCAAGAAAATGAGATATCGATTGACTTGGAGTTAGTAAGTGTATGGGAGAGTGAGTATCAACCTAGTCCTCAAGGATTGATAAAGGGAGACACTCTTCCAGAAATTATTAATTTTGAATTTATCGTGTATAATCACACCGATAAAGCTCTCATGTTCGGTTCTAATAGTCATCTCTATTATCATCCGGATTGGAATAATTCAGAGTATGGAGAAATTGGTCGTTTTTTAATGATAAATGGTGCGGATACTATTTCATTATATACGAAAATGTCAGGTTTAGGTGCCAATACATTATATGATAATGAAGTTATTTGGGGATCTATAGAGAGCTTTCATGATTTAGAAACTCATCCTGTTTTTAGACCGTTTTTTAATCGGTGGAATTATGTAGGGAAAGATCGAGGCAAAGAGCTTTATAATTACTTAAAGGATTGTCAGTTTTTATATGTTCCGATACCGGCAGATTATCAACGAAGGCTTGATAAATTTGAAGATAAATCAATGATCAATCAGATTACCTATCCTCGTGATACTATTCAGATAAAAAAGAAAGATCCTTTTGAAATTATTGTTAGTGATTCAGAAGAAGAGTATTATATTTATCCTCCGATATCAATAAAACAGGATGAATAGCTCCATCTGATGCTGAAATCTTTATTATGCCCTAAGATAATTAACCCATGATAGTTATTTTATCTTAGGGCATATTCTATTTCAATTCATTTTTATTTCTTATAAATCAACTTACTTGGCACCCCGTTTCCGAAGAGTTCATCGCCTAGCGTTGTAATCTTATCACCTGTAGCGAGCACATAGCGCAGATTATCGCATCCCATGAACGCTCCGAACTCGATAGCCGTCACACTGGCAGGTAGTTCAAGTGTTCCGGCAAGTCGTCCGCAGTTGCTGAATACCCGTTGGCCGATGGTCTTGAGGTTATGTGGCAGCTTGATCTTCAGGAGATACTTCTTCTGAGAGAAAGTAAAGTCGGGGATAGAGGTGGCATTGGTCTTTGAAATGTCGAGAGACACAAGGTTCGGCATATAGTCGCGAAGCAGTTTGAAATCGGCATTATCCAGTTTTCCTTCAATAGTCAGGAAGTTAATATCTCTGGGTTGCAGTCCGGCTTTCATAATCTCATCTTCCAGCTTGCCCATAGCACCCACTTGGATCGTGGCTTCCAGCGGTTCGCCTTCGATAAATGCAAAGTTCTCCCATCTGTTTTTAAAACGGTAGGCGTCGCTGCTGCCCAATGGAACGAAAATAGCCGTCACACTGTCGGCCAGAGCTTCCGGCAACAGGTTAGGAGCTGTCTTCTTGCGTATCTGACAGATTTTCAGGTTGTCACATCCTTTGAAGGCGGCATCTTCGATATTCTTTATCTTTTCGGAAAGAATCACTTTTTCCAGTGTCTGCTTACCTTTGGTCATTCCGTTTACCACATTCGAGAAGGCGTAGGCGGGGACAAAATTGGCCATATAGATGTAGAACTTTCCGTTAGGATACGTTCCGGCCTTGCCGCTGTACATCTTGATTTCGGCATTGGAAATATCGAGCACCTTCAGGCTGGGAAATTCATCGCGGAGATGTCTGAAGTCTTCCGCATTCAGTTTTCCTGTCAGTGTAAGGTGGGTGATGCTGTTGGCTTCCTCTTCGGTCATCATCGAGATCAATGTGCCGGGCTTGCTGACATAATACGTTTTGCTTACTTGTGCGGTTGCTCCCAAAGTACTGGCAACCAATAAAAAACTTATCAGTAGTTGTCTTATTTTCATAATTATGCAGATTTGTTCTGACAAATATAGGAAAAATAGGTAAGACACGATGTTTTTTTATGTTTTATATCTAATTTTGTAGCGTGATTAACAAAAAGTAAAAATGGAGACAGAAGAAATCAGAGAAAAGAAAGAACCGAAAAGACTTCCCGTATGGGCGTGTATCCTGTTGTTTGCACTGGGGCTTTTCGTATGTATGGGACTGTATGGTACAATAGGATTCGGATTATTGTCTCTGATTCTTGGCGATGAGGCGCGACACCCCGGATTGTTGGTGTACACTGTGACGGAAGCCAATATGCTGCTGTCTGTGTTGACTCCGGCTGTGATTCTGCTTTATTTTGAACGCCGCCCCTTTTCTGACTTGGGGCTGACACTGAAAGGGCATGTCCGGGGACTGTGGTATGGACTGCTGGTGGCGATGTTGCTCTACCTGATCGGCTTCGGGCTTTCGCTGGCTATAGGTGAAGTAGAAGTAACAGGCTTTCAGTTCGATCCTTTAAATCTGCTCGGCACTTTTGTGTTCTGCCTGCTGGTGGCCTTGACTGAAGAGATCATGATGCGCGGCTACATACTCGGGCGTCTGCTGCATACCCGGATGAATAAATTCCTGGCTCTTTTCGTTTCTGCACTGCTGTTTGCATTGCTGCATATCTTCAACCCGAATGTGGCTTTTCTGCCGATGCTGAACCTGGTGATTGCAGGTATGTTGATCGGTGCTTCCTATTTATATACACGGAATCTTTGTTTCCCCATTTCCCTCCATCTTTTTTGGAACTGGATTCAAGGCCCGATATTGGGATATCAAGTAAGTGGAAACGATCTGGGAACATCGCTGTTGACGCTGCATCTGCCCGAAGAAAACGTACTGAATGGCGGAGCCTTTGGTTTTGAAGGCTCGCTCATTTGTACAGTACTTATGATAATCTTTACGATTTTAATTGTGTGGTGGGGCGAAAAGCGGGAGGCAATCAGTCTTGCTGTACCCCGATCATGCTAAGCTGAATCCGCTTCCGGTCGGTATCTACGTTCATCACTCTGACCATGACATGCTGGTGGATGGATACGATTTCTGTAGGATCGGATATATATCGCTCGGCTAACTGGGAAAGATGTACAAGTCCGTTTTCCTTGATACCTATATCGACGAAAGCTCCGAAATTCGTAATGTTGCCTACGATACCCGGCAGGATCATGCCTTCGCGCAAGTCTGCGATGGTGCGCACGTTCTTGTCGAATTCAAATACCTTGATCGCTTTACGCGGGTCGCGTCCCGGTTTGTCGAGCTCCTGCATGATGTCCTGTAAAGTCGGCAGGCCCACAGTCGGCGTGATATAGTCCGATATCTTGATTTTCTGGCGTAGTTCCTTATTCGCAATCAGTTCGTTGACGGTACATTTCAGGTCTTTCGACATTTGCTCTACGATGTGGTAGCTTTCCGGATGCACTGCTGTGTTGTCCAGCGGATTCTTTGCTCCGGGGATACGGAGGAATCCGGCACACTGTTCGAAGGCTTTGGCACCCATGCGGGGGACTTTCATCAATTCCTTACGCGAATTGAAAGCTCCGTTCTCGGCGCGGTAGTTGACAATATTTTGCGCCAGCTGCGGACCCAGTCCGGAAATGTATGTCAGCAGATGGCTGCTTGCGGTATTCAGATTCACACCTACCAGATTCACACAGTTTTCTACAGTCTGGTCGAGGGCTTTTTTCAATTTCGTCTGGTCTACGTCATGCTGGTATTGTCCGACGCCGATGGATTTAGGGTCGATCTTTACCAGTTCTGCCAACGGGTCCATCAGCCGGCGACCGATAGAGACTGCTCCACGCACCGTTACGTCATAATCGGGAAATTCATCACGGGCGATCTTGGATGCTGAATAAATGGAAGCTCCCTGTTCGCTGACCACGAAGACCGGAATTTGCCGGTCGAAAGTCTGGTGATTGATGAAGTCTTCCGTCTCGCGGCTGGCTGTTCCGTTGCCGATAGAGATGGCTTCAATCTCATAGGCTTCTATCATTTTGCGGAGCTTGGAAGCCGCTTCGCCGGTTTTATTGACCGGAGGGTGGGGATAGATGTTTTCATTGTGCAACAAATTGCCCTGCGCATCCAGACAGACTACTTTACAGCCTGTGCGGAAGCCGGGATCGATAGCGAGTACCCGTTTCTGTCCGAGCGGAGGAGAGAGGAGCAATTGGCGGAGATTCTCCGTAAACACGCGGATAGCTTCGTCATCAGCCTTTTCTTTGGACTGTGCAGCAAACTCTGTTTCAATGGAAGGTTTGAGCAGACGCTTGTAGGCATCGGCAGTGGCTTCGCTTACCTGACGGCTGCATTCATTGTTGCCGTGTACGAACTGGCGGTCGAGGCGTTCCAGACAGGCTTCGTCATCCGGACTGATGGATACTTTCAGCAATCCTTCGGATTCTGCGCGGCGAATGGCGAGGAGACGATGGGAGGTGCAGCGTTTCAGTGATTCGGAGAAATCGAAATAATCACGGTATTTGGCAGCTTCTTCTTCCTTGCCTTTCACTACTTTGGCAGTGATCGTTGCCTGACGGGCGAATTGGTTACGTATGGCATTACGGGCGCGTTCGTCCTCATTCACTTGCTCAGCGATGATGTCACGGGCGCCTTTCAGTGCATCTTCTGTGTCCTTAACTTCACCTTTGACGAAGGCGGAGGCTTTGGCGCTGAGATTGTTCTCTCTTTGCAGCATCAGGATCATGGCAAGCGGTTCCAGCCCTTTCTGTCGGGCTGCTTCGGCACGGGTCTTCCGTTTGGGCTTGTAGGGCAGGTAGATGTCCTCCAGCTCCGTAGGATTCCAGGTGTCGTTGATACGCTTTTCGAGTTCGGGAGTGAGTTTGCCTTGTTCGTTGATGGTACTAAGAATCGTTTCCTTCCGTTTGGCTATGTCGCACAACTTGTCATGTTGCTCCTTGATGTTCTCTATCTGTACTTCGTCCAGTCCGCCTGTGGCTTCTTTACGGTAACGGCTGATGAAAGGGATGGTAGCACCTTCCCCCAATAAATGGAGAGTACTGCTGATTTGTCTTTCCGGTATTCCCAGTAATCCGGAAATCATTTGGTGAAATAGTTCCATATACAATTTTTTTGCGAATGAATGAGCGACAAAAATACACATAAATCTGTTATAGCCGACAAGTTTTAGTATATTTGCAGCCTAAAATGAGATAGTAACACTTCAAAACTTACAAGTATGATGAGATATATAGGATACCTGTTTATCTGTTTGCTATGGCTTTTTCAGGCCACAGAGTTATTTGCTGTCTCTAATGATAAAAAGCCGATCTTAATTATCTGTTCTTATAATCCCGCTGCGCATCAAACTTCAGTAACGATTTCCGACTACATGGAAGAATATAGTAAACTGGGAGGAAAACGTGATATTGTCATTGAAAACATGAACTGCAAAAGTTTCTCCGAAGCCCCGCTCTGGAGCGGCATGATGACGCAGATTCTTTCTAAATACCAGGGAGAAAAGCATCCGGCACAAATCATTCTGCTGGGACAGGAAGCCTGGGCAGCGTATCTGTCTCAACGGGATTCCATACAGGTGAAGGTACCGGTGATGTGTAGCCTTGCCAGTAGCAACATCGTCATACTGCCTAAGGATACGGTTGCCGGACTGGACACATGGATGCCGGAATCGGTCGATCTGTTTGCCGATCAAATGGATATACCGGAATTGAAGTCGGGATTTATCAACCAATATAATATAGAAGATAATGTCCGTATGATCAAGGCGTTTTATCCGAATACGGAACATATCGCCTTTATTTCGGACAATACTTACGGTGGTGTCACGATGCAGGCACTGGTGCGGAAGGAAATGAAGAAGTTTCCCGAACTTGACCTGATCTTGATGGATGGCCGTCGGCATACAATTTATACGATTGTAGAAGAGTTGCGCCATTTGCCGGAGAATACGGTGATTATGGTAGGTACTTGGCGGGTAGACATGAACGAGGGTTATTTCATGCGGAATGCGACTTATGCCATGATGGAGGCTACTCCGACCATTCCCGCTTTTACTCCGTCCTCTGTGAGTCTGGGATACTGGGCCATTGGCGGAGTGTTGCCCGACTACAGGAAACTGGGAAAAGACATGGCATTGTCGTCTCTGCAGATAGATCAATATCCGGAGGATGACCGGCAACATCTTTCCGTTATCGGCTGCAAAGCCGTACTCGACAGCCGGAAAGTGAAGGAGTGGAACTTGAATCCGCAGGTTCTTCCTTTTGATGTGCAGATTATCAATCAGTCGGTTTCATTTTATCAGCAATATACTTATCAGATTTGGTCAGCATGTGCGCTATTCGTCATTCTGGTGCTGGGCCTGTGTATCTCGCTCTTCTATTATTTCCGTACCAAGCGTCTGAGGGATGAACTGCTGAAATCCGAAAAAGACCTGCGGGTGGCAAAAGACAGGGCGGAAGAATCGAACCGTCTCAAAAGTGCTTTCCTCGCTAATATGAGTCATGAGATACGTACTCCTTTAAACTCGATTGTGGGTTTCTCGGATGTGCTCGCTGTAGGCGGCAGCACGGAGGAGGAGCAACAGACCTATTATCAGATCATCAAGACGAACTCGGATTTGTTGCTTCGCCTGATCAATGATATTCTGGACCTCTCACGTCTGGAGGCGAATAGGGTGACTTTGACTTGGGAAGAGTGTGATGTGGTGCAGGTATGCAGGCAGGTGGTAGCATCGGTCAGTGTTTCGCGGCAGTCCGGCAATCAGTTTCTGTTTGCCAGCGATTACGAGTCATTCGATATGGTGACGGATATACAGCGTATGCAGCAGGTGATTATCAACCTGATGTCTAATGCGGATAAGTTCACCAAAAAAGGAAAGATCACACTGGAATTCTCGGTGAATAAGGCGACAGGTATGGCCGTGTTTTCGGTGACGGATACGGGGTGTGGCATCCCGAAGGAGAAACAGAAACTGGTATTCGAACGTTTCGAGAAACTGAACGAATATGCCCAGGGAACAGGTCTGGGATTGTCTATCTGTAAATTGATTGTCCACAAATGGAAAGGTGATATATGGATCGACTCCGAATATACGGGAGGAGCACGGTTCATGT
>OMAJ01000760.1_pt1 | contig 14966 bp, 13 predicted proteins | sample 1644631 | NCBI WGS metagenome assembly OMAJ01 (sample SAMEA103958133, study PRJEB25191) | human gut metagenome | biome: human-associated habitat [ENVO:00009003]; feature: intestine environment [ENVO:2100002]; material: feces | place: Germany | collected 2013/2015 | reverse complement strand
ATCGCCCTCCCACTTGATGGAGTATGGTGGATTGCTGACGATGGCCTCAAAGGGCTCGTCGTCCCAATGCTGCGGCGCGGTGAGCGTGTCGCCATGGGCAATGTCAAACTTATCGTAGTCGATATCGTGGAGGAACATATTGATGCGGCACAGGTTGTACGTTGTGATGTTGATTTCCTGCCCAAAGAAGCCGTTGCGCACGGCATCCCGTCCCAGCACCTTTTCTGCCTTCAGCAGCAACGAACCAGAGCCGCAGGCCGGGTCATAGACCTTGTTGATTTCCTTCTTGCCTACCGTACCCAGCCGGGTCAGCAGCTCCGAAACATCGGCAGGCGTAAAGAACTCGCCGCCGCGCTTGCCTTCCTGCTCTGCAAACATGGACAAGCAATATTCATAGGTGCGCCCCAGAATGTCCTTTTCGCTGCCGTGTTCAATCATTTTGATGTTGGTGAACAGGTCAACCACTTCACCCAAACGGCGTTTGTCCAGTTCCGGGCGTGCAAAATTTTTCGGCAGGATGTCCTTCAGGCGCGAATTTTCTTTTTCGATGGCGCGCATTGCATCATCGATTACCTGACCGATTTCCGAGGTGTACTCGTCGCGATCTTCCTCAAAGCCATCACCATCTGCGACCAACTGATCATACTTATCTGTGAAACGATCCGAAATATATTTCAGGAAAATCAGTCCAAGGACAACGCTCTTGTACTCCGAAGCGTCCATATTGCCCCGAAGCACACAGGCGGCATCCCAAATCTGCTTTTCAAACCCAATGTCGGCGGTGTTTTTCTCTGCCATGGTTCAATACCTCCGTTTTAGCTCAACAAATTCTGTTTTGAGTATAGCACAGATGTGCTGATTTTCCAATTTGTGCGCACAAATTCTTTGTAAGATGCTTCAATTTCCGGCAGATAAGTCCTACTATCGCAACTTTATCGCAATAAATTTCACAAAACCATCTTGACGCGCCCTGCAAACCATGATATTCTCTGTCACAAATCCCACCGATTTTGTGGATTGGCTTGAAACCATCCACAAGATGTGGTCGTGTTCATTTTGAACACTGCCTCGCCGTGGATCATCCCTGAAAGATTAACCGCCCCGCAACACACCCGATTCATTTTGCCGCCGATTCGCCCCGACAAAATCCATCGCTGCGCTGCTTGGGCGGTATTTTTCTTTATGGGAAACGTACCTTGAAAATTTCATAAGCCGACCGGACGTGATACCGACTTTTCGTCAACGCCGCTGCAAAACAGGGGCAGGAACTTCGTTCGGAGCAAACGGCGATCAACATACACGAGCAGCGGAACTCTCTACTTATTTTTGCGTCTTAACAATTCGGAAACAATTACCCAGAAACGGTTTTGAGCGCAGCGGTAGAGGGCAAGAACCGTCCCGTGGCCACAAATTTTCAATTCTTGAAAATGTTGTGCTCCACCGGGACTTCACTTCTGCAATGCGTCTGCATTTCCGAAGTGATCTTGTTGGGGCGTGCCTGCCCCAAACCCTGCTCATCATTCGTGCCTTACGGCACGAATGGAACGGCGTGTCGTGCTTACATAACTTCACCGAGGAGTTATCGAACAGACAGGAGGTACAATGACCAAAACGAATGTTCAACCGATTCCTAGCAATTCCCAGCACCACGACACGCCGAACAACAAAACGCACGTCATCAAGTTCCGTGTGACAGCGGAGGAAAAAGCGTCACTGGAACTCACTTGCAAACTCCTGAATCTCTCCCTCTCCACTTTTATCCGCCGTGCCATCCACAACGTCAAGATCGAGAAAATAATCATCGTTGCCGGCGGCGGAGAAGAAACCCTGACCGCTGTTTCCACTTTGCTTGCCCAGTGCAGCAAGGTGGGCAGCAATCTCAACCAGCTTGCAAGGCACTTCAATTCCGGCGGTGCGGACACCGAGCAGATCCGGGCGAAACTCCTTGACGAACTTGCAGACCTGACCGCATTCCGGCTGCACGCCGAGAAAGTTCTGGGTGAACTGTATGGCAACGCTCAAGCATATCGCCTCTAAAAACTCGGACTACACCGCCATCGAAGCGTACCTCGTTTACCAGCACGACGCGTTCACCGGAAAGCAACTTCTGGATGAGCACGGCAAGCCGAAGCTGCGGGATTCGTACCTGCTCGACACCCTTGAGTGCGGCGATTTCTCGTTCGCAACGGCCTGTCTGCTGGCAAACCGCAAGTATGGCAAGAACACCCAACGCGATGATATTAAGAGCCATCAGTATATCATCAGCTTCGACCCCAGAGATGCAGCCGACAACGGCTTGACCATGGAAAAGGCACAGGCACTTGGCCTGAAATTCTGCGAAGAAAACTTCCCCGGTCATCCCGCCATCGTCTGCACCCACCCGGACGGTCACAACAGTGCCGGGAACATCCACGTCCACATCGTCATCGGCAGCTTGCGTGTCCGCACCGTGGAACGGCAGCCCTTCATGGACAAGCCGTGCGACTGGGAAGCGGGCAAGAAGCACCGCTGCACCTCTGCCATGCTCCGGCACCTCCGTGTCGCAGTCATGGAGATGTGCGAGCAAGCCGACCTGAACCAGATCAACCTGCTGGAAGCCCAAGGCGACCATGTTTCGGAGCGCGAGTATTGGGCGCAGCGGCGCGGACAACGCCGCCTCGACCATGCCAACGCCAAACTTGCCGCCGAAGGGCAGCAGCCCACCCAGACCGTCTACCAGACCGAGCTGGACAAGCTGCGAAAGCAGATCTACGCTGTGCTGAACAAGACCACCACCTTCGAGGAATTTTCTGCATTGCTCATGCAGGAACACGGCATCGCCGTGAAGGAGAGCCGAGGCCGGTTGAGCTACTGCCCGCCCGGCCGGACAAAGTTCATCACCGCCAAGAAACTGAGCAAGAAGCTGGAAAAGGAGCAGGTGCTGACCGCCCTCTCCCAGAACATCCAGCTTGCCGCCATCATCCAGCCCAGCAGCGAGAAGAAACCGGATAAGATCAGGAAACTGGTTGACATTCAGGCGAACGTTGCTGCGGGCAAGGGCATCGGCTATGAGCGTTGGGCGAAAAAGTTCAACCTCAAACGCTGGTCGCAGACCTTGTGTCTCCTGCAGGAGAAAAAGCTGCTCAGCGAAGATGCCCTGAACCAGCGCATTGCCGAACTGAAAACCCAGCACGACGATGCACTGGCGGTGGTCAAAGACTTGGATGCCCGCATGGTCTCCCTCAAGGAGCTGCGCGGGCATCTTGTGGTCTATCGGCAGTACAAGCCCCTTGCACAGAAGCTCCAGACTGTGCGGAATCCCGCCAAGTTCAAGGAGCAGCATCGTGCAGAGCTTGCCGTTTACGATGCAGCCTGCGCCTATTTCAAGGCCAATGGGTTCAGGACTCTGCCGGACCTCAAAAAGCTGGATGCCGAATACCAGACCCTTTCCTCGGAGAAAAACGGGTTCTACACCCGCTACAAGAAAGCGCAGATCGAACTGCGTGAACTCCGCACCGCACAACAAAACGTGGAAGCCTTCTTCCGCAAGGAAGAGCGCGGCCACGCCGTACCGCAGCAGGAGGTCAAATGAACAACACTCTGACGGATCGATGTGTGAATAAACCCAACCTCACCCACGCCCCTCACCGGGCTTCGTCCTTTCGCCTGTACCCCACCCATTGGGACGGAGGGTAGCACCTCTGTCTTTTCGGACGTAAAAAACGCCATCTCGACCCGGCAGGCAGCGGAGCTATACGGCTTCGCCGTAAACCGGAACGGCATGATGTGCTGTCCCTTCCACGGGGATAAACACCCCAGCATGAAGGTGGACAGCCGTTTCCACTGTTTCGCCTGTCAGGCGGATGGCGATGTGATCGATTTTGTCGGCAGACTTTTTCAACTTTCTCCCTACAAGGCTGTGGAAAAGTTGAAGAACGATTTCGGCATGGCACTTGCCGACGGCAAGGTGCGGCTTGCTCCCCGCAGACCGCCCACCGTCCGGCAGCAGCTGCTGGACTATTACCGCTGTCTGCAGCGTTGGCGGGTCCGATATGCACCGCAGTCACCCACAGAAGAACTTCACCCCTGCTTTCTTGAAGCGATAAAGAACCTTGACATCGTTGAATATTATCTGGACTGTTCGGTGCTCCCGGACCCGCAGACCGAAAACGAGCTACGGAAGTATTGGGAGGGATTGCATGAGCGACTGGAAAAAGAGGAACGAAGATTGGCGTGATGAGGACGAACTGGAAGAAGAGGAAGAATGCGAATGCCCTTGGGTAGACAGCAAGGGCAAAGTGCGTGAAACCGCTTACTGCCAGTACCTTTTAGAGAAACACCCCATGATGTGCCTGAAACAGAAGCTGTTCGACCAGAACGGCGAGGTGGACGAGGACGCACTGCTCTACGAAGTCCACAGCGACCTCCGTGACTTTGTGCTCGACAACCTTGCCAAGAAGGAGAAGCAGGTTCTGGACGCACTCCGTATCGAAACCTATACCCCTGAATGGAAACCCCAGCTTGACCGCATCCATCTCCAGAACGGAACCTACTTTCTGGACGAGCGGGGATTTGTGCCGGAAAAGGAACTCTGCCTGAACCGGCTCCCCGTGGAATACCAGCCCGATGCCCCTGCACCGACCAAGTGGCTGGAATTTCTGGACGGTCTGCTGATCCCGGAGGACATTCTGACCTTGCAGGAATATCTCGGCTATCTTCTGATCCCGTCTACCAAGGCGCAGAAGATGCTGGTCATGACCGGCAAGGGCGGCGAAGGAAAATCCCGCATCGGCTTGCTGCTGAAGAAGCTGTTCGGGGAAGCCTCTCACTCCGAATCCATCCTCCGCATCGAAACGAACCGCTTTGCCAGTGCAAATCTGGAGTATAAGCTGGTCATGGTCGATGACGATCTGAACATGGTGGCTTTGCCCGAAACACGGAACATCAAGTCCATCGTCACCGCCGAAGACCGTTTGTGCATCGAGCGGAAAAACAAGCAGGCTGTCCAAGGTCTGCTGTACGTTCGTTTCATCTGCTTCGGCAATGGCAACCTTGTGGCTGCTCACGATGACAGCGACGGCTTCTGGCGCAGACAGATCCTCATCACGGTGAAAGACCGTGACCCTGCCCGGGTGGATAATCCCTTCCTCATCGAAGAGTTGTCCGAGGAGCGTCCCGGCATCCTGCTGTGGATGCTGGAAGGGTTGCACCGTCTGCTGGCGAACCGCTATCAGTTCACCATCAGCGAGCGCTCCATCCAGAACCTCGAAGCAGCCATGGCGGACAGCGACAACCTGACCCAGTTCATGCAGGCAACGGCGTATGTCCGCTTCAAGCCCGACACCGAGGAACGCTCCACCTATCTCTACCGCGCCTACACCAAGTGGTGCGAGGATAATCTGGAATCACCTGTTCCGCAAAAGAAGTTCAGCCAGTTCCTGCTGAAAAATGCAGGGAAGTATGGCCTGACCTTCTCCAAGCACATCGAGGGAAAGTACCGCGGCTTCCGGGGCGTATGCGTCCACCCCGCCTTTGCTGCGGCATAAAACACACGAAAAGTGAAATTCTCGCGCCCTACGCGCCCCGAATCAGCAGTTTCTACTTGTTATCGCTGTTTTCTCCGGGCGCGTATCTGCCCTTTCCGGGCGGATGCAGGGCGGCAACGCGCCCTTCGGGGCGGGAAAGAAACCCGGATGCGCCCCAAAAGGGCGCGTCCATCCCAGCCATGCGCCCTGTAAAATCCACGCAGAAAGGTACTTTTGTGTAGTTTGGGGCGCGTGGGGCGCGTAAATTCAAGTTCTCGCACTTTTTTGGGCTGCTGCTTCGGGTCAGGAGCGGCAGGCCCTTACATATTTACCGGCCCACAAGGGTGCAGCTCAACCGGAGCTGCACCGGGTCTGGAGAAGTGCAAAGGAGACATGCCTATGACGAATGTCCGCAAAAATTCCGCTAAACTGACCCGTGAGGACTTGAAAATCGCGCCCGAATCCCCTACAATGAAATTGTCCGAAACCCCTGCCGTAGAACCTTCTGACCAGACCAGCAAAACCGTCCGACACGCCCCGCTCGTTTACCGGGTGGAGGAGATTGCCCAACTGTTGGCGATCTCCAACCGTGCTGCGTACAATCTGTGCAACACCACGAAAGACTTCAAGGTGATCCGCCTCGGTACCAGCATCCGGGTAAGCAAGCAGAGCTTTGACGATTGGTTTGCAGCGGTCTGAGGGAGGGAACATCTATGGCATCTATTATGAAACGTGGCAACACGTATTCCGTCCGATACAACTACAAAGATCATGCTGGCAAGCCCTGCAAGGGCTGGGAAACCTTCAAGACCAAGGCCGAAGCGCAGGAGCGCAAGATCACGGTGGAGAAGGAACTGCTGGATGGCACCTTCCTCGTGCCCGACACCATGACGGTCGAGGAGATGCTGTACAAGTGGATCCCCATTCAGTCCAGCAAACACAAGTGGTCTCCCAAGACCTACACCCAATCTGTGGCGATGGTGCAGAACCTCATCGTGCCGTATATCGGAAAGCGGAAGGTGCAAGACCTCCGCACCTACGACATTGAGCAGTTCTACGCCACCCTGAGCCAGACCCCCTGCGGCCAGTACGTTCACGGCGAAAAGCAGGAGCTGACGGAAAATCAGAAGAAGCGGCTGTTATCCAGCACGTCCATTCACGAAGTCCACACGCTCCTGAAGACCGCCTTTTCGTATGCCGTTGACTGGGATCTGATCCACAAGTCACCTACTCCCCGTGAAGCCCCCAAGATCAACACCGAAGAACGCACCATCTGGGATGAGCGCACCATGTTGGCGGCGCTGCAGACCATCGAGAACCCTGCCCTGCATCTGGCGGTGCACATGAGCATGATCCTTTCGCTCCGTGAGGGCGAAATCCTCGGCCTACAGCCGAGTGATCTGGACTTTGATGCAGCAGACGGACGGGGAACCATCTCGGTGAACAAAGCCCTGCAGCGTGCCGACAAGGTCGCCTTGTCCAAGATCGACCCCACCCAGATCTACCACACCTTCCCGGACAGACGGGAGGGGAGCAAGTCCTCGCTGATCCTCAAGCGGACTAAGACCAAAAAGTCCAACCGCATCCTGTACATGACCAAGCCCTTGAAAGAGGAGCTTCTGGCATGGCTGGAAAAGATGAAGCAGGACGAGCAGAGCGCCCCGGAAAAGTACAGCAACTGCGGTCAGCTGTTCCGCTTACCAGACGGCTTACCCATTGCCCCGGACGTTCTGACCAAGTGGTATCGTATGTGGCGGGCAGAGCACCCGGAGTTTGAGAAGATCGTGTTCCACGGTCTGCGCCATTCCAGTGCCACCTACCAGCTGCTGCAGTCTGGCGGTGACTTCAAGTCGGTGCAGGGCAACACCGGCCATGCAACCGCCACCGTCCTGATGGACACCTACGCTCACACGCAGGACAAACCCCGGTTGGAGTTGACCGAGAAGATCGAAGCCGACTTCTACACGCAGGATGTGGCCGGTGCAAAGCCGCAGGAACCCCCGGAAAACAAAACGCCGGTGGCAACAAAAATCACGGGTAAAATGATCCTTGAAGCCATCCGGCAGATGGACGCAGAGGAGCGCCGCGAGCTGACGCGGGTACTCTTCGCGTAAAATTCTCTTTTTTGTGCAGCGAAATACACGCTGTGCAAGCGATGCAAAGAGTTCATGGCTTTTTTGTAAAGTGTGCAGGAGATGTGCAAAAATGTGCAGCCCCTGCCAGAAAAACAAAAAAGCCATGAAATCTTTCGATTTCACGGCATTTTCTGGTGCGATGGAAGGGACTCGAACCCCCGGCCTACTGATTCGTAGGAACCGAATGGCACATTTTGTCCATTTCATCATTTGACGGCAAATCGTCGTTTTAATCGAATTGCCGTTATTTTGCCGTTGTTATTCTATTGCATTCTTTGCATTGCTTGCACGTCTTTGCACCTGTTATCCATCCTTGCGATGTGCAGAAAATGTGCAAAAGTGTGCAGAGCCAAAATCAGCCCGGCAAAACAGGCTGTTTCGCACAGCCCCAAAAGCTGGATTTCAACGGTATTTATCGTGCATAATCTTCCAGTTTTATCCAAACAACAATCTTACATGACATATCGGTTCTATGGCAGGGTTTAGGACATCCGAACAGACACCGTTTGATATAGAAATGAGGTTCACCATGAATAAACTGCTTTCCTGCCGCTTCAATATGGACACCAACCGGGTGGAAGCCCGGTTCGAGGATGGCACCACCCTTGCCATCGACTGCATCGCCGTCGAGGATGAGTACGGCAACACCCCGGCACAGCGAGCGGAGCTGGACTGGCTGCTGTATAATAAGCCATTGGAGTATGCCCAGATGGTGCTGAGAGGGGAGATGAAGCAGTATCTCTCCCTTGGCTGTGACCACGGCAGACTGGAAGATTAAGCCCCTATAAAGAACACGATACCCACCGACCTATGGTTTTCGCCATAAGCTGGTGGGCATCTGTTGTTCTGGTTTATAATTCACTGATGGTTGCAGTAATGGGCTGCATGAGGATTTGCCTTACCGGGTTATATACTGCCAGCACCACAGCCGCCAGCACGACTACGACAATCACGGCAAGACAGCCCCACGGCATCTGCCACGCTGCACCGAAATAATGGGTGATGAGCAGGATATACAGCTTCCGATTCAGCACAAGACCCAGCGCAATGCCCACCACAAGACCGGACACCGCATAGGTGCCAGCTTCGGCAGAGATCATGCGTTTCAGCTGTGCATCATCCATCCCGATGGCACGCAGGATGCCATACTGCTTCATTCGTGCCGACACGCTCATGGAAATGCTGTTGACGATGTTCAGAATGGTGATTCCTGCAATCACGATGAGAAACGCATAGACCACCAGATGGAACGCCCAGTAGGTGCTTTGTATCATCCGATTTCCTTCGATTCGGTTGGAAAAAACAACCTGCTTGTTTAACGTGTCGCTCAGCAGAGTGTGTATTTGTGCAATGGCTGCGTCTGCTGTGGTATCTTTTAGTTGAATATCGATCACCGCATAGCGGTTTTGCCCGGTCAGCTGATGGAAGGTTTCTTCGGTGCAGATAACAATCGGGGAATCGGTACTACTGAACGGGCTGTCGTTCAATACACCCACGACTGTGAGCTTTGCATCCTCCAGCTGAATGGTATCACCCACGGTCAGGGAGTTGCTTTTGTCGAATACCGTCAGCACAGGGTATGTGCCATCCTCCGGCTCCTGCGGAAGGGTTCCGCCAATCAGGTCTTTTTTCGCCCAGCCAAACTGTATAGTATCGTATGAAATCAGGTCGATGGACCCCTGTTTTCCCTGATATTCCGCCGGGAGCGGGCAATACATCCGCCCGAATGCGTGTTTGACTTCCGGCAGAGCTTCCAGCTGCTCCACCAGCACCGGGTCAAGGACATTTTGCCCGGATGTTTCAGCCACCGATAAGTCCGGTGCGTAGGACTGCAACGGATTCAGCGCAAATCCAACCCATCGAAGCAAAACCGAAAAGCTCAAAAACAGGAGAATGCTTAACGCAAAGGAACCTGTCATCAGAAGCAAGTTCTTTTTGGACGAGGTTGCATGGCTCACGCCCAAAGAAAGCTCTGCACGACTTCCAAACAACCGAGCATGACACGGAGAATCCGCTGCATTTTCCACCGCATTCCCAGTTGCTGCTGTGATCGGAGAAGCTTTTGCCGCCCGCCGTGCCGGAGAAGATGCCGCGAACCAAACCGTGATAAGTCCCAGCGCGGAACCACAGATAATACCGACCGGGCTGATGCCAAGCACTGGTAAAGAGCTGAACTCCTCGCCAATAAATCCACGCAGGAAGGAACACAATCCCCATGTGGAAACGATTCCCAGCACACATCCTGCTGGAACAGCAGTTTTACACCAGAAAAGAGCTTCCAGCCGGACAAGCATCCGAACCTGATTTTTTCCTGCCCCAAGACAACGCAGCATTCCATAATAGCTGGTACGCTGAGCTACATTGCTGTTGATGCTGCCTGTGATCATAAAAATTCCGGCAAGGACGACCATGCCAGCCAACACAGCCGCTACCGCATATAAGCCTACAATATAATCGTTGTTGCTGCTTGCGTTCAACGCCATCAGGTAAGTATTTTCGGAGATTTTTTCTTCTGAAATTCCGTATTTGTTTTCGATGTTCACAATGGACTGCCGCAAATTGGTACGTGGCTTGAACTGGATGAAATACTGTGTTTCAAAGGATTCTTCTACCTGTGCGGCAATCTGAGAAAATGTACTGCGGTTCATCACCAGCACAACAGCATCATACTGGTTCGCATCGGAGGTATCCTCATTGAAACCTGCGACAGTAAGCGAAATGGTCTGTCCATCCGGGAGCGTCAGCGGAATCGCTGTACCGACCGTAACATCCAGCCAATCCCGGATGTTTGCTGTCACGAGCACTTCGCCATCCGCCGGGGCAGTGCTGCACTGCATTCCCGGAAAGATTTGAAGGATTGCATCATCTGCTCCTACCAGTGCGGCACGCTTATCTCCGGCAAAGTAGTTTTCCGTAAGGGAAGCGTTGATGTCGCTATACGCCGAAAATGCAGCAACATCCTCCTGTGCGGCAAGCTCTGCGGCTGTTTCAGGGGAGATGTCCTTTACCATGATATGCCAGTTTCCGTTTTTGTTCAGCTGGTTTGAGGTTTCCATCCGAATCGCCATATCTGCCATACTGAACACCGCCGTGACCAGAAACACCGCAAGGACGATGCACAGGATGGTCATGCGATTCTGCCGTCTGCGTACCTTGGCAGAAATCGGGATCAGGCTCAGATAGCTTTTCATTTCTGTGCTGCTCATTCCCGGCACCTCCCAAAATCGGTCAGGCAGCCGTCCGATACCTGCAACACCCGGTCTGCCGTCTGCGCAATGCTGCGGTTGTGGGTGATCATCAGGATGGTCTGCTCGTATTTCCGGGATGTTTCTTTTAGCAGGGCAATGACCTCGCTGCTGTTCTGGGTGTCCAGATTGCCGGTCGGCTCATCCGCCAAAATCAGGGAAGGGCGGGTCATCAGGGCGCGGCCAATGGCTACCCGTTGCTGCTGCCCACCGGAAAGCTGACTTGGCAGATGCTTCCGACGGTCTTTCAGATTCAGCACGGTCAGCAGTTCTTCCAGATATGCCCTGTCCGGCTTTTGGTAGTCCAGCAGCACCGGGAACAGGATGTTCTGTTCTACGGTCAGTTCCGGGATGAGGTTGAATGCCTGAAAGATAAAACCGATATTGCGGCGGCGGAAGATCGTCAGCTCCCGGTCTTTCATGGCAAAAACATCCTTGCCATCAACCAGCACCTTGCCGGAAGTCGGCGTATCCAGTCCGCCAATCAGGTTGAGCAGGGTGCTTTTGCCGGAGCCGGATTCGCCAACGACCGCCACATATTCGCCTTTCGGCACTGAAAAGCTAACATCTTTCAGCGCATGGACAGCGGTTTCTCCGCTGCCGTAGGTCTTGCAGAGATGGTTGACTTCTAATAGTTCCATAGTGTATCCCTCACTTTGCAGGTTCCTTCGATTCAGACGGATGATCTCTGTCTGTGCAGAAAAGGATAACACGTCAACCTTACTGCAAGCCTACACTCAGCCTACAATTTTGTAGGAATCGGAAAATTCAGAGTAAAGGTCGTGCCCTTTCCCAGCTCGCTGTCCACTTCAATGGTGCCGTGATGGGCTTCCACAACGGCTTTTGCCAGCGGCAGACCCAGCCCGATGCCCTGTGTATCCTGTGAAAAGCGGCTGCGATAAAACCGTTTGAAGATATGGTACAAATCTTCCGGGTGGATGCCACTGCCGTTGTCGCGCACTTTGATCTGAACCATGGACGGCAGTGCATTCCACTCTACCTGAATCGTATCTCCGCTCTTTGTGTGGTCAAGGGCATTCTTTACAAGATTGTCCACAGCTTCCTGCATCCAGTCACGGTCGCACCAAAGTGTAACCGCCTCTGAGCCAGACAGAACGAGCTTTTTCTGTTCCTGCTCTGCACGATAGTTATACTGCCGCGCGATGTCCTGCACCATTTCAGCAACATTTTCGTTTTTCTTCTCCAAGACGACCGAACCGGCATCCAGCCGGGTGATTTTGAGCAGATTCTGCACCAACGTTTCGATGCGGTCCAACTCCTGTTCGGACAGGTCTGCAAACTCTTTGACCTCCGACGGCGAAACAGCTTCGTCCTGAAGCAGACCGTTGTAGATATTCAACGCCGCCAGCGGTGTTTTGAGCTGGTGCGAAATATCTGCAATGGTATTTTTCAAAAAACGCTTCTCCCGCTGCTCGTTGTCTGCGTGTGCGCTCAGAACTGCCGCCAATGCATTAACGGAGTGAAACAGACGGTAAAGTTCTCCCTCCCGGTCGCAGTCCAGTCGTGCATCCGGGTTACCATCCAGACAGCTTTGGATTTGCTGGACTGCCTGTTCCAGAAGCGCGCTCTGCCTTTGGAAATAGCGAAAAAGCACGCCCCAGAGACAGCCGCCCAGCAGCAGAAAAACCAACAGTAACCCGAAAGAAAATACATGCGTTGTATGCCATACGATGCCCTGCGTGAGAGCCAATGCCACCGCCCAGACCGCCAGCACTGTCCGGAACAAAATCCGGATTTCCCGGTTTGCGAATACTTTCATACGGCACCTTTACCCATTCCATTTATAGCCCATGCCGCGGACAGTCAGCAGCATCTGCGGTTTGCCGGGGTCGTCCTCAATCTTCATCCGCAGCCGCCGGATATACACTGTTAAGGCACTGCTGTCAATGTAATCCCCATCGCAGTCCCACAGTGCATCCAGAATTTGTTCCTTGGATAGCACGGCATTCGGATGCTGCATAAAGAAGCAGAGCAGCTTGTACTCTGCGCCGGTCAGTTCCAGCAATACTCCGTTTTTGTATGCCTGCCCCTGCAACAGCCGGACGGTGATGCTGCCCGATTCCAGTACGGGTTCTCCTGCGCTGGACGCATTTGCACGGCGAAGCAGTGCATTGACCCGTGACAACAGGACACCCAGCTTGAACGGCTTGGTCAGGTAATCATCCCCGCCCAGTTCCAGCCCCATGATGATATTCATTTCCTCATCCGAAGCAGTCAGGAACAGAATCGGCACGTTGGATGTGCGCCGCACCTTCTGGCAGAAATCGAAGCCAGAGCCATCCGGCAGGGAAACATCCAGCACCAGCAGGTCATATTTTCTGTCTGACCACAGCACCTCGGCTTCTGCCAGCGTCCGGGCTGTATCCAGTGCAAAGCCCTGTTTCTTGAATGCAAAAGTCAGCCCACTGATCAGGCTCAGATCATCTTCCAAAAGGAACAGTTTTCTCATGATTCCCTCTCTTTTCTGCGTTTTGTGTGTCCTACAGGTTCAAAAGCATTATAAGTTTTTTCTGCGAACATTACAATGTGCGAAACGGAAATTGTTTCTTGCCGTGTGTTAAATATAAGTCCTACTATCACCGCTTTACTGCAATAAAATTTGCAAAACCATCTTGACGCGCTCCGCAATCCATGATACCCTTTATCGCAAATCCCACCAATTTTGTAGAAAAGTACAGAACGGCGAGGATTTATTCCCCATGAAGATTTTTACCGCCCCGCAACACACCCGATCTATTTTGCCGCCGTTTCACCCGACAAAATCATCGCTGCGCTGCGTGGGCGGTATTTTTCTTTTTCACAAATAAAATCTTATGTAGTTGTTCAATCTTCCAAAATTTGTTTTTAGTTGTTGACTACACAACCACAAAGTGTTATTCTGTGCTTGAAAGAAGCAGGTTGTAGTGTCTGCACTGCGTCCGGCTTTCTTCATATTGTACCTTGAATCTTACATAAGCCGTCTGAACGAGATACTGCGCCATGACCTCACGCTTTCTGTGGGCGAGCCGGACAACGCCGCTGCAAAACAGGGGTAGGAACTGCGTTCGGTGTGAACGGTGACCATGAGCAGGGGCTTTGCCTTTTCACACGTTTTGCTCTGCAAAATTTTCAACGTGCATTGCGGTTCGACTTCTGAAATTTTCAGTGTTGCACGGAAAGGGCGAAAGCAAGTATCGACCTGTGGCCACAAATTTTCAATGCTTGAAAAATTGCTGTCCACTCAGTCATCCTTGTTGGGGAGTGCCTTCCCCAAACCCTGCTCTAGCTTCGCACCGTTGGTGCGAAAGCGGCGTGTCGCATTACATAGCCCTCTCCATCCCGGAGCGGGCATTTATCATTTTCACAGGAGGTCGAATATGGCTGAAATGAAAAGTCCGAACGTACACGCAAAGAAGAACCGCAATGACACGCCGCGAAAACGAAAGACACACATCATCAAAGTCAGGGTGACCGCAGAAGAAAAACTGCGGATCGCATACGCCTGCAAAGAACTCCACCTCACCCAGTCCGAACTCGTCCGCCGCGTCCTGTACGGCGTGAACGTCAAGCACACCGTTGTGGTGGCGCAGGGCGGCGAGGATGCACTGGCGGTGCTTGCCGCCTTGTCTGCTCAGTGCAGCAAGGTGGGAAGCAACCTCAACCAGCTTGCACGGCACTTCAACTCCGGCGGCAAAGACACCGAGCAGCTCCGGGCGCAAATTCTGGAGGAACTGTCCGCACTCACGAACTTTCGGCTGAAAGCCGAAGAAACGGTTGGTGAACTGTATGGCAACCATCAAGCATTTGACCTCGAAAAACTCTAACTATGCCGCCGCCGAAAGCTATCTCACCTTTCAGCACAACGAGTACACCGGTCTGCCCATTCTGGACGAGAAGGGCAGACCCAAGCTGCGGGATTCGTACCTGCTCGACACCCTTGAGTGCGGCGAATCCTCGTTCGCTATGGCCTGCCTGATCGCCAACCGCAAGTACGGCAAGAACGGCGGGCGGGAGGACGTGAAGACCCACCATTATATCATCAGCTTCGACCCGAAGGACGCAGTAGAGAACGGTCTGACCAT
>OMAJ01000730.1_pt1 | contig 15625 bp, 11 predicted proteins | sample 1644631 | NCBI WGS metagenome assembly OMAJ01 (sample SAMEA103958133, study PRJEB25191) | human gut metagenome | biome: human-associated habitat [ENVO:00009003]; feature: intestine environment [ENVO:2100002]; material: feces | place: Germany | collected 2013/2015 | reverse complement strand
ATAAATAAAAGTAGATTTCTTAATAACATCATCATCTATATACCTGTCATACAACTGTTTACCAACAAATACATTACATACAATTTGAGGTGTATTTGTTATAAAATTACAAAAATGAGAAAATATATAGTTATGCGACCATATAACCACTTTGCACTTTAATTTTGCAATTTTAACTTCTAAATTCCGATTGTTGAATTGACTTAAAATTAGAATATCCGTTTTCAATTCTTCCACTACATTACAGATATCACTGTCCCTTTCAATTTGGAAAAATCTTATACCTTGTTTAAGCCGATACTCTCTTACAGCAAGAATAGTCACATTATACCTCCTTGTATCATGTAAGTAGACAGCTAATTCTAACATACAGAACGGAGTTCCGCCCACACCCGGATTACCTTTTTCAATATGAGTAGCATCAACAGAACTACCAGTTCTAGGACCTAAATATATAGTTATATTCATCATATTAGCAGATTGTCAATTGGTATAATTCTACGATTCTTTTTGTTTGAATAACATTATTTTTATTTTCTAATACCCATTGTTGTGCTTCTTTTCCTTTTTTTTCTAATTCATCATACCCTTTCTCTAATACATTTTTGAGAGTGACTTTATAACCATCAAGAGTTTCTGACTCAAATAAATAAACAAACGGATAGTATTCAACAGGCATACCAGGTAACTTTGTGGTCAACAAAGGCCTACCTGTTGACATAAATTCTATATTTTTTGATGGGAACGAATACTTTGTAAAATCTTCTTTCGTAGGACGAGGGTTAACCAAAACTGATGCAGCATACTCAGCCTTCATAACCTCATCATTTGGAGCAACTCCCCGATATTCAATTCGTGAATCCTTCTTTATATCCTCTTTTAACTCCTTAACAAAAGGGCCACTTCCGTAAATAATCAACCGATAATTTACATTTGGAAGCGACATAAATGCATCCGTAAGTGTTTTCAAACCATAGCGTTCGTGTAACCCACCTGCATATAATATTGATTTTATACTTGTATCACAAGAATCCACGTGATTTGGTTGAATATTTGAATCGCAAAGACCTTCCATTACTATATAAGGTTTGTTGTTTTTATTAATAATAGAATTCATCTGTTGAGTCAAAAGAACATAACTATCGAAAGAATGTAAATACCAATGAATAATTTTAGACGAAAAGTTATATTTTTTCTTACTATTAGCTCCAGATGCACCAACCGTTAACCCAGGCATATCAGTAGCAACTCCCATACAGTGTAAACCAGTCAATTTACATGCAAATACAGCACCTATGCAAATACTAACATTCAAAATATCTATAAGAATAAACTTTTCTTTTCTGTTTATACTTCCCCAAAAAAGTAAATAGAAAAAAGTATACATAAAAAGACATATGTGATGAATATATGGAATATTTATAAATGGAATGTATTGATAGTGTATACCATCTTCTACTTCATCAGGTACATTCCAAAATAGTTTTTTTGAGAAACGCCGACTCATAGGTATAGAGGTCAACGTTTTAATATCAACACCATTCTTTGTTAATCCTTCAATAATAAGACGATTGAATTTTTGACCCGCATAACCTGGATTTAGTCCTGTATCAGCACTTATCTTATCAATAAGGTGTTTAGATGATAATAATGCTAAATATATTGCTTTCATACAAACCTATTTTCTATCAAAAAAACTTTATCTGTTCAAAATAGCTCTATAAATATCCTTTGAAATTTGATAAAAATCATTCTGTTCACGACTATTTTTCATGTCAAAACGACTCTGAACAGAAAGCTTTTGGCAAAGTTCTTGAGAACGGAATAAGCTAATTAGATTCATAGCAAGATGTTCATAATCTTCAAAACGATAAAGTAGACAATTCTCTTTGTTGCGAGCATATTCAGGAACGCCACCTACATAAGAAGCCACACAAGGCACACCTACAGACATGGCTTCCTTGAGCGTACTAGAATGGTTTTCAATTGCTGAGCACATAACAAAAGCATTTACTTCAGACATTTTTTTTGCCATATCCTCAGCTGTTAAACGGCCTGTATACGAAACTACCTCCGCACATCCTAATTCTGAAATCATTAAACGAATAAGCTTGTCATAACCACTTTGTTTTATCCACGATTTTACTGAGTTTACAGGTCGAAGAGGCGTACCAGGAATAAACAATTTCACATCGGGATAATATGCTTTAACAATCGTAAGAGCTTTCAACAACATGTGTAATCCCTTTATCGGATAGTTAGCAGCTGAACACATTATTGTATACGGTTGCATCTTTTCGAAAGACCATTCAATAGATGAAAATATCTCAGATATTGATAGAGGGCATCTAAAAACTCTAACGTCATGACACATTCTCATATAATAAGATTCTGCCCACTGATTCTCTACAATGATATTCTTTGCCATAGATACCAATTGTTTCTCTATAACAGCTCTTTTCAAATATCGTTTTTGAACCTTTTTAATGGTATCCCCTGTAATCACATCACGGAAAGTATATGACTTACGGAGTTCATCAGCAGTCAAACCTGCTTGATAGTATCTACCAATACTATCAAGAATACCTTGAACATACACCACAGATGGGATATTACCTGCTTCCTCAAGTGCTGGTATACTAAAAGGCATTTCAGTACCCCACAATTCTATCAAATCTGGTTTTTCTGCCTTTATAATTTCTCGCCAATACCTATGAGCCTTTTGGGACTTATAATCATATTTTTCATTAGGTACTCCAGGTATAGTATAATACGTCTCATTTTTAAAGACATATTTCTGTACTTCTCTAACAAAAGATATATTAACTATGACAATACTAATGGATTGATCCTCTCGTGATCTCTCCAACATTGCCTCCATCCACAAGCCACCAGTAGACTTCTTACCAAATAACTTCTCATGTAATGCACCTATAGGTTTATTGACGATCCAAAGAACTTTCATATTGTTGATTATAAAAAAGTGTAAATAAAGGTATAGTAAATGTTACAACACTAAGATTGTCTTTCGGATTAAAAAAAGCCATTACGACAAGCAGTATAAAGCTGAACAATAGGTAACCATAATATGGAGTTACCGAAAATGGTTTATAAAACTCACTCCAGATCTTCTTGTAGCTTATAACAAATGCCGCTAATCCCAATAGTCCAAATCTACCGAGACTGTCAAAGAACAAAGAGTGTCCACCAATACTTTTGATACCACCAAGCAAAGGACTTTTCAAGAATGACTGAATAGACATATTATAAAGTTCCATTCTACTTCCAACATCACCCTCGTCAGCAGATTTCATTCCATTTTTCAAGATCATACCTAAATCATTTAGTCGAGCAGCCATCGTTTCGCTTCCTACCGAAGATGAAACTCCAATCAATAGGTCACCAATGAATAGCTTGCTGAATATAAATATAATACCTGCAACGGTTATCAACCCCCAAATATGCTTTTTAGTTATGTGAACAGGTATAAAAAACAGAGAAAAACAGATTGTCATTAATAGCAATGCAGTGGTATACTCTGTCTCCAAAATAGTAATAACCAAAACCACTAACATGGTAATAGATTGTAATCTCTTTACTATTCTTGATTTAATCAAAAATATAAGCTGCGGAATCAACAGAACAAGCGAATAGGTAAACGTCAAGTTTCCAATATTCGCCATCTTATACATGGCAAATATATTAGCACCCATTTCCTCTTCCGGGAGCGCAAGTGTTCGTGCCGCACCAGGATACATTATACATCCCGCATAAGTAGTGATAGCTGTAAATACGTAAGAGCCTATAACAGCCCAAAACAGGAATCGCACCAACCTTTCATTTCCATACTTCGCAATATATAGTATCAATAATGGATAAAGTCCCATCTGCAATATCTGATATATTTTAATAGCAAAATTACTTGTACCAGAATACACCAACTCAAGAAAGTACAGACCTAGAATCGGAAGAATTGAACCCACACTATTGCTAATAATACGATTCTTCACAAAAATATAAGCATACAAAAAAAGTATGCATCCGGCAAATAAGACAGCGGGAGTTTTATATCCTAATGCCGGTATAGTTGTATGCCAAATATAGAACACAACAGCTATCAAGAAGAGGCTTGAAAATCCTTTATTAGTAGTATTGTCCATCATCTGAATAATCTTTTTACGATGGCACGACGGATAATATTAATTTTATCTATTGCAGACTGCTTGTTGACAGGGTACTTCAGTAACTCTGGAACAAGTGCTTCAATCATCCTGTATGCAAGAGTATTGTCCTCTCGCTCATCATCCGTTGCAGCAAGCAGTAGACTTATCAGTTCCTGACAATTAGCAATCTGAATAGAATCAAAGTCGTTTATCGTAAGAGCTTGTTCTATGGCAGAAACCCATCCATTTACTCGTTGTTCAATATAGAAACGGTCTCTCAAGTCGATAAACGGAATAGGATATTTTTTAGCATTGCGTTCCCACTTTTCAAACGCCTCCTTCTGTCCGTCTGCTTTAAGTGATGTTTTGTAATATTTGAAGAACCCTTCTCGCAACGTCTCCATCGTACTACCCATGGTGCGTCTGCCGTACTGTTGTCCTGCTTCAAAGATTCCGCTCCTAATCACTATAGTATCCTCCGGTAATTGCTGTGGTTGACCAGATGAATAGAATATGATATCCGCCCCTTTGGAATTACCACCATTAAACTGAAGATACTCATCACTCCGTTCTTTTGATTGAGCCTTCATTTTGATGAAAGTCCATGGAAAACCAAATTTCTTCGCCATCTTCCCCGGAAGTTTTCTATCTGCCCTCTGCATCTTCGGATGTTCCATCGTATAAGTTGAGAAATCGACCTTTGCTGATAATGCAGAAGCTAACACTAATCGAGAGTCCTTTCCTGCCGTAAGTGCAATCAAAATTTTTCTCCCAGAATACTTTTCAATATTCTTAAGTGCTACAATAAGCCTACCGGTTACTTGTGCTATCTTATCCTCTGTAGTTAGGCTCCTCTTATCTACGAAACGCTCAATGGGCAATACCTCAAGTTTATTGGTAAAACGAAGCTGCTGAGTGCAAAACAATGCATTTACATTCGGCATTATAGTTCTAGGCAACAGATGCCAGTCAAGCCCAGAAGTCTGAACACTATCTTTGATGGGGTAACCTAGCACTTCTGCCAAGAGTGCCAATGATGATGATATTATCCACTCATTACCTCTAGTCCAATAGAATGCACTCATCAAGCCAGTAGCATCTGTTATCAACTCATTGCCACGAATAAGCAGCCATCGACCAGTCCAATTTTTACTAAGATCCAATAATGAGTCGCCCTCGAAATTTCTTATATCTTCAGCCACTTGTTTTGGGTAAACGTCAGTACAGAAAGCATTATCGACAAGTAGATAGTTTCTAGCTTTTTTATCTCGCTCCTGCTGTAATCTAAGTTCAGCATCAACGTATAAATACCCACCACAGAAGTCAAAGCAAGACATATCATTCATCTCCAACTTGGATGACGACAACACATATTGTTTTTTAGTTTTTTTAATCATGTTTATTCTCCAGTATGATTACTTAATTTTCAAGACTATCATATGGTGTTTTTCATCGTGAGCACTATCTACTACAACATACTGTCCATCTCTGCTCACCTTAGGATGTAAGTCACAACTTGCCGGATTTCCTTGATAAGTTGCATTGAATTTTCCGAGTTCGTATACCTTATTTTTTTCCTGATCAAACATAAGCAATCTCTGGATTTTGTTCTTATCAGGATATGTATCCGTAACCATTAATGAAGAATTATTTACAAATGTAGGATGCCCGTCAATCAAAAAAGAATCATTTCTGAATTCTTTCAAAAGTACATATTCTCCGTTATTTTGTGCGTAATATTGGTAATATGTAATCAATCCTCTCATCTTCTTTTCAAATGTTTGAGGATAAAAAGATCTACAAAAATTTGCCATACGGGTTTTGAAGGATAGCTTCTTCGTATTCGACAGTCTATTTCCGACTCTTGCATTGAACGATTCTTCCGTAATACCAACTCCCGTCTGAGGATACGTGTAAATAGCAAAATTATCACCATCCCATCCAAAATGCGACCATTGTGTTTTCTCCCAATTCGGTATACACGTCATTTGCATCGTATTCATGTCTACAATAATCAGACGCGTTACATAACGAAAAACGTCTTCTACAGGTGAAAAACGATGTAAAAAGCAAAATTTTGTTCCTTCCTGATTTATCATCACATGTTCAATCCAATGCTTTGCTTTCTTGAAATATGATCGACTGTCGAGAGTAATTACCTCCTGAATAGAAATGATTAGTTTGCGGGTGTTGTTTTCCAGATCAATCTCAAAGATTCCATCCTGTTCATAAACAGGACCATCTTTACTTTTATCAGCTACAGACTCATAATGATATGCACGACACCAATGAGCACGTTCCATATCAAGAGCAATAGACTTTTTTCCATCAGGTGTAATACCATAAATAGCCCAATCAATTTTGCGTTCTGTTCCAGTTTTAATATTATGGATGATGGCAATATGGTGATTATTCTCTGAACTATTATAGATTACCTCATTATCATTAAGCCATTGAGCCATACAACCCTGTTGCCAGTTCCAAGAATCAGACTCACCCACATGATGCCACTCACCAGAAGGGATATCATAGTAGCCAACCTTAATTTTGAGATCAGCACGTGGTTTTACTCCATCTTCTTTGATGCGATTGCAAAGTAATTTGGAATGATCACTGGTTAACGTGTCATAATTGTAATATCCGAACCACTCCGAGTATTCACTTGAAGATGTCTCAAATACCTTCTCAACATATTTTGAAAGCTTATATCCCTTCATTATCTATTCTTTGGTTTATATGATGCCATATCTATTTTGTTCTCATCATACTTTCCCGGGATAACATCCTCCACCAAAGTATCATAGAACATATCATCAAGATGCTGTACCTCAAATGAATCGTGAGTGCGTTGATACATTTTTAAGCCAATAGCAGCAGCCTCTTCTTTATGGGACAACACCCACAATATCTTTTCATGGAGTTTTTGAACATCCCCCTCTGGCACCAACATTTCGGAGAAACCAATCTGATAAGGAACAGAACCAGAAGTATCTCCAATAATTGGCTTCTTAGTAATTTGGGGCTGTATTGCTGATAGACTGAAAGTTTCTTCCCAGTGTGGAGTCGTCAAAGGCACGTGAATAGCACAATCAACTGCATTCCAATATTTAGCCATATCGTACCAATCCACCATACCAGTTTCTATAACTTTATCCTCTAAGTGACGTTCACAAATTATACTACGAAGACGTCCTTTCTCTTCATCTGAACCGGAACCCATCATGAGGTATTTCCAATCACCATTTAAAGGAAGTGCTCGAAGAATCACATCTACACCTTTATCTTTAGAGAATCGAGTAGCAGAACCAAAAACGTATGTAGAATCAGCAATATGGTATTTTTCGCGAATCTCCTTGCGAGCATTAACATCCTCATGAAACCACTCTTCGTTTACACCAACTTGAGTCTGCATATAGATAGGGCCCTTATACCCCTCTAATTGGAAGCACTTTATAGCATCAGGATAATGACAGAAGAACGCATCAATATGATTATTTATATAATTCAAACGTTTCTTACTCTGCCAATATATATATCTGCGAACCAACTTGTGCAAGAATGAACAGTTATCAAACTCAAGTTTCAGATTCATAGCAGGACCTCTCATGCTAAAAGCTATCACCTTCATCTCAGGATAATACTTTGAACGCAAACGCAACACCTGCTTTAGCGAATTCATGTTATGCGTACCAATATGATATACTATATCAGGATGAATCTCATCAAACAGATCCTTAAAATCAGGAGAAGTCCAGCCTAAATATTTCGATTTCTGCACTCTGAAGACCCTACGGTGATAATTATTCTTATCAAATCCTTGAGATTCAATTACCTTGTTTACCGACTTATCATACTGGTATGTTTTACCCCCATACCATTCACGCTTTTTAGGAGCCAACAGATACACATCAACATCAGGATGCTGCAACGCAAATAATTCCCAACGACGACAAAAATAACCAACTTGAAATGAGTGGTTAATAATAGCAACTTTAAATTTTGATGCCATATGTGATTATTTTATTTTCTTATGAATAATATTTCTAATCTTTTCTATTACCATAGATTTTTCGTACTTACTAAGCCCTAATATAAATACACAAAGTAATACTACTAAAGTAGACAGTACTGCAGTAATAACCAGTGAGAAAAATGATTCTTCAAAAAGTGAGCGAATATAATAAGATATTGCATAAGCAATACTGAAAATTATTACACTTCTGAAAATAGTGCCAAATATATAATCAGTTATGCTATATTGAGGCACATAATGGTGGAGTATGACTATTCTAACTATAAGCGAAAGTAAGCATGTAAAAATATTAGGAATTACAGCCGCATAGGGAGCACCTCCAAGAGACAAAATGATGTATGCTACAGGGACCTCTAATAAAAGTGTTGCTGCAAGGAGAATCTGAAACCACTTTACATAGCCAGTTGCTTGAATTGCTGTAGAAACAGTATGTGACATAGAGTATACACAAGAACTAATCAAGATAATAGCAACAAATGCATCTGTATACTTTGGAACTTCCCCCAACCAAAGACGAAGCACATAATGTTCATTTATCAAGAATGGAATCGTAATCAATGACAAAAGAAAAAACGCATATTTAGATCCTGCTATGGTGAGAGCAATACTACGATTCAGATTTCCCGCGGCATACTGTTTGGTAATCTGTGGATTCATGGCCATCGTAAAATTACTAGCAAAACTACTAATGATACCATTAACCTGTGTTGCTACACCACGAGCTGCATTGACTGTGGTTCCCCCAAAGAGATTAAGGATAATATTTAAGAGCTGATCTTTCAATCCCCACCCCATATTTCCAATACATCCCCATCCTGCAAATGAAAATATTTTTTTAAACAAGGCTCTATCAAACTGATACATAAAGGTACATTCTTCAAACTTACGCTTACAATATGTAGTATAAATTAAACGAACAGTAACTTGGATAAGTAAAATAAGAGTAGAGTATAATATCAATTTATCAATGGGTGATATCATAATCGCCAATGCCACACCTAACTTTAGTACAGTCTCTAAAATACTGATATAAGCGAACTGCCCCATCTTTTCGTGAGCAACTACACAGGACGAATAAGGTACACTAATGATTGAAACCGCTGTTGTAATCAAGCTACACTGCAAGACCCAGTTAGCAGCGAAAATACGTTCATCTGGAATTACAAGTTTAAAGTTTACTAATAAAACACCTATTATTTCAAACAGAACAACAACGATTACTGCTAAAGCTTTATGTGTAATAACAGCTGTACAGAATACCTTCTTCATAGATGCAATATCTCCTCTTCCCATCTCATAAGAAATGAAACGTTGCGAAGCTCCTGACAATCCGATATTAAGAAATGACAACATGGTCACAAGACCACCAACAAGATTATAAATACCATAATCAGTAAAACCTAATGCATTAAGTACAATTCTACTAGTAAAGAGTCCTACAAACATTGTTATCAACATTCTGACATACAGCATCAGAGTGTTTCTTGCAATAGTTTTGTTATTAGATGTATTTTCTAGCATATATGCTCAAATATTAGCTGGTAGCCAACCGACATATTTAGTTTTCTTGATAAAGGCATACCCCGAAAAGTACACCAAGCCTTTTATCCCCTTATACCCACGAAGTCTGATTAAACTTGCCCGGAACCTTCTGCGAATAGGTTTTAACATATTCCTATTTACCATAACGGAAACGTATATAGACATTAAACTCTTACAGGCTTTTCAGCATGACAGCACTTACATCGTATATACTTCAATAATCTTTAATATATTTATACTAACAGCCCAATTTTTGATACAGCAAATTGTTATTGATTATCTTCTATGTGTCGTGCGCCCAATGAATATCTAAATTAGATTGTTATTAAATCAAAACGTGCGGAGGATTCGAATCTCTGTGAAACCTATACACATGTTTAACTTTATGTATAAATATAGCAAGGCATTGAGGGGAAAGAGAGATCACATCTCCTTGCGCCAAACCATTTTATTCACAACACCGACGTAAGATTGAATAATTTTAACCACCTTAGTGGATACATTCTCGTCGGTGTAGTTAGGTACTGGAATCCCGTAATCACCATTTCTGACAAGTTCGACGGCGGTATCAACAGACTGAAGAAGTCCTTTCTCATCAATTCCACTGAGGATGAATCCAGCCTTATCCAACGACTCAGGACGCTCAGTAGAGGTTCGAATACATATCGCAGGGAAAGGATGTCCAACGCTGGTAAAAAAGGAACTTTCCTCTGGAAGAGTACCGGAGTCAGATACGACTGCGTAGGCGTTCATTTGGAGACAATTGTAGTCGTGGAAACCGAGGGGCTGCTGGACTTGTACTCTTGGATCCAATTGAAACTCTGAAGCTTGTAACCTGTTACGTGAACGTGGATGGCAAGAGTAAAGAATTGGCATATCATACTTCTCTGCCATAGCATTGATAGCATTAAAAAGAGAAAAGAAATTCTTCTCGGTATCAATGTTCTCTTCACGGTGAGCACTCAATAAAATATACTTGCCTTTCTCAAGTCCCAAACGCTTGTGAACGTCAGATGACTCAATATCTGCAAGGTTCTCGTGGAGTACCTCGGCCATTGGAGAACCTGTAACGTAAGTGCGTTCCTTTGGGAGTCCACAATCCGCCAAATATCTTCTGGCATGTTCAGAGTATGCCATATTTACATCGCTAATTATATCAACGATACGGCGATTTGTTTCTTCAGGAAGACACTCATCTTTACAACGGTTTCCAGCTTCCATATGAAAGATAGGAATATGCAGACGTTTTGCACCAATAACACTCAAACATGAGTTGGTATCACCGAGCACGAGAACACCATCCGGCTTTGTCTGAGCAAAGAGTTTGTAAGAACAGTTGATAATGTTTCCACAAGTGGCTCCTAAATCATCGCCTACAGCATCCATATATACTTCAGGCTCTGCCAACTTCAAATCTTTAAAGAATATGCCGTTGAGGTTGTAGTCGTAATTCTGACCGGTATGGGCAAGAATCACATCAAAATACTGACGACATTTGGTGATAACAGCTGCCAAACGGATAATCTCGGGACGAGTACCCACTACGATGATAAGCTTCAACTTACCATTATCCTTGAACTTTATATCTGAATAATCGAATTTGGGTTGTTTTTCCATGATCATTTTTTCACTTTATCAAAGTATGTATCCGGTTTATCCGGGTTGAATATCTCATTGCAGTACATAACCGTTACCAGGTCTTCCGTATCGGAAAGATTGATGATGTTATGGGTATATCCGGGAAGCATGATAACGGATTGTATTTTGTCACCACTTACCTCATAGTTCAACACTTCCTCTGTACCTTCCTTGCGGAGTTGGATAAGTCCATGACCGCTGACAACGATAAATTGTTCCCATTTAGTATTGTGCCAATGTTCACCCTTAGTAACACCCGGTTTGGAGATATTTATACTTACCTGGCCACAGTTCAAGGTATGTACAAGTTCTGTAAATGAGCCACGCTGATCTACATTCATCTTCAGATCAAAGATTGCTTTTTCTTTGGGCAAATAACTCAGATAAGTGCTATACAATCTTTTGGCAAACGAGTCTGACGGGATTTCAGGGATCATCAGCGTCTCTGGCATTTCTGCAAACTGATGCAGCAAATCAACTATTTCACCTAATGTAACCTTATGGGTAACCGGACAATAACAGTATCTGCCATCCACCAATGGATGTACATCAAGACCTTCAAACTCGCAACGATGTTCCTCGCCTTTCAAGGCATGAATCATCTCGTCTACGAGATCGTCAATGTAAAGCAGCTCCAGTTCTACACGTGGGTCATTGACTTGTATCGGAAGGTCGTTAGCGATGTTGTTGCAGAATGTAGCGACAGCACTGTTGTAGTTGGGACGACACCATTTGCCGTAAAGGTTCGGAAAACGATAAATCAGCACTTTGGCTCCCGTATCTTTACCGTACTGTAGAAATAAATCTTCACCAGCCTTTTTGCTGCGACCGTATTCGCTGTTGCCAAAACGACCTGTCAGAGAAGCTTGTGCACTGGAAGAGAGCATGACAGGACAAGTATTATGATGTTTCTTCAGTGTATCAAGCAATGTGCCTGCAAAACCGAAATTACCTTTCATGAACTCCTCATTGTCTTTGGGACGGTTCACTCCGGCAAGGTTGAACACAAAGCCGGCTTTCTGACACCAGACATCTAATTGTTCGGAAGTGGAATCGAGATCGTACTCAAAGACTTCATCAATCTTCAGATCACCATAACAACGAGCCTTTCCGTTTTTGATATTATTAAGTTGGGCACAAAGATTTCTACCAACAAAACCTCTGGCACCGGTAACTAAAATATTCATAACTCTATTATTGTACGAAATTACCCTCGCCACTCAATTCCTTTTTGATATAATCAAGGGCGGCTATTTTAGCCTTGGTCTCTTCTACATTCAATATATAAGTATTATTAGAATTAAATTCTGTAAGTGTGTTACGTTCCGTTTCACCTTCTTTGAAGAATTTATCATAGTTCAATCCACGATTATCTGCAGGAACGCGATAGAAATTGCCCATATCTTCAGCCTTGGCACATTCCTCATTGGTAAGCAATGTCTCATACATCTTCTCACCATGACGGATACCGATAACCTTGATATCTTCTTTCTTGCCTCCAAATAATTCACAAACAGCCTCCGCCTGAGTCTGAATTGTACAAGCCGGAGCTTTCTGTACGAGGATGTCACCGTTCTGCCCATGTTCGAATGCGAACAATACAAGGTCTACCGCCTCTTCCAACGACATGATAAAGCGAGTCATCGTAGGCTCAGTTAGTGTTATAGGATTACCGTTGCGAATTTGCTCTATCCACAGAGGGATTACAGAACCACGAGAACACATCACATTGCCATAACGCGTACAGCAAATCTTGGTGTTGCCTGAGTAGCGGCTCTTAGCTACAGCAATCTTCTCCTCAACAGCTTTCGTGATACCCATAGCATTGATAGGATAGGCAGCCTTATCCGTAGATAGACATATCACAGCACCGACGCCAGCCTCAATAGCAGCTGTCAAAACGTTATCAGTACCGATTACATTGGTTTTCACTGCCTCCATGGGGAAAAACTCACAACTTGGAACCTGCTTTAAAGCCGCAGCATGAAAGATATAGTCAACTCCAGGCATTGCGTTCTTACATGACTGCAAATTACGTACATCGCCAATAAAGAACTTGATTTTGTGCGCCACATCAGGATACTTTACCTGATATTCGTGACGCATATCATCCTGCTTCTTCTCATCCCGTGAAAAAATACGGATTTCGCCGATGTCGGTACGGAGGAAACGATTCAAAACTGCATTGCCGAAGGAACCTGTTCCACCAGTAATCATAAGGGTTTTACCTGCAAAAATGCTCATAATGGTTTTATCTTTTTATTTTTATATAATCGATTTATGGATGTTATTTAAATGTGCCATAATACTTAGCATACCACCCCGCAAACTTTCTCAATCCCTCACGTAGTGATGTTGACGGTTTAAATCCAAAATCTTGTTCCAAAGGAGTCGTATCAGCATATGTCACTGGTACATCACCAGGTTGCATCGGTACCAATTCTTTGTGCGTCTCAAAATCGTAATCATCGGGAAGTACCTTGGCTGCTATGAGCTCTTCCTGAAGAATGGTCACAAAATCAAGAAGATTCTCGGGTGAGTTGTTACCAATATTATATACTTTGTATGGTGGAATTGGAAGTCCGTCATCGCCATTCTGTTTCTCAGGTGCATGTCGCATGATCCGAACAACGCCTTCCACAATGTCATCAACGTAGGTGAAATCTCGTTTGCAGTTACCGTAATTAAAGATCCGAATAGTCTTGCCTTCACGGAGTTGGTTGGTGAAACCGAAGTATGCCATATCGGGACGACCACAGGGACCATAAACGGTGAAGAACCGCAAACCTGTACTTGGTATGTTGTAAAGCTTACTGTAAGCGTGAGCCATTAGTTCATTACTCTTTTTAGTAGCAGCATAGAGTGATACAGGATTATCCACCTTATCATCAGTACTATAAGGCACTTTCTTATTACTTCCATATACGCTACTGGAAGAAGCATATACCAAGTGCTCCACACTATAATGACGACAGGCTTCTAAAATATTATAAAATCCAATAAGGTTACTTTCAATATATGCATCGGGGTTAGTGATGCTATAACGCACACCGGCTTGAGCAGCAAGATTCACGACTACCTGCGGGTGGTGGTCAGTGAAGATGGAGTCAACAACTCCCTTTTTAGCAATGCTGTCTTTTATGAAAACAAATCTGTCACCATAAGCAGACAATTCTTGTAAGCGTTCATATTTTAAACGTACATCATAATATTCGGTAATACTATCAATACCGACAACCTTCACGCTATCAAATTCATTCAGCAAGCGTTTTACCAAATTGGCTCCGATAAAACCGGCTGCACCCGTCACCAAAACCACTTTGTTCTCTAAACTAACATTGTATGTTACCATAAAGTTAATCCCTTTGGAAAATGTCACGAGTATATACCTTGTCTTTCACCTCATCCAGACAAGAATCGTAGCGGTTGGCGATGATGGCCTGACTTATTTCCTTGAATTTGATCAGGTTATTGACCACTTGGCTACCAAAGAATGTTTCACCATCCTGCATAGCAGGCTCGTAAATTACAATAGTAGCGCCCTTCGCCTTGATACGTTTCATAATCCCCTGAATGGCACTTTGACGGAAGTTGTCAGAATTGGACTTCATGGTCAGACGATATACGCCAATGGTTATTTTTTGCTCTTTCTGGGCATCCCATGAACAGGAGGCAGTATAATACCCCGCTTTACGCAGCACTTGATCTGCGATGAAGTCTTTTCTTGTACGGTTACTTTCTACAATAGCACTCATCATGTTCTGAGGTACATCCTGATAATTGGCTAACAGTTGTTTCGTGTCTTTAGGCAGACAATAACCGCCATAACCAAAACTAGGATTATTATAGTGCGTACCAATACGAGGGTCCAGTCCAACACCCTGTATTATCGACTGGGAATCCAGACCTTTCATCTCCGCATAAGTATCAAGTTCATTAAAATAACTGACACGCAAAGCAAGATAGGTGTTAGCAAACAGTTTGACAGCTTCCGCCTCCTTTATGCCCATAAAAAGAGTAGGAATATCTTTCTTGATTGCACCTTCCTGAAGCAATGCTGCGAAAGTATGCGCAGCTTTCCCTAGGGCGGGAACATCAGCAATGGACTTAATAGCTTCGTTTTCCTCGTCAAACTGCTCGCCATCAATCAGTTTTGGATAGCCAACAATGATACGACTTGGATATAAGTTATCATAAAGAGCCATACTCTCACGAAGAAACTCCGGAGAAAAAAGCAGGTTAAGCTTCC
>OMAJ01000713.1_pt1 | contig 15890 bp, 14 predicted proteins | sample 1644631 | NCBI WGS metagenome assembly OMAJ01 (sample SAMEA103958133, study PRJEB25191) | human gut metagenome | biome: human-associated habitat [ENVO:00009003]; feature: intestine environment [ENVO:2100002]; material: feces | place: Germany | collected 2013/2015 | reverse complement strand
TGGAGAAGCGTGCTGACGACTTCGCTGCTGAAGTTGCAAGCATGGTGAAGTAATTTAACCTTTGGGTTGAATCTGGGAGCTGCAGTACCCGTAACAGGGCGCTGCGGCTCCTTTTTTGTTTGTGTTTGGCGGGCGGATGTGCTATCATAGAGAAAACGGAAAGAAGGGAGGACGAAAAGCAATGCGCAGTGTAAACAAAACGTCTCTCCGAATGGAGAGCATGATCGGATAAGGAGAATCCCTTATGAAAAAACAAACCATGACCATTGCCGGCATCCCGGCTGTCCTGTACGGCAGCCGGAGCCGCAGGGTCTATCTCTATGTCCACGGCAAGAACGGCTGCAAGGAAGAGGCAGAGCGCTTTGCCGGTACAGCCTGTGCAGCAGGCTGGCAGGTGCTGGCCATCGACCTGCCCGAGCATGGCGCACGGAAAAACAGCCCTGAGCGGCTTCTGCCGTGGGTGGCTGTGCCGGAGATAGAAGCCGTATATGCCCGCATGAAGCCGGTGTGGGCGCATATCCGGCTGTATGGCGTGAGCATCGGCGCGTGGCTTGCCATGCAGGCGCTGCAGGGAGACGCGCCGGAACAGGCCCTGCTGGCCTCTCCGGTGGTGGATATGGAAGCTCTCATCACGAATATGATGCAATATGCCCATGTGACCGAGGAACAGCTGCAGCGGGCAGGGGAGATCCCCACGGATCTTGGGGAGACCCTCTCGTGGCCGTATCTGTGCTGGGTGCGGGAACATTCGCTGCACTGGAAGGTGCCCACACAGGTGCTCTATGCCGATACAGACCCCCTTACCGGGCACACCGCGATGGAGCAGTTCCGGCAGCAGACCGGGGCGCACCTGACCATTTTGGAGGGCGGGGAACACTGGTTCCATACTGAGACCCAGCTGGCCGCTCTGCAAAGCTGGGAAAGCTGTCATTTATAATAGGCCGTTTCTCTTTTCCTCAGTCTGTGAAAATGTAAGCCCGGAAAATCCGCAGATTTTCCGGGCTTACATATAAAATACGCTTCCACAACAAAACGCCGCTGACGGCTTTGTGCATCGTCAGCGGCGTTTTGTTTATTGAAAACAGGATTGTGAATGGCAGAATCAGACGTTTGCTTCGCTGTTGTGCTCAGCCTTCTTGTATGCGGAGAAGGAGTGGAACACGATGTTCAGGCCCAGCACGATCAGCAGCACGGCAAGGATCAGCTGCAGGCCGTTTGCGATGAACACAGCGCTCCAAGTGGTCTCACCGGCAGGGATGGTAACAGAAGCGGCAGTGCTGATGGCCTTGACCATAGCGATCAGGCGCTGCACCAGTGCGGTAAAGGTGACGCACAGCATGATGACCAGCGGGGGGAACAGCATCTTGTTGCTGCGGCCGGTCACCTTCAGGAACACGCACAGGGTGGCCAGCACCAGTGCGCTCAGCAGCTGGTTTGCAGAACCGAACAGGGGCCAGATGTTGGCGTAGCCGATCTTGGTCAGGATAAAGCCGAACACCAGCGTGATGAAGGTGGAGAAGTACACATTGCAGAACAGCTTGCGCCAGCCCTCAGCGTGCTCCATGTCGTCCACGCTGAACAGCTCCTGGAAGCTCATGCGGCCGATACGGGCCACAGCATCCAGACTGGTCAGGGCCAGAGCGGAAACGCACATCGTCATAAAGACGGTAGCGATGGAAACGGGCACGCCGAACATCTCAAAGAAGCCTGCGACGCCGCGGCTGAAGATCTGGAACGGGGTACCGGCGGCGGGGGTGCCGTCCGCAGCAGCGGCAGCACCGGCAACGCAGAGGGCCAGGACAGCCAGCAGGCTCTCGAGCACCATGGCACCGTAGCCGACCTTCAGCATGTCCTTCTCGTTCTCAACGGTCTTGGAAGAAGTACCGGAGGAAACCAGGCTGTGGAAGCCGGAGACCGCACCGCAGGCAACCGTGACGAACAGGATGGGGAACATGGTGCCGAGCTTCTCATTGTTGAAGCCGGTGAAAACGGGCAGGTTCATGGTGGGGTGGGCGACCAGCAGGCCGACAATCGCACCGGCGATCATAGCGCCGAACATGAAGGTGGTCATGTAGTCACGGGGCTGTTTCAGCAGCCACATGGGCAGAACCGCCGCAAAGAAGATGTAAACGAAGGTGATGTAGCTCCAGGCAGCCTTGCCCAGGATGATGGGGCAGTTCATGCCGACCACGAAGGAGAGCACAATAAAGGCGATGCCGGCGACGGCCTCTTTCCAGCCGGAGAAGTTGAACTTCTTCTGGATCAGGCCGAAGATGACGGCGAACACCATGAACATGATGGAGACCATGCCCGCAGAGCCGTTGGTGAAGGCGGCCTCGACCTGTGCGCCGTCGGCGTCAAAGGCGTTGAAGGTGCCGGCAACCATGTCTGCAAAAGCAGCAATGACGATGCCGCAGAACAGCCAGCAGAACAGCAGGAACAGCTTACGGCCCGTCTTGCCGATGTACTTCTCGATCAGCAGGCCCATGGACTTGCCGTCATTCTTGACGGAGGCGTACAGCGCACCGAAGTCGGTGACAGCGCCGAAGAAAACGCCGCCGATCAGGACCCACAGCAGGACAGGCAGCCAGCCGAACGCGGCAGCCTGGATGGCACCGGTGACAGGGCCTGCACCTGCGATGGAGGAGAACTGGTGGGCGAACACCGTCCAGCCGTTGGTGGGAACGTAGTCTTTGCCATCCTCCAGCCGCACAGCAGGAGTTTTGGCGTTGGGGTCGACACCCCAGGTCTTGGCGAGCCAGCGGCCATATCCGGCGTACGCACATACCAGGACAACCGCGGCAATCAGAACGATTACAAGCGTATTCATTACATGAATCCCTCTTTCCTATTAAATTTTACAATCGCTTGTGCCTACTACTTTACCGCGATGTTCGTAATTTGTCAATGAAATGTTCACAATTTAGCAATATGTCGGTTTTTGGTGCAAAATGTAGAAAATTTGTGGTTTATTTTGTCTGTTTTGCTGCGTTGACAAAGGGAGAAGAAGGGGATAGTATAGGGGTAGAAACGGATGAAACGTTTCCATACTCATGAAGCGGCAAACTGACGGGGAGCGCCGTAGGGGCGGATTCTATATCCGCCCGTGGCCGTGCGCGGCGGGGAAAACCTCCCGAGCGCACAGGAAATGCGCCCCTGCGGGCTGCCGTGGATATTCTATCTGTCTATTATAGTAAAGGAGACATCTCATGAAACAGTGGCTGAAAGACGCAGTGTTCTATGAAATCTACCCCCAGAGCTTCTATGATACCAACGGCGACGGCATCGGTGATTTGCAGGGCATTATTGCCAAGCTCGACTATATCAGGGACCTGGGCTGCAATGCCCTGTGGATCAATCCCTGCTTTGATTCGCCGTTCAAGGATGCGGGCTATGATGTGCGCGACTACAAAAAGATCGCCCCGCGCTACGGCACGAACGAGGACGCCGCCGCGCTGTTCAGGGCCGCGCATGAGAAGGGCATCCGTGTGCTGTTCGACCTGGTGCCCGGCCACACGAGCGAGGAGCACCCGTGGTTCAAGGCCAGCTGCAAGCCCGGGCACAACGAATACTCGGACCGCTTTATCTGGACGGATTCCTGCTTTGCCTCCGGCGACGGTATGCCGTTCATCGGCGGCGAGACCGAGCGCAACGGCACGTATATCCTGAACTTCTTCAAGTGCCAGCCCGCGCTGAACTACGGCTATGGAAAGATCAACGAGAAGTGGCAGAAGCCCACCGACGATCCCGCCTGCGTGGCGACGGTGGAGGCCATGAAGGACGTCATGCGGTTCTGGCTGGACATGGGCTGCGACGGCTTCCGCGTCGATATGGCGTCGAGCCTTGTAAAGAATGACACTAAGAACAAAAAGTACACCTGCAAAATCTGGCGCAATATCCGGGATATGCTGGACGTCGAGTACCCCGAGGCCGCGCTCATCGCCGAGTGGAACGGCCCGCGCATGTCGCTGAAAAACGGCTTTGACATGGACTTTTATCTCAATTGGCAGGGCAACGGCTACAACTGGCTCATGCGCAACTATGACGGTGCGATGGACTCGAACCCGCACAACATCGGCAAGGCGTACTTCTGCAAGAACTCCGGCACCGGCATTGACAAATTCCTGGACGATTACCTGCCGGCCTACAAGGCCACCCACAAGGACGGTCTGTGGTGCTTCATCACCTGCAACCATGACACGATCCGCCCCTCCGCGGGCCTGACGACTGACGAGCTGCGGCTGGCCTACGCGACAATTTTCACGCTGCCCGGTGCACCCTTCGTCTACTACGGTGACGAGATCGGTATGCGCTATCTGCCGCTGCCCACCAAGGAGGGCGGCTACTTCCGCACGGGCTCCCGCACGCCGATGCAGTGGGATGACACGGCCAACCACGGCTTCTCCACCGCCGACGCGCAGGATATCTATCTGCCTGTGGACACTGCCGCCGATGCGCCCACTGTGGCCGCTCAGGCGGACGACCCCGACAGCCTGCTGAACAACGTGAAGTCGCTGCTGGCTTTCCGTCATGCACACGCTGACCTGAACGCAGACGCGCCGTTCAAGGTGCTGTACGCACCCAAGGCGAAGGACGACTACCGCCCGTTCGTCTGGCAGCGCGGCGATCTGATCTGTGCCGTCAACCCGGCGGGTGTCTCCATCGAGCTGCCGCTGGAGCTGGCCGAGGATCTGAAAATTCAGTACACGATCGGCAAGGCGGAGATCGTCAACGACACGCTGTCCTTAGGCGCACAGAGCTTTGCTATTTTGGGATAAGGCTGAAAGACGCCGCTTCTGACGGATACAAAAAATCGCAGCCCCGATTTCATCATCGGGACTGCGATTTTTACTTTTACAGCGTTTTCAGCAGCACCTCGTCCATGCTGCGCTTCGGCACGCAGTAGCCGCGGTTTTCATCGAGATAATACTTGACGCTGCCGTCCTGCATTTCGACCAGCTTGCTCGCGTGCGTCGGGTAGCCCAGTGCGACCATGTAGCACAGGCGCACGCCATCGGGCAGGGCCAGCAGCTCGGTCAGCGCCGGGCGGTCGATGGCCCCCATGATGCAGCTGCCCACGCCGTGGGCCCAAGCAGCGGCGGTCAGGCTGCCCAGTGCCAGGCCGACGTCCACATCGGACGCGCCGGGCAGGTTGTCGTCCTGCAAAACCGCAATGAACGCGGTGGGCAGCTCGTCGGGCTTCGGTTGGCCCTGCTCGGGCGGCAGGTAGGCGGCCCAGTGTACCAGCGGCTGCACGGCGGCCACGGCGTCGGCACTCTGCACAACGATGTACCGCACGGTCTGGCGGTTGGCACCGCAGCTGGCTATCCGTGCCGCATCGACGGCCTCGGTCAGGATCTCCGGCGCAACAGGGCGCTGTTCAAAGCGGCGGTAGGTGCGGCGGGTGCGCAAAAACTCCAGCATATCCATGTGGGAACACTTCCTTATATAATATAGTGCATAGTGCAGCTCCTTGGCCCCCTCCCAGAGGAGGCAAGAACTTATAACCAACCAAAAGGCAGACCCTTACAAGGTCTGTCTTTTTCTAAAAAAAGGGGGCATTCCCACTGATTCAGCTTTTAATACGGGCTTTCGTCAAAAATTATAAAAGCACCGCGGATCGCGCCGTCCGCACGGCCTACGGAAATCTGGCCTGCATCGTCAGCGTGGTGTGCAACCTACTGCTGGCGGGCGGCAAGATCGCCGTCGGTGTACTGACCGGCAGCGTTGCCATCACCGCCGACGGCATGAACAACCTGTCCGATGCCAGCTCCAATGTCGTCAGCCTCGTCGGCTTCAAGCTCGGCGCGCGCCCGGCGGACTCGGAGCATCCCTACGGCCATGCCCGGTATGAGTATCTGGCCGGGCTGGCGGTCTCTGTTATGATCCTGGTCATCGGCGTGGAGCTTTTGAAGGAGAGCTTTGCCAAGGTTCTGCACCCGACGGAGGTCGCTTTCAGCTGGCTCATGGTTGCAGTACTGATTGCGTCCATCCTCGTCAAGCTCTGGATGAGCAGGCTGAACCGGCAGATCGGCACGGCCATCGACTCGGAAACGCTGCTGGCCACCGCCGCCGATGCCCGCAACGATGTCATCACGACGGCAGCGGTTCTGGCAGCCACGATTCTGACAAAGCTCACCGGCTTTGCCCGCATTGACGGACTGATGGGTATCGGTGTGGCGGCGTTCATTTTGTACAGCGGTGCAATGCTCGTCAAAGACACCATCAATCCGCTGCTGGGTGCAGCGCCTGACTCGGATCTGGTCGAGCATATCGAGAAAAAGGCCCTGAGCTATCCCGGCGTGCTCGGCGTGCACGATCTGATGATCCACGACTACGGCCCCGGAAGCCGCCTGGTCAGCTTCCATCTGGAAATGGATGCTAAGGATGACGTCATGCACAGCCACGATGTCATTGACCGCATTGAGCGGGACCTGCTTGTGGAGGACGGGCTGATCGCGACGATCCACTTTGACCCCGTCGTGACCGGTGACCCCCACGCGGACGAGCTGAAGGCGTTTTTGCAGCGTGAGGTCGAGGAGCTCGCGCCGCTGGCCAACATCCACGACCTGCGCATTGTGCCCGGCCCGACACATACGAACGTGATTTTTGACTGTGCCGTCCCTGCAGAGTACATGACCGACAAGCAGCACCGGGGCGTCAAGCTCGTCAATGCCCTGCGCAATGCCGTACAGGCCAAGTGGCCCGACCATTTCTGTGTCATAAAGCTGGAACCGGACTATGCGCCGGTACACCACGAATAAAAGAAGCAACCCTGTAGGGGCAGGGCATGCCCTGCCCTCAACGTAAAATCCATAGCGATGTGGCGGCAAGCCTGCGGGCCGGACATGTCCGGCCCCTACCGGGCACCATTACGGAAAGTAAAACTATATAAAGGAGAGGTATCCCCATGGACTACAACAAAGCTGCTCTGGAACTCCACAGCAAGTTCCCCGGCAAGATCGCCGTGCAGAGCCTTTGCGAATGCAAGGACCGCGATGCGCTGTCCACCGCCTATACCCCCGGCGTGGCCGAGCCGTGCCGCAAGATCAAGGCAAACCCCGATGACGTCTACACCTACACGATGAAGGGCCGTACCGTCGCCGTCGTCACGAACGGCACTGCCGTGCTGGGTCTGGGCAACATCGGCCCTGAGGCCGGTCTGCCGGTCATGGAGGGCAAGTGCGTCCTGTTCAAGGAGTTCGGCGGCGTTGATGCGTTCCCCATCTGCCTGAACGCCAAGACGAAGGAGGAGGTCATCGCTGCGGTCAAGGCCATTGCCCCGACCTTCGGCGGTATCAACCTGGAGGACATCCGCAGCCCCGAGTGCTTTGAAATCGAAGCCGAACTCGAGCGTGACCTCGACATCCCCGTGTTCCACGACGATCAGCACGGCACAGCCATCATCGTGCTGGCGGGTGTGCTCAACGCCCTGAAGGTCGTCGGCAAGCGCATTGAGGACGTCAAGATCGTCCAGAACGGCCCCGGCGCGGCGGGCACGGCCATCATCCACATGCTGCAGGTCGCGGGCGCTAAGAACATCGTCGCCGTTGATGAGCACGGCATCCTCTACCCGAACCGCCCCGCGGGCCTTGAAGGCCACAAGGGCAGACTGGCCGAGGAGACGAACCCCGACAAGCTGACCGGCGGTCTGACCGAGGCCATACGGGACGCGGACATCTTCATTGGTACGTCGATTGCGGGCGCATTGACCCCCGAACTGGCCGCCACGATGGCGAAGGACGCAATCGTCTTTGCTATGGCGAACCCTACGCCCGAGATCATGCCTGACCTCGCTAAGCAGGCGGGCGTCCGCGTCATCGGCACGGGCCGTTCTGACTTCCCGAACCAGGTCAACAATGTGCTGGCGTTCCCCGGCATCTTCAAGGGGGCGCTGTCCGTCCGTGCGCGGGACATCAACCCCGCCATGAAGATGGCTGCCGCTAAGGCCATCGCGGGCCTCATCCCCGACGACGAGCTGAACGAGGAAAACATCCTGCCCAAGGCATTTGACCCCCGCGTGGCCGATGCCGTCGCCGCTGCCGTCGCACAGGCCGCGAGAGAAAGCGGCGTGGCGCACGTATGAGCATCCGTGAAATTCCCGCCGCCGCCATCACCGACGCAGTGGAGGCTCTCTGCATCGAGGCCAACACCCGGCTGCCCGCCGACGTAAAGGCTGCACTGGATGCCGCCGAGGCCGCCGAGCCGTGGCCGCTGGCAAAAGAGACACTGGGCTTATTGCAGCAGAATCTCTGCGTTGCGAAAGAGAAAGACCTGCCCATCTGCCAGGACACCGGCATGGCCTGCGTCTTTATCGAGCTGGGCCAGGACGCTCACATTGACGGCGACCTGACCGATGCCGTCAACGAGGGCGTGCGCCGCGGCTACGAGAAAGCATTCTTACGCAAATCCATCACCGCCGACCCGCTGCAGCGCGTCAACACGGGGGACAACACCCCGGCGTTCCTGACCGTGCATCTTGTGCCGGGCAGCGGCTGCAAAATCACCGTCGCCCCCAAGGGCGCGGGCAGTGAGAACATGAGCCGCCTTGCCATGCTCAAGCCAGCCGACGGCGTCGAGGGCGTGAAAAAATTCGTGCTTGACACGGTGGAGCAGGCCGGAGCCAACCCCTGCCCGCCCATTGTGCTGGGTATCGGCATCGGCGGCAGCTTCGACCACTGCGCAGCGCTGGCCAAAAAGGCACTGCTGCGCCCGCTGGACGAACCCAACGCCGACCCGTATTATGCAGCGCTGGAAAAGGAACTGCTGGACGCCATCAATGCCACAGGCTTTGGCCCGCAGGGCTTTGGCGGTGCCACGACCTGCCTGGGGGTTGCCATTGAGCAAAAGCCCACCCATGTGGCCTGCCTGCCCGTGGCCGTCAACGTTTCCTGCCACGTCACCCGCCGCGCCAGCCGCACGCTGTAAGGAGGCGCAACGATGCAATATGTACTGAAAACGCCCCTCTCCAAGCAGGACCTTGCGCCGCTGAAAGCAGGAGATACCGTGCTGTTGTCGGGCGTGGTCTACACTGCCCGTGACGCCGCCCACGCCCGCATGATGGAGCTGCTGGACAAGGGCGAGCCGCTGCCGTTTCCCATTGAGGGCGCGGTCATCTACTACGTCGGCCCCACGCCGGAGCGCCCGGGCTGTGCCATCGGCGCGGCAGGCCCCACGACCTCGGGCCGTATGGACGCTTACACGCCGCGGCTGCTGGATCTGGGACTGGCCTGCATGATCGGCAAGGGCAAGCGCACCGATGCCGTCAAGCAGTCCGTCGTCAAAAACGGCGCGGTCTATCTGGCCGCCATCGGCGGGGCCGGTGCCTTGATGGCCGGCAGTGTGCAGAGCTGTGAGATCATCGCGTGGCCGGACCTCGGCTGTGAGGCGGTGCGTAAGTTGGTGGTTAAAGACTTCCCGCTGACGGTCCTGCTGGACACCCACGGCGGCGACCTGTACCAGAGCGGCCCCGCTGCTTACCTCGCCAGCCGGGAGCACAACGCATGAGCCGCAAACGGATGGCAAAGTGCCTGGCCCTCTGCGCATTGGCGCTGGCCGTCTGCGTCGGCATAGCGGCGGCGCTGGTCATCTCCAAAAACCGGCAGAGAGCTGCCGAAGCTGCCGCTGCGGCCAGTGCCGCTGCTGCCAGCGAGGCCGCCAAAGCCGCCGAGGAGGAGGCTGCCCGCGCCGCCAGTGAAGCCGCCGAGGCAGCCCGTCAGGAGGAAGAACGCCTGGCCGCCGAAGCAGCCGCCGCGAAGCGTGCCGAGCAGGTCACCGCTGCGCAGGCCGAGCACGACAGCGTGCAGTACGGCGATAAGCTGGGCCGCATCTGGGTCGAGGGCACAAACGTGGACTGCGCCCTCTATTGGGGCGACAGCGAGGGTCAGTTTGGCCGCGGTGCGGGCTGCCGCGCCGAGAGTGACTGCGTCCTGCCCGGCGAAAACGGCACAGTCTTTATCGGCGGGCATACGGGCACGTACTTCTCGGACCTTGGCTCGACGCAGCTCGGTGCCATCATTCATCTGGAGACCGACTGGGGCGACTTTACCTATAAAGTAACGGACATGCAGGTCATTCAGGAGACCGACGTCGACAAGGTGCGCTGGGGTGCCGAGGAGCCCAGCTGCATCCTGTACACCTGCTACCCCTTCGGCATCCTGACCCACACCCCCCAGCGCTACGCCGTCTATGCAGACCCCGTCAGCGCCGACGAGTACGGTGTGGTACCGGCAGAGACAACCGAAAAATAAAAATGACCGAGGTACATCCCCCCGCAGGGGATATACCTCGGTCATTTCCTTTGGTGCGAGTAGTGATACAGCATTTTTTGAAAACCATCGTAGTACAATTCGTTTTTGAGGTCATCGAATAGCAACTTGCTTGTATCGCACCCCGGTGGGCAGCCGTGTTTGAAACCCAGTTGCCTTTTATATACCGCACAACCTGAAAATTATCAAGTACGCGCAGCGTTCACTTCTCCCATCACCGGGAGCAAATGAACGCTGCTTTTTTTGTTTACAACGAAAGGAGGCATCCGTGAAATGGCAGTATTTCGGGGAGAAAAGAACAGCAGGAGCAGTACAGCCGGGAGCAGGCAAGACCGAGGGATTTCAAGGCCCATATCACTGCTTTACATGATAGCCGGATTGAAACCGAGACCCGACGCATCGTGGATAAGCTGAAAGATTTGTCTGCACCCAATAGCCCCAACAAGACGCATTTCATGGTGGAGATCTCACCGCACTTTGACGCGCTGGCCCAGCAGACCCTTTCCAAGCTGGAACGAATGACGGATACCGACTATGACAACCAGAAGTTCAATTTCACCGATGAATAAGTAAAGCAAACGCCGGGCGCGGCGGCCATGTAGCCGCTTGCGTCCGGCATCTTTCTATTTATATGATTTTTCCAGTGTACGTAATGCTTCTAAATCAGTTTCATAGCGTTTAATTGATGAATCCATGAGGTATATTCTGTTTTCAGTTGTCCATGTATTGAGGTTTTTTCTGTCATAATATAGAGAAAAATAGCCGGCAGCAGGGTACATACAAACCCCCGTTAATAACGCTGTTATATTGCTCAATATAAGTACCTCCTACAATTACTCTGGAATTATCTGTGCCAAGTCATCCTCAACATCGAGTCCGTATGCCTTTGCAATTTGGCCGATCATCACACCAAACACGCCACGCAGTTCTCCAATAGCAGATGTAAAAATCCAATTGTCAATGTTGCCGGGCTGACAAGCATAGCAACGAAACTCCTTTTTGTCTGGGCATTTACTTAAAAACTTATTGCAAGCGTTTCTCATAGATCGAACATAGGCATTTAGCTCTGATTGCTCGTCTATATTCTGCAATTCAGAAGTGAGATAGTTCTTGATATCTGTTACTGACGTTATACATGGGCAAACAGATTCATAGTCGTATGCGGAATATAAAACGCGACGCGGTTCGAGAAAAATAATAATCCGTCGTGCGATACTTCTTTCAGTATCGACGGGGTTCCATGATACGCCAAAGACAGGGCAACTTATCCCTGTAAGGCGGTTGAGCAATTCGGTGAATCTCATAGTTGGCCTCCATTGTATATTGGAAGAATTTATAAAAATAATTATAGCACAAAATTGACGAAAAGGCTAATAAGATGTATCGGTGAATACAAGAAAAGGCGTAGTTGTGAACTACGCCCCCTGTGATGTCGCTATTTAGCAAATAAAAAATGACGAATGTTCTTTGACAGCTAAATGCTGTAAGAACATTCGTCATGGTGCGGCTAACAGGACTTGAACCTGCACGTCGTGGACACTGGACCCTAAAACCAGCGCGTCTGCCAATTCCGCCATAGCCGCATAACAAAATTAGTATACGTTTTTTTGTGCGGTTTGTCAATGGCAAAACCGTATTGACATGGGCATCCGTTTTAATAAAGGAAGGCATGCACAATTTACGTTTTATCTATGGACGTGTGTCCCTGCTGTACGGTATACTATAGGCAAACCGCCTGCCAGCCTGTGACCACGGAGGTAGACTTTGAAAAAGAACATCCTAGCCAAGCTCTCACCCTTCCATTTTTTGATGCTGCTGATCGCGGGCATCATCAATGCTATCGGTGTAACGCTGTTTATTGCGCCGGTACAGCTGTACGACAGCGGCATCTCCGGCACATCCATCCTGCTCTCCCAGCTGACGCCGGACTATCTTTCGCTGTCCTTCTTCCTGATCCTGCTCAACATCCCGCTGCTGCTGTTCGGTTTCAAGCGGCAGGGGGCGGTGTTCTCGATTTACGCCATCTTCACGGTCTGCGTCTACTCGGTGGCGGCCTGGCTCATCACCGATGTGCTGCCCATCGACGTCAGCATTGCCTCGCCGCTGGCGGGCACGGATTTGTTTTTGTGTGCGCTGTTCGGCGGCATCATCTCGGGCGTCGGCAGCGGCCTGGCCATCCGCTACGGCGGCGCGATGGACGGTATTGAGGTCGTCGCCGTCATCTTTGCAAAGCCGCTCGGGCTGTCCGTCGGTACATTTGTGCTGATTTACAACGTGCTGCTGTACATAATCTGCGGCATCGTCATGGGCAGCTGGATACTGCCGCTCTACTCCATCGTCACCTACGCGGCGGGCTCCAAGACCGTGGACTTCATCGTGGACGGCCTTGACAGCGCCAAGGCAGCCATGATCATCACGACCCACCCGGACGAGATCGCACGCGCCGTGTCGGAGGAATTCGGCACGGGCCTGACCATCATAGACGCCCACGGCTTCTACTCGGACACGCCCAAGACGGTGCTGTACGTTGTGGTCAACCGCTTCCAGACCGTCAAGCTCAAGACGCTGGTCAAGGGTGTCGACGCAAACGCCTATATGGCCATCAGCCCGGTGGCCGACCTGCTGCACGGCAGCAAGGAAGAAGAAACCGCCTGACCCAAGCTCCCTGCATCCCCGCGATGCAGGGGGCTTTTTGTGACATAATCCGCGGACTGCCTGCACATTCTAATCCCAAAGCGAGGGATGAATATGCACCGACACAAATTTTTACGGCATGCGGCGGCTGTCCTGGCGGCAGCGGCCCTGCTGACGGCCGTGGTACTGGCGGGCCTGGCGGCGGCTCTGCCGGATACACTTTACACCGACGGCCCGGCGGCGGAGCTGGAAATTGCCTCGATGCCCTACCTGACCGTAAAAAAGCGGCAGGGGAGCGTGGCCGCGGACAGCACGACGCCTGACACAAGCGCCAACGTCACGCTGACGCTGTTCGGCACGCTGCCGGTCAAGACCGTGCGTGCCGTCAGCACCGAGCGGCGCACCGTGCAGGTCTGCGGGACACCGTTCGGCGTCAAGCTGTTCTCCGACGGGGCGCTTGTCGTGGCGTTCTCGGATCGCTACACGGCGCTGGGCAGCGAGAACCCCGCCAAGGCAGCCGGGCTGCGGCTGGGCGATTTGATCGTCTCCGCCAACGGTAGGCCGGTACGCAGCAACGAGGACCTGACCGCGGCCATTCAGGCGGCGGGCGGCGCACCCCTGACCGTGGTGTACCGGCGCAGCGGTGCCCGGCACACGGCGACGCTGACCCCGACGGCGGACGAAAACGGTCACTACAAGGCGGGCGTCTGGGTGCGGGACTCGGGCGCGGGCATCGGCACAATGAGCTTTGTGGACCCGCAGCGCGGCACATTCGCGGGGCTGGGGCATTCCATCAGCGATGCCGACACAGGTGCGGATCTGACGCTGCTCTCCGGGGAAATCGTCCCGGTGACGATCACCGGCTGCATCCGCGGCGCAGCGGGCAGCCCGGGCGAGCTGCGCGGGGAGTTCGCTGCCGCACCAGCCGGAACCGTGTTGGCCAACGATGCCGCCGGGGTCTACGGCAGCTACACCGGCAGCTGCACCGCCCCGGCACTGCCCGTGGCAAATTTGCAGGAGGTCACGCCCGGCGAGGCCGAGTTGTGGACCACTGTGCTGGGCACGACGGCGCAGCCCTATACGATTCAGGTCGAGCGTGTGACGATGACCGGCAGCGACCCGAACCGAAACCTGCTGATCCGCGTGACGGACAAGCGCTTGCTTGACACCACCGGCGGCGTAGTGCAGGGCATGAGCGGTTCGCCCATCGTGCAGAATGGCCGTCTGGCGGCAGTGCTTACCCATGTGCTGGTGAACGATCCGAGCAGGGGCTACGCAATCTTTGCGACAACCATGCTGGAAAAAGCAGATGCTGTCGCCAGCAGCAAATGAGCGCCGAAAGTGGGACGCAGCGGACGAAAAAACGGGACTGCTGACCGACAACAAAAACCACGGAAAAAATAAAATGATGTTGATACGTGTACTATTTTGCCGATGACTGACGAATTATAGAAAAAATTGTCGAACGAAAATTTCGGGAAATAACGATAAACTGCGGGAAATCTATTGATAAATGTGGGAAAATATGGTAGAATTCCCAATGTAAACAGAAACCGAGCAAAGTTTACGCGCGGGGTACGCGCAGCTCAAAATGTATGGAGGATATGTGACGATGGAAAAGATCAAATTTGTAATGACCGACACGGACACGCAGGTGTCCGCTGTGTGCCGCCGTGCGCTGGAAGCCAAAGGCGTTGCCGTGACCGTCTGTGAGAAGAACGGCACCAAGGCCCTGGAAACCCTTCTGGCCGTTCATCCGCAGGCCGTTCTGCTGGATGCGTTCATGCCGGACCTGGACGCGATCACGGTCAAGCAGCGCTACGAGGCCCAGAACACCAGCAGCACCCACACGACGTTCTTCGTCACGGGGGCATTCCAGAGCGAGGAGATGGAGCAGGAACTTCTTGACAGCGGGTTCTCCTTCTTCTTCGTCAAGCCGTTTGACGAGTCGGTCCTCGTCAGCCGTGTGCTGAAGGCGGCGGGCAACACGATGCGCCCGCAGGTCGTCTCGCAGGACAGCGATGAGCTGACCGTGACGGAAATTCTGCACCAGATCGGCGTACCCGCGCACATCAAGGGTTACCAGTTCCTGCGCGACGCCATTCTGCTGACGATTTCCGACCACGGGTACATCAACGCTGTGACCAAGCGGCTTTATCCCGAAATCGCCAAGCGCAACATGACCACGGCCAGCCGCGTCGAGCGCGCGATCCGCCACGCCATCGAGGTCGCCTGGGACCGCGGCGACGTGGACACGCTGAACAGCTACTTTGGCTACACAATCCACAACCTGCGCGGCAAGCCGACGAACAGTGAATTTATTGCCATGATAAGCGATAAAATTCGTCTGGACAAAAAGCGGCATGCGTAAACTGCCCGCCGCCCGGTTGCCACACTCCCAACTTCGTGTTATAATACATTTATTATAAGGCAATACCAAAACAAAAGCACCGCAGGATGCACACTGCGTCCGCCGGTGCCGCCAAAATAACACGGAGAAGGAATCGGCTATGGACAAAATGCTTAAAATTGCGGTTGCGGGAACGGGCTATGTGGGACTTTCCATTGCAACGCTGCTGGCGCAGCACCACGAGGTCTGCGCGATTGACGTGATCCCGGCCAAGGTCGATCTCATCAACCGGCGCAAATCTCCGATCCGGGACGAATACATTGAAAAATACCTGGCCGAAAAGGAACTGAAACTGACCGCCACGCTTGACCCGGCACAGGCGTACAGCGGCGCGGACTTTGTCGTCATCGCCGCGCCCACAAACTACGACAGCCGCACCCAGCACTTTGACACCTCGGCTGTCGAGGCGGTCATTCAGCTTGTCATGCAGTACAACCCCAACGCCGTCATGGTCATCAAGTCGACGATTCCCGTGGGCTACACGGTGTCGGTGCGCGAAAAATTCGGCAGCAGCAACATCATCTTCAGCCCCGAGTTCCTGCGCGAGTCTAAGGCACTTTACGACAACCTTTACCCGA
>OMAJ01000692.1_pt1 | contig 16173 bp, 10 predicted proteins | sample 1644631 | NCBI WGS metagenome assembly OMAJ01 (sample SAMEA103958133, study PRJEB25191) | human gut metagenome | biome: human-associated habitat [ENVO:00009003]; feature: intestine environment [ENVO:2100002]; material: feces | place: Germany | collected 2013/2015 | reverse complement strand
CCGCCCCCTTCCGCCGCTTGCAGAACAAAACACAAGTTTTTCCCTTGCCGGGTAGTATCTTCGTACACAACCGTCTGACGCATAGCCTGGAAGTTTCCTGCGTAGGCCGTTCGTTGGGAAATGATGTCGCTAAAGCTATTCTTACCCGCCAGCCCGAATTGAAAGATTCGTATTTACCCGAAATAGGTTCTATCGTATCGGCAGCCTGCCTGGCACACGACTTGGGAAATCCTCCCTTCGGCCACTCCGGCGAGCGTGCCATCTCCACTTTCTTCTCCGAAGGAAAAGGCATGACTCTGAAAGGACAACTGCCCGCAGAGCAATGGGAGGACCTGACACACTTCGAAGGAAATGCCAATGCTTTCAGGTTACTTACCCACCAGTTTGAGGGAAGACGCAAAGGAGGCTTCGTATTAACCTATTCCACCCTGGCCAGCATCGTAAAATACCCCTTTTCATCGAGCTTAGCGGGTAAGAAATCGAAGTTCGGCTTCTTCACCACAGAGGAAGATAGTTTCCGCCGGATAGCCGAAGAACTGGGTATGAAAAAGCTGAATGACGCTCCGCTGAAATATGCCCGTCATCCATTGGTCTATCTGGTAGAGGCGGCGGACGACATCTGCTACCAGATGATGGATATTGAAGACGCACACAAACTGAAGATACTTACTACACAGGAAACACAAGATTTACTTCTTTCCTATTTCCCCGAAGAGCGTAAAACGCATATGCTCAAAACGCTGAAGCTTGTCAGCGATGTCAATGAGCAGATTGCCTATCTGCGTTCCTGCGTCATAGGACTGCTGATTCAGGAATGTACCCAGGCTTTTCTGAATAATGAGGAAAATATATTGGAGGGGGAATTTGAAGGAAGCCTCATCAAGCATATTTCCGAGTTGCCAGCCGGTGCCTATAAGCACAGTGCAGATATTTCGTTAAAGAAAATCTATCGCTCACGGGATGTACTGGACATCGAACTTGCCGGTTTCCGTATCATCAGTACTTTGCTCGATCTGATGATCGATGCCGTCTGCTCACCGGAAAAAGCTTATTCGCAGTTGCTCATCAACCGGGTATCCGGCCAATACAATATAAAAGCGCCCGTACTCTACGAAAGAATACAGGCGGTATTGGATTATATCTCCGGCATGACAGACGTCTATGCACTCGATCTCTATAGAAAGATCAACGGAAACAGTTTGCCGGCAGTATAAGTTGTGCTTCAGGCACAATTATCATCTACTCGGAAAGAACACTTTATTAGCCCCGGAGGTAAGTTTGCAAGCCTCCGGCTCATTCTCGATAAACGACTGGATATGGCGGATACGCTTTTCTGCCAGAATCTCATCCACAGCAATCAGAATTCCCGTTTCTTCCACATCGCCGAAACCATAGTTAATGGCAGTACCGAACATACGCATCGTCGGACTCAAACTCATATAAGCATTTACCAACGGCGGAATATTGTAGCCTAACTTACGTATCTCGCAATTCAGTATCTTATAGTCCTCCTTAAATGTCTTCTTACAAAACAAAGCAGCCAAATCAGCCTCTTTAGCTTCCATTTCAAGCGGTTTCATCGGAGTAATCAGATTATCTTTATCCTCAAAGTGCTTCTTCAAGAAATAAAGAATCATGTCGCGTCCCTGACGATGATAGCTCGGATACATAGTCACTTTACCGAAAAAATACTTCACATTCGGCATAACTACCGTTAACGCACCCAAACCATCCCATAAGTTATCCAGCGCAAACAAGCCTTTGCTACCGGCACGGGTGGACTGATACTCTACCGTAACAAACGAACGTCCTAACTCAATTGTAGTGGGAAGATACTCCTTCAGGAACTTTTCAGAAAAATTGAACATGTGGGCTGTAGCCAGAATAGGGGCACCCTGTTCATCGAACCGAACGTCCGTACCAAGGATATAACGATAACCACCTAATATTTCTTCTGCTTCAGGGTTCCAGACAATCAGCTGTTTGTAGGGATTATCCATGATATCGTATTCATCGATATCCAGCGGTTGTCCTGTACCTCCACCTGCCGCACGGAAAGCAATCTCGCGTAAACGCCCGATTTCTTTCATAATATTCGGAGAATCCTGAGCTGTAATGATATAAATCTGATTATGGCTCTTATTCGTCATACGCAGACGCTTCTCTTCGGTCAGTTCCGCTTTCAGAAGTTCCTTACTAATAGGTTCAATAATCTCTTCCATATTTTTATGTTAGTAGTTCTTTAATTCACTTTATCACCTTGTCACTTTACCACCTTATAACTTATATACAATGTCTTTCACATAAGCCGCCCACTCGGCAGGAGTTTTTGATTTATCAAAAGTCTGCCAGGAAATAGGTTTCCCGATGGTAACAGTAAACGTTTTATGACGGTTCTTCAGCATCTCATCGGCAAGGTAGAGCATAGCTATGTTAATTTTGATGCCCAAAAATTTGCAGACGTTAGCCAAATTATAAAAAAAGTTCGAATTCCGGCCTTCAAAATGAATGGGGACAACGTCGCGTTGTGCCTGCACACTCTTTACGATAAAGGTCTTCTTCCAGTCCAGATCACGGATCACTCCATTCTGACGCCGGGAGCACAATCCGGCAGGGAACATAATCAACTGATCATTCGATGCAAAGCCCGCTTCCACCATTCTCGGAAAATCTTTTGCCTGTTTTCCGGTCTTATTAATAGGTATACAAAGAGGAGCTAATCCTTGCAGATTCATCAGCAGGTCATTCACCATATACTTCACCTTACCTTTATAGAAACTACCCAGCACATATCCCAAAGCCACACCGTCCTGACCTCCCAACGGATGATTGGAGACAAAGGTGTACAGTCCTTCAGTCGGCAGATTCTCTTCTCCCTTCACCACAATATTAGCATCCAGAAATTCCAGGCAGGCTTTTAAGAAGTCCACACCTACCTTATCCTTCGATTCGCGCAGGAAAACATTCAGTTCTTCCTGATGAACGATTCTTTTCAGATAAGAGACCACGAATTTGGGGATATACTTATAGTACTTCGGAGCCTTTTCCCGGAGCACTTTATCAATATCAATCAAAAATAAAGAGTCGTCAGCCATTCTTTTTAAGATGAAATGATTGCGCAAAATTAACTCATCTTTTTAATTATACGCAATAAAATTGGTGAAAACTGCACCCAAAAACAAACAAAAGGCACCCAAAAACTATCAATTGATCGTTTTTGCCCTAAAGATTGCTCAAAATGCGTCCGTCAGAGTTAGGGAACTTTCGTAAAATTGCAACATCAAAAGTCAAACAAACGAATAATTATAATAAAAAAGGAGAACGATATGAACAGTATTACATTTCAAAAGGATTTGCTCGGAGTACAAGACGATTTATTACGTTTTGCATATAAACTGACCTCCGACCGTGAAGAAGCTAACGACTTACTCCAGGAAACCTCTTTAAAGGCATTAGATAATGAAGATAAATACATGCCCGACACTAACTTCAAAGGATGGATGTACACCATCATGCGCAATATCTTTATAAACAACTATCGGAAGCTGGTTCGCGACCAGACCTTCGTAGATCAGACTGATAATCTTTATCACCTCAATCTGCCACAGGAGTCCGGATTCCAAAGCACCGAAAGCGCTTACGACTTGAAAGAGATGCACCGTGTCGTAAATGCATTGCCACGCGAATATAAGATTCCATTCTCTATGCATGTATCCGGTTTCAAATACCGCGAGATTGCAGAAAAACTGGGATTACCCTTAGGTACAGTAAAGAGCCGCATATTCTTTACACGCCAAAAGTTGCAACAGGAACTGAAAGACTTCAGATAACCTGTGTTGCAAGGATGAAAACAGTTATCACCCCATATAACCTAAACCGATAACGTTCAGATATGAAAAAGTGTTCATGAAGAGGTCAGAGACTCCTTGCATGAGTACTTTCCGACCACCCGAAAACTATCAAAATACCACCTAAAAACTATCAATTGATAGTTTCCCCCCCAAATATTACCTGAAATCCGTCTATCGGAGTAAGGTAACTTTCGTAAAATTGCAAAGTCAAAAGGCAAAACAAAAGAATAACTATTGAAAAGGAGAAATGATTATGAACAACAGTATTACATTCCAGAAAGAATTGCTCGGAGTACAAGATGATTTATTACGCTTTGCATACAAATTAACCTCCGACCACGAAGAAGCAAATGACCTACTCCAGGAAACCTCTTTAAAGGCGTTAGATAACGAAGATAAATATGCACCTGATACTAATTTTAAAGGATGGATATATACCATCATGCGCAATATCTTTATCAACAACTACCGCAAGGTGGTCCGCGACCAGACTTTCGTAGATCAGACAGATAATCTCTATCATCTCAACTTACCGCAGGAGTCCGGCTTTGAATGCACGGAAAGCGCATACGACTTAAAAGAGATGCACCGCATAGTAAATGCATTGCCCCGTGAATATAAGATCCCATTCTCCATGCACGTATCCGGTTTCAAATACCGCGAGATTGCAGAGAAGCTGGGATTACCACTCGGAACAGTGAAAAGCCGCATCTTCTTCACCCGACAGAAGTTACAACAAGAACTGAAGGATTTTGTTTAAGAGAAAAGAAAAAAAATCTGCAAAACCAATATATAGTATAAATTTTTAGTTGTGTTAGAGAGAATATGGGCAGACCGTATCTGGGCCGTACTTGCTCCGTACATTCTTCGGTCAGAAGTACCTCTGTACGGAGAAACTACGGACTTGGTACGGAGCAAGTACGGCTCGGGTACGGCTCGGGTAGATATTTGACTAATAATATTTCGGAGCAGGAGGATTTTCACCTTTATAATCTCGATTCGTATAAACGCGTATCCAATCGATGTACATGGCAGGTTTGGCATCTTTTTTCCATTCGGAAGGAATGATAGCACCAGGCCAGGCATTCGGGTTCGTAGAGATACCCGTACTGAAAATCAGGAAGAAGCCCAGCGGATCACTCCAAGGCCAGTCGGTATTACCATCAGCCCCTTTGTGATGTTCAAAATAGGTTTGTCCGTTGACACCTCCTACAATGCGGTCGGGATACCATTCCAGCCAATAGATATTCCATTGAGACATATCGGCAAGGTTGATGGAGGAAGTGACGCTGCCACCACCGCCTACGACACCGGCATAGTGGTTTTCGGAATGAAGCGTGAAATGAGCACAATCGTTCAATGTCTTCTTGGGATTCTCCAAAAGATCGATCTCACCATTCTTCGGCCAGGGACGGTTATTGTTTCCCATAAACCAGAGGGCATCATTGAAACCGACATAAGGGGTACGTTTGAAACGTATCTCAATACGCATATTTTCAGTAAAGTTACACCAGAACTCCTTACTGCCGGGAAGTGAGGTGCGATAGCAACCATGGGAATACTTCACTTTCTTACCGAAGCGGTTGTCTATCGAGTCTTTCTCCTCTACACTCCAGATGCGCAAAACTCCATCCTCTACTTTTGAACATTTCCGGTTATCGACCTTTGCCGTTCGTGACATGTGCAAACCTCTATGCTCAATAAAGCCAAGCGGCAGTCCCTTTTTCGTATCTTTATCATTAAACTCATGTGCTGTATAAAAAGACCATCCTTTCATTTTAGGATGCATATCTCCTTTCTTCAAGTGCAGGGCATCCTCCGGATTGTCATACACCAATGTTTCATCATCTTTCGGCAATATCCTCTCTACGTCTTCTCCATCGGGATAGGGAACAAACTTGCCGGTAGTTTTCAGAATAGGCATAGTGGCATGTTGAGCTCGCAAATAGTCACTCAAAACTTTGGTCAGCTCCTTCACTTTATCCGGATAGCGTGCAGACAAATCATGCTGTTCGGAAATATCATCGTTCAAGTTGTACAGGCAACCGCTGCCGGTTTCGTAATAATGAATTAATTTCCAGTCACCTTTCACAACGGCACTTTGCGGAGCACCAATCGTTTGTATTCTCTCACCCCAATTATTCGGATAATGGAAAAATAAAGCACGTTCTTTTTCTCCAGTCTGTCCCTTCATCTGCGCCATAAAACTCTGCCCGTCAATCTGCTGTGGTGTCTGATAATCATCTACTCCAGCTATTTCCAACAAAGTCGGAAAGAAATCTTCAATAATGACTGGTGTATCATTCATGGTTGAGGGGGATGTTACATTCGGATAATAGACGATCATCGGTTCGCGAATTCCTCCTTCTTTCAAGGAACCTTTTCCTTCACTCAATGGAGCGTTTTTATCGGCACGGCCTATTGTATAGCCACCATTATCCGACATGAAAATAATAACTGTATGATCTGCAATGCCTTTCCGGTCTACATAGTCCATCAAATCTCCTAAGCTCTTGTCCATGCCCTCCACCAAGGCAGCATACTGCGCCTCTTTATGCGGGAGCCCTTTATCCATATACTTCTGATAGAAACGTTTATCTGTCCCGAAAGGCGCATGCACGGCATAATGACTCATATAGAGGAAAAAAGGTTTAGACTGGTCAAGAGCCTTATCCATAAGCCCTTTTGCCTCCAACGTCAAAGCCTCAGTAAGGAAAGTATCTGTTCCATGATACTTTTCCAAATCGGGCACAGCCCATATCGCTGCCCATTCCGGTTTACCGGAAGCACCATATCCTTCTTCTCCCAGATAGCTGCCCATAGCACCGGCCGCATGACCGGCTATGTTATAATCGAAGCCGATAGCCAATGGATTCGCAGCAGGTGTATCTATCGAGCCGAAATGAGCTTTACCTACCATCATGGTAGTATATCCATTTTCACGAAGCAATTGTGGCAGGCACTTCGCATAAAAAGAATGTTCCAACCCGGGTTCAGGACACAGACCATTATAATTCCATGCTTCAAAATCCAGCGTTTCATTTTTCCGGTCAGTCGGTGTATCTTTCTTTAACGTCCAGTTCGTTACTTTGTGTTGGGCAGCGCTTGCTCCTGTAAATAAACTGACGCGCGAAGGGGAACTGATAGGGCACGCATAAGCGTGTGTAAATCTGACACCTTTCTTTGCCAGACGCTCCATATTAGGCGTTTCATAAATATGATTCAATTCGGTGGTATCATTCCAGAACGGTAAGGAAGTATCTTGCCATCCCATGTCATCCACCAAAAAAAGAATAATATTAGTTTTTTGCTGAGCTATGGCATTACCTGAAAGCAATGCCATAGCTGCTATAGAGAGTATCGAATTCTTCATAACACTACTTTATCAGGATACCGACTTCACCGACCGTTACAACATTTTTATTATTTATCTCCGATAATGGTTCCAGCTTGAAATAACGTGCAGGATATGTTTTGCCAAACCGTACAAAGTAAGGCACAGGATTGTGCATGATATTACTGAATTCGCCACTTGCCTCACATTTAGTCCACGACTCTCCATCAAGGCTCACATAGAAAGCATATTTATAGATAGTTCCCGTCAAGTCCTCTCCTATGGAAGGAGCATAACTAAAGCCACTTACTTCAACTTTATCCCCCATATCAACAACCAATGGCGTAAGTGCGGAAGCACGCCAAACCGTTTTCCGGTCCCCATCAATAGCCTTACGGGAATCTGCATTGCCACCAACCACCTGCCATCCATCGACAGGTACATCGCTGAGTTGTACTTCTTCATTCTTATCTGCAAGAGGTTCTGCATAGAAAAGACTGACCGCAGCAACATTAGCCACACCACGGGCAGAGCGAATGGTTACACGAATGCGCTCCGGACGAGTATCAGAGAAACGTACAAGACGTTTATATCCTACTGTTGTGCCTTCTGCCATATGAATCCAGGAACCATCTTTATACGCTTCTACAAGGAAACTTTCAACACGTTGTCCTTTGGATATATCTTCCTGAATCATGAAAGCATTTACCAACGCATCTTTCTGTATATCATATTGGCGGACTGTACCGGAAGTTCCATGCCATGCCTCGTTTCCTTTCAGCACATAATTACGGGCAAAAGTTTTCTTTAAATAACTGGAAAATTCTTTCAGCCGCTGCACATCATTTTCATTGATCAGCCCACGAAGGTCGGGCGGAATGTTCAATAATAGAACGGAATTATAGCCTACTGATTTGAAATAAATATCCGTCAGATGATTTAAAGACTTCACTTGCTTGTCCTGATCGGCATGATAAAACCAACCCGGACGGATGGAAACATCTACCTCAGAAGGATACCAGAAAAGTTCGGTAGCGCGAGCCACTATATCACGCCCGCCTAAGTCCTTTGCCTTGCCGAAGATACCCAATTCTTTATTCTGTTCGCCGGAACGGGGATAAATGCCCGGAGTCAGAGCTGTAGCACTCCATTCTGTTTCACGACCGATACCTTTTTCATTGCCTACCCAACGGACATCATCACCCATAATGGCAGTGACGGCTTTGGGTTGCAGGCGACGAATGGTTTTCAATATGGCATCCCAATCATAGATTTGTTTTTTGCCGTTAGGACCTTCACCGTTAGCACCGTCAAACCACACTTCATGGACTTCACCGTAATTGGTGAGTAATTCGGTCAGTTGCTTGATGAAAAACTGATTGTAGGCAGGAGAATCACCATAGCAAGAAGCATTACGATCCCACGGGGAGAGGTAAACTCCAAACTTGATACCATACTTCTTGCAAGCATCCCGCAGTTCACGTACCACGTCTCCCTTTCCATCTTTCCAGGAAGAAGAGACTACGGAGTGACGGGTAGTTTTGGTAGGCCAGAGACAGAAGCCATCGTGATGTTTGGCGGTGATGATGGCCATCTTGAAACCGGATTCTTTAAGAGTCCTCACCCATTGTTCGCAGTCCAGCGAGGTAGGATTAAAGATGGCAGGATCTTCAGTACCATCTCCCCACTCTCGTCCGGTGAAAGTATTTACACCGAAATGCAGGAAAGCGGTCAGTTCCATACGCTGCCACTCCAATTGTTGGGGAGTGGGTACAAGACGTGAAGCCATTTCTACCTTTTCCGCCGCTGTAGCACCAGCGGGAAAAGCAACGTGCTTTTCATAATAAGTCTCTTGTGCCTGCAATCCGGAAAAGATTGTAAGACTGAGAACTGTAGTTAGAATCAGGTTTTTCATGCTATCTTATGTTATAGGTTTCGATCTATTTCAAAGGACGGATTGTAAATCGGAATGTGTAATCCTGCACAGGTACACGATACTGCGGCAATACTCCAGGACCACAGGTAGCCGTACCGACTCCTGCCTGTGCGGCATCCAGATGAACAGTTACCACTCCTTCGCGCCGTAATTGATTGATATGCGTTGCCGCATCCAGATTCTCATCCGTAAAAGGAATCACACTAAACTGAAACGAGGCATCGGAACGGAATGCCAGCCCCTCACCTGCCTCATCAGCAAGTTGCATCCAACGGACATCCGTACGGTTACCCGTTGCCTGCGGACGAACATAATAGTGGAACATACGCTCCACATCGGTGTGATAAATACCTATTTTACCGGATTGATTACGATCCATATAAGTTTCATGCTCTCCACGCCCCAGATAAGACACCTGATTGTAAGCATCGGGCATTTCAAAAGTAAGCCCTACACGCGCCAGTGAAGTGATAACGGTAGTATCCGGCACAAAGTGTGTCTGTATATCCAATTCGCCATTTTTCTTTAGTGTATAGATGAAAGAAGCGGTTCCCACTTTTTCACCACGGACATTTAATAATTCCACTTCGGCACGTCCACTGCGGGTAGAAGTCTTCACGGTAAGGGCACGCTGTGTTAACTGATCCAACCCAGCTTTCTTCCAAGCTTTGGCTCCTCCTACTTTTTCACGGTTATCATTATCCGTCACCGGACGATAGAGGCTCAATGTAACGGGGGAAACCAGTAATTCTTTCCCATTATAAATATAAGAGTGAAGCGCCCCTGTTGCCGGATCTATATTCATTTCCACCTTACCCGAAAGTTTAGTTTCCGGAGCCCGGTAGTTCTTATTACCCGAAAGAACAAATTGGTCATAGGCTACCTCGTAATCCGTATTAATAAACGGAGCAGCATCCACAGACGTCCAACTTAAGTTCAGATAAGCTTCACGAACATCAGAAGGTAAACGTACAGCACCCAGCGTAACTTCAACGGTGGCGTGCGGAGCGGCATCTACCCGACGAGTACCATCAGTAATCACTTTCCCATGATCACCTACCACCTGCCAGTGTAAGGTATAAGCATTGAGATTCGTAAAATCATACCAATTCTTTATACTTAAAGTCAAGTTGCTCTTATCAATCAATGTAGTCTTTATATATTGATATGCTTTCTTCACTTCCAGCAAATGCGGATGAGGTTCGCGGACAGCATTCACCAGACCATTGCAGCAAAAGTTCCCGAAACTGGGTACATTCTTCGGACCATAATCACCACCGTAAGTCCAATACCAACGACCAGCGGCATCTATTTCACGGAAAGACTGATCTACCCAATCCCAGATACAACCGCCCTGCACTATAGGTTCTGTTTCGAAAACATCCATGTATTCTTTCAATCCGCCTCCGCTATTGCCCATAGCATGCAGATATTCAGTCATGATGAAAGGGCGATACACTTTCGGTTCTGTCTGGCGGGCATAGGCCAGCAATTCTTCCACACTGCGGTACATACGGCAGTAGATATCCGTATTATAATTCTGTTCGGCACGCTCGTATTGTATAGGGCGGGTGGTTTCAACGGACTTCATCCAATCATATGTCCGTTCAAAATTGATTCCGTTACCCGCTTCGTTGCCCAACGACCAGATCACGATCCCCGGATGGTTCTTGGCACGTTCGTACATACGTTGCGTACGGTCCATGTGTGCAGGTAGCCAAGTGCTATCCTTTGCCAATGAAGCCGGGCCATACCCCATACCATGCGATTCGATGTTTGCTTCATCTATCACATAAAGGCCGTAACGGTCGCAGAGTTGATACCAGTACGGATGTGTCGGATAATGCGAGTTGCGCACAGTATTCAAGTTATGTTGCTTCATCAAGCGAATGTCTTCTTCCATCAGTTCTTTGCTGACAGTACGTCCCAACTGTGAATGTTCATGCCGGTTAGCACCTTTTATCAATATAGGTACCCCGTTGATACAGAAACGGCCATCCTTGATTTCAGAAGTACGGAAACCAACTTTGCAACCGGTCAGGTGTGTTATATGTCCTGCATCATCTTTCAACGTCAATATTAACGTATAAAGATTCGGATGTTCTGCACTCCAACGTTTTACACCTGGAAGAGACTGTTCGTCAAAGATAATAGAATTACTCAAACCACGGTTCTTGATCGGTATTTCATTTTGTAATATTGTCTTTCCGGCAGTATCTTCCAGACTATATGCCAAAGTAGACACACCAGTCGCACTTCCTTCAACTGTTACATCAAGGCCGAAAAATCCTTCCTTATACTCTTTCTTATCCAAAGAAGAAGTCACTTTATAATCAGCTATAAACTGGCGTGGAGTACTGTAAAGATAGACATCCCGTTCAATGCCACTCAACCGCCACATATCCTGACACTCCAGATAGGAACCTGCACTCCAGCGATATACTTCAAGTGCCACGATATTTTCTCCTGCCTGTACATAGTCCGTGATATCCCATTCGGCAGGAGTCTTTGAACCCTGGTTATAACCCAGCATATGTCCGTTCACCCAGATATAATAGAAAGAGATCACACCTTCACAGCAAATCACGATGCGACGGTCTTTCCAGTCAGCAGGAACCGTGAACATACGGCGATAAGAACCTACTTCGTTCTCTGCATAAGGTACCAGCGGAGGATTCTTTTTGAAGTTGAACAAAGGATCATCAAATTCATAAGTTTCGTTCACATAAATAGCCGTACCATATCCCTGACGCTCCCAGTTACCGGGTACATCGATATCTGCCCATCCGCCCGTATAGAACGAAGGTTTATAAAAGTCTTTCGGACGATGATCGGGATTCTTCACCCAGTGGAATTTCCACTTACCGTTCAGACTCATATAATAAGGTGATTGCTCATAATTCCCTTCACCCGCAGCATCAGCATTCGCATAAGGCCATATATAAGTATGTGGTGCCAGTTTGTTTTTTCCGATAGCATACTGGCTCTGCCATTCCGGCTGTACAGTCTGTGCTATAGCAGGGGTGGTAAGCAGGCAAGTCAGACACAAGCTCAACAGGGTCTTTTTCATGGTACTATATCTCATTTTTCTAATTTTCTATTCTATTATTATCTCATCAAAGTATATCCTCGCTTCCTGTCCCGGACGTACATGCGTGAAAGGACAGTCTCCTGCTCCACGGGCTACTACACGAACATAACGTGCCTCTGTCCCTATTTCAAACGGGATATCTTCTCTAAATACACCTTCACGGAAGATTTCGTTCTTTGTGTAGCTACACTCACCTACTTTGCGATACTCCTTGTCATCACCTGAAATCCAAACTTCTATTTCAGCAGGTTTATGCACTGCCATGCCATAATTCGTAATAGAGCCTAACGTTAGTTTATTCACCAATTCCGGTTTCTTCAGGTCGAGGGTAAAAGTAACCGTATCGCTTTTCATCCAGGAGCACCATTCCAGATCGGTATATTTCTGACTTCCCCGTATCCCATTTGTCAGCATATAAAGATCTCCTGTACCGGCACTCTTTACAGGCTTCGCCGTCGCTTTATTCCAGATGACAGGCAACTCCAGCATTTGTCCCAATTGCTCGTTTCCGGCAAAGGTTGCTGCCTTAATTGTTTTGGCCTCTGTAAGCATCAACGGTTTTGTATAAAGGGGTGATTGCGCAGTCGGCACACTGCCATCCATTGTATAACGCACCTGTACATCAGGGCGAATACAATCCAGTTCTACTTGCAGACGACCCTCTTTAGGAGTTACAGTCTGTTGTATATTATACATGGACCGGGCATAGACAATTCCTTTTGCAGCCAAGTGTTCATTAAAGTGGTCCATAGCTTTCAGATAAGAAGCCCAGTTCTTGCGTGCAGGCTTCGTCCAGGCAACTTCCGCCAATGCCGACAGGCGGGGGAAAAGCAGGTAGTCCACATCTGCCGGAGAGTTACAGAACTCTGTCCACATACACGCCTGAACCCCCATTAGCAGAGATGCAGCCTGCGGTGTCCAGTCTTTCTGCACAGGTTCATAGTCATAGACATCTTTCAGGGTGTTATTCCCAAAATAGGTAATAGGTTCGAACCATTGGGGACCTTGATAGCGGATGAGATACAATATCCGGGCAGGAGTCATGATAAAGCGGTGACCCAATTCAGCAGCTTTCAGTGCAGCCTGTCCGTAACCTTGCCATCCAAGGATAATGCTTCCTTCGGGGATTCTGGCATTCGTCAGTTCATCCCATCCTATCACTTCACGTCCCTTATTCTGCACATATCGTGCCACCCGTGCCATGAAATAGCCTTGCAATTCTTCTGTATTCTCCAAACTCTCCGCTTTCATCCGTGTCTGGCACAACGGACATTCTTCCCAATGTGTCTTTCTCGCCTCATCACCACCTAAATGGATATATTTTGAGGGAAACAATTCGAGTACTTCATCCAGAATATCTTGCAGGAAAGTAAATACACTGTCATTTCCTGCACAAAAGATAACATCCGCATGATTCCCGCCTAAACCGGGCAATACACCGATAAATTTATCCACTACCGGACAGGACAGCAAAGGGTAAGCAGCCAATGCAGCATTACTATGTGCCGGCATTTCTATTTCCGGGATCACTTCGATATGCCGTTCCTGAGCATAGCGCACGATCTCGCGGATTTCATCCTGCGTATAGAATCCTTTTTCCACAGTAGGTTCACCCTGACGGGGATTACGGCGTTCGGGGAATGTCTTGCCCGGACGATCTACACGGCATGATCCTATTTCTGTGAGCAAGGGGTATTTCTTGATCTCAATACGCCAACCATTGTCATCTACCAGATGCAGATGTAACTTGTTCAACTTCAGCATTGCCATACAATCGATAATACGCAACAAGTTTTCCTTGGGGGAGAAAAAACGTGCCACATCTACCAATAGTCCCCGATAACCGAAACGGGGCTGGTCGGTGATAGTCAGTGCCGGAACAGTCCAATCGACATTCTCCGTCACTTGTTCACTTTCAATCGCAGAGGGAAGTAATTGACGAATGCTTTGAAGGGCATAATAGAAACCTTGCAGATCGGAGGCACGGATGGTTATCTTCTTAATCGTTATCTCCAGTTTGTAAGCTTCACTTTTTAAGGTTGCGTCCGTCACCAGACAGACATCACCTTTCCGGCTATCTACCTTTATGCGGGGAGTAAAACCTCCCGCACGGGTAAGAAGTTCGGTGAACTGGCGCACTTGCTCAGCTTGTCCTTCATTCTCTACTGCGAAACTCGTCTTAGCGGAGAAGTGGAAGTTACCCGTACCCGGTACTAAACTCACCGGGCAGGGAACTAATGAAAAAGGTTGTGTCAAGTTATCAGCCTGAATGTTTGTTACTGCCAGGAACAGACAAAGCAGTACTGTATATATATATTTCATAAGGTCATAGCGTTTGATAATATGAATTATTCTTTATCTCTCTCTGGGGAAAAGCGTACCGGATCATTGTATTGTTCCTGCAATGCCGTAAGTTCGGTTTTCAGTTCCTTCACAATATCTTCCGTACCCGGCTGTCCATAGATATTACGCATTTCGGTCGGATCGGCCTGTAAATCGTACAATTCCCATTCATCGATGTCATTATAGAAATGAATCAGCTTGTAACGTTCTGTACGTACCCCGTAATGACGCTTCACCATGTGTTCAGCAGGATATTCATAGAAGTGATAGTACAGGGATTTCCGCCAGTTTTCAGGTCTTTCGCCTTTCAGTAATGGCACCAGGGAAAGTCCCTGAATATCTTCGGGCACCTTCACACCGGCCAGTTCCAGGAATGTGGGTGCATAGTCAATGTTCTGTACCAACTCTCCGATGTCTCCTTTACGGTCGAAACCTTTCGGCAAACGCATAACAAGCGGTGTTCGCATAGACTCTTCATACATAAACCGTTTATCAAACCAGCCATGTTCTCCCATATAAAATCCTTGATCGGAAGTATAGACAACCAACGTATTATCCAATAACCCGGCCTTTTCCAAATAGTCTAACACTCGTCCGACATTATCGTCCAACGACTTCACGACTTTTGCATAATCACGCATAAACCGTTGATATTTCCATTCAACCAGCTCCTTCCCCTGTGGATTCTCCCGAAAAAATACATCAGTTATAGAATCATATACCGCATCATAGGCTACCCGATCTTCGGGAGTAAGCCGTTTTATCTTACGTCCATAGGCTTTCTTCAAACGTGACTTCCCTTACGATACATTTTCGTATCATAAATAATATCCATGTCTTTTGCAATACTCATCGTTTGCGCAGCAGCAGCCGGCCGCCCCTCGTAATCATCATAAAAATTATCGGGCATTGAAAACTCTTTATCTTCATATAACGTGAGATATTTCAATTCAGGCAGCCAGTCGCGGTGAATAGCTTTATGATGAATAAACAAACAAAAGGGCTGCTCCTTATCACGACCTTTCTCCAACCAATCTATACTTTTGTCGGTAATAATATTAGTTAAGTAACCCTTTTCTCGAACCGTATCATTATTCATCGTTATAAAATCGGGATTATAGTAATCGCCTTGACCGGGAAGAATTTCCCAATAGTCGAATCCCGTAGGCATACTCTCTAAATGCCATTTCCCCACGATAGCGGTTTGGTAACCCGCAGTCTGCAAAAGTTTAGGCAGCGTCTGCTGCGAACCATCGAATACACAAGTCGTATTATCGGTGAACCCATTCGCATGACTGTGTTTACCCGTAAGCATGCACGCCCTACTCGGCCCACTTAATGAATTCGCTACAAAACTATTCGTGAACCGAACTCCGTCCCGAGCAATTCTATCCAAGTTAGGAGTTTCGATATAGCGAGTATCATAACAACTCATCATTTGTCCGGTATGGTCATCTGTCATAATATAAACAATATTATAACGAGTAGGAACTTTATTTTCTTTCTTACATGACGAAAAAGAAAAAACAACAGTAGTCGCTGCTACTCCCGTTAAATAGGGAGAAAAAGATTGGAATAATGTTTTCATAGAATCATTTAAATATTAAAAGGTCCTGTA
>OMAJ01000665.1_pt1 | contig 16630 bp, 12 predicted proteins | sample 1644631 | NCBI WGS metagenome assembly OMAJ01 (sample SAMEA103958133, study PRJEB25191) | human gut metagenome | biome: human-associated habitat [ENVO:00009003]; feature: intestine environment [ENVO:2100002]; material: feces | place: Germany | collected 2013/2015 | reverse complement strand
TCTGGCCCGCCCGCGGCCCATGGGAGCCCCTTTCTTTGCTGTTGCTGGCGCTGGTGTATGGGACGCTGTTCGGCATCATGTGCTATCTGCAGCACCGCCGTCCCCGGCCCGCCGGGCACTTACAGATCGGCGGCAGCGCCGCCCTGACGGCGGTCATGCTGGCGCTGACTGCCTTTGCGGTGAGCAATCTGGGCTTTCTGCCCGGCAGCGAGATCAACATGAGCATTTTTTCCATCCGTACTCTGGTGGATTTTTCCGGCGTGCTGATCTTATCTGTGCAGCACGAGCAGCTGCAGGAGAACGCTTTGCACAGCGAGCTTGCCGCCATGGACGAGGTACTGCACCGCCAGTACGAGCAGTACAAGCGCAGCAAGGAGGGCATCAACCTCATCAACCGGCGGTACCATGAGCTGAAGATCCAGCTCGCCCGCATCCGGGAGGAGCAGGACCAGACCAAGCAGAACGCCGCCATTGCCGCCATGGAGCAGAACATCCGCCAGTACGAGGCCGAGAACAAGACCGGCAACCCGGTGCTGGATACCCTGCTCACCGCCAAGACCATGGAATGCCAGCAGGAGAACATCACCATCACCAGCGTAGCGGACGGCAGGATGCTGGGCTTTCTCACCATCCGGGAGCTGTGCACCATTGTGGGCGTGGCGCTGGACAACGCCATTGCCGCCGTCCGCGCCGAGCCGGACCCCGAAAAGCGGCTCATTAAGGTGGCGGTGTACAGTCAGGGTGGCTTTGCCATGCTGCGGTTCGAGCATTATACAGAGGCCGCCCCCGCGCTGGATGCGGACGGCTTGCCAAAGCAGGGGTCAGACCTGAAAAGCGTCCGCACCACTGCGCAGCAGCACGGCGGCAGCATGACGATGCACTGGGAAAACAACTGGTGCACCCTGCGGATCTTATTTCCGCTGCCCCAAAACGAATAAATCTTTACGGCAGGCATCCCCTGCCGTTTTTTGTTGTCTGGCAGGGTGCACAAATGCAATGCGGTGATATTTGTGTATTAGCACAATAAAATTTGAAACTTTATTGTAACTTTTGCAAATCATGCATCCAAAACGACAGATTGTGCGAAGAACGGTTCGTTTTGCAGTATATATGATAAAATGACATCAAGCAAAGGAGTGGACGCACTCCGGAGAACAGCCATGAACCGGGTCGTGTACCCAAAAGAGAAGGAGTTAATAGTTATGGCACAGAAAAAGAAGGACAGTAAGATGATGGGCAAGATCATCAAAACTGCCGTTTCGGGTGTGTTGTGTGTCGCATTGGCGGGCGGTATGGTTGCGGCCAATGTGCTGATCCCGCCTAATGCCAGCAGCGTGCAGAGCATTTTGGGCCTGAAGAGCGGCGGCATCGACAACAGCAAGGCAAAGACCGAAGGCATCAATATGGAATACAGCAAGCCCGGTTTTGACACAGAGGCTGCGCTGATTGAGGATGAGATCGCTCTGAATAAGAAGATCGCCGCCGAAGGCATTGTTTTACTGAAAAACGATGCAGGAAAGATGCCGTACAGCACGGATACCACCTTCAGTTTTGTCAGCCATTCGGCAGTCAGCTACATCGGCGGCAACAAAGTCGATATGAAAACGGCCTTTGAAGATGCCGGGTTCGGTGTCAACGAGGACCTCTGGAAATTCTATTCCGAAGGCAACGGCAAGGATTACGGTCTGGGCGTTGGTTCCGTTTCCTACGGTGATGACGAGGACTTTTCCATCAACGAATGCCCCTTGTCTGTTATGAAAGCAGAGCCGGGTCTGACCGATTCCATGAAGAATACGGTTCCTGTTTTTGTGTTCAGCCGTGTGGCGGGCGAAGGCCGTGATATGCCCCGCTCCATGTACAACCACACCGATGTGGAAGAGGACAAGACCAAGACTTATCTGGAGCCGGATTCTACGGAACTGGAGATCCTGCAGTATCTGAACGACAACTTTGACGATGTGGTGCTGCTGCTCAACTCCAGTGCAGCGGTCGATCTGAGCTGGGTGGAGGATTATCCCAGCATCCACACGGTCATCTCGGCTCCTGCCATGGGCGACTACGGCCTGTGCTCTCTGGCTGAGATCTTCTCCGGCAAGGTCAATCCTTCCGGCCGCACCGTGGATACCTATGAAGTGGATGCCATGAACAGCCCGGCGGCGCAGAACTTCGGCGACTTTGCCTACTACGATGAGAATGGCAACCTCACCAAGTACAACTACGTCAGCTACAAAGAGGGCATCTATGTTGGCTACCGCTACTACGAGACCCGTTACGAGGATAAAGTCCTCGGTCAGGGCAATGCGGGCGATTACAACTACGACGATGCTGTGATGTACCCCTTCGGCTACGGCCTGTCCTACACCACCTTTGACTGGTCGGATTACAACACCAGCTGGGATGGCGATACCTGCACCGTGACGGTCAAGGTCACCAACACCGGTTCTGTTGCAGGCAAGGACGTTGTGGAAGTCTACGCACAGAGCCCTTACACCGATTATGACAAGGCCAACAAGGTGGAAAAGGCTGCCGTTGAACTGGTCGGTTACGCCAAGACCTCGGAGCTGGCTCCCGGTGCAAGCGAGACCGTGACGGTCACCTTCGACCAGGAACAGCTGAAGTCCTACGACTACGTCAATGCCAAGACCTACATTCTGGACGCAGGTGATTACTATATCACTGCGGCTAAAAACGCACACGAAGCGGTCAACAACATCCTCTCTGCCAAGGGAAAGAGCGTGGCAGACGGTATGACCGCGGATGGCGACACTGCTTTTGTTGAAATCTACACCCCGGCAAACGGCACCGTGGATACCACAACCTACAAGCTTGACACCACGACCGGTGTGGAGATCACCAATCAGCTCGACCATGCAAACGGCGGGCTGCAGTATCTCTCCCGCAGTGACTGGACTGGCACCTGGCCGACCGTTGACGGCGAGGTCAGCGACCAGATCAGCACCTGGGGCAACCCCATCAATGGTACCGATGCCAGCGGCAAGGCTGCATCCTATACCTACCGCAAGACGATCAGCAAGGAGGACCTTGCAAAGCTGGATTCTTTTGATTCCCTGAACCCCACCGACTTCTCCACCCTGACCGATGAGATCGTTTACGGCAAGGACAACGGTCTGGGTCTGATCGATATGCGCGGTCTGGATTACGATGATGAAAAGTGGGACGCACTGCTCGACCAGCTGACCCCCAGCGATTATCAGACCCTGATCACGCAGTCCGGCTATGGCACGGCTGCCATCAAGTCGGTGGATAAGCCCTCCACGACCGACCGCGACACTGCCACCGGCCTGGTCAACTACGGCTTTGATGCAAGCGGCAACCTCTACTTCAAGGGCAACATCACGCACTGCGGCGTGATCGTTCTGGCACAGACCTACAACGATGATCTGGCCACTCACTACGGCGAGAACATTGGCGACGAGTCCTACTATCTGGGCGTTGATGGCTGGTATGCACCTGCTGTCAATATGCACCGCACGGCATTCTCCGGCCGCAACAGCGAGTATTACTCCGAGGATCCGTTCATCGGCGGTCACATTGCTTCCCTCGAGTGTGAGGGTGTCGCCTCCCGCGGTATGTATGTCTTTGTCAAGCATTACGCCATCAACGATCAGGAGGACCACCGCGGCGACCGTGAAGGCCAGTACAGCATTGCGACCTTCCTGAACGAGCAGGCGGCCCGCGAGATCTACCTCAAGCCCTTTGAGATGTGCGTCAAGTCTGATAAGGTCGAGATGAACTATGCAAAGGACAACGGCGACGGCACTTACAGCAATGCCACCACCGAGATCCCGTCCGTCACCGGCATCATGACCTCCTTCAACCGCGTTGGCTATACCTGGGCCGGCGGCAACTACAACATGATCACCGGCCTGCTGCGCAACGAGTGGGGCTTCCACGGCTTTATCATCACCGACAACGCAAACACCGGTGTCTTTATGGACGCTGGCCAGATGATCCAGGCCGGTGCAGACGGCAAGCTGACGAACCTGCCCACCGGCGCACGGTACACCTTTAACAAGGATGACGTTGCAGATTACCACTACGGTCGTGAAGCAATCCATAACATCCTGTACACCATTGCAAACTCCAAGGCAATGAACGGCGGTATGCCGGGCAGCCGTTATCTGGCAAAGGTCGAGCCTTACCAGAAGGTCATCTACGCAGTGGATGGTGTCTGCGGCGGTCTGATCGCAGTTCTGGTCGTTCTGACGATCCTCCGCTTCCGTAAAAAGAAAGAGGACGTAAAAACCGTCTGATCAACACATAGGAACAGAAGGGGCGGCGGGCAAACGCCCGCCCCCTTTTTTTGATTGTCAGGAGAGACCCATGAAACACACAGATATCATCAAGAGCTTGTCTCTGGAACAGAAATGCGCCCTGCTGAGCGGCGGCACGGTGTTCACCACCCGGGCGCTGCCGGGCAAGGGCATCCCGGCCATTACCCTGTCGGACGGCCCCAACGGCGTGCGTAAGCAGGCCGGCGCGGCTGACCATCTAGGCCTGAACCCCAGTGTGCCCGCCACCTGCTTCCCCACCTCGGCCACCGTTGCCAATAGCTGGGATCCGGCACTGGGCGAGGCTATGGGCGCAGCCATGGGCGAAGAAGCAGCAGCACAGGGCGTGTCGGTGCTGCTGGGCCCCGGCCTGAACATCAAGCGCAGCCCCCTGTGCGGCCGCAACTTCGAGTATTTCTCGGAGGACCCCTACCTTGCCGGTAAGATGGCGGCGGCCTACGTCCGCGGCATCCAGAAAAACGGCATCGCCGCCTGCCCCAAGCACTTCGCCGTCAACAGCCAGGAGCTGCGCCGCATGGCGTCGGACTCCGTCGTCGACGAGCGAACCCTGCGGGAACTCTACCTGACCGGCTTTGAAATCGTCGTCAAAGAGGCGCACCCCAAGACCATCATGTCCAGCTACAACCTCGTCAACGGCACCTACGCCAACGAGAACGCCCACCTTTTGCAGGACATCCTGCGCAGGGACTGGGGCTTCGACGGCGCTGTCGTGACCGACTGGGGTGGCAGCAATGACCACGCGCTGGGCGTAAAGAACGGTTCTACGCTGGAAATGCCCGCCCCCGGCGGAGACGCCGTGCGCGAGCTGTTGAAGGCCGTCGAGACCGGTAAAATTTCCGAATCTGATGTGGACGCCCGTCTGGACGAGCTGCTGACGCTGGTACTGGACACCCACGCCGCCGTGGAAAACCACAGCCGCAGCTTTGACGCCGACGCCCACCACGCGCTGGCCCGCCGCGCCGCTGCCGAGAGCGCCGTCCTGCTGAAAAACGACGGCAATCTGCTGCCGCTGGCCGCAGGTGCAAGCGTGGCCGTCATCGGTGACTTTGCCGAGACGCCGCGTTACCAGGGCGCAGGCTCCAGCGCCGTCAACTCCATCAAGGTCGATACCTTCCTTAACTGCCTGAAAGACAGCGGCCTGCACAGCGTCGGCTTTGCCGCGGGCTTTGACCGCCAGGGCAAGCCGGACGATGCCAAAAAAGCCGAGGCCGTCGCGCTGGCGAAAAAGGCCGACACCGTGCTGCTCTGCTTAGGGCTGGACGAGATCAAGGAGAGCGAGGGTCTGGACCGCGCCGACATGAAGCTGGCCGACAACCAGATCGAGCTTTTGCAGGCCGTGCAACAGGCCAACCCCAACACTGTCGTCATCGTCAGCGCGGGCGCGTCGCTGGAAACGCCGTGGCTGGCCCACTGCAGGGCACTCGTCTACGGAGCCCTCGGCGGCCAGGCCGGCGCGGGCGCAATGGTCGATGTGCTGACCGGCAAAATCAATCCGTCCGGCAAGCTGGCCGAGACCTGGGCCAACGCCCACGCCGACACCCCCGCCAAGGACAACTTTGCAGGTGCGGGACGCACTGTGCAGTACCGAGAGGGGCTGTACGTCGGCTACCGCTACTACCAGACCGCGGGTGTGCCCGTGGCGTTCCCGTTCGGCTACGGCCTGAGCTACACGAGTTTTGCCTACAGCGAGTTGAAAGCCGACGCCCGCAGCGTGACCCTGACCGTGACAAACACGGGCAGCCGCGCCGGTGCCGAGATCGTACAGGTCTACGCGGCCAAGCCCGACGCCCAGATCTTCCGCCCCGCGCAGGAGCTGAAGGCCTTCACAAAAGTCTGGCTGGAGGCAGGGGAGAGCAAGACCGTCACCCTGCCGCTGGACGACAAGGCGTTCCGCTACTGGAACACAAAGACCGACAGCTGGGAGGTCGAGGGTGGCACGTATGAGCTTCGCGTAGGGGCGAGCTCTGCGGACATCCGCCTGACCGCCGCTGTCGAGGTGAACGGTACGAGCGCACCGAACCCATACGCGGGCAAGGCGCTGCCGCACTACACCAGCGGCAAGGTGCAGCGCGTGCCCGATGACGAGTGGGAGATTCTGCTGGGCCGCCCCATCCCGGCGGATACCGTCAAAATTGACCGCAACATGACCCTGGGTGAGCTGAACCACAGCCGCAGCCCGCTGTGCTGGCTGGTCTGGGCTGTGCTCACGATGATGCTGAACGCCAGCTACAAGCGCGGCAAGCCGAACCTGAACGTGATGTTCCAGTACAACATGCCGCTGCGCGCGCTGGCCAAGATGACAAGCGGTGCCATCAGCATGGGTATGGTGGACGGCATCGTGCTGGAGGCAAAGGGCTTCTGGGTCATCGGTCTGCTGAAGGTCATCGTCGAGGCCGTTAAAAACATCATCCTCAACGCGCAGCTGGAAAGCCGCCTGCGCAACAGCTGACAGGAAGGGCTGTCATGCAGCTTTGGAATACCTTTGCGGAAAAGCATCCTGCCGCAGCCAAGTGGGTGCGCGAGGGTGGCTTGTTCGTCATCTTCCCGGAAGGGGAGGCTAAGAAGGCATAAGAATAGCCGAGCAGCGTAAAAACTGCTCGGCTTTGTTGTTTGTTGGTTGCGTGGCTTCCCCCTCAGGGGAAGGCTTAGGGCAACACCGCATAATTCCCGCCTTACGGCTTAAGCACCGCTCCGGCGGCTGCGGCACGGCATCTGCGTTGCCAAAATGCTCGATAATACACAAAGTATTATCTGCGCTTTTGGCTTAGCAGCTGCCGTACCTCGCTCGCCGTATCGGCACTTAGAATTATGCGGTATTGCCCTAGAAATTACAAATAATTCACCGCCAGGATCGCCGCGCCCAGCACGACCAGCACAACGCCTGTCGCGCGGTTCAGCGTGGCAGGCTCGGCCTTGTTCGCGAACTTGGCGGCAATGCGCGCCCAGAGCAGCGTGCTCAGCACACAGCAGATCAGGCAGAACAGATCCGGTACACCGCCAATCGCAAAATGGCTGACAGAACCGGTGAAGGCCGTGAACGCCATGATAAAAACACTCGTTCCTACGGCAGTTTTTAGCTCATAGCCCAGCACGGAGGTCAAAAGCAGCAGCATCATCATGCCGCCGCCCGCGCCGATGAACCCGCAGATAAAGCCCACGCCCGCGCCGCAGAGCAGCGACTGCGCGAACCGCTTCTGTACGCTGACGGCGTTCATCGCGCTCTTGGTCGTCATGACGGGCCGCACGATGAACTTGACGCCCAGCAGCAGCGTCATGAACGTTGAGAAACCGCCCATCGTTGTGCCGGGCACGAGGCTGGCCACATAGCTGCCAACCAGCGTGAAGCAGAGCACCGACGCCATCATGACCGCGCCGTTTTTAATGTCCAGGTTGCCGCTTTTGCCGTAGGTGTAGGCAGAGATCGCACTCGCCAGCACGTCGCTGGCCAGCGCAATGCCCACGGCCATGTAGGGGTCCATCCCCAAAAAAGTAATGAGCATCGGGCTGATGACCGCCGCGGCGCTCATACCCGCAAAGCCTGTGCCCAGTCCCGCGCCGATGCCCGCAATAAAGCAGACGATGAATGCTACCAGATAGGTCATATTCTTACTCCTTGTTCAGCTCCCGCAGGAGGTTTGCATCCATGCGGCGCAGATAGTCCTGCAGCGTCTGCTGCTCCTGCGCCGTAAAGCCCGCAAACAGCGGCTCCAAGCTGCAGCGCTGGATGTCCGCCAGTACCGCGACCATCGGCAGGGCATCGGGCGCAAAGCCCAGCAGCCGCTGGCGGCGGTTGTCCGGCGCAGGGGAGACCGTCAGCACGCCGCGTGCGCGCAGCCGCTCCACCGCCGCCGATACATTGGATTTTGCCAGACCGCGGTAGCGGCAGATGTCGCTGGCCGTGCGGCAGTCTGGATTGTTGTGCAGAAACAGCAGGATGTCAATTTCCAGCTGGTTCAGCCCGTACTGTACGGAAGCAGCCTCAAACCGCGCTGCATGGTACTTTTTGTAGTGCTGTACGTAGCTCAATATGGGCAGCAACTGCATCACTCCTTTGCAAGGCTCAAATAGAACAGTTCTAATTATAACCATTTGCACAGCAAAAGTCAATACTGCCCATTAAAAAGCAAGCATCAGAGAGGTACAGCCGCGCCAGGCTATACCGGATACACCGAAAAAAGAGGATGCGGACGGATCCGCGCCCTCTAAAATAAAAACAAACCCGAAACAATGCTTCACGAAGAAGATTGAGTTCGGATTTGCACAATATGGTGGACCTGGAGGGATTCGAACCCTTGACCTCTCGGATGCGAACCGAACGCTCTCCCAACTGAGCTACAGGCCCATGTCATTTCGACTTGATAAGTATACCTCTTTTCTGCCAAAAAGTCAAGGGGGTAATGCAGATTTTGTTTGCAAGCGCCGGACATATCCTGTAACATACGAATTTATATTGTAACAGGTGCAATTCCGCCTGCATCTTGCGCTTCTCTTTATATAGTGCTATAATGGTACAAATCTTGCAGTGCCCGTATAAAAACGTATAGGCAATGTGGATTGAATCCTGCGCGTGGGTTGAATTATAGTATTCTCATTAAAGGTACAAGAATTCAACCTATGTGGGGAGGAAACCTTATGGAAGGCAAGCTGATTGCAAGCTACCGGCGGGAGCTTTCTGCGCTGGATGACCTGCAATGCGCCGGAACCGTGACCTATACGCTGACACAGGAGGCGGATGCGTTTGTCATCACTGTCCAGCGCGACGGGGCACGGGCAGCAGCGTGTATGCTGTGTGAGATAGGGGAGGAGCGCGCGGGGATGCTGACCCGTTTCCTGTACGAAAACGCCGTGGAGCCTGCGCATACCTCCGCGGTACTGCATGACCTCTGTGGATCGAAGGTGGCTGACATGGCGGTGTTGCTGCATGACCGTCCGGAAGCAGCCGGACAAAAGCAGAGAGAGGCGCTCAGGCTGCCCCGGACCTCCGCCGTGGTGGCACTGTTTGCATTCAGCTCCCGCATGGATCGCGATTCCATGCGGCTGTTCGCCCGGACCCATGGGGACGAGGTTCGCGCCGCGGCCATTGCATCGACTGGGCAGGAGGTACTGGAGCTGCTGCACGGCGGCCTTCGCCCGCAGGTGCTTGTGCTCGACGCCCTGCTGACCAAGCCGTCCGTGACGCAGGTCTTGCAGGAGATCAGCACGATGCAGCCGGACCCGGAGCCGGCAGTCCTTGTGCTGGTGCCCGTGCCGGAGGAAACCGCCGCGCGCAAGGCGCTGGGCCTGTTTGCCCAGTACCGGATCATGCTGCGCCCCTACGGGATGAAGAATCTTTTCGATGAGATCTACCGCATGGGCACAACGGACGACGAGCATCGGCTCTACCACCTGCGCCGCTGCTGTGAGGATGTGCTGGATGACTTCGGCGCGCAGTCCACACTGAACGGCTACCGCTATGCCGAGCGGATGCTGCTCTACGCGCTGTACGCGGAGCGCCCGCAGAAGATCGGCGATTTGCAGCAGTATGTCGCGTCGGAGGAGAACATCGAGATCGGCACTGTGACCTCGGCGCTGAACCGGATGTCGGCGGGTATGTCCAAGCGCGGTGCGGAGCCGTACCGCGGACTTTGCCTGCGCTGCGGCCGCCCGGAAAACGGCGTGCTCTCCAACGGGCAGCTGTTTGAGGGGCTGCTCAAGGAGCTGCGCCGCCGACTGGAACCGACTGTATAAATTAGGAAAGAAGGCGTTTTCCATGGACAGAAGGAACGAGGATACAGCACTGCTGGCCTTGCGCGGAGGATTGCGCGGGCGGTTCCGGCGCTCGTTTGACAGCATGGAGAACGCCTTTGAGGTATTGCAGGACCGCTTGCAGCACGCGGTAAACCCGGCAGAGCGCGCCGAGCTGATGCCGCTGCTCGAGGAATTGCAGATGCAGCTGATCTGCCTGCGGCGGCTGGGGGACCAGGCGTCGGATGCCGCCACGGCGGCGCTGCTGCACGGCACCTGTGTGCCGCAGCCCATCGACCTGCTGGGGCAGCTGCGGGAATTTTGCAGTATTTTGCAGGAGGAGGCCGCGCAGTACGCGCTGCCCTTTACCGTGACGCTGCAGGCCGACGGGCTGGACGTGCTGCCCACGACGGGGGATGTCTCGCTGCTCAACGGTCTGCTGACGAACCTTGTATCCAACACACTGGCCGCGGACCGTGCGGCGCACATTATGCTGCTCTGCACGCCGGGTCGGCTCTGCTACAGGGACAACGGCCCGGGTCTGCCGCCCGATGCCGCCGCCCTGCTGACCGAGGGGCAATGGAGCGAACGCCTGCTCCACGCGGGCGGGCTGGGCCTGCCGCTGGTTGCCGCTTACACAAGCGCCATGGGCTGGGCGCTGACCGTAGGGGAGGGGCCGGGTATGAGCTTGCAGTTCACGCTGCCCGCCGCGCCGCCGCTCGACGGCATGGTGCTGACCTCGCCCACCGAGCGTCTCGCTGACCGGCAGAACCGCCGCAGACTGATACGCCGGGAGCTGGCGGTTCTGGTAGCGGATACTTCGATGCAGTAAGTAAAAGCGCTGTTCTTGGAAGGGAACGGCGCTTTTTTGCTGCATGGCTTCCCCCTCGGGGGAAGCTGTCAGCGGCCCCGCCCGCTGACGGATGAGGGGAAACCTTGCCTCTGCTGCCCGTAAACGGATCGCTGTGGCAAACCCGCCCCTCATCCGGCCCTGCTGGGCCGCCTTCCCCACAGGGAAAGGCTTTAAGGAGACGGGCAGCCTCATTTTTTTTCCACACCGCTTTACTTTAAGCCCAAATTATTGTAAAATGTTATACAAAGAGAATGGTTTACTATGCCTGCACGGCACAGCGGACCGCCAAAATAACTACAGGTGGTGTTTTTTATGGCAATTCAGTATAAACGTATTCTTCTGAAGGTCAGCGGCGAGGCTCTGTCCGGCCCCAAGGGCACGGGCTTTGATGAGGAGACCATCGCCTCCATCTGCGCGGGCATCAAGGCTGCGCACGACCTCGGTGCCCAGATCGGCATCGTCGTGGGCGGCGGCAACTTCTGGCGCGGACGCTCCAGCGGCAAAATGGACCGCATGGACGCCGACAAGATCGGTATGCTGGCCACCGTTATGAACGCGCTGGCTGTCAAGGACGCGCTGCGCCAGCAGGGCGTGGACGCCGTCGTCATGACCAGCTCCTTCATGCCGCAGGTCGCCGAGTGCTTCACGAGCGACAAGGCCATTGCCGCGCTGGAAAGCGGCAAGATCGTCGTGTTCGGCGGCGGCACCGGCAACCCGATCTTCTCCACCGACACGGCCTCCGCCCTGCGCGCGCTGGAGATCGGCGCGGACGCCATGTTCAAGGCCACGATGGTCGACGGCGTCTATGACAAGGATCCCCACAAGTACGCCGACGCCGTGCGCTACGACACGCTGACCTTCACCCGCGTGCTGGATGAGCGCCTGGCCGTCATGGACTCCACCGCCGCGACCCTCTGCCGCGACAACGGTCTGCCCATCCTCGTGTTCGATCTGGGCCAGCCCGCCAACATTGCCAAGGCTGTCAAGGGCGAAAGCGTCGGTACCCTGGTCAGGGAATAAGACGCAAAAGCACAAATTGAAAAATTCATATTTTCCCCCTATACTATCTTAAAATAAGGAGAATTTCATTATGAGCAGCACGACGAAACCCTTTGAAGAAAAAATGAATGCCAGTGTCAACCACCTCATCCATGAGCTGGCCTCCATCCGCGCAGGCCGCGCCAACCCCGCCATTCTGGACAAGGTCACGGTCGATTACTACGGCAGCCCCACGCCCATCCAGCAGATCGCGGCTGTCGCCGTCGCCGAGGCCCGCATCCTGACCATCTCCCCGTGGGACCGCTCGATGCTCAAGCCCATCTCCAAGGCCATCCAGACCAGCGACATCGGCATCAACCCCATTGATGACGGCCAGGTCATCCGTCTGGTGTTCCCGGCCCCCACCGAGGAGCGCCGCAAGCAGCTGACCAAGGATGTCAAGAAGCAGGGCGAGGACGCCAAGACTGCCGTGCGCAACATCCGCCGCGACGCCATGGACAAGTTCAAGGCCATGAAGAAGGCCGGTGAGCTCACCGAGGACGACCAGAAGAAGCTGGAGGAAGAGACCCAGAAGCTGACCGACAAATATGTCAAGCTGATCGACGACACCTGCGCCGACAAGAACAAGGAAATCATGGAGGTCTGATCTCTCCATGAACGATAGCCTGTGCGGGCATGTCATGCGACACGCCCGCATAGGCTGTTATTGCATCATTGAATAAAACGATTCCGCGAAAGGAAACCACCGTTTATGAAGACCCGCATCATCACCGCCGCTGTCGGCCTGGGCGTTTTGGCCGTTGTGCTGGCGTTTTTTGACACCTTCCTGTTTGACTTGGTATTAAGTGCCGTCTGCCTGATTGCCATCCATGAGGTTTTTTCCGCTATGGGCTTTGGCAAAAAGCAGTGGTATCTCTATGTCGCCGCTGTGCCGCTGACGCTGCTGGTCATGCTGAGCACATCGCAGATGGTGCGCGGCCTGCTGCTGCCCGCGGCCTTTTTGACGGTGCTGTTCTACAACGTCTGTCAGATCGCCCACGTCAAAACACTGGATTTCGGTAAGCTGACGGGGTTTATCTACTTCTCGGGCGTCATCACGTTCTGCTTCTACTCGCTCATCCACTTAAAGCGGATGCTGCCCTTCGCAGAATATCGCTATGACGCAATTTATTTCATCCTGCTGATCCTCTGCTTTGCCTGGGGCGGCGACACTGCGGCCTACTTTGCGGGCCGTGCGTTCGGCAGGCACAAGCTGGCTCCTATCGTCAGCCCCCACAAGACCGTGGAGGGCGCTGTGGGCGGCGTGCTGGGCAGTATGGCTGCGGGCTGTGTGCTGACGCTCGTCTACTCGCTGCTGTCGGCCAAATACAACGTCATCAGCATTCAGGTGCAGCCGAAGCATTATCTGGTGCTGCTGGGCATGGGTGCCGTGGCATCGGTGCTGGGCATTCTGGGTGACCTGTTCGCGTCGTCCGTCAAGCGCCAGGTCGGCATCAAGGATTACGGCACGATCTTCCCGGGGCACGGCGGCATTCTGGACCGCTTTGACAGCGTCATGTTCATCGCACCCTTTGTTTCCATCGCGGTACGCTACTTCTTCTATTTGCTGTGAGGAATCGTAAAAATGAGTAAAGTCATCACACTTTTGGGCTCCACGGGTTCCATCGGCACCCAGAGCCTGGACGTCTGCCGTATGCACGGCTATGAGGTGTTCGGCCTGTCCGCCAATTCCAGCGTCGATAAGCTGCTGGCGCAGATCGCGGAGTTCCACCCGAAGTACGTCGCCGTCACCGACCCCGCCGCGTTTGACAAGCTCTCCGCCGCGCTGGCCGGGCAGGCCGACGCGCCGAAGCTGCTCAAGGGCGCGGAGGGACTGCGCGCGCTGGCCTGTATGGACGGCGCGGGCACGGTGCTGAACGCCGTTGTCGGCATTGCGGGCCTCGACGCCTCGCTGGCCGCGATTGAGAGCGGCCACGATCTGGCGCTGGCCAACAAAGAAAGCCTTGTCACGGGCGGCCATCTTGTGACCGATGCTGTCAAAAAGCACGGCGTCCACCTGCTGCCCGTGGACAGCGAGCACAGCGCGATTTTCCAGTGCTTGCAGGATCAGCACAGCGCCAAAACGCTGGAGAAGATCCTGCTGACGGCCTCCGGCGGCCCGTTTTTCGGCATGACCACCGAGCAGCTGCGCACCAAGACGAAGGCCGACGCGCTCAAGCACCCGAACTGGAATATGGGCGCCAAAATCACGATTGATTCTGCGACCCTGATGAACAAGGGTCTGGAGCTGATCGAGGCCGCGTGGCTGTTCGGTCTGCCCGAGGATAAGATTCAGATCGTCGTCCAGCGTGAGAGCATCATCCACTCCGCCGTGCAGTTTGCGGATCATTCGATCATTGCGCAGCTCGGTGTGCCCGACATGCGCATTCCCATCCAGTATGCGCTGACCTGGCCCGAGCGCCTGCCCAGCCCCGTGCCGGAGCTGGACTTCACCGCGCTGACCAAGCTGAGCATTGCAACGGCGGATGACGAGACCTTCCGCTGCCTCAAAGCCTGCAAAAAGGCTATCCGCAAGGGCGGTCTGGCCCCCTGCGCCGCCAACGGTGCCAACGAGGAGGCAGTCAAGCTCTTCCTCGAGGATAAGATCGGCTTCCTCGATATCGGCCGACTGGTGGAGGCTGTTGTGGACAGCGACAGCTTTGGCGGCGATTACACCCTGGCCGATGTGTATGAGTGCGACAAGATGGCCCGCGCCTTTGTGAGAGCGCACCTGTAAGGAGAACTGATGTCTTTTATTGTCACCTTTATTGCTGCGGTGTTCGTGTTCAGCGCCGTGATCGCCATCCATGAGTTCGGCCACTTCATGGTGGCAAAGCTCTGCGGTGTGCAGGTCAACGAGTTCTCCATCGGCATGGGGCCGGTGCTGTGCAAGCGGGTGCGCAAGGGCACCCAGTACAGCATCCGCGCCCTGCCTGTGGGCGGCTTTGTGGCGCTGGAAGGGGAGGAAAGCCCCGAGAGCCAGCAGGCCGAAGCGGCCCGCGACGAACGGGAAGCAGAGGACGAAAACCCTGTCCCGCCGGAGCAGCGCACCGGCATCCCTTTGAACGAGGCACCGGTATGGCAGCGTGTGCTTGTGATGGTGGCAGGTGCCTTCATGAATTTCGTGCTGGGCTTTGTGGTGCTGGTGTTTTTGATCGCCGCCCAGAATGAGCCTATCACCAGCAAGACCATCTACGCCATTCAGGACGGTGCCCTCTGCGGGCAGACCGGCCTGCAGGCGGGGGACAAGGTTCTGGCGGTGAACGGCCGCCGCTGCTTTGTGGCCAACGATATCCTGTACGAGCTGGTGCGCACCCAGTCTTACAGCGCAGATTTTACCGTCCTGCGGGATGGCAAGACTGTGGAACTGCCGGATGTCCAGTTTGATACCTGGGTGGATGACTCCGGCGAGACCCATATGAGCCTCGGCTTTACGGTCTACGGCATCAAAAAAACACCGCTCAATGTGTTAAAAGAAGCATGGAACAGCACCCTGTACTACGGACGCATCGCGTTTATCTCGCTGGCAGACCTTGTGCGCGGACGTGAGAGCATCAACAATCTGTCTGGCCCGGTGGGTATCGTGACAGCGATCGGTCAGGCGGCAAGCTACGGCTGGCAGGATCTGCTGGAGCTGCTGGCCCTCATCACCATCAACCTGGGCATCTTAAACCTGCTGCCCTTCCCGGCGCTGGACGGCGGCAAGGTGGTATTTTTGATCATTGAAGGCGTCACCGGCCATGCTGTGCCGGAAAAGCTGCAGGGCAGCCTGACCGTTGCGGCCTTTGCGCTGCTGTTCGGGCTGATGATCTTTGCAACCTACAACGATATTCTCCGGCTTATTACCGGGACAGTATAAGAAAGGGGAACCCTTATGCGGCAGAAAAAACGCGAAGTGAAGATCGGCAATGTGACCATTGGCGGCAGCAACCCTATTGCGGTGCAGACCATGCTCAATGTGCCGGTGGAGGACATCGAGGGCAATGTGGCGCAGGCAAAGCGGTGCGAAGCTGCTGGCTGTCAGATCCTGCGCGTGACCTGCCCCAGCCCGGCGGATGCAAAGTGCATCGAAGCCGTCAAGAATGCGGTGAACATCCCCATTGTGGCAGACATCCATTTTGACTACAAGGCGGCTCTGGCCTGCGCAGATGTAGTCGTGGATAAGATCCGCATCAACCCGGGCAACATCGGCAGCCGCGACCGGATCCAGGCGGTTGTAGATGCAGCAAAAGAACGCCAGATTCCGATCCGCGTCGGCGTCAACAGCGGTTCACTCGAAAAAGAGCTGGTGGAAAAATACAACGGCGTAACGGCAGAGGGCCTGGTGGAGAGCGCGCTCGACAAAGTGCGGATCATTGAGGAGATGGGCTATGACAATCTCGTCATCAGTATCAAATCGTCTGATGTGATGATGTGTGCAAAAGCGCATGAGCTGATCACGAACCAGACGGATCATCCGCTTCATGTCGGCATTACGGAGGCAGGAACGCTGTATTCCGGCAACATCAAATCGGCAGTGGGGCTCGGTATTATTTTATATCAGGGCATCGGAGATACGATCCGTGTTTCCCTGACCGGCGATCCGCTCGAGGAAATCAAATCCGCAAAACGGATCTTAAAGACCCTGGGACTTCGAAAAGGCGGCATTGAGGTCGTATCATGTCCTACCTGCGGAAGAACCCAGATTGACCTCATCGGCCTG
>OMAJ01000595.1_pt1 | contig 17861 bp, 19 predicted proteins | sample 1644631 | NCBI WGS metagenome assembly OMAJ01 (sample SAMEA103958133, study PRJEB25191) | human gut metagenome | biome: human-associated habitat [ENVO:00009003]; feature: intestine environment [ENVO:2100002]; material: feces | place: Germany | collected 2013/2015 | reverse complement strand
TTGAAGCCCGTTGCCGGACTTCGTTGCCGACACCCTCTGTCTGGCTATTTTCATGCATGGAGGATAACTGCCTATGGCGAATAATAAGATGAATATTGAAGGAAAAAATTACTCGGATATTCCGGTGTGGCGTAGATATACGCTTACCATTGAGGAAGCAGCCAGATATTATCATATCGGCGAAGGAAAATTGAGAACGCTTATTGACACACATCCCAATGAGGATTTTTATGTGATGAACGGCAATCGTGCCCTCATTAAGCGTGAGAAATTTGAGAGGTATCTGGATCAGGCTACTGCTGTGTAAACAGAGCTGACAGATTTACCGATTTCACATGATATAACTATGCGGAGAGCTGGATTTGTGCTATGATAAGAGCGCAAGTCTGGCTCTCTTTTTTGAAAGGAGAGTTCACGATGAGTGAGAAAAGACGAGATAACCGTAATCGGATTTTGCGAGAGGGCGAGTACCAGCGTAAAGATGGGAGGTATCGGTTCCGCTATATTGATGAGGACGGAAAAGAGAAAAATGTATACAGTTGGCGTTTGGACAAGAATGACCCAATGCCAAAAGGGAAGAAGCGGGAGCCTTCCCTGCGTGAGAAAGAAAAACAGATTGAAGCGGATTTGTTTGACCGTATCGTAACCAACGGTGGCAACTATACTGTTTTGGAACTGGTAGAAAAGTATGTTTCATTGAAAACAGGAGTTCGTCACAATACGGTTGCCGGATATAAAACGGTCATCAATATGCTGAAAAAAGAGAGTTTTGGGAATCTGCGAATTGATAAGGTGCGTTTGTCAGACGCAAAGGCATGGTTGATTAAGCTCCAACAAATTGATGGACGAGGATACAGTTCCATTCATTCGATCCGGGGAGTTCTTAGACCAGCATTTCAGATGGCAGTAGATGATGACCTGCTTCGCAAAAATCCATTTGAATTTGAGCTGGCATCCGTCATTGTTAATGATTCTGTTACCAGAGAAGCGATTACCCGAAAGCAGCAGAGAGATTTGCTGAAGTTTATTCAGGAGGATAAGCATTTCAGCAGATACTATGATGCAATCTATATTCTTTTTCACACAGGGCTTCGTATTTCAGAGTTCTGTGGGCTGACGATTTCGGAGATTGAGTTTGGAGAAATGCGTATTAAGGTAGACCATCAGTTACAGCGTACTGCACAGATGCAGTATGTAATTGAAGAACCAAAAACTGACAAAGGTATTCGCTATGTGCCGATGACGGAAGCTGTCGCAGCGTGTTTTCGCAGAATTATTGCCAACCGAAAGACACCAAAAGTTGAACCGATGGTGGAAGGATACGCAGGATTTTTATTTTTGGATAAAAACGATATGCCGATGGTTGCCCTTCACTGGGAGAAGTACATGGAGCATATCATTCAGAAATACAACAGGATTTACCGTATCCAGATGCCGAAAGTTACCCCTCATGTATGCAGGCACACCTTTTGCTCTAATATGGCAAAATCCGGGATGAATCCGAAAACCTTGCAGTATATCATGGGTCACGCAGACATCAGTGTAACCTTGAACACTTACACCCATGTGAATTTTGATGATGCAAAGGAAGAAGTATATCGGATAGCGAATAGTTAAAAAAGCCCGTTGGTAAGGACGCTTGCTTTACCAACGGATTTACCAAGATTGCAGGGAAAAACACAAGAAAATACGAGAAGATTTGAGAAGATACCTTGAAAAGAAAGGAAAACTCAAAAGTCGGAAAACCCTGAAATATCAAGCGTTTGAGAAGAAATACAAGACTTAAATGGAGATATAAAAAGATGATTAAAGTATTATTTATTTGCCACGGCAATATTTGCCGCAGCCCAATGGCCGAGTTTGTGATGAAGGGCTTGGTGAAGAAGGCGGGGCTGGCGTCACAATTCTATATCGAGTCGGCGGCAACCAGCCGGGAGGAGATTGGCAATCCGGTCTATCCCCCGGCGCGGCGCAAGCTGGCGGAGCATGGGATATCCTGCGACGGCCACGCGGCGCGGCAGCTCACCAATGCCGACTACGAGAACTACGATTTGCTGATCGGCATGGACAGCGCAAACCTGCGGAATATGCACCGCATCTGCGGCGGCGACCCGGACGGCAAGCTGCACCTCCTGATGGACTACACCGACCGCCCAGGCGATGTTGCCGACCCGTGGTACACGGGCGATTTCGAGGCAACGTGGCAGGATGCGCTGGCGGGGTGTCAAGGACTGCTGAAAGAATTAACTACGAGGAGGTGCGGCGAAAATGGATAAGCTGGTCGTTCGTGGAACAGAAATCAACGTGCAGTGGGATCTCAAGCGAGATGATTTCCTCAGTTTGACAGACATTGCAAAAATCAAGGATAGTGATAATCCGCGGTATATCATCCAAAACTGGCTTCGCAACAGAAACACTATCGAGTTCCTCGGCGTGTGGGAAACGCTCTACAATCCGAATTTTAACCGTGTCGAATTCGATGCGTTTAGAAGTCAGGCGGGGTTGAACAGCTTTGTGATGACACCGCAGAAATGGGTAGATGCGACTGGTGCCATCGGCATTGTTTCCAAGGCTGGCCGCTATGGTGGAACCTACGCCCATAAGGAAATCGCGTTTGAGTTTGCCTCATGGATCTCCGTGGAGTTTAAGCTCTACTTAGTCAAGGAGTTTGAGCGCCTCAAGACCGAGGAAATGAAGCAGCTTGGTTGGGACATCAAGCGCAACCTTGCCAAGATCAATTATCGCATTCATACGGACGCCATCAAGGAGAATCTGATCCCGCCGGAGCTGTCCGCCCGTCAGATTTCCCTGGTCTATGCCAACGAAGCCGATGTGCTGAATATGGCACTGTTCGGGATGACGGCAAAAGAGTGGCGCGATGCCAATCCAGATCTTAAGGGTAACATCCGTGACTACGCCAACGTTTCGCAGCTTGTGTGCCTGTCCAACTTGGAAAACCTGAATGCGGTTTTCATCAACGAAGGAGTCCCGCAAGCGAAGCGACTGGCAAAGCTCAACACCATTGCCATCAGCCAGATGAAAGTGCTGACGGAGGATCACAGAATGCTGCAGTTCGATGAGGCGAAAGAAACAGAATCATAAAAATAAAAAATCCCATGCAATAAATCGTCCTTTCCGTGCATTACACGGATGACAGGAGAAAAAAGCCCATGCTCAGTATGCTGATGACAACCGAATATGCGCCGGCGGAGGAGCGCCGCGAACTGCAGCGATTGCTCATCCGCGTTGCCGGTGGTGACCGTGACGCTTTGGCGGAGCTGTATCAGCGCACGCGCGCGGCGGTGTGCGGTCTTGCGCTTTCTTACCTCAAAAACGCGCACGATGCCCAGGATCTCACACAGGACGTCTATGTGCAGGTGTGGGACTGCGCGGCACAGTACCGCCCCGCCGGCTCGCCCATGGGCTGGCTGCTGACCGTGTGCCGCAATCTCTGCCTGATGCGCCTGCGGCGCGAGGAACGTCATGCCGCGCTCAGCGAGGAGGAGTGGGACGCCATTCCCGCACAGGAATGCGGTTTGAACGCCGATGAGCGCACGCTGCTGCAAGGCGCGCTGGCAAGCCTCGCTGACGAGGAACGGCGCATCGTGCTGCTTCACGCGGTCACGGGCATGAAGCATCGGGAGATCGCGGCACTGCTGGAACTGCCGCTTCCCACCGTCCTGTCGAAATATCACAGGGCATTGAAAAAGATGCGAATTTTTCTGGAAGGAGATGACGCCCGATGACCAATGAAAAAATGGAGCAGCGTCTGGCTGCGGCGCTTGAAAAGACCGCACCGGATGATGTGAACGGCGTTCTCTCCCGCTGTGAAGAGCGGAAAGGAACGGTAATCAACATGAAAACGAAGAAACCGACAAAGAGGAAATGGACATCGCTCATTGCCGCCTGCCTTGCGGTGATGCTGCTCGGCGGCGGACTGTTCTACCAGCAGGTGAACGCGGTCGCGTCCGTGGTGTCGCTGGATGTGAACCCGAGCATTGAGCTGAAAGTGAATCGGAGCGAAAAGGTGCTCGTCTGTACCCCGCTCAACGAGGATGCAAAAGCCATCCTTGCGGATATGAGCAATGGCGCTGACCTCAAGGGCGCGAAGCTCGATGTGGCGGTGAACGCCATCGTGGGCAGCCTTGTGCGAAACGGCTACCTCAATAGCATTTCCTCCGCCATCATGATCTCGGTGGAGGACAAGGATACCGCCCGTGCGGAAAAGCTCCAGCGTGAGCTGACGAGCGCCGTGGACGGCGTTTTGCAGACCAGCGAAGCAAAGGCCGCTGTTCTGACGCAGACGCTGACGCAGGACGCGGTGCGGGAACAGCAGGCGCGGGAGAATAACATTTCTACCGGCAAGGCGGCGCTGGTGAACCGCGTTCTCACCATCAACCCGTCGCTCAAGTTTGACGCGCTGGCAAAGCTCTCGGTCGAAGAGCTCAAGGACCTCGCCGAAGCGGGCGCGCCCGCCATGCCGATCGGTATGGATGCAGCCCGTACCGCTGCGGAGGAGTATGCCGGAACGACGGCGGTGGATTCCGTTACAGCGGAGGTCGATCCCGAACTCGACGAATCCCCTGCACACTACGAAGTAGAGCTGCAAACGGCATGGGGCGAGTTTGAGTATCTGGTGGATGCCTACACAGGGAAGGTGCTCAGCGGGCAGAAAGATTTATTGGCTGCCGTTTCCGCATCGAATGAAACGACGAAGCCCTCTGGTCAAAAGCCCGCGCCGTCCGGAACGGTGCAGGATATCGGCTACGCCAAGGCAAAGTCCATCGCCCTGAACCATGCGGGCTTGAGTGAAAATCAGGCGTATGACATGGACATTGAGCTGGATGATGAGGACGGAAAGCTCGTCTACGAGGTCGAGTTCAAATCCGGCAATATGGAATATGACTACGAGATCGACGCGGCCTCCGGTGCGATCCTCAAGCACGAGGCGGAGTTGGAAGACTGATACGATTATCAAGGATTGATTTAGAAAAATATCCGAATTGAATCCGACTGACAGAAAGAAAAGACACGCTTTGCGTGTCTTTTCTTTTTAGTATTCAAGGATACCACCTTGTGTGCTGCGCACCGAAGCGCATCTTTGACGCTGCCGCAGCCTTCAAACTGCGCGGCCAACGCTTCCGCAAGGCGAAGGCCGTTGAGCCTGTGGGGGAAAGTGAAAGACATAGTTAAAGCGGCTGACAGCCAGTGCTGTCAGCCACTTTATTTTTTGCAGTGCTGATACCCGGAAATATTTTCGAGCGGTGCAGCTCAATTACTTGGACATCACTTCTTCGATGGGGGTATAATCGAAATCAAGCTTAAAGTATCTGGGGCCAAGAATTGCGATACCCTTTTCCGTGCGGAATACGGGGTTCGCCTTCAGGCCAATCACGCTGACCTCATTGCCGACCGCCAGAATGGGGTTCGCATACGGTTCGCCGGTCTTGGCATCGACGACAGCAATGATGTCGGGGCTGGAAACATAGGGCTTGTCGTTTTTCCACATGGCATGGTTCTCGTTTTTGAAGAAGATCTTGAAGGTGTTGCCCTTATCGTCGCCAGAACCCTCAATGGTGTGATAACCGTAGTAATAGCCGTCATCCCAGGTTTCCTTGCCGGTGACAACACCGGTTGCCAAACACCATCCGCCGAGTTCGGTTACAATGGTTTCGACGGGATCCTTGCCGCTTTCGCGCGCTTCACGAATCATCTTGCCAATATTATAGCAGGAAGACAGCGTGCCCTGATTGATGCACTTCTTCATATCCTTGCCGCTCATCAGGAAGCCCGCCTGACCGACAAGGCCATAGGCACTTTCGGCAATTTTCTTGCCGATTCGCTCCACGATGCGGTAGTTCTTTGCGTTTTCGATATAGGAAATATCGTTATAGGCATCAACAGACGCAACGGGCCAGAGGGTTTTGCCGTGCAGATACGGCGTGGTCTGCTGGATCTCAGGGATCGCGCGGCCGGTATAATCACCGTCGACACAAACAGCACCGCTGATAATGCCCGCAGTTACACCACCGGGCGTATTGGCGCCGCCCAGCTCGATGGGTACGACCGCGTCGATCTTCGTGTCGCAAAACTTTCCGAGATACTGAATAGCCTTGGCCAGCTGCTCCTTCTCAGGATATACAGGGTCAGTGAAACCAAAGTCTGCCATCTCCGCTTCGACCTCAGGCGTATGAGGGGCAATAGATCCCATCAGGAAGGGGCAGGCCGTCATCGCATCGTCGGGGATCTCGCTCATATCGACCCAACCGACCTTGGTCCCCTTGTTGATCTCACTCATCAGGGACTGCAGTCCGTTTGCAGGCAGGCCGCCGCCGCCTGTGCCCATAAACGTGCATCCGCGAACGAAGTCTTCAGCCATCTGCTGATTTTCCAGATACATAGTAGCCATTTTTCTTCTCCTTTTAGTTATTATATTGACACTGGTTACAGTTTTTCCAATTCACCGCGTGCGTTCTCGACATATTCGCCGCCAAAGTACAGGCGATTGGTGTCGTTTTTGAAAAGCATAAACAAAGCGATATAGATAATCGCGGTAACAACCATGCTGTTGATCGCCGCGATGCCCCAGGTAACGGTATATCCTACAAGGCAGCCGATGGCCCAGCTAACCAGTGCAGGGATGGAGCAGAAGCGGTGTTTAACACCAGCACCGAACCGATAGGATTGGTGCTTTACGCAGAAATAGTCGACAATGAGGATGCCGGCCACCGGAGGGATCGCAGTGCCGAGGATGCTCAGCCATGTGGTAAAATAGTTTACAATACCGAGCGCGCCGGCCACAGTCGCAATAATACCAAAGGTAATTACGACATACTTCTTCTTCCATTTCGGAACAGCAACGACAGCTGCAAGGGAGGAATAATAGAGGTTGTTGTCATTGGTGGTCCACTGGGCAAGGATCAGCAGCAGCAGCGACCAAGAGCCGAGAATATTCAGCAAAGCAACTGCCACATCACTGGTATCAGCAACAGTGCAGATAAAGAATCCGGCAATAATGACGAAGGAATTGGCGATGATGAATCCGAAAACGGCACCGATAACACTGTCGCTACATTTTTTACCATAGCGGGTCAGGTCAGGCTGCAAAACTGCACCCATGGCATATGCTCCGATAACGGAAACGATTCCGACCGCGGTGGACATACTGCCAGTGTGCGCCAGCGTGATCTGGTTGAACTGTTCCATGCCGCCGACACGGGTCGCAGCCAAACCGCACGCAACAACACACGTGAGAAGGATAAGCGGAGAAGCGATGTTGCTGAGCAGTTCAAGACCTTTGTAGCCGATGAAAGCCGTTGTCATCATCAGCAGGCCGCCCCAGATACCGGCGACCACAGGCTCGGTGATAAATCCGGCATTGGGAAACATGGCGTGGATCGTGGAGCCAAAAAAGCCGCACTGATAGCCAAACCAACCCAGTTCAACGATTGCTGTCAGCACAGCGATGATGTAATTACCAAGGACGCCAAAGGATTGGCGCATCAGCATTGCAATACCGACACCGGTTTTGGTGCCAATATAGCTCAACAGGCCGCCAAGCACAGACAGAACTGCATTACCGACCAGACAAGCGGTAACGACCTCAGACAACGAAAGCTGGCCGACGAAACTTGCTCCAACGTAAATCGAACTGAGGCAAATGATGCTGCCGACCAGAACCATTGCCAGTGAAAAGGATGATCTGCGTTGATCCAGGGGAACCGGTATGGTTGCATAGTCATTTACATAATTGGTTTCGCTTCCGGGATTACTCATAAATCTTCTCCTCCGTGTTCTCAGACTTTTCAATTGACCAACCGAAGATCATAAATGGCATCAATTGAAGGTGATATTATGGTAGCATGCTTGAAATAATAAAAAAATGTTTTGAAAACAAAAAACCGGGTCGCGTTTTGTTTTCAAAACATTTTTGCTTTATCATGGTAGCGTAATTACGAGAATATTTGTGGATCTTGCCGATAGAGGCAGATCGCGTGAAAAACTGCGCTCAAGGCTGCGGCCTGCTCAAAATTTCCGCCCAAAAGAGACACCGCTTTGCGAACGCGGTACTGCACCGTATTTTGATGCGTATAAGTCAGCGCCGCAGTTTGTTTGTAACTGCAATCGCAATCGATCAGATATATCTGCAGGGTTTCCAACAGCACCCCTTCACGCCGTCTGTCGTATTCGATCAGCGGGTCAAGTATTTGCCGTGCCCGGTCAATGGCTGCTTCATTTCTCAGATCCTGCTTGCAGGCGATCGCTTCGATCAATTCAAAGCGCCCCATGCAGTAACGGTTTTTATAAAGTGAACAGGTGAACGCCCATTCCTTGGCTGTCTCACTGACCAAGGAAAAAAGTTCACTCTCTCCGGATATATTGGTAGCACAGGCAAAGTGTCCGGCCGGATCTTGAGCCGCTTGAGCGGATAACACCAAGGCGTTCAGCGCTTCAGCATCCGGATCCGGCGCACGGTTGAATATCAGAATTTCGAGTTGCTCATATCCGCCGTTTATAAAGGCGATCCCTTCACTTTGAAGCAGAGACTTAACCTCATGCATCAGCGGCAGCGACGGAGCCCTGCTGCAAATCAGGAAGTTCCATTGTTCAGCATCGCCATGCCGATAATACCCCAAATCGCTGTGCGCCTGCTGCCAATCACCTCGTATAATGGCATTGATGATATTGCCGCCGCGCGTTGACACCAAGGCGTGTCTCCATAGATCCAGACAAAGCTTGGTACACGTGAATAGAGAATCGATATCCACCCGCTTCCGTCTCTGGCTGAGAACAAACAGGACGGACAACTCAAGATAATCCGTATAATAATGTCGTCCGCAGTATTTTGTTTCGTCGATCAGCAGTTCAAAGCGCGAAGCATCGAACGGCAAGCGCGAGAGCTCGTTGTTCAGAAAGGTATTGAGACGATTGCCCGACATGGTGGAACACAGTGCGTTCTGAGCAAGCGTGTCAATGATGACAATATCCAGTTCCCCCTGATTTGCAATTTGGGAAAGCACCTCCTGTATGCTCCCGCCACTGTCCTTTGTTTTCCACATGGAACTGATGATCGAGCGAAAGAAGGAATCGTTCTCATAGCGATTCAATGAAAGCACATCATTGAGTACATCGGCATAAGAAATGTGCTTATTGTCATTATAGTTGAGGACAACAAGCGGAAAATTCAGCTCATCACACAAATCAAGCACTCTCTGATCGAATTTTTGCACCACGAGTCCGTAATAAAACACAATCAGCCCGGCCGCATTCAGTTTGTTGAGCGCGCGGATCACGTCACACTGACTTTCCACATCGTTTTTTACATTGTAGAGAGCTGTTATCATTATTTCCTGAGGTTTAAGGGAAAACGACAGTAGTTCCGAGGCATTGTCCCTCCCCAACTCTGTCATTTCCAGAATCGTTCCGCCGCAAAGAGGCCGAAGAATTCCTTCTCTCCCAGCGATCAGGTGAGCCGTCTGTAAAGATTGAAGCCGAAAAATATCCCTTACCAATATCTGCATATTATTCCTCAAATAATTCTCAAAGCGTCTGCGGTTCGTTTATAAAAAGCATAGTCGTATTCCGAAGGAATCACAATAACAGTTTTTATAAACGTTTCTCTAAATAAAGATAGCAATCTTTAGCGGGAAAATCAATATATATCTCTTTCAAAGTGTCACAGCGCTTCGAGCGCGGCACACTGCAACACGCAAGGGACAATACTGTTCGAAAGGTATATGAGGATGCTGTTTTGACCTATGGCAGTCACAAGCCGTTTGACCCGCGTAAAGTCGCGGCGTTCCGCCGCAAGCTGCCAGCAGGCGAACCGTGGGGATTCTTCATTGGCGGCATGGATAGCCCGCAGACAGTCGACGGCGAAAATGCACGGATGATCTCAGATGCTCTTGGGTGGTCGTTCTCGCCCTCTGTGCTTGCACAAGCGTACTTAATAGCATCCCACAAAGACGCCGGAGGAGGGCCGGACATGATGCAGGATTTTTGTATTCCATCCACGGCAATGCCTGAGTTCGTCATTGAAAATTGATGATTTAACAGCATAGAAAAAGCCTCCGGCGAACAGCCGGAGGCGTTCCCATCTCCATTGAAAGGGGCATATATGGCGAAACGAAAAAAGGCGATCATTGCGGGGCGGCTTGTCAAAACAATCATATACACCGCGCCGGAGCCGCAGGACGGCCCGCGCGTGCGTGTAGTCAAGTCACGCATGACGACCGCTGCACAGAAGGCCATGAACGACAAGGCGGCGCGCGTGAAGCTGGAAATGCTGCTGGCCGCGAACTTCGGCCCGCGCGATCTCTTTGTGACGCTGACTTACCGTGACGAGAATCTACCCGCCAAGCGCGCCGGTGCGATCAAGAACGTACGCAACTTTCTTAAGCACTTGCAGGAGCACAGGAAGGCGCGAGGTCAGACACTCAAGTACATATACGCTACCGAAGGCAAGCACGGCGGAGGGCGGCTGCATCACCATATCGTGATAAACGCTGCCGGTGACGATATGGAGACGGTACGTAGTTTGTGGCCGTATGGCGACGTTGTAGACTTCGAGTATATCGGGACGTATGACTACGAGCAGCTTGCCCGCTACATCACCAAGGAGAGCGTAGAGCAGCGGCCTGTGGGGACGCAGATGTGGACAGCAAGCCGCAACCTCGAAAAGCCTATTGTGCGCAGCGAGTACGTTGACAACGATGCGTCGCTTACCGTGCCGCTCGGCTGCCACATTCTGGAGAAAGAGGAGCGCGTAAGCGAGTTTGGCAGCTATTGTTATATATCAAGTACCAATTCCGCGCCGCTATGATCACGCGCGATCTCGGCTGCTGAATCCAAAGCAACAGGGGAACTCTGAATCTCTGTTTCCCCACTTGTAGTAGAATATAACTTTAGAACAGGCAGTGGAGAAATTTGCACAGAGACCTTGCGCAAACGGCCGCGGCGGGCTATCATGACGGCAAGAGCCGCGCGAGCGTGAGAAATTATCCCCCCTCTGGCGGAGGGGGAGAGAAAGAAGGCAGGCAAACCGAGAGCGCCGCCATTTCCGACGACGAGCGAAAAAAGCCGAGGGGGTACGCGCACGGTACCACACGGGCGCGCGGGGTCGCGTTTCCCGCCCGCGATCAACGCGAGCGCAAAGGCTGCGAAAATTAAGCGAAAAAAGAGCTGAAAAAATGGCGAGCGACGCCCGTAAACCATCCAGCCTTGGGCGCACGGCTGCGCGCGCCGGTATCCTTGCCCCCTCCCCCACTTCGGAAAGTTTGACTCCCTCACGGCGAAAACCGCAGGCCCCCACACACAGGAAAATTTTTCCCCACGCAGCGAGCTGCAAAGGCTCTTTTGCGGCTGCAAAATTTCCTCCTATTTTTTCTCCAACACCGATGATTTGACGCCGCCAGCGCATACCACGCAATAACACAAAAGCCTTGAAAAACAAGGCGTGAGAGCAAGACCGCGCACCACAGGAAAGACGCCCGAGCAGTTCAAATCTGGGTGTCACCTCCAAATTAGACAAAAGCTGTGTATAACTTATGTTATACGCAGCTTTTGCTCTTTTAACAGGGCGAACACACAAATTTGACCTGCAAACTGTGCAAAATAACGGCACGGGAGAAAATGAAATAATCTATATTCCTATGTTTTATCTCTTGAATGGGGTAACACATGGGAATTTTTGCTTTTAGGAGAAATAAAGCATGAGAATACCATATGGTTTTGAGTTGATCAGCGACGGGACACTTGAAGTCAACAAGGATGAAGCGAATATCGTATCAATGATTTTTGATTTCTATATGGCAGGAGCAAGCTTGGGAAAAGTGGTGGATATGCTTCATTCAAAACAGATATCTTCTCCAACTGGAAAGTTGAAATGGACCCGCGCTACGGTAGATCACCTTCTTTCTAATGGCAAATATGTGGCTGTTGTCGGGTTGGAGAAATTCTTGGATGTGCAATTTGAGAAGGCTGCTCGCTGTAATATTGGCTACGACAAGGATGGGGCGCCGAGGAAAGATACGCGTTATGTGTCTCCTGCTGTGGTTCAGATTTAATTTGTCTTTTACAACTCTGAAAGTTATGCTACAATGACCTTGCGAGGTGATCGTGTGGCAAAGAAACTGAATCTGGTAGATATGTACGGAATTGGAGTTATGCTGGAATACCTTGTAGCTGAAGACAACCTTACCTGCGAGGAACGGGATCGAGTCATATTGCGAATTGCGCAGGAAAACGATATTGCCGAATATATGCTTTCGAATCTTGCCGGTTATGGAAGAAGTAAGCAAGAGGTGTTGAAACGGGCAAAGCGGAGGAAAAGCTCGGAATTACAGGGCAGAAAGCAAGATGAGAGCTATATCTCTCTGACCGAGATTGCCCGAGCTCACAGCGAGGATGCTCCAGGATATGTGATACAGAGTTGGCTGAGAAATGGAAATACTTTAGCATTCTTAAACCTCTGGGAACAGGAGAACAATCCGAATTATAGTGAGGTCGGTTATGCAGAACTTTCGAAGAGAAAGAAGAATGCCTCATTTACGTTGACACCAAAGTTATGGATTGACCAGACAAAGGCAATCGGCATCGTTTCCAAGCAGGGAAAAAACGGAGAAACGTTTGCCCATCCGATGATCGCCTGCGAGTTTGCCTCGTGGATTGCCCCGGAATTCAAGATGCAATTACTAAGGTTGTCGCTGGATAAAACAAAATTGCGATGAGCGAATATCGGGCTGGGTTGCAGTTTCATATCGAATTTGCAGGAGAATGTTGAAAGAATTTATTGCAAAATGGATGGAAAAATAAACTGGTTGTTCATAGAACAGAAACCAAGGTTTAGCGGAGTCTCGAACGAGATAAATTGCAATGAATATCGTTCATGGCAGGCTCAAGCCCAAATTTTTACATAATTTGCGTAGCTGATTTTACACATATGTGGTACAGTAAAATAATAAAGATTTCCCAGAATACAGATAGCTGTTAATGTTATGCACAAAACCTGCCAAGGAAAGGAAAACGTCATGGGAGACAATTATTTCCTGCTGACCAATCTGCTCTCAGAGGATGAACGTAAGGTGATCACCAGCATCGCCTCGCATATTGAGCGGGGGGAGAAGCGCGTGGGCATCCAGCAGATCGCAAGCGAGAATTTTCTGTCCACGACCAGCATCGTAAAGATGTGCAAGCGTCTGGGCTTTGACGGCTACAGTGAACTCTATTATCACCTCAGCCGTCAATTAGCCTCATCTGAAGAAAAAAAGCCCGAAGACCTCAAAAGTCTGATCGATAATTATGATGATACCTTGATCACCCGCTTCTGTGCATTACTTATGGAGCGCCGCAGCGGAAAAGTGTTCACGACCGGCGAGGGCTTTTCCAATATTGTTGGGACATATATCATGCACCGACCGGCAATCTGTGGCTTTAAGGCGTTTAACAATGTGCACTTTTATGACTATATGGTTTTTCAGGAGGCCCGCCACGGCACAATGCGCGACGAGGCGGCTGTCATGTTTGCTATCAGCCAGAGTGGGGAAACGGAGCCGGTGCTCAACGATGTGCGCCATGCCAAACAGCATGGGCATAAAATCGTGACCTTTACCAGACGCGGCGACTCCACGCTCGCCCAGCTCTCCGACTTGGTATTTGTGATCGACGGAGCAAAACAGACACTGGCGGGCAGCCTGCCGAATCCCTTCTTCGGGTATGTCATTTTGACGTTTGAAAATCTGATGGCGCGCTATTTTGACCAGAATGAAAGTGTTTAATCGGTACAATTTTTACTCAACCGGAAATTCTTTTCCTCCGCGGCTGTGCTATACTCAAAATGCGGTACGGTGGAAAATGCCGTTTTCCGCGATCATCGGCTCCGACGGGGTATCCGGCGGAGAAATGCAAACGATACATTATGGAGGAAAGCACAATGAAAAGAAGTCTTGCACTTTTGCTCACGCTGGTCATGAGCCTCGGCCTGCTGGCCAGCTGCGGCAGCAAGGACACCCCCGCTGACGAATCCCAGCAGGACGGCGAGAGCGGCGCGAAGCAGATCGAAACGCTGAAGGTGGCGTTCGTTCCGTCCCGCGAGCCGCAGGAGATCATCACCGCGACCGAGCCTCTCAAGCAGCTGCTCAAGGACGAGCTGGCCAAAGAGGGCTATGAGGTCGGCGAGGTCGAGATCACCGTCGGCACCACCTACGAAGCCGTCGGTGAGGGCCTTGAGGCCGGTACGATCGACGTCGGCCTGATCCCGGGCGGCACCTATGTTCTCTATGACGACGGCGCCGAGGTCATCCTGACCGCCACCCGCGACGGCCTGAACAAGGACTCCGACAACGCCAAGGACTGGAACGACGGTCAGCCCACCGAGGCGTCCGACAAGCAGGCGGTCTCCTACCGCGCGCTGATTATTGCCGGTCCCTCCGACAAGGGTCAGGAGCTGGCTGCCAAGGTCAACAACGGCGAGGAGCTGACCTGGGAGGACCTCGACAGCGCCAACTGGAGCATCATGGGCACATCTTCCCCCGCAGGCTACATCTACCCCGCCCTGTGGTTACAGGATCACTACGGCAAGGGCATCTCTGATCTGAGCAGTGCCGTGCAGTCCGATTCCTACGCCAGCGCTTTCGCGCGTCTCGCCTCCGGTCAGGTCGATGTGCTCGTGACCTATGCCGATGCCCGCCGTGACTATGCCGAGCGCTGGAATAATGAATTTGGCCGTGAGGGCTCCATCTGGGAGGAGACCAATGTTATCGGTGTCACCGCGCCCATTTACAATGACACCATCTCCGTGAGCAAGAACTCTCCCATCATGGACGACGATCTGATCGCCGCCCTGCAGGATGCCTTCATCAACATCGGCAACACCGACGAGGGCAAGCAGGTCATCGCCATCTACAGCCACAACGGCTATCAGAAGGCGCAGTCCTCCGACTATGACAACGAGCGCGCCGCGCAGAAGCTCATTCAGGAGTTGACCGCCGCGAACTAAATCAAAACTTTCCCAAACGCGGGGAGGACATGCACGGTGAGGACCTTCCGCTGTGCCGTCCTCCCCGCGTTTTATTCAAGAAAAAGAGGAAACCGTATGATCGTATTTGACCATGTATCCAAGGTATATTCCAACGGCACGGTGGGACTTGACGATGTGAACCTGACCATTCAGGACGGCGAGTTCGTCGCCATCATCGGCCGCTCCGGCGCGGGAAAATCGACGCTGCTGCGCGCGGTGAACCGCATGCACCGGATCACCGCCGGCACGCTGACGGTGAATGGAACGGACGTGAGCACCCTTTCCGGCAAGGCGCTGCGGCAGTTCCGACGCGGCATCGGCATGGTGTTCCAGTCATTCAATCTGGTCACGCGCACGAGCGTCATCAAAAACGTGCTCTCCGCCTGCGTGCCGGATATGCCGTTCTGGCGCGTGCTTCTGGGCGCGTTCCGCAAGGAGGACAAGCTCAAGGCGCTCGAGTCGCTCGACAAGGTCGGCATTCTCGATAAGGCGTACATGCGCGCCGACCAGCTCTCCGGCGGGCAGCAGCAGCGCGTGGCGCTGGCGCGGACGCTGACGCAGAGCCCGAGCATCATTCTGGCGGACGAGCCGGTCGCCGCGCTCGACCCCGTGACGGCCAAGCAGGTGATGCAGGACTTTGTGCGCATCAATCAGGATCTGGGCATCTCCATCCTGCTCAACATCCACCATGTGGAGCTGGCGCTGGAATATGCCGACCGCATCATCGGCATCCGCGCCGGTAAGATCGTCTACGACGGTCCGTCTGATAAGGTCGATCAGGCGGTGCTCGATTCCATCTACGGGGAGGATACCGGGACGGAGGCAAGCGTATGAGCCTGTACGACCGCATCTTCAAGCCCCGTATCTACACGCTGCCGAACGGCACCAGGGTGGAGGAAAAGCGCAGCCGCGCGCCGCTGGTCATTGTGATCGTGGCTTTGCTGGCGATTCTTTCCATCCGCATTACGGGCTTTGACCTCTCTGTGTTGGTCACAAAGGGCGGCAAGTTCTTCGATATCCTCAAGGCGATGTTTCCACCGAACACCGCCTATCTCGGCAAGATCTGGCAGCCGCTGTGGGACACGATCAAGATGTCCTTCCTCGGTTCGTTCATCGGTGCGGTGCTGGCGATCCCGTTTGCCATCGCCGCGGCCAGCAATATCGTAACGAACCGCGCCGTGGTGTTTCTCGTGCGCCTTTTTCTGAGCCTTGTGCGCACGCTGCCGACGCTCGTGTGTGCGCTGATCGCCACGTACATCTTCGGCCTCGGCACGATGGCCGGTACCTGCGCCATCGCCGTTTTCACGTTTGCCTATGTAGGCAAGCAGCTCTTTGAGATCATCGAAACGGTGGATATGGGGCCCTATGAGGCGATGGAGGCGCTGGGTGCCACGCGCCTGCGCGCCTTTACGACCGCCGTTTTTCCGCAGGTGCTGCCCACCTATCTGTCCGTGTCACTGTTCTGCCTGGAGGGCAACGTGCGCTATGCCTCCATCCTCGGCTATGTGGGCGCGGGCGGACTGGGCCTTATCATGAATGAAAAGATCGGCTGGCGCGAATACGACAGCCTTGGCATGATCCTGATTGTCCTCTTTGTCACCGTCATGGTCATCGAGGGCCTCAGCCACGCGCTGCGCAAGCGCCTGACGTAAGGAGGAAAGGGCAATGAACGAAAGAATCAAAAAAGCCTACGCCTCCGCACCGAAAACATGGGTGTGGCAGCTACTGGCGGCCTTTATCGTCGCCTGCCTTCTCGCCTGGTCCGGCACGGCGGTGAAGGTCAGCAACCCCACCGGCAATGGATTGGAGGTGGCGGGGAACATCCTCTCCGGCATTTTCCATCCCTCGACAAAGCTGCTGTTTACCTTCGGCACGAACGGCGTGCCGTACCTGCTGCTGGAAACGTTCTGCATTGCGTTCCTCGGCACGGTCGTGGGCGCGGTGATCTCGCTGCCGCTGTCGTTTCTGTCGGCGAGCAATCTGGTGCCGAAGGGCGTGGCGTTCATCGGCCGCGTGCTCATCGCCGGCATCCGCACCATCCCCGCATTCGTCTACGGCCTGATGTTCATCCGTGTCACCGGCCCCGGCCCGTTTGCGGGCCTTTTGACGATGTCGCTCTGCTCGATCGGCATGGTGTCGAAGATGTTCATCGAGAGCATCGAGGACCTCGACAAGCGAATTCTGGAATCGCTGGACGCCGCGGGCTGCACCACCTTCCAGAAGATCCGCTACGGCATCCTGCCGCAGCTGACGGCGGACTTCATCTCCACGATCATCTACCGCTTCGACATGAACCTGCGCGACGCGACCGTGCTCGGCCTTGTGGGCGCGGGCGGCATCGGCGCGCCGCTGATCTTCGCCATGAGCTCGTACCGCTGGAATGAGGTCGGCGCGATCCTACTGGGGCTGATCGTGCTGGTGCTCATCATCGAGTGGATCTCGGCAAAGATCCGCGTCAAGCTGGCACGGGGGTAAGGTATGGACGAAAAAAAGCTGACCATTTACTTCACCTCCGACCTGCACGGCTACATCTACCCCACCGACTACCGCGGCAGCGAGGAAAAGGAGCTGGGGCTCTTCAAGTGCGCCAGCCGCTTCCACAAGGACGGCAACACCCTCGTCATCGACGGCGGCGACATCCTGCAGGGCTCGCCGCTGGGGGCCTTCTGCCACGATACCGTCGGCAGCGCCGCGCGCTTTGCCGACATGATGAACCGCTGCGGCTATGATTATATAACGCTCGGCAACCACGACTTCAACTATGGGATGCCGTACCTTAACAGCTACCTCGATGCGCTGCAGGCCTGCTGCGTGTGTGAAAACGTGCGCCGGGACGGGGCGGGGG
>OMAJ01000573.1_pt1 | contig 18327 bp, 20 predicted proteins | sample 1644631 | NCBI WGS metagenome assembly OMAJ01 (sample SAMEA103958133, study PRJEB25191) | human gut metagenome | biome: human-associated habitat [ENVO:00009003]; feature: intestine environment [ENVO:2100002]; material: feces | place: Germany | collected 2013/2015 | reverse complement strand
CAACACGAAATCCATCTATTGACAGAACGCGCACATATATTATAATTATAATAAATCCAATTTTTTTGGCTTTTAGCAGGGTGGACAAGATGGGAATTAAAGAGTTTAACGAGCGCTGGCTCGTGAACGGAATTGAAGAGGATTACAAGAGTTGGCTGCCACGCGGTGTAGTGAGTCGTCAAAAAGCATCACGTATTTTCATCGAGTCACCAACGGGAACAGGCAAGAGTTCATTTGTTCTCGATAAGCTGTTTCCCTTTGCAGCAGAGAAGAATTACAACATTTTATATCTGGCAAACCGTTCTGCTCTGAACCAGCAGATAAGAAATGCGGTAGCTCGGAAATTGAAAGTTAAGGGAAAAATCAAAAAAGATGAAGCCACTTTCTATTTACCAGGGTCATTTTGCTGCCTGACCGTTATAAACTATCAAGCAATCCCGTTAGATTCTACGGCACTTGAAACGTTCCTAAGCGATTACACGTACATCGTATTCGATGAAGCGCATTTTTTTGTTGAAGACTCTCTTTTCAATGCCAAAACAGGCCTGTTGTTAAAGTCGGTTTTGAACGCATCGCCCGATGCGGTATGGATATTCCTTTCGGCCACATTAGATGGATCAGAGGAATTGCTGCTGGCGGCAGCGGACAGGATTCAACCGAACAACCTCATCGACGCCAATTTGAATAAATTGGTATACCGAGATCACCGCATTGTGTATAAAAACAACTACCAAAGTGCCGTGTACACTCCTTCTTTTTTTCGCGGTATCGACGATCTGATGCCGGTAATCAACCGGACTGTGGGGGAGAAGTGGTTAATCTTTGTTTCGTCTATTCAGCGGGGCAAAGCGCTGCAGCAGCGTATTAAAAAAGAAACGGGCCGCAAAGCGGTATTTCTATCCTCAGAAAATAAGGCTGATAAGAGATGGAAAACGCTCTCTACTGAAGAACGCTATGACGAAGATGTGCTGATTACAACAAAGGTTTTAGACAACGGCGTCAATATTAGCGATAAAGGCGTGCGGCACATTGTCATTCCCTTTTGTGATCAGACCGAATTTATGCAGATGCTCGGACGAAGAAGAACAGCTGAGGGCGAACGGGTTTACCTTTATGTCGAGGTGCCAACAATTCAGAAAGTTAACACTTTAAGGCATGGCGTGGCGGCCAAGCGAAATGCGATCAATAGGGTAAATAGATGTAATCGATTTGATCCGAATAAGAGAAAAGCCTTGTTAGCAAAAATGTGGGAGGCAGGCCGCAAAGACATTAACAGTCTTTTTTATATCAACGAGGACGGCAATTTGGCCTCCAATTTTTTGGCAGAGAAAAAGCTGAAGCAGCTGAGCGATTTTTACGGTACGCTCGCGGCGCGTTACAAAGAAGGTGCGTGCTATGAAAAGACTGTACTGACATGGATTAAAATGGAAGATTCCGAGCCAGTCTATCTCGGACAAACAGCATCAGAAGATATCATCGGCTTTCTCTCGCGTTGGGAAGGCGAGAAAATACGGATGGCGGAATGGGAAAACTTTTACAAAGAATTTGAGCGTCTGTACGGTCAGGAATGCAGAAATCGGTTCCCGATTGACAGCGCAGAGTATCAAAAAGCGTTTTCCGTTCGAAAAGCGCCATCACGCCGAAAGTCGACGGTGAACTGTCAGATGCAAATACTTGGGCTGCCATACGAATTGAATAAAGAGAACAACTGTTGGGTTCTCTATAAGCAGAAGTAACGATAGACTCCCGTCAAGCTGTCTATGGTGGACTATTCTGTTTAGCCGTTGCCATGGTGCTGCGGCTGGTGCCCTATGTTCTTGGCCTGACTGTCATTGTGCTGGCGCTCTGGTTTTTGGACCGGCACGCACTAAAAACCGTGGACTGGGGACTGCTGGCCACCTTCGCCGCGTTCTTCACCTTTTCCGGCAACCTTGCTCGAATGGAAGCTGTCCACATACTGTTCGCTCGCCTTTTGTCCCACGGAACGATGCTGATCTCCGCGCTCACCTGCCAGATCATCAGCAATGTTCCTGCTGCCATTCTGCTCAGTCGCTTCACGCAGGATGCCCGCGCTCTTCTGGTCGGCGTCAATGTGGGCGGTGCGGGGACGCTGGTGGCGTCTCTTGCAAGCCTCATTACGTTTCGGGAATATACGCGCCGCGTTCCCGATGGCGGAAAGAGTTTTTTTCTCCTGTTTTCTGGGATCAGCTTTGCGTTTCTGGCGATTCTTTTGACTGCTATGTCCGTTCTGGGCTGGTAAGCCTTGCTATTGCCGATATGCAGTTTTGCGGCAGATCCTATTGTATGTCCGGTGAATGCACAGCCTGAAGGGCGGAAGGCCTGAACCAGTCTGGCAGCGGGTTATGATAGCTGGGAGAAAGGCAGACATCAGAGATCGAAAAACAAGCCGCCGCAGGCGTTTCCAAGTGCTGCCAGTGGGGATTCCCTCGACTGGAAGGGCATCTCGGCGGGTGAGATCACGAAGCGTGTGACGGGCAAGGTGCAGAGCGGGTCGATCGTGTTGTTCCACAATGCGGGCGAGCATACGCCCGAGGCGCTGCCGGATATCCTCGACTACCTGCTCGCCGAGGGGTATAAGATCGTACCGATTTCGAAGATCTTGCTCACCTGTGACTATACCATCGACCACGAAGGCCGGCAGTGCCCGGCAGTGCAGTGAGCGTCCGATACCGCACTTGCTTGACCGTGTGTAAAGACGCGAAAAGGGGAGCCCTCTATCACAAGAGAACTCCCCTTTATGATTTCTTCCGTGCATTGCGGGGTGATTTTTTACGCGCCGATGATGATCGGCACCAGCGCTGCGGAGGTGATGCACATCAGCATGCCGGTACAGAACGAGTAGGCGACCGTTTCCGAGTTGCACACCTGCTCGACGATCGGCAGGCACACGTCAGTCGAGGCGGTGCCAGGGATGGTGATGGCCTCGATATAGCCGATCTTGCCCGCGATGACGGGCAGCAGAATGATACCGAGCATCTCGCGCAGCACATTGTGCAGAAACGAGACCGCGCTCGCCATCGTGTGCCCCGCGCTTGCGATGACGCTCGGGGCCATCGTGTACCAGCCGAAGCCTGCGCTGATGGCCAGTCCCTCGCGCAGCGTCATGGGTGAGAGCGCGGCATAGACCGCGCCGCCGAGCAACGTGCCGAGCACGGCGAAGATTGGGACTAAAATGACGCCGAGCCCCGCGTTGCGCAGAATGCGGGCAATGCTGCCGTCCAGCCCCATGGAAAAGCCGATGAGCCCCAGCATGATACACAGACCGACTACAAGATAGTCGCCCGAGCGGGACTGAAAGGCGGGTAGGTCGGTGCACACGCGGCGGATGACAAGATCACCGAGCAGCATCCCGACAACGACCATCAGCAGGATGATAAAAGACATTTTCGCGCCCGAGACGTCGGCCTTTTCGTGCACAGCCTCCGCTTCGTTGACGACTGCACCGGCGGGGTGGGCGTGGCGGTCGATGTGCAGCAGCTTTCGCACGGCGAACGCGCCGAGCATGCTGCCCACAGCAGTCAGCACCGTGACAAAAAGCGCCTGAATGCCGATGCTGCCGAGGCTCGACGTGACCTCCTCGTCTGCGCCCATGCGCAGGCCCATCAAAAGCACCAGCGCATAAACGGAAAGCGACATGAGCTTGTCCACGAATTTGAATTTTTCTGCGTACTTTCGCAGGCGCGAGGCCAGGAGGTAGCAGGCGATCATAATGGACCAGTAGAGTGCGAGCATTGCCATGAGAGGGGACCATCCTTTCGCCGCGTGGCGGCAAAGATAGAAAAAGGGCGGCGCGTGATCCACGCCGCCCTCTGCTGCTTTGGTAGAATTGGGAAATATCAGGCGAGGGTGTTGACCCAGGCGGAGTATTTGGCGAGGTTTGCGTCGCGCTCCTGCGCATCTGCGCCCTTGGTGAGGATGTAGACCTTGATCTTCGGCTCGGTGCCGCTCGGGCGCACGACGATGTGCGTGCCGTCGCAGAGCTCGAAGCGCAGCACGTTCGAGCCCGAGAGCGCGATCTTCGTGACCTCGCCGCTTGCGGCGTCGCGCGCGGTGCCATCCGAATAATCCTTGTACGTCGCGACCTTGACGCCCCCGATCTCGCTCGGCGGCGTCTCGCGCAGGAACTTCATGAGGTTTGCCATCTTCTCCGCGCCGTCGAGGCCCGGCATGACAAGGTTGTGCGTCTTTTCACCGTACCAGCCGTACTTTTCAAAGAGCGCGTTGAGCGCGTCGAAGAGCGTCATGCCCTGGGAGTAGTACCACGCGGCCATTTCGGTGAGCAGCAGCGAGGCCGTGACTGCGTCCTTGTCGCGCACGTAGTGGCCGATCATGTAGCCGTAGCTCTCCTCGTAGGAGAAGATGACGGTGTTTTTGCCCGCGCCCTCAAGCTCATTCATCTTCTCGGCCATGAACTTAAAGCCCGTGAACGTGTCGTAGCAGTCGAGACCGTTCGCCTCCGCCACGGCGCGCGCCATCTCGGTCGTGACGATAGTTTTGAGCGCGGCGGCATTCGCGGGCAGCTTGCCCGCGCGCTTCATCGCACCGATCAGATAGTCGAGCAGCAGCACGCCCGTCTGGTTGCCGGTGACGGGCTCGAACTCGCCCTGCTTGTTGCGCACCATGATACCGACGCGGTCGCTGTCGGGGTCGGTGCCGAGGATGAAGTCGACGTCGTTCTTCTTGGCAAGGTCGATGGCGAGGTAGAAGCCCTCGGGATTCTCGGGGTTCGGGGACACGACGGTCGGGAAATTGCCGTCGATGACCATCTGCTCGGGCACGCATAAAAGGTGCTTGATGCCAAGACGCGTCAGCGCCTCGGGCACGAGCTTGTGGCCGCAGCCATGGAAGGGCGTGTAGACGAGCTTGAAGTCGTCGGCGACCTTTTTGACGGTCTCATAGTCGTTGACCATGCTCATGACATTTGCCATGAAGCGCTTGTCACAGTCCTCACCGAGCATCGTGATGAGACCCTTGTTGACGGCTTCATCGAAGTCCATCGACGTGACGCCGGTGAAGATGTCGATGTGCTCAAGCTCCCTGGCGATCGCGGCGGCGTGCTGGGGCGGCAGCTGCGCGCCGTCGGACCAGTAGACCTTGTAGCCGTTGTACTCCTTGGGATTGTGCGACGCGGTGACGTTGATGCCCGCCTCGCAACCGTATTCGCGCACGGCGAACGAGAGCTCAGGCGTCGGGCGCAGGGACTCAAAGAGCTTGACGGTGATGCCGTTGCCCGCCATGACGCAGGCCGCGGCGCGCGCAAACTCCATCGAGTGGTTGCGGCAGTCCATGCAGATGGCGACGCCCTTTTTCATGGCCTCTTCACCCTCAGCGCGGATGACGTTGGCAAAGCCCTGCGTCGCCCAGCGGATGACGTGGCGGTTCATGTTGTGAAGGCCAACGTACATCGTGCCGCGAAGGCCGGCCGTGCCGAATTCGAGCGGGCCGTAGAAGCGGTTTTCAATCTCCTTTTCGTCGTTTGCGATGGCCTTGAGCTCGTTTCTCTCGTCCTCGCTCAGCGCGGGGGAGGCGAGCCACTTTTCATATTCCTGACGGTAATTCATTGCATGTCCTCCTGTTCCGGAATTTCATCAATGGGGCGGATCAGATTTTTTGCGTCCTCAAGCATCGAGGACGGCACATAGAGCCACGTGCCGCTGCCGGGCATGCCGAGCACGATCTTGCCGAACGAGCCCTCGCCCTCGTATTTGCGCAGCACGGGGATGTCATACGAGCGGAGCATGGCGCAGAGCATGTCCGTCTCGGCGTTCGTGTCCATTGCGACGGTCAAAAGCGCGGGCTCCTCCGGCGTGCCGTCGGCGGATTTGGGCCAGCGCTGCAAAAGGTCGTTTTCTGTCTTGCCCCAGGTGAGCTTCACTTCATCCGACATGGGCGGTGTCCTCCTTTATGTTGATGATGGGTCATTTGTGGTATTTGGTCCCGGCCTCGATCTGGTAGGCGCGGTAGATTTGCTCGAGCAGCATCACGCGCGCTAAGTGGTGCGGAAATGTCATCGGCGACATCGAGAGCCGCAGGTCGGCTTTTTTCTTTAAGTCCTCGTCAAGGCCGAAGCTCGACCCGATGAGGAACGTCAGCTGCGACGCGCCGCGCGCGGCGAGCTGCTGCATTTTCTGCGAAAGCGCCACGCTGCTCATCTCCTGCCCCTCAATGCACATGGCGATGAGCGCGCCGCCCTTGGGCAGCTTCTGCTCGACGAGCGCAGCCTCTTTTTTGAGGGCCTGGCGGATCTCCGCCTCGCTCGGCTCGTCGCCGAGGCGCTGCTCGGGCAGCTCCAAAAGCTCTAACTTGCAGCAGCGCGAAAGGCGCTTTTCATATTCCTTGACGGCCTGCTCGTAGAAGGCCTCCTTCAGTTTTCCGACGCAAAGGACGGTGATCTTCTGCATACGTGTACCTCGCTGATGGTGTCGCGCGGCGCGGCGGCAAGGCGGACGCTCAGCCCGCTCGATTGCAGCGCGCGGCCGACGGTGTATTCGGCAAGCTCGGGGGAGTTGTTCTCGTCGCTCAAGTGCGCGAGCAGAATGTCGCTCGTGCCCGCGCGGACGCATTCGATGGCGAATTCCGCCGCGGCGTCGTTCGACAGGTGCCCGTACTCGCTCAGGATGCGCTGCTTGAGATAATAGGGGTAGCCGCCGTTTTTGAGCATCACGACGTCGTGATTCGATTCGAGCAGCAGCATGTCCGCTCCGAGCGCTGCGTCGTGCGCCTCGTCGGTGACAAAGCCCGTATCCGTCAGCACAGCGAGCGAGCCTGCGTCGCTCTCGATGCGGTAGCCGACGCTCTCTTTCGCGTCGTGCGACGTGCGGAACGAGCGGACGTGCAGGTCCTTGATCGTAAACTCTTTGCCCGTGGCAAAGGCGCGCAGGCGCGGCTCGGGGTATTGGATCGCCGCCGCGGTGCCGAACGTCGCATACAGCGGGGCGGGGCATTTTTTGGCGAGCGTCACAAGTCCTCGGACATGGTCGATGTGCTCGTGTGTGATGAGGATGCCGTCGAGATCATCAAGTGTAAGGTTCAGCGATGCCCGCGTCGATGAGAAGGTGGGTATCGTTGTGACAGACGAGCGCGGCGTTGCCAGCGCTCGAACTGGCGAGGGTGTAAAATTCCATGGGATGATTCCTTTATATCAATTCACCGAAATCATACCACAGCCGCGCGCAATAGTCAAAAAGAAAAAGCCCCCGCACGGGGGGCCCTGAGAGGGAGAGAGAAGCGCGGTCAATTGGCGGGAAAGGAGAGTCCCGCCATGAAGCCGTTTTCACCCGTGCAGACGATGTCGCCCGCGGCGAGCACGCCGCCGCAGACGTACAGGTCGGCCTGGCAGGGGAGCGAGGCGTCAGGATAGTTGGTCACAACATAGGTGTAACGCGAGAGCGTCTGCCCGCAATAGCGTGTGAGGTCAAAGCCCTGCGAGAGATGGAGGTCGTTGTAGCTCAAATACGGCTCTTCGAGCGTTTCGCCCAGCGTGACGCTCAGCGTTTCGATCGGCTGGTCGTTCACCTCCCAGCCGAGGGAGGCAAGATACGCAATGCGCTCTTCATTTGTTCCGGCGGCGATGACGGGCGGCGGAGACGAATGCCGGCACGCGCGCAGCGCCAGAAAGAGCGAGAGCAGCAGCGCGAAGATGAGCAGAATTTTTACAACGCGGCGTTTGGAGCACTTGGCGGTGATGATGAACATGAAGCGACCACACCCTTTCGATAAAAGCTATTCCACCGAAAGAAAAAGTATGCTACACTGATACTTCAGAATGCAGAAAGGCGGGAACCACCATGGCACAGCAGAGACTTGACAAGATCATCGCCTCGACCGGGCGCTATTCGCGCCGCGAGGTCAAGACCCTCGTGCGCGAGGGTCGCGTGCTCGTCGACGGGCGCATCGCGGCCAGCGCGGAGGACAAGTGCGACCCCTTGACCGCGCGCATCAGCGTGAACGGCGAAGAGATTTTTTATCGCGAGCACACGTATGTGATGCTCCACAAGCCTGCGGGCGTGCTCTCGGCGACCGAGGACGGACGCGGGGAGACGGTGCTCGACCTGCTTGCGCCCGAGTATCGAAAGATCGGCCTGTTTCCCGTCGGGCGGCTCGACAAGGACACGGAGGGGCTGCTGCTTCTGACCGACGACGGCGCGCTCGCGCACGACCTGCTCGCGCCGAAAAAGCACGTCGACAAGGTCTACTTTGTCCGTACCGACGGCGCGCTCGACGACGCCGACAGTAAAGCCTTCGAGCAGGGCATCACGCTCGGCGACGGGCTCGAATGCCTTCCGGCAAAGCTTGAGATTTTAAAGAGCGACGTGCAGAGCGAGGCGCTCATCACCATCCGCGAGGGCAAGTTCCACCAGATCAAGCGGATGCTGGCCTCGCGCGGAAAGCCGGTCGTTTACTTAAAGCGGCTGAGCATGGGCTCACTCACGCTTGACGAGGGGCTTTCCAAGGGCGAATACCGCCTGCTCACGGCGGAAGAGATCAAAAACCTGCGGGAAAGTGGGCAATTTGCCCAAGGAAAAGCGGGCGCGGACAAGTAAGCGTTTGTCCTTCCTTTACGGAATGCCTAAAAAAGAAGAAAAAAATTGTTGAAAAGAGAAAAAAGTTCTTGCAATCGTCAGACGGAGAAAGTATAATAGTCCCATCAAGTTGGCAGAATGCACAAACTCCCTAATAAATCAAGGAGGCACGGAATATGTCCGGTAGGATTTTTCAGAACATCGTTTTACAGTTTAAGGAAACGACCGATACGGTCATTGGCGTGATCGACTCCGAGGGCACGGTCATCGCCTGCACCGACCTGCCGGAGATCGGCCAGCGCTGGCCGCATCTGGTGCAGCCCATCAATGAGGCCGAGGGCGCCTGCACCGCGCTCGAGGGCAAGACCTTCAAGGCGCTCGAGGGCTGGGGCGGTCAGTTCGACTTTGCGGCCTTCACCCGCGGCGAGGACGCGCTCAGCTCGACCGTCTGCAGCATGGCGACCGTCGCGCTCAACACCGCCAAGAGCTATTACGAGGAAAAGCACGACAAGACGTCGTTTGTCAAGAGCATCCTCTCCGACAACATTCTTTTAAGCGATATCTACGTCCGCGCCAAGGAGCTGCACGTCGAGGCCGAGCTCAACCGCGGCGTGTTCGTCATCCGCCGCACGGACGACAAGGCCGACGCCGTCCCCGTCGAGACCGTGCAGAACATCTTCCCCGACCGGCAGACGAGCTTTGTCCTTTCCATGGGCGAGGACGATGTGGTGCTCGTGCAGCAGCTCGGCGACAATGTGGAGATGAGCGACCTTGAAAAGACCGCCGCGCAGATCGAAGAGACGCTGCGCGTGAACGGTGAGAGCACCGTGGTCGTCGGTATCGGCACGGTGGCGACGCACCTGCGCGACCTCGCGAAGTCCTATAAGGAAGCGCAGATGGCGATCGAGGTCGGCAAGGTCTTCGACACCGAGAAGTACATCATCAGCTATGAAAACCTCGGCATCGGCCGCCTCATTTATCAGCTGCCGACGACACTGTGCGAAATGTTCCTGCAGGAGGTCTTCAAGAAGAACCCCATCGACGCGCTCGACAAGGAGACGCTCTTTACGATCAACAAGTTCTTCGAGAACAACCTCATCCTCTCCGAAACGGCGAGAAAGCTGTTCGTCCACAGAAATACGCTCGTCTACCGTCTCGAGAAGATCAAGAAGCTCACGGGCCTCGACCTGCGCGAGTTCGACGACGCCATCACCTTCAAGGTCGCGCTCATGGTCAAAAAGTACCTTGCCTCCCGCGGCATCGAAGCGTAAAGAAAGAATTTGACAAGGGCTGTCTTCGGACAGCCCTTGTTTTTTCGCCATTTTGCGGCAAAAAAGTTGAAAGTTTACATAATTACCTGTTGCCATCGCGGACTTGCCGCGCTATAATAAAGACTGAAAATTTGCGGGATCGAGTCAAAACCTGCTGGAAACTGAGGGAAGAGCATGATACGCCTGAGCGATGTAGTAAAGGAATACGAGAGCGGCACGACGGCCTTAAAGGGCATTTCGCTTCGCATCGAGGATGGGGAGTTCGTCTTTTTGGTCGGCCCGAGCGGCAGCGGCAAGTCGACGATCATCAAGCTGCTCACCGGCGAGATCGTGCCGACGTCCGGTCAGATCGCCGTCAACGGCTTCAGCCTGACGAACATTGCCGAGCGGCAGATCCCGCTGCTGCGCCGCTCCGTCGGCGTCATCTTCCAGGACTTCCGCCTGATCGAGAAGAAAACGGTCTACGAGAACCTGGGCTTCGCCATGCGCGCCGTCGGTTCTTCGCCGCGCGAGATCAAAAAGCGCATCCCCTATGTGCTTGAGCTCGTCGGACTTGAGGAAAAGACCGACCGTTATCCCAACGAGCTCTCCGGCGGCGAACAGCAGCGCGTGGCCATTGCGCGTGCGCTCATCAACAACCCCAGCACCATCATCGCCGACGAGCCGACGGGCAACCTGGACCCCGCGCGCTCGCTGGAGATCATGCGCCTGCTCGAGCGCATCAACCAGCTCGGCACGACGATGGTCGTCGTCACGCACGAGAAAGATCTTGTCAATCAGTTCAAAAAACGCGTCGTCACGCTCGAACAGGGCGTCATCACGAGCGATGGCGACGGCGTCGGCTATAATGCGAGGTAAGCTATGCGCAAACACGATTTTTCTTACTTTTTCGGCGAGGGCATGCGCAACATGTTTTCGCACGGATTCATGTCCTTTGCGGCCGTGGGCATCACGGTCGCCTGCCTTGTCGTCATGGGTACATTTTCGCTCGTGGCGTACAATGCGCAGGTGCAGCTCCAGCAGCTCGAGAGCGAGTATGAAATTCTCGCCTTCGTGGACGAGAGCTGCGACGATGCGCAGACCAAGGCCGTGGGCCGCGCCATCGAGCAGCGTGACAATGTGAAAGAATGTGTCTTCATCAGCAAGGAAGAGGCGATGAAGTCCTTTGAGGCGCGTTACGAGGGGGACAACATGTTCCAGAACCTTGACCCCGAGATTTTGCGCGACCGCTACGCTGTCTATGTTGACAATCTGAGCATTTCCGGCAAGACTGCGCAGGATATCTTCGACAATGTCGAAGGCGTTGCCAATGTCCGCGTGGACGAAGACATCGCGGGCGGCTTTATCACGCTGCGAAATGTTGCGAGCGTAGTGTGCATCGCGCTCATTGCCATTTTGCTGCTCGTGTCGGTCTTCATCATCTCGAATACCATCAAGCTCACGACATTCGACCGCCGCGACGAGATCGCCATTATGAAGATGGTCGGCGCGACGAACGGCTTCATCCGCTGGCCGTTCGTGTACGAGGGCTTTATGATCGGCCTTCTCAGCGCGGTGCTTGGCTTTGGCTTGCAGTGGCTGCTGTATGAATCGGTCGCAAAGAGCCTTGCGATGTCCGACCGGCTGCAGCTGTTGACGATCGTCGACTTTACGTTGATCTGGCGGCCCGTGGCTGCGATCTTTGCCGCCGCCGGTATCCTGATCGGTGTGGGTGGCAGCCTGACGGCTATCCGCAAGTTCCTGCACGTGTGAGGGAGGCGGACGATGAGCAGAAAAAAGATCGCACGCATCCTCCTGGTGCTGGCTGTCGTTGCGTCGCTGACGCTGACGGAGCTGACGCCGCTTTCCATGGTGCAGGACGCCTCCGCCGTCACGCAGGCGGATATCGACAAGCTCAAAGACGAGCTCAGCGGGATGAACTCGGAAAAGTCGCAGCTTGAAAAGGAGCTCAAGTCCATCCAGAACGACAAGAGCGCGGCGCTTGCGCAGAAGGAGAACATCGACAAGCAGATCAACTTGCTTCAGTCGGAGATCAAGGGCGTTGAGTCGCTCATCAGCGAGTATGAGACGCTGATCACGCAGACCGAGCAGGAGATCCGCGAGAACGAAGAGGAAGAGGCGCGCCAGTACGAAAAGTTCTGCGAGCGCGTGCGCTCGATGGAAGAGCGCGGTACGGTGTCGTACTGGTCGGTGCTGTTCGACTCGGCGAGCTTTTCCGACTTGCTGAGCGCCATGGACTTCATCAGCGAGATCATGGACAGCGACCAGAAGGTCATCGACGATCTGCGTGCCCTGCGCGAGCAGATCGAGCAGAAGAAGGCCTCGCTCGAAACGTCCCTTGCCGAGCAGCAGAGCGCCAAGGAGACGCTCGTCGCCAAAAAGAGCGAGCTGAACACCCAGCGCGCTGAGGCGGAAAAGGTGCTTGCCGAGCTCAAGGCGAACGAAGCGCAGTACAAGCAGATCCTTTCGGAAAAGGACGCCGCGATGGAGCGCCAGCAGGCGGAGATCGTGCGCCTTTCCCGTGAGCTTGCCGAAAAGAACGGCAACACCACCGTGACCTATGGCGGCTACATCTGGCCGTGCTCGAGCAAGTATGTCACCTCGCCGCTCGGCGCGCGCTACACGGGCATCGCGGGCGCGTCGAGGAATCACGCGGGCATTGACATCGGCCGCGTGGGCTACACGACGCAGGCTGTCGCCGCCAAGGCGGGCACGGTCATCATCTCGGCTTACAATAAGTACCGCGGCAACTATGTGGTCGTCAGCCACGGCAGCGGCAACACGACGACGTATCAGCATTTGTCATCCCGTTCGGTCAGCGTGGGCACGTATGTCGCGCAGGGTCAGGTCGTCGGCATCACCGGTACGACCGGCGTGAGCAGCGGCCCGCACCTGCACTTTGAGATCCTGCACCGCGGTCTGCGCTATGACCCCGCCGAGGCCCTGCAGAATGCGTCGTAGCCGCGCAAAGATCCGCTGGAAGCAGCCGCTGCTTACCCTTGCGACCTTAACGCTGCTGCTGGCGTTTGACGGCAGCGGCATCCTGCGGGTAGGGCTGGGCTGCGCCGTGCTGCATGAGTGCGGCCACGCGCTGGCTTACCGCCTTTTGTGGCGGCGCTGGCCGGAAATCGAGGTCTCGCCCTTCGGCCTCTGCCTGCGGCTGCGCGGCCTGCCGATGCCGAACCTGCAGGAGCTTCTGCTGGCTGCAGCGGGCCCGGCGGTCAACCTGCTGGCCTGTGCGGCAGTGCTGGCCTTCATGCGCGCCACGGCCTATACCTATGGCGGCTACTGGTTCGCCTGCTGCAATCTGCTGGTGGGCGCCAGCAATCTGCTGCCCCTGCCCGGCCTGGACGGTGCGCATATTGCCGCGTGTCTGTTGCATTTTGGCCGGAAATAGGGTACAATAAACGAATACACTAAAAAGCTAAGGATGGTTCACCAACATGGCGGAATTTTCCCCGAAATTTAAAGAAGCATTAAGCCTTGTGCAGAAGCCGGGCCGGTACACCGGCGGCGAGCCGGGCTGTGTCTATAAGGATAAGTCCAGGGTCGATGTGCGCATGGCGTTCTGCTTCCCCGATACCTACGAGATCGGCATGTCGTTCCTCGGCGAAAAGATCCTCTACGACATCCTCAACCGCCACGAAAACTGGTGGTGTGAGCGCGCGTTCATGCCCTGGACCGATATGAAGGAACAGATGGAGCGGCTGGACATTCCGCTCTACTGCCTTGAGAGCAAGGATCCGCTGACCGATTTTGACATCATCGGCTTTTCGCTGGAATATGAGCTGGCCTACACGAATGTGCTGGCCATGCTGCGCCTGTCGGGTATTCCGCTGCGCGCCGCGGACCGTGACGAGCGCTGGCCGCTGATTATTTCCGGCGGCCCCTGCGTCTGCAACGCCGAGCCGATGGCGGATTTCTTCGACGTCATGCAGCTGGGCGAGGGTGAGCAGATGCTCCAGGACATCTGCGCCGCAGTCGAGCAGGGCAAAAAGCAGGGCTGGAACAAAGAACAGCTGCTTTTGGAACTCGCCAAAATTCCCGGCGTCTACGTGCCGTCCTTCTACGATGTGACCTACAGGGAGGACGGCCGCATTGAGGCCGTCACCCCGAACCGTCCCGGCGTTCCCGCCCGCGTGACAAAGGCCATCGTCAGGGATATGGACAGCTTCACCCCGCCGGAAAACTTTGTTGTGCCGCTCGTCGGTGCGGTGCAGGACCGCGCCTGCGTCGAGGTGCTGCGCGGCTGCGTGCGCGGCTGCCGCTTTTGTCAGGCAGGCCAGCTCTACCGCCCCTTCCGTGAGCGCAGCCCCAAGCTCATCAGCGACAGCGCCCGCGCGCTCTGCCGCAACACCGGCTACGATGAATTGAGCCTGTCGAGCCTGTCCACCTCCGATCATTCGCGGCTGGAAGAAATTCTCGACGAGCTGAACTCCTGGGCCGAGGCTGACCACGTCAGCTTGTCGCTGCCGTCCCTGCGTGTGGACAACTTCTCGGAATCGCTGGTCGAAAAGACGACGAAGGTCCGCAAGAGCGGTCTGACCTTTGCCGCCGAGGCCGGCACCCAGCGCCTGCGCGACGTCATCAATAAGAACGTCACGTGGGAGCAGATCGAGCGCGGCTGCCGCATCGCCTTCTCGGAGGGGTACACCTCGGTCAAGCTCTACTTCATGATGGGTCTGCCGACGGAAACGCTCGACGACATCAAGGGCATTGCCGACACGGCGCAGCAGGTCGTGGACCTGTTCTATAAGATCCCCGATCGACCGAAGGGCAAGGGCGTGCAGGTCACGATCAGCGTCGCCTGCTTTGTGCCCAAGCCTGACACGCCGTTCCAGTTCTGCGCCCAGGACCGCCGCGAGTCCCTGCGCGAGAAGCAGAAATATCTGCTCAGCTGCGTGCATTCCCGCAAGATCAAGGTCAACTACCACGACAGCACCACAAGCGTGCTCGAGGGTGTGTTCGCCAAGGGTGACCGCCGTCTGGGCCGCGTCATCGAGACGGCGTTCGAGAACGGTGCCTTTTTTGATACGTGGGAGGAATACTTCAACTATGACCGCTGGCTCGATGCGTTCAAGACCTGCGGCCTTGACCCGGACTTTTACAACTACCGCACCATCGGCCTGGACGAGGTCACGCCCTGGGACCATCTGGATGTCGGCGTGACAAAGGCCCATCTGGTGCGCGAGTACAACAAGGCGCTCGAGGCAAAAACGACCCAGCCCTGCAACCGCCAGTGCAGCGCCTGCGGTGCCAACAAGCTGATCGGAGGACCGTGCTTTGACTACAGTAAGAATCTTCTTTGAGAAGTGCGGCGAGTCCGCCTATATCTCGCTGCTTGACCTGCAGCGGGTCTTTCACCGGATGCTGAAAATGAGCAGCCTGCCTGTGTACTACACGCAGGGCTTCAACCCACACATCTACCTGTCCTTCACCTGCCCGCTGTCCCTGGGGCAGGAGAGCCTCTGCGAAAGCTGCGAGGTCAAGACCGAGCAGGAGACGATTGACCCGCAGGCATGGATCGACGCCTTGCAGCCCCTGATGCCGCGCGGCATCGTCATCACGAAGGTCGCCCCGGCTGTGGAGAAGGTCGGCGAGATCGAGACGGCAGCCTATGAAATCACGATGCCCGCCGACTCAGCCATCGCCCTTGACGCCTACAACAATGCCGAGCACGCCGAGGTCACGAAAAAGACGAAGCGCGGCTGCAAAACGCTGGAGCTGAAGCACTACCTTGACCGCATTGAGTACACGATTGAAGGCGGCACGCTGCGCTTTACGGCGCTGCTGCCCTGCGGAAGCGGCGAGGCACTGAACCTGAACCCGTCCCTGCTGACCGACTTCCTCCGCACGCAGGGGGCTGCTCCCGTCTGGCAGTGCCGCGTAGTGCGGACGCACCTTTATAATAAAACGGGCAAAGACTTTGAGTAACCTCCCTGGCCCCCTCGCAGAGGAAGGTTTTTGACACGCGGCCTTCCCCCTCGGGGGAAGGTGCCCGAGGCCCCGCCCGAGGGCGGATGAGGGGCGGCCTTCCGGGCACAGCCCGTTTACGGGTAACTGCCGGGGACTTGCCCCTCATCCGCCCCTGCAGGGACACCTTCCCCGCAGGGGAAGGCAAAAGCTGAAAAAATCTTCGTTTTTCTGTCAAAACCCCCTTGCCAAACGCGCTGCACAATGCTATAATACTAAAGCGTTAGTGCCGCCGAGCCATCGGCGGGATAATGACACATCATTATACAGGCGGTCCTCTGACGAACAATCGTGTATGAACGTCGCAATAAAATGGAGGAATTCAAACCATGGACGCAATGAAGCATTTTACCGAGGGTATGATCAAAGAGAACAAGCCCCAGTTCGAAGTCGGCGACACCGTTCGCGTCTCCGTCCGCATCAAGGAAGGCGACAAGGAGCGTATCCAGGCTTTTGAGGGCACCGTTATTGCCAAGAAGCATGGCGGCATCGCGGAGACCTTCACCGTCCGCCGCACCTCTTACGGTGTTGGCGTTGAGCGTGTGTTCCCGGTCAACAGCCCGTTCGTCGAGAAGGTTGACGTCGTTCGCCGCGGCAAGGTCCGTCGTGCGAAGCTGTTCTACCTGCGCGAGCGCACCGGCAAGGCAGCCAAGGTCAAGGCACGTATCTGAGCATACTAGAAAAGGGGAGGACGGTTGGCGTTCTCCCTTTTTTCGTATTTTTTTAAACGGGTGGTGGAAAACATGGCAGCATCCTTCAAGGACCGCTACCGCCGCAATAAGGAAACGCTGGAATGGTACGACGCCCTCGCTATGGCCGTGGCGGTCATTGCGCTGGTGTTCACCTTCGGCGTGCGCATCGTCAAGGTGGACGGCCACTCAATGGACCCGACACTCTCCAACGGCGAACGCATCCTTATCAACCTTTTAAAAAAGCCCGACTATGACGACATCGTTGTCGTGGACGGCTACACGGAATACGGCAGGCCCCTCGTCAAACGGGTCATCGGCAAGGGCGGGGACACCATCGATATTGACTTTACCGCCGGTATCGTCTACCGCAACGGCGAGGCCCTCGACGAGCCCTACACCGCCGAGCCTACGTATTTATATGAAAGCGTGGACTTTCCCATCACGGTGCCGGACGGCTGCCTGTTCCTGATGGGGGACAACCGCAACAATTCCACCGACAGCCGCGATACCCGCGTGGGCTGCGTGGACGAACGTGACATTATGGGCGCAGCCGTGCTGCGCGTACTGCCCTTTGGCAAGATAGGAGCGGCCCAATGAGCCAGAGTGACATTATCAACAGCCGCCAGATCCAGTGGTTCCCCGGGCACATGACCAAGACCCTGCGCCTGATGGAAAAGGAGATCCGCAACGTCGACTGCGTTTTGCAGATTCTCGACGCGCGCATCCCGCTTTCCAGCCTGAACCCCGAGATCGAGCGCATCACCGCGGGCAAACCGCATCTGTACGTATTGAATAAGTCTGATTTGGCAGACCCCGAGATCACCAAGCAATGGCTGGCCTACTTCAAGAGTGCGGGTGCGGGCTGCATTGCGATGGACTCCAAGCAGCGCGGACGCGCCACGGCTACGAAGGGCCTGATCGAAAAGGAGCTTTCCGCGCTGATGGAGCGCCGCCGCAGCCGCGGCATGGTCGGCGCAGCCATCCGCGTTATGATCGTGGGCATCCCGAACGTCGGCAAGTCCACCTTCATCAACTCGTTTGCGGGCACGACCCGCGCCAAGGCTGCCAACAAGCCCGGCGTGACCCGCGGCAAGCAGTGGATCTCGGTTGACAACTTTGACCTCATGGACATGCCCGGCGTGCTGTGGAAAAAGTTCGATTCGCTGGAAACGGCGTCGAACCTTGCGTTTATAGGCTCCATCCGCGACGATATTCTCGACATTGAGGAGCTGGCTTGCGGTCTGCTCTCCAGCGTGCGCGGCATTTATCCGCAGCAGCTGCTGGCCCGCTACAAGCTGGACGCCGAGGCACTGACGCTGCCGCCGTATGACCTCCTGCAGGCCATCGGCGCCAAGCGCGGTATGCTGATTTCCGGCGGTGAGGTCGATACTGAACGCGCCGCCAAGATGCTGGTCGGTGAGTTCCGCGCCAGCAAGTGGGGGCGGCTCTCCCTTGAGCGCCCGCCCCGGCGCGCCATTCAGGAAGATAGGGAAGAGGTGACGGACGATGCCCTGCAGGACGACGACTGGGACGACGAGCAGTAACGAGGCGCTCTACGCCTTTGATACCGCCAGACGCGCCGAACACGGTACTGTCTGCGGCGTGGACGAGGCGGGCCGCGGCCCGCTGTGCGGCCCGGTCTGCTGTGCGGCGGTCATCCTGAACCCTGATGACCCCATCGAAGGTGTCAACGACTCCAAAAAGCTGACAGAGAAGCGACGCGACGCGTTGTATGAGGAAATCACAAAGCGCGCACTGGCGTATAAAATTATTTTCATCTCGCCGCAGGAAATTGACGAGCGCAACATTCTGTGGGCTACGATGGACGGCATGGCGCAGGCTGTGGCG
>OMAJ01000555.1_pt1 | contig 18681 bp, 10 predicted proteins | sample 1644631 | NCBI WGS metagenome assembly OMAJ01 (sample SAMEA103958133, study PRJEB25191) | human gut metagenome | biome: human-associated habitat [ENVO:00009003]; feature: intestine environment [ENVO:2100002]; material: feces | place: Germany | collected 2013/2015 | reverse complement strand
GCGCAGCAATCTGCTGAACACTTCTGTATCCACTGCCCCCAGCACATCCAGGGTCATATCGTAGGTCAGTTCTTTGCCCAGATGGAAGGCAATACACTGATCCAACAGGCTCAAGGCATCTCGCATAGAACCGTCCGCTACTTTTGCAATGTAGCGCAGAGCTCTGTCCTCCACCTGTACCTGCTCGGTGTCCATCAGTTCCTTCATACGATCCGTGATGGTATCAATGGAGATTCGTTTAAAATCATATCTCTGGCAGCGGGACAGGATCGTAATGGGGATCTTGTGCACCTCTGTGGTCGCCAGAATAAAAATAACATAAGAGGGCGGCTCTTCCAGCGTTTTTAACAATGCGTTGAAAGCTCCGGGGGAGAGCATATGCACCTCGTCGATGATGTAGACCTTGTATTTTCCCTCCGCGGGGGAATAGGATACCTCGTCGATGATCTCACGGATATTGTCCACACCGTTGTTGGAAGCCGCATCGATCTCGATGACATTCATGCTGGCTCCTGCTGCGATTGCCTTACAAATACGGCATTCCCCACAGGGGCCGTCCTCTGTGGGGTGTTCGCAGTTCACTGTTTTCGCAAAAATCTTGGCCACCGTAGTCTTACCGGTACCTCTTGTTCCGGTAAACAGGTACGCATGGCCGATCCGGTTCGCTCGCAGCTGATTCTTCAATGTCGTCACGATATGATCCTGACCCTTGACATCGGAAAAAGCGTCCGGGCGGAATTTCCGGTATAGTGCTGTATATGACATGTTTTTTCTCTCTTCCTTGTAACTATTCAGAGCCATCAAATATTAGCAGATGCTTGGCAAAAATAGTTACTCATTAATTTTCTGTCTTAATCGCCGAAGCAGATGCCCAGCAGCTTCGCTTCCTGTACGATGGTAGCATCGGGATCCACGGTCTTTAACTTGCCCGCTACATCCTCTAACGGAACCCTTACGATCTCACGGTTCTTGTAACCTACCATGAATCCATACTGATTATCCAGGATCAGCTTGCCTGCCTCGGAGCCCAGACGGCTGGCGAATACTCTGTCATAAGGGCAGGGGCTTCCGCCTCTCTGCATATGGCCGGGTACGGTGACACGTACTTCTCTGCCGGTCTTCTCCTGGATCTGTGCAGCCACCTCGTAGGATACGGAAGGGAACGGATATTTTTCCATCTTTTTCTTGTAATCTTTTTTGGTCAGGGCAGCATCTTCCTTGGAAATCGCACCCTCAGCCACAGCGATAATGGTAAAACGGCAGCCCTTTTTGTCCCTGTCTTCGATCTTCTCGATCACCTTATCGATATCATAAGGGATCTCCGGGAGCAGGATGATGTCCGCACCGCCTGCCATTCCGGCATTCAGGGTCAGCCACCCTACTTTATGTCCCATAACTTCCACGATAAATACTCTGCCGTGGGAAGCTGCTGTGGTATGGATGCAGTCGATGGCATCCGTAGCAATGCTGACGGCAGAATCGAATCCGAAGGAGAAATCAGTTCCCCAAATATCGTTGTCTATGGTTTTAGGTACAGACACAATGTTCAGCCCCATAGCAGAGAGTTTGGCGGCTGTCTTCTGCGTACCGTTCCCGCCGATACAGACTACACAATCAAGCCCCATCTCTTCGATATTCCGCGCTATCAGTGCCGGTTTGTCCACGCCGGACATCACGCCGTTCTTCTTAAAGGGCTTCTCGCGCGAAGTACCGAGCATCGTACCTCCCAAGTTCAGCAAACCGGATAAGGATTTTTCGGTAAACGACTCCACATCCTTGGTCAGCAGCCCCTGAAAACCGCTGTGAATGCCAATTACCTCCATTCCATAATGGTTGATAGCTGTTTTGCATACACCGCGAATGGTAGCGTTGATGCCGGGACAGTCGCCTCCTGAAGTCAAAATACCTATTCTCATGATATTTTTGTTTGAATTATTGTTCTATAGGTCCGTAAAGATAGAAAAAAAAGAGAAAAAAGATAGAGATGCCGATAAATAAGATTATTTTTGCGGTTTAAAATAAGATTTCACAAAGAACGATGAATATTACAAAGTTTCTGAATAAGGTATATTTTGCTCCCCGTCTGAAAGAAATCGAACAATACACCAGCCATGCCGGTGAATTGCAACAGCTTGTACTGCAGCGCCTCGTCCGGACAGCGGCAAACACGGAATGGGGAAAGAAGCATGACTATGCCTCTATCCGTACTTATGAAGATTTCAAGAAGCGCCTTCCCATACAAACTTACGAAGAAGTAAAGCCTTATGTAACCCGCCTGCGTGCCGGTGAGCAAAATCTGCTTTGGCCTTCGGAAATACGTTGGTTTGCCAAATCATCGGGTACCACCAACGACAAGAGTAAGTTCCTGCCCGTCAGCCGGGAGTCCTTGCACGACACGCATTACAAGGGAGGCCGGGATGCCGTTGCCATCTATCTGGGACAGAATCCCGAAAGTCGTTTCTTTTCCGGTAAAGGGCTTATCCTTGGAGGCAGCCACGCTCCCAACCTGAACACCAACCACAGTCTTGTAGGCGATCTCTCCGCCATCCTCATAGAAAATATCAACCCACTGGTAAACTTTGTCCGCGTACCCAGCAAGCAGACGGCCCTGATGGAGCACTTCGAGCCCAAAATGGAGGCCATCGCCCGCGAAACCATCCATGCAAATGTCAGCAACCTTTCCGGCGTACCGTCCTGGATGCTTGTACTCATCAAACATATATTGGAAAAGACGGGAAAGCAGAGCCTTGAGGAGATATGGCCCAACCTGGAGGTGTTCTTCCACGGCGGCGTTGCCTTCACTCCCTACCGAGAGCAATACAAAGACGTGATCCGCAGCAGCAAGATGCATTATGTAGAGACTTATAACGCCTCCGAAGGCTACTTCGGCACGCAGAACGACCCTGCCGACCCTGCCATGTTGCTGATGATTGACTACGGTATCTTCTACGAGTTCATCCCGCTTGAAGATGTAGGCAAGGAGAATCCGCGTACCTTCTGCCTCGAGGAGGTGGAGCTGAACAAAAACTACGCCATGGTAATCTCCACTTCTGCCGGTTTGTGGCGATATATGATTGGAGATACGGTGAAGTTCACATCGAAGAACCCCTATAAGTTCGTCATCACCGGACGTACCAAGCACTTTATCAACGCGTTCGGCGAAGAACTGATTGTGGATAACGCGGAAAGAGGACTTGCCAGGGCATGTGCCGAGACCGGTGCACAAGTAGTAGATTACTCTGCTGCTCCCGTGTTTATGGACAAGCATGCCAAATGCCGCCACCAGTGGCTGATAGAGTTTGCACAAATGCCGGACAGCCTGGAGAAGTTCGCCAAAGTATTGGACGATACCCTGAAAGAGGTGAACTCCGACTACGAGGCTAAAAGGCAGAATAATCTGGCGCTGCAACCGCTGGAAATCATCGTTGCCCGCCCCAACCTCTTCCATGACTGGCTGGATAGCAAGGGGAAACTCGGCGGACAGCATAAGGTGCCCCGGCTCAGCAACACGAGGGAGTATATAGAGGAAATGCTGGAACTGAACCGGTAAATTACTATATCATAAAAATCAAGCGCGGATTACGCAAATTACGCGGATAAATTAATAAATCCATGTAATCTGCGTAATCCGCGTTTTACAAATCAGTCAGTACGTTTTGACTTTACTTTTTCATTTCAACAATCAGCCTCAAGGATTAGAAATTATATGCCAGCCCAATTCCCAGCACTTCCTTAAACTGCACCTTGGCGCCCTTCTTCACTCCATTGTCATCAAACGTTTTCACATCATTGTCATACTTCAGAGTTGTATTGATGGTAGCCGACAATACTTTATTGATTTTCATGCTGATAAGTACATCCCAATTCACATCTATGTTTCCAAAATCTTTGCTGTAAGGAGTAAAGAAATCAGCCGTAGTAATCAGATTCACATTCTCCATCACGGGCAATTCAGCACGGGCTTTCACAAAAGCGCCACCCTCTATCTTGAAGTGGTCACCCGGGTCTACACCAAAAGCACCCAAATCGGAAAGATAGTCATCAGTCACGAAAGTCATCTTGGTGGAAACGGGTGAAAGCAGTAGAGAATAGTTACTCTTAGGCCTCCATTCCATACCCAGGGCGATATTCGAATAGGCAGGAGCAAAGAAATTGGAAATCTGGTGCTCTTTGTCGGGATAGTCATATCCTTTGGCAAACTGGGTATTCAAATCACCCATCAGTGTATAGAACCAGACGTTGTCTGTAGAATATCCCAACTGAGTGGAAAGCCCTATTTTATCACTACTTTTCCTCATCCCCTGAGATTTGGTTTTCGACAAGCCATAGTCCAGCACCATGTTGGTGACCCAGAGCCAGTTTCCTTTCTTGTGTGTCAGTGATGCATTCAAGTAGGCATTTCCAGCAATGGAATTCTCACCTCCTGCCGACCAGTTGGCCATGGCAGTCTGTGACATATTAAGACCAGTCACTCCTTTCAATACCCAAGCTCCCTCCTGATAACCTTTATCATCCGTCTGAGCATAAGTTATGGTTGCTAAAGCAGCAAACAACATTACAATATATATCCTTTTCATATTACAGTTCGTTTTAAAAGTTTCTCATAAAAAGACGTCTCATAAAATTAACAACATTTACTATCTTTTGTTCGAGAAGCTATAAAACGAATGTAAGGTTCAGAGAATAATTCCACCGCCCAACAAGTATCCGTCCTTATCATAGAAAGCCGCTGCCTGCCCGGGTGCAATGGATTCCAGCGGCTCTATCAGACGGACACGTAACAGACCTTCCACCGTAAGAGTCACCCTGCACCGGTTTGCCTGCTTACGGTAGCGTATCTTCACAATAACCTCGTTTGCACCCAGCACACGACTATTCTCCACCAGGTTCCAGTCTCCCAGCCACATTTCCTGCCTGTAGAGGGAAGAGAGCGGAGCTAAAACGACTTCATTGCTTTCCACTCTTGTCTCTTTCACAAAAACAGCCTTGTTCAGATGGATACCCAAGCCCCTACGTTGCCCTACGGTATAAAACGGATAGCCCTCATGCCATCCTAAGAAATTCCCCTTTTCATCGACGAATCTACCTTTACCGGGTAATAGTGTTTCGGGGACTTCACACTTTAAAAAGGAACGGTAATCCAAAGGACAAAAGCACACCCCTATACTGTCTTTCTTCGCAGCCACCTGCCCGAAACCACGCTCCGCCGCATACGAGCGCGCCTCATTTTTCGTAATATCTCCCATCGGAAGCAACATACGCTGCAGGATGTCCTGCTTCAATCCCCACAGAAAGAAAGTCTGGTCTTTGTCCTTATCTGCGGCAGGAGCTATATAATACTTTCCTCCGGACAAGACTTTACGCACATAATGTCCGGTAGAAATCCAATAAATCCCCTTTTCATCGGCTATTTTAGCCAACAGCGCCCACTTCAGCTCATTATTGCAGACCGTGCAAGGAACGGGAGTACGCCCCCTTAGATACTCTTCCACAAAATAGCAGATAATACGCGAACGGAAAAGCTCGCGTGCATCATAGGTAATGTGTTTCATCCCCAGCTTCAGGGCCAGAGCCCGTGCATCTTCCAAATACCCGGTCTCATCTCCTGCCTCATAGAAACGGAAAGTCACGCCAGTCACCTCATAACCGGCTTCCTGCAACCTCATGGCGGCCACGGAACTATCCGTGCCGCCACTCATGCCAAGCAATACACGTTTATCTGACTTCATGGATACAAAAGTAATAAACGAAGGTGAAATCCGTTGCATTTACTCTTATAAAACAGAATATCATTATAGATTTTCACAGATTTATTATACCTTTGTACTCCTAAAAGAACTAATAATCAACTGTTATGGAACATCAACTGACCATTTACAACACTTTAAATAGAAAAAAAGAGCTGTTCGTACCGCTGCATGCACCGCATGTAGGCATGTATGTCTGCGGACCGACCGTGTACGGTGACCCGCACTTGGGACATGCACGCCCTGCCATCACTTTCGACCTGCTGTTCCGCTACCTGACGCACATCGGCTACAAGGTGCGCTATGTCCGCAACATTACCGACGTGGGCCATCTGGAGCACGATGCCGACGAAGGTGAAGACAAGATTGCGAAAAAAGCCCGTCTGGAACAACTGGAACCAATGGAAGTGGCACAGTACTACATCAACCGCTATCATAAGGCGATGGATACATTGAATGTGCTGTCTCCCAGTATCGAGCCACATGCCAGCGGCCACATCATCGAACAGATAGAACTTGTAAAGGAGATATTGAAGAACGGATATGCCTACGAAAGTGAAGGTTCCGTTTATTTCGATGTAGAAAAATACAATAAGGACCATCACTACGGCAAGCTCTCCGGACGCAACCTGGATAATGTTCTCAACACCACCCGCGAACTGGACGGACAGAGCGAGAAGCACAACCCCGCAGACTTTGCCCTCTGGAAATGTGCGCAACCGGAACACATCATGCGTTGGCCTTCCCCGTGGAGCGACGGCTTCCCCGGCTGGCACGCCGAATGTACAGCCATGGGAAAGAAATACTTGGGCGAGCACTTCGACATTCATGGTGGCGGCATGGACCTTATCTTCCCGCATCACGAATGCGAGATTGCACAATCCGTAGCTTCCCAAGGGGAAGATATGGTACATTATTGGATGCACAACAACATGCTGACCGTGAACGGACAGAAAATGGGTAAGTCTTACGGTAACTTCATCACATTGGAAGAGCTCTTCAAAGGCACACACCCCATGCTGGAGCAAGCCTACAGCCCAATGACCATCCGCTTCTTCACCCTGCAAGCCCACTACCGCAGTACGGTAGACTTCAGCAACGAAGCTCTGCAAGCCGCCGAAAAGGGATTGGCAAGACTGATGGATGCTGTACATGGACTGGACAAGATTACCCCTGCTGCAACCTCCACCATAGACGTGAAATCCCTGCGTGCCAAGTGTTACGAAGCCATGAATGATGACTTGAACTCACCGATTGTCATCGCCCACCTCTTCGACGGCGCCAAGATGGTAAACAATATCCTAGCTGGAAACGATTCCATCACAGCCGAAGACCTGAAAGAATTGAAGGAAACCTTCCACCTCTTCTGCTTCGACATCTTAGGATTACAAGAAGACAACGCCTCCAAGGAAGAGCGTGAAGCCGCCTTCGGCAAGGTAGTGGACATGCTATTGGAAGAGCGTTCAAAGGCAAAAGCCAACAAAGATTGGGCTACATCCGACAAAATCCGCAATGAACTCACCGCGCTCGGTTTCGAGATTAAGGACGGTAAGGACGGAAGCGAATGGAAGCTGAATAAATAACGAAGGTATCATAACTCACCACAGAATCATACAGATTGGGGTAAGTTTTAGACAGAAGAACAAAAGAACATATTTCTCTCTCTTGTTCTTCTGTTCTTTTAACTGAAAAATAAAATCTGTATAATCCTATGGTGATTGTGTATTTTGATACATCCCTGTTAGAATACGAATCCGAACCCGGCATACCACCCTACTTTCTTCGTCTGGTTGGACCAATTCAATTGTATCTCCACTGGTCCCAGAAAACTCTTGTACATATAGCCGATGCCTACCCCTGCCATATCAACCGATTCGGAAGAGTCAAGAATCTGATGAAACTTCCCGGAGTTTCGCCCATAACTGCCCATCACTGATATATACTGGTTTTTCAAGATACGCTGTCTGAGGTTCAGCCCTGCAACCAGCAATGCGGCTTGTGACAGTTCCGCACGGTTGATGCCCGTAAACGGTATCTGCTGTGGCATATAGCGCCCCGGTATGGTCCCCCCCACCATATTGATGATGGCAAAAGGATAATTATCGCTTCCGGACAATACGCGTCCATAAAACGAAGGAGTGACAGTGAGCTTACTCGACGGAGAGAAACATCCCTGCCAACGGGCATCGAAAACAGAAATAGGATTGTTGTCCTTATACTGGAAGAGGTTATCCGTATAGAGATGGTAGGATACCGCCCACGACATCCCTTTTGTAGGGGCGCTCCTCTCATTCAAGTTGTTGAACACAAGTCCGGCAAAGTAACTGAATAAGGACGAATTCTCAAACAGTGCCGAAGCCAACGGGTCGAGCGACAGCAAATCATGACAGTGGTAGTAATCAAAGTCAATGCCCAAACTGACCTGGATATTGTTCCAGTCCTTCGCCGCCCCCATACGGACCAGCTGATGTGTAAAAGTCAAATCCAGCGCCCGTTTGCCTTCATTATAAATATTCATATCTTTATAGTCGAACTGATAGGCAAGTCCTGCCTGCCATCCACCGTCCCATTGATAACCATATCCAAGTCGTGCCAGTGTACGCTTGCCCAGACGGGCGGTGAGGCTGACCAGCGACTCCCGCTGCCGGCCGAAATAGAAGTCCGTATTTGCCTGCAACGCCGCCAGTTCTTCCGTATCAAAACGAAAACCGACATTCAACTTGTTCTCCCGTACAGCAGGGACGGCTATTTGGGAATCAACGGGAATCTCCCTATCAACAGCCGCGCCAGGCAAGCGGAAAGGTCCCGGACGGCGAGGCTGATAATCTTCTGCAAGTCCCAGCTTCCGTTTCAGGGCAAGCAGTCCGTCCCAACTGTCCATGGCAGCACGCTCTCCCCGCACCATCAAAGTGTCGATGGCCTCTTTGGTGAAACTTGCAGCCGAATAGCCGGTGACATCCACCTTTATCAATACGTCGGTATTACGCAGATTCTCACGGTATTTCTTCTCTCCTTGCAGATTGATGATTTGCCCGAAGATGTCTTTCACCGATTTCAGCTCGGAAGCCTTAAGCAGCGGACTCTGCACATCCACCCCGATAATGTAGTCGGCCCCCATGGCAAGCGCCACATCTACCGGATAGTTATTCACCATTCCACCGTCCACCAACACCATTCCATCCAGGTCTACCGGAGCAAACACACCGGGAATGGACATGCTGGAACGCATGGAAGTGGCCAGTATTCCCTCATGGAACACTACTTCGCTGCCATTCACCAGATTTTCCGACACGCAGGCAAATGGAATAGGAAGACGGCTAAAATCCACAGAATCCTGGTAACCTTCTGTCAACGTGGAGAACAAACGTGCCAGGTTCTTCCCTTTTATGATACCCGCATCCGAAACAGCGGCAGATTTCAAAGAAAACGGAATGGAGAGTACATAGCGCTCCGACTTCAACCGGTCATCCAGCAACACATCCTTAGGATTGGGGGCATCCGAGAGCAAGAATTTCCAGTTCTGGGCATTCACCATACTGTCCAATTGCTGTGGGGTATATCCGATAGAATACAAACCGCCCACAATGGCCCCCATACTAGTGCCCACCACATAATCTATAGGGATACCCGCTTCTTCAATTACTTTCAGAGCACCGATATGCGCCGTCCCTTTGGCGCCACCCCCACTGAGTACGACAGCCACTTTCGGACGCCCGGACGCCCAAAGGACCATCGGCAAAAACAACAAACAAGCCCATAGTCTATACTTCATCTCCATCATTTACTTAATACGTATTGGTAATTTATTCCACTCTGAATCAAACAACCCGCTCCGACAAATAGTTCACTATCAGTCGAAGCGGGTCGCAAAAAACGTTCAAGCAATTTATGGAGGATTATCTATAACCCATTTCCAATCAATAAGGTATCATATCCTTCAAGATACCTTCCTTATACCAAGGATCATCAATCTCTTTCAACACTTTGCCCATCTCTGCGCAAAGGTCTTTTACGACTTCTTGGTTTTCTTCCAAAGAAAGGTTATTCATCTGATACGGGTCCTTTTCATCGTCAAACAACAAACTTTTGACCAGCTTATGGTTTTCGCGGTCAATGTAGAGCGCCAGCGTGTAGCGCGCCGATTTAAAGCCGCGCGACGAAGGGAAGTAGGAACGGACCATACCTTCCGCATCCTTCTCACCGTCCAGGTTCTGGATGTAGAGAGCGCCGGTGGGACGTACAATATCCGCCTTTTCATCGAAGAAAAGCGGTGCATAGTTGCGTCCCTGCACCTCGGTCGGGATGGAGTCGGCAAGACCGGCAAGACCCAACAAGGTAGGCATGATGTCCGGCGAGGAAAGCATCAAGTCGTCCACGCGGGGCTTAATCTTATTGGGAAAACGCACCAGGAAAGGAACGTTCATGGACTCGGAGTATGGGGAATTCTTCGGGTCTTCCGTATGCTGGCTGCACATGGTCTCTCCATGGTCGGAGGCAAACACGACAATGGTATTCTTGTCCAGTCCGAGTTCCTTCAAGGCATCGAGTATCTGACCGAAAGCACGGTCGACACCCGTCACAGAAGCAAAGTAGTAGCGTGCACTCTCTGCCTTGAGCATCTTGGAGTCGGCATTCGGACGGACGAGCAAGCTGTCCAGAGGCTGGTTTTTATAGAGATTGAAATCTTCCTCCATACAGTCGTCCAAAGAACGGTACGGACTATGGGGAGGATTCATGCCTACCATAATGAAGAAAGGTTTCTTCGGGTCGCGTACATTCCCCTCGTTCTTCAGATAAGACACCACCTTGCCCGATTCGTGTAACGGTGACCACTCGCGCGGGTCGTGGCGACGGCCTTCCGTATCCCAGTAATGCGGATTCTTGTGTTCGTCAAAGGTACCGTAAGAATACCAGTAATTGAACCCATGACGACGTTCTTTCGGCGTATAGGCATCCCATGCAGGTACACGGTCTTCCACATACTGTCCGGGACGTTCGGGGTCGTTAGGGGTAGGAAAGTCGGCATGCAGTTTGCCAAAGTAGGCACAGTCATATCCGGCATTGCAGAAAACATCACTCACACACACAGCATCCTCACGCAGGGAGCTGATGGGACGGCTCGAATTGCAATTCAATGGAATACCACTCTTATTAGGATACATTCCCGTCAACAGAGAACCACGGTGGGGACTGCTCAACGGGCAGTTGCTCATGGCAGATGTCAATACCACCGACTCCCGGGCAAAATCATTCAAGCGTGGGGTATGCACCGGGTCATTCCGAAAGTTCACTTTCTCGCGAAAACCTTCCTGGCCCCAGAACTCCATCGCCTGGTTACGGTATTGGTCGGGAAAAACGTAAATGACATTCGGCTGGACGGATTGTTCCGCCTGCGGGGCTTTACAGCCCTGCAAGGCGAACAAACCTAAACCACCTAACAAAATATTTAATTGAGTTTTCATTTTTCCAAGTCTCTTTTACGCATCAATCCTTCCAGGAAGTAATAGTCGGCATAATTCAGCGGTACATCAATCTCCGCACCGTGAGGAATACTGCCCACAGAGTGCATCAGGATGAAGTTGCCGTTGGTACCCACCTTGGCACGGTAGGAAGGAGAAGCGAGGCTTTCCATAATCCGGTCGGCGGTTTCCTTGTATCCCTTATCCGGCAGATAAGTACTCAGCTCGTAAAGGGCGGACGCCGTGCAGGCAGCTGCCGAAGCATCGCGAGGTTCATTCGGGATATTGGGAGCATCGAAATCCCAGTAGGGAACCAAGTCTTCCGGAAGATTCTTGTTGTTGAAGATAAAGTTGTAGACCTTTTCAGCCTGTTCCAGGTATTTGGCATCGTGTGTATAGCGATAGCACATGGTATAGCCGTACAAGGCCCACGCTTGTCCACGTGCCCAAGCAGACTCGTCGGCATAGCCTTGTGCAGTCTGTCTCTTACGGACTTCACCGGTTTCGGGGTCATAATCCACCACATGATAGCAGCTGTTGTCCTCACGGAAATGGTTAGCCATAGTCGTATCGGCATGCTTCCGGGCTATGTTGTAGAAAGTGGAGTCACCGGACAGCCTGGAAGCTTCGAACAGCAGTTCGAGGTTCATCATATTATCAATGATAACGGGACATTTCCAGCCACGTTCAGCCTGCCACCCCTTGTCTGCATCCCATGACTGAAGTACGCCTGCTGCAGGACGGAAACGGGTAGACAATGATTTGGCTGTCTGTATGATGACCGGCTTGTACTCCTCCTTACCCGCAAAACGGTATCCGTTCAAGTAGCTGCTGCCAATCATAAAGCCCACATCATGGTGCCAGGTAAGGTATTGTACCGAATCCAAATCCTCGGTATACTTCTCTGCCAGCGGCAGCCACTTCTGGTCACCGGTCAACTCGTACATATGCCAGATATTACCGGGGAAGAAGCCGGAACACCAATCGTCGATAGGTACATAGACAATGTTCCCATCCTTATCAATGGTACGGGGATTAAGGATTTTACCGGATTTTTCGATAATGTCTGTCTGAATTGTCTCCTGAGCCACAGCATTATCAATGTTTTCTTGGATAAAGTTGCTTTCAGCCTGCTTTTGCCCTGCGCAACCTGCCAATACAAGGAGGGAGATTCCCAATGTAGTGAGGACTGTTTTCATAATAAGGGATTTATTTATTAAGAGTTTATGATTTTTCCTGCTGCAAAAGTAGAGCAAGTGTACAGATTTGACCCGCCTAAATAATTCAATTAATGGCTAAAATCGTTACTTTTGCGTCCGGAAGCACATATTTTCCACCCATTAATCATTAATCACTAAACATTAATCATTACTCCCCATGACCGCACAAGAGTTTTTTAAGAACGACCGCTTCGCCACGAATGCAGGTGTAGAACTGATAGAAATAAAGGAAGGATACAGCAAGGCACGCCTGGTTATCACGGCAGAGCATCTCAATGCAGGAGGCCGTACGCAAGGAGGGGCCATCTTCACCCTTGCCGACCTGGCACTGGCAGCAGCAGCCAACTCCCACGGAACATTGGCCTTCTCTCTTTCGTCCAATATCACCTTCCTGCGCAGCAGCGGACCGGGCGATGTACTGTATGCCGAAGCACGCGAACGCTACATCGGCCGCACCACCGGATATTACCAGATCGACGTCACCAACCAGGAGGGAAAACTGATTGCCACTTTCGAATCCAGTGTATTTAGAAAAGGGGATAACATCACTTTTTCCTTACCACAGACGTCATCGGATAGCGGTTGCCCCGGACACTCTTGAAGAATGCCTTGGCCGAACCGAAATTCAAATACATGTCCAAGCGAATGGGAAGGTGGTTCTTATCATCGGATACGAAGAAGGTGATGACCTCCTTCTCCTTACCTTTCTTGTACTCTACGAAAGAGAATACCAAGCAGCGGTAAACGGTGTCGTTATTCGCCTTGACCTCCTCCTTGCCGCGGTAAATCAACGTCTGCTCTTCCACCCTGCGTCCCGTGGCCATGGGAAAGAGTATCTTCTGCCCTACCTTGTAGTCTTTAGGGTCATAAGAGCGCGCCTGCGCCAAAATGCTCAACATATCGAAGATACAGCGACTATCACTGTATTCCATCTCCTGAGCCTCACGCACGGGATTGTGCCAGGTGCGTCTCTGCTTTACATTCGCCAGTCCGTCCGAGTAGGAGAACCAAGCCTCGTCCACCGTATGGCGGCTTCCCTCCTCCGCCGCTTTACGGAAGTAGAGCGGCTCCAACCTATCGCTGACATAACAAGTCAACGTATCACGCATCTTGAAGAAAAAATCGGTCTTTTTACTGCCTACACAAAGCAAGTTAAAGCGAAATGCAGGCTCGGAATGGTAAGTCGTGGCATTGGTAGTGAGGCTTGCCAGACCCACCTTCTTCCAAATGAACTTCCAATTGAAATATAAATCGTACATGACATGCTCGCCCGACTGGAAAGCTTCATTCTTTGCAGTACATTGGGCCTGAACAGACTGGGAGGTTCCCAAACAGACCGCTCCCACCATTAATAGAATGAACAATTGCTTCCGCCTAATAGCTATGGCCTCTACCACTGTTGCGGCTGCTATTGCCACTGCGGTTATTTTTGTTCCTGTTTTGCTTTTTCTTGTCTTCATCTGGTTTTTGTTTTTTTAGTTCGTCCGGCTTCTGCCTATCCAGGGACTTGGCCTTAATATCCCATTCCTGGGTCAAATCAAAGTTCGCTTTAAGCTCCAGAACCATCGGATAATAGTAAACCATTTCAGGCTGGCGCTTCTCGGCATAGTTTCCCGTATCCCAGACACCATTCCCATTCGTATCATTTATCAGCCGCGCTCCATATTTGCCCGGATTGAGGAAATAGAAATCGGCTTTCCCATCCACCACCGGCACCGTGCGCAGCACTTTGTCCTGACCGTCCAGTAGTTCCACAAAAGCCAGAGAGTCCGCTCCATGCACATTAAAGAATATCTGCCCGTACTCTTCCAGCTTCTTGGCCTTGAAGTCCTTCTTTATCTTGTCGGAGAACAACCCGTACAACCCGCGTATGGCAGCAGAATCCACTTCAAATGTATAGCTTTCGCCGGGTGCCCATTCGGCAAACAGATTATAACGCTTCAAGTCCAAAGAGTCGCGCATAAAGTCGAACGGGATATCCTGCCACAACGAGTCCACTTTCAGTTTCAGATGGAAAGCGGTGGTATCTATGCTTGCCACCGGCTCCGTAAACGACAGAGTAAGATAATCATATACATCGATTGCAGAAGGGGCATACACATCTACAGCCAGGAATTCCGTCGGCTCGGGCTCTTCCACCTCACCTTCCTTCAACTTCTTCTTTTTCTTCTCACGCTCTTTCTGTTCCTTTTCCTTCGCTTCCTGCTTCTGCTTCTGCTGCTTGTCGTATGTCAACTTCGCCAGCACATTCAAAGTATCGGTACGGGGTACCAATCGTTTCAGGCTATCCGTATACAAATAGGTGATACTCATTTTCAGGGAATCCTGCTTATAGAGCAGAGAATCCTTTATCCAATAATGAATCGTATCGTTCCGGCCGGTAGGCTGTTCTATAACAAACGCATCTTCCTCATTAAAGTTCAATCCTTTCAATAAAGGCAACGTGTCTGCCGGAGCAGTGAAATAGAGCGAAAACTTCTCCGGAGTCAACCGTTCGGCCTTCAAAAAACGTTGCGAGAAGGAAAGCTCCTTGAAAGCACGCAGCAGAACATCATCCGGAAGGTAGTGGGTATATTGACGTTCTACAATCGTATCTACTGTCAGCGAGTCTATCCAGGTCGTATCCTGGCGCATGCGCTCTTCCATGGAAGGAATGATGATAGAGTCATTAAAAGCTATCACTTCCGTCGGCTGGGAATAGGCAAAATTCTGGTCGGCATCCTGCAAGGCATAAATGCGATACTTGCCGGGAGCCACTCCACGGATAGAGAAGCGTCCGCGACTGTCCGTACGCCCCACCCGCTCAAAAGGAAGTTTGGTAAAAGCGGAGTCGGCCAGATTGGCATGCAGACCGACCAGCATTCCTTTCACCGGTTCAAGATTGGCCGCATTCAGTACTGTACCGGCCACAGCCATAGAGTCGAGACGGTCGCCCGTAGAGAAAGAATAGAAGAAATTCTCCAAGGGATTCCCCTCATTATTATCCTGGATGGCATCACCAAAATCGAATGTATAAGTAGTATTGGGTTTCAATGTATCCTGCAGAGTGATGACCACCTTCTTCCCATTAGACTTAATTTCGGGCTGCTGCACCTGCGGAGGGGATATTACAATCTTCTCATTCGGCTTGTCAAGCTTGATAAATTCATCGAACTCAATGGAAAGTTTATTTTTATTGTGATGGAGTGCGCCGGGCGTGGGAGTACCGGAAATAAAACGCGGAGGAGTCTCATCATAAGGTCCTCCTTCAATACGGCCCACACTGGCACAAGAATACAGTGCGGCAGCTATGGCAACACCCCCCAACAACCTGCGGAAAAGCGGCTTCATTTTAGTATGGCGTTTACGTTCTAACATGCTGCAAAAATAAAGGTTATCTGCCAATTAGCGGTATGCTTTACAGTATTTTAATCAAAAAATGTCCTTTCGTTCTCATCTATGTATGAAACATAGTTAAAAAAGGAAGTGTTTCACCCCTTATATACTAAGAAAAGAATATTTTTGCAGACGAAAACTGAATAGGAGTATTCAGTTTTCTTTTTCCTGCCTTATTTCTAAATCATGAATTACACACGAAAACGCCTTTCAAGAATCGAAAAAAAGAAGAATATAAAATTATACAGAGAACAAAAAAGAGTATGAAGAGTAGATTAGTATTATTGGCATGTTGCCTGGCACTGCTCAGCAGTTGCGGACAAGGCGACAAAGGAACGGGTAAAGCTCCCGAATTTGCAGTGATTGAGGCAAAGACCACCACTGCCAACTTGACAAACAGCTACCCTGCTACTATCAAGGGTAAACAAGATGTAGAAATCCGCCCGATGGTGAGTGGGTTCATCACAAAATTGCACGTGGATGAAGGCGCAACAGTGCGCAAAGGACAAGTGTTGTTCAGCATCGACCCCGTACAGTATCAGGCAGCCGTAAATTCGGCCAAAGCTGCTGTTGAAACAGCCAAAGCTGCCGTAAACACACAAGAACTGACTGTAAACAACAAACGTGAACTGAACAAGAAAAACATCATCAGTGACTACGATTTGCAAATGGCCGAAAACCAGCTGGCACAGACAAAGGCACAACTAGCACAAGCCAATGCCCAATTGGTCAATGCCAAGAACAATTTGTCATACACCAGTGTAACCAGCCCCAGTGACGGTGTAGTAGGTAGCATTCCCTACCGCGTAGGTAGCTTGGTTAGTCCTTCCGTAGCCAGCCCGCTGACTACCGTTGCCGACATCTCCGAAATGTACGCCTACTTCTCCATGACCGAACGCCAACTCTTGTCACAGATTCGTGAAGGCGGTAGCACCAAGGAAATTCTGGAAAAGATGCCGAATGTACAGTTGCAGCTCATCGACGGAACCATGTATGCCGACAGTGGCCGCGTGGAGACAATCAGCGGAGTCATTGACCAGACTACCGGTTCGGTAACCATGCGTGCCCTCTTCCCCAACAAGCACAACGTGCTGCGTAGTGGAAGCACCGGCAATGTGGTATTCCCCAACCCGCTGCATGATGTCATCATGATTCCACAGTCTGCCACTACCGAAATCCAGGACAAGCAGTTCGTATTCGTACTGCAACCGGACAACACGCTGAAAAATACCGAAGTTAAAGTGTTCAGCTTAGACGACGGCAAGTATTATTACGTGACGGAAGGTTTGAAAGCAGGCGAAAAAATCGTTATCGAAGGGGTACAGAACCTGAAGGACGGACAGTCCATCACGCCCATCACGCCTGCTGAAAAGGAAGCCGAATACCAGAAGGCCCTGAAAGACCAGAAAGAAGGCAATATTCAGACTGCGTTTCAATGAAAGAATGAAAAATAAAAAAATTCTTCAATTTTTAATTCCTTAATTGTTCATGAAATGAAATTAGATAGATTTATTAACCGTCCGGTACTATCAACGGTAATTTCCATCCTGATAGTAATCTTAGGAGTTATTGGTCTGGCTACCTTGCCTATCACCCAATACCCGGACATTGCACCTCCCACCGTATCGGTAAGTGCGACTTACCAAGGTGCCAATGCCCAAACGGTGCTTAACTCCGTTATCGCTCCGCTGGAGGACCAGATTAACGGTGTGGAAAATATGATGTATATGAGTTCGAGCGCCACCAACAGCGGTTCGGGCGACATCTCCATCTACTTCAAGCAAGGTACCGACCCCGATATGGCAGCGGTGAACGTACAGAACCGCGTTTCCATGGCGCAAGGCTTGCTGCCTGCCGAAGTTACCAAAATCGGTGTAACCACCCGTAAACGCCAGACTTCCATGTTGATGGTATTCTCCATCTATGATGAAAAAGACCAGTACAACATCGAGTTCCTGGAAAACTACGCCAACATCAACCTTATCCCTGAGGTGAAACGTGTCAACGGTGTGGGCGATGCCATGGTATTGGGACAAGACTACTCCATGCGTATCTGGCTGAAACCTGATGTAATGGCCCAATACAAACTTATCCCCAACGATGTGGTTGCCGCCTTGAGCGAACAGAACATCGAAGCGGCTCCCGGCCAGTTGGGTGAGCGCGGTAACCAAACCTACCAGTATACTCTGCGTTACAAAGGACGTCTGCAACAGACTACGGAGTTCGAGAACATTGTCATCAAGGCCTTGGAGAACGGTGAAATACTCCGTCTGAAGGATGTAGCAAATGTGGAACTGGGCCGTCTGTCATACGGATTCAACAATATGGTAAACGGACATAAAGCCGTGAGTTGTATCATTTTCCAGATGGCAGGCAGTAATGCCACGCAGACCATCTCGGATATCGAGGCCCTACTGGACGACTATTCCAGCAAACTGCCCGCCGGCTTGAAGATAAACATTGCACAGAGTGCCAACGACTTCCTCTTCGCTTCCATACATGAGGTAATCAAGACATTGATCGAGGCCTTTATCCTGGTGTTCATCGTAGTGTATATCTTCCTGCAGGATATGCGCTCCACGTTGATTCCCGCCATCGCCATTCCCGTGGCGTTGATTGCCACCTTCTTTGTATTGAAACTGATTGGCTTCAGTATCAACTTGCTGACCCTTTCGGCCATGGTGCTTGCCATTGCGATTGTGGTCGATGATGCCATCGTCGTCGTCGAGGGCGTCCATGCCAAGCTGGACCAGGGCTACAAATCGGCCCGTACAGCTTCCATCGACGCCATGAGTGAACTGGGTGGTGCCATCGTCTCCATTACGTTGGTGATGATGTCCGTATTCGTTCCCGTGAGCTTCATGGGAGGTACGGCAGGTA
>OMAJ01000543.1_pt1 | contig 19016 bp, 12 predicted proteins | sample 1644631 | NCBI WGS metagenome assembly OMAJ01 (sample SAMEA103958133, study PRJEB25191) | human gut metagenome | biome: human-associated habitat [ENVO:00009003]; feature: intestine environment [ENVO:2100002]; material: feces | place: Germany | collected 2013/2015 | reverse complement strand
GCGCACACAATCGCAGGTGCGGCCGTCCACTGCGCCGGTGTCCTCACACCGCTTGCAGGTGAACTTTGGCTCCAGTGCATCCGCAGGGCGTCCGCTCTCAGCCAGCAGGGCGGTCAGCTTCTGCTTTGCCGCCGCAAGGGCAGCAGCAGTCTCGGTGCGGTCCTTGCCGGAGGCTCCGGCAATGGCACAGCGGATGCCCCGCACACGCACTTCCTCCTCAGCGTGGCGCAGCCCGGGGATGGCGGCCTCGGCTTCGGCCTGCGCATCCTGCGCCAGGGCGCGGGCGGTCTGACGCCGCATGGCTACGGTGCGCAATGCCTGCTGATATAATTCGTTTTTGGTACGCATAAAGGCTCCTTACTCCGGTTTCTTGATAAGAGAACGGCGGCGGGTGGCGTTTTTCAGGATATCGTTTCCGCTGGGTGCAGCGCGGTCCACCCGGATATTCCGGCTTGCTCCGGCTGCAGCCACCGGCCCACGCACATCGTGGATGCTGCGCAGACCCTTGGCGTTCCATGTTTTCAGGATGCTGTTCCAGTACCACAGATCCCGCTTGGGGCCGGCCTGTACGGCAGCTTCCTGCACCATGGCGTCGTCGTAGCCGTACACCTCGTACCAGCGCGCAATGGCTTTGCGCCCGCCCAGTGTCAGCTCCTCGGGGGTGATCTGCAACAGACTGCTGACGTATTCCTCGCGGCTCTGGCGCAGCGCCAGCAGCTTTAAGTGGGCATCGGCCTGCTCGCCGGTCTCCACGCAGGTGCCGGGCGCGACGATCTGGAGGGGAGCCGAAGCGGTATTCTCTTTTAATGCTTTATCCTGTGCTGTCATATCCGAATCGTCTCCTTTAATTACGAAAGAAAGCCGTGCAGGGCGGAAAGGTAGGGGCTCTTGTCAAGCTCAACCTTTTTTCCGTCCGCCGTCAGGCGGAGCGTGAGGGTCGTGTCCTTGCGCTCGATCGAAAGAAGTCCGCGCTCGGCAAAGACCTGCAAACACATCGCCGTGCGCAGAAACGTCTCCGCACCGACCATTTCCGAGCTCAAATGCCGCAGCAGCGGCAGCATGGGCTCGCTGACGCCGTCAGGCCCGACCTCGCGCTCCAGAACGCGCCACGCGCGCACGAACTGGTCGCGCGAGGGGAGCGCCCGCGCCGCGTCGCGTGGGGAGAGCGTGCCGCCGCTAATCAGCTCGCGGCAGAGGGAAAGCGCCTCATTCTCGCGCCCGCTTGGGTCGAGCGAGGGGCGCAGGTCGATGAGCTGGAGCTGGATGGAGCGCTGGGAGCGGAACTCGTTCACCTGCAGATAGAACGCCGCGTCCACACGCATACCCGCGCACACGCCGCACTCGCCGGCGGTGACGGAGAAGAAAATGCCGTCGAAATTCACGCGGCTTTTCTGTAGTTTCAGCTTTAAGTGCCGGTTCTGGCCCACGCCCTGCACGCTCTCGAGCGTTGCGCCGCGCAGGCAGAAGACGGGGCGGTTGTTGCCCGCGCCGTAGGGCTCGAGGAGCGAAAGTGCCTCGACCTCCTCAAGCGTGATGAGCGAGGGGTGCTGCAAGTCGACGTCGACGTCGAGCATCGACACCGGCGGATGCTCGCCCGTGTGGGCGCGCACATACTGGTTCATCCGCGTGCGGAACGCGGGGATGTTGCGCTCTTCAATCGTAAAGCCTGCGGCGAGCTCATGTCCGCCGAAGCTCACAAGAAGGTCGGAGCACGCTTCGAGCGCATTGAAGAGGTTAAAGCCGCCGTAGCTGCGGCACGAGCCCTTACCCGACCCGCCGGAGAGGTGGATCATAAAGCTCGGGCAGGAGAATTTTTCGGAAAGTCTCGACGCCACAATGCCCACGACTCCTTGATGCCAGTCCGCGCTCGACAACACGAGCGCACTGCGCTCGCTCTCGGGAAGGTCCTCCATCTGCTCGATGGCGCGGCGGAAAATGTCCTGCTCCACGCTCTGGCGCTCGCGGTTGAGCTCGCACAGCTCGCGCGCGAGCTTTTCCGCGCGGACGGGATCGTCGGTGAGCAACAATTCCGCGGCCAGCTCGGCGCGGCCCATGCGGCCCGCGGCGTTGATGCGCGGGGCGAGCACAAAGCCGATCTGAATCGACGAGATGGGGCGCGACGTGAGCCCCGCCTCGCGCAGCAGCGCGTGCAGCCCCGTAAAGTCGCTGCGGTCGATGCTCTCAAGCCCGCACTGCACGATGGTGCGGTTCTCGCCCTCCATGCGCATGACGTCGGCGATCGTGCCGATGGCGGCAAGCGTGCAGTAGCGCGCAAACAGCGCATCCTCGCGCCCCTCGCCAAGGGCCAAAACGAGCTTGAGCGCGACGCCCACGCCCGCCAAGTGCTTGAAGGGATACGGGCAGTCGGGCCGGTGGGGGTCAACGACGGCCACGGCGGCGGGGAGCTGCTCCTTGCACTCGTGGTGGTCGGTGATGACAAGATCGACGCCGAGCGTCGCGGCGTAGGCCGTCTCGTCCACGCCCGTGATGCCGCAGTCGACCGTGACGATCAGCGTCACGCCGGACTCGGAAAGTGCGCGGATGGCGTCACAGCCGAGGCCGTAGCCCTCCTCGATGCGGCGGGGGATGTGCATCGTCACATCCGCCCCGCGCGAGCGGAGATAATCGGTCAGAAGGCAGGTCGAGGTGATACCGTCCACGTCGTAGTCGCCGAAGACCGCCAGCTTTTCGCCGTTTTCAAGCGCCTTCGAGATGCGCGCGACGGCCTTGTCCATGTCCTTCATCAAAAACGGGGAGTGGGCGAGCGTCTTCTCGCGCTCGAGCGCTTCGGCGGCCTGCTCGCTCGTGGTGACGCCGCGCGCGGCCAGCACCGACGAGACAAGATAGGGGTATCCCGCGTCCATCAGCGTCTTGATGGCATCCTCCGGCGCGGCGGGGATCTGCCAGTGCTCGTACTTCATGTTTCGGCTCACCTTCTTTCTTTTGAGAACTTTTGGACATACTATCTCAGGCAATACTGCCTCATCATACTAATACAATCTATTATTTTAACAAAGACCACCGCAAAGGTAAAGAGGAAATTTGACTATCCACGCGACTTTGTGCTACAATACGGCAGAAAGACCACCTAAAAGGGGGAAAATACCAATGAAACAGATCGCAACGCGCCTGACGGCGCTTCTTCTTGCGCTCGTGATGACCACGACGCTCGCGCTTGCCGCCAACAAATCCGGCTATTCCGACGTGCCGGACAAGAACTGGGCGAGCCAAAGCATCGCGCAGTGCAAGCAGTACAATTTATTGCAGGGCATCGGAGGCGGCAAGTTCGGCCTCGGGCAGAAGATGACGCGCGCGGCCTATGCCGCGGCGCTCTGCCGCCTGATGGGATGGAAGACCGTCACGCCCGAAAAGGGCAGCTATACCGACAATCAGGATGCAAAAAAGTGGTATTATAGCGCCATTGAGACCGCGAGCGCGCACGACGTGTTCTCCGGCCACAGCACGACCTGCCGACCGAACGACCCCATCACGCGTGAGGAGATGGCCGCGATGACCGTCCGCGCACTGGGGTACAGCACGCTTTCCGGCACGGTGCAGGATGAGTGCCCGTTCACCGATGTTTCGACGAATCCCGGCTATATCACGCTCGCCTGGCGCATGGGCCTTGTGGTGGGTATGAACTTAACGACGTTCGCGCCGAAAAACGACACGACGCGCGAGCAGGCCGCGGCGGTGCTGCTGCGCGCCTATCACGGCCTCAAGGCCAAAGTCAGCGTGACGAGCGTGAGCGCGGCGCCCTCCGGCGCGGTGCCGGTTGAGAGCCTGACGGGCACGAGCGGCGCGGTGCCGCTGTCCCCGCGCGCGGCGGTGGAGCAGGTCTACAACGCGGCGGTCAAGGCCGGCAAGGGCGGCAGCGTGGTCATCAACGCCGTCCCCGCGGCGCAGAGCGTGAAAGGCGGCAAGGTGGGCGCGCTGCGCGAGCTGACGCAGGACGAGCTGAGCGCGTATTTGAACGACAGCGCCGTGCAGAAATCGCGCTCGAACCGCTTCGACAGCTCGTACCTTCTCTGTAAGGAAAAGGACGGCTCCACGATCGTCGTCTGGTACGAGAGCGAGGCGGACATCGCTGAAAAGACCGAGCTCTGCGCGCTGCTCGGCATCAAGAATGTCTACGTGCTGAAGTAAAACAAAAAATGACAGAGGGATATCTCATGCGAGATATCCCTCTTTTTTGCTGCGTTCAGAAGTTGTCGTTCCAGGAGTCGAAGTGCGGCGGCTCGTTTACCTGCGGCGCGGTGGCAAGCAGGTAGAAGCGGCAGATGGAAAGATTCAGATACGGTGTCAGGTAAACGCCCACACCGGCGGCGAGCACGCTCAGCAGCAGCGAGCCAAACATGATGCCGAGGAAGCTGTCGGGCAGGAGGGCGGCGATGAGCAGCTCGTAGATGAGGAAAATGCCCAGCACCAGCAGCGACCAGCCGATGAAGCTGAGCTGGAGCACAAACAGCTGCCACTTGTAGCCGAAGGTCTGCCGCTTGCTCAGATTCAACGCCTCCATCACGCCGAGCTTGGGATTTTCACACAGGTTCAGCATGGCGAACGAGTAGCGGTAGGCCGCGATGATGCCGGGGATGACGAAAAGCATCGACCACAGGAAGATGAAAACGCCCTCGACGATGGAAAGCAGGATGACCTTCCCGGCAAAGGGGAACGCGTCAAAAAGGCTCTCATACGGCATTTCCTCACGGCGTAGGATGCCGAAGCAGTAGCAGTAATACCCTGCGTTCAGAACGAGCGCGACGAGGCCGACGAGGATGCTCACAAAGCTGAACGAGAGCACTGTGAAGCCGCCGGCAGAGTCGATCATATAGCTCACGCCCGAGTTGATCATATCGAGCACAAGGGTGATGAGAAGATAGAAAAGCGTCATCCGGAAGGGATTGACCTCACCGGTGCGCAGCAGTGAGCGCGATTCTGCCTTGATCGCGCCGATATCGAGCTGCATGGGCATAAAAAAGCTCCTTTCTTGCCGGAACGGGGAAAACGGACGGCAATGTGCGGAAAATGCACGAAATTCATAAAAATAATAATACATAACTATAGCATCGCGTCCGGGACACGTCAAGAAGCGGAAAAATGGGTGATTCCCTCCGCGGGCCGCCGAAAGGCAAATTGTTTGGCAAAATGCTGTTTTTGCGAGAAAATGACGACGAAATCTGATAAATTATGTAGGAAAATGATGGTCATGAAGAATATTTTCTGGACAAGAGAAAAGAAAGGGGATATAATCTATCCGATTATGGAGCAGTGTTTCCGCTGCTCTGGCAGTATAAAGATGAGGTGAAGACTATGGCACAAGCTTTCTTTGGCGGCGTTCATCCCAATGATATGAAGGCTGCTACCAATGAAAAGGCCATCGAGCAGTTACAAGCCCCTGCTCAGGTGGTGATCCCCATGTCGATGCACTTCGGCGCACCCTGCACCCCGACGGTCTCCAAGGGCGACTATGTCAAGCTTGGACAGAAGATCGGCGAATTCAAAGGTCTCGGCGCTCCCATTCACGCAAGCGTATCCGGTACGGTCGCTGCGGTGGAGCCCCGTCCCTATTCCATGGGCGGCAAGGTCATGTCCGTTGTCATCGACAATGACTTCAAGGACGACTTGAGCGAGGAAGTCCATGCTCCGGCCGACCCCGACGCGCTGAGCGTGGAGGAAATGGTCGAAATGGTCAAGCAGGCCGGTATCGTCGGTATGGGCGGCGCAACGTTCCCCACGCACACGAAGATCTCCAGCGGCATCGGCAAGGTCGATACCGTCATCATCAACGGCGCGGAGTGCGAGCCCTACATCACCGGCGACCATCGCGCGATGCTTGAGCGCCCCGCTGAGATCATCGGCGGCTGCTGCTACCTCGCCAAGATGTTCGGCGTGAGCAAGGTCGTCATCGGCGTGGAGGACAACAAGAAAAACGGCATCGAGGCCCTCAACAAGGTCATCGCCGAACAGAAGGCTCCCGTCGTGGTCGAGGCGCTGCGCTGCCGCTACCCGCAGGGCGGTGAAAAGCAGCTCTGCCAGGCCATCACCGGCAAGCAGGTTCCCCCGGGCGGTCTGCCCGCGAACATCGGCTGCGCCGTGTTCAACATCAACACCACCATCGCCATCTACCATGCCATCAAGGACGGCATGCCCGTGGTGCGCAAGGTCGTCACCGTGTCCGGCAGCGGCGTTGTGGAGCCGAAGAACCTCGAGTGCCCGATCGGCACGCCCGTTTCGCTCCTGTTCGACGCCTGCGGCGGCCTGAAGGACGAGACATTCAAGCTCATCGCCGGCGGCCCGATGATGGGTATGGCGCAGGCCTCCGCTGACTTCCCCGTGGCCAAGGGCACGGGCGCGGTGCTGGCGTTCGCCGCGAATGAGAACAAGGTCTCCGAGGACCCGACCTGCATCCGCTGCGGCCGCTGCGTTGAGGCGTGCCCCATGCACCTCGAGCCTCTGTACCTCTATTTATATGTGCAGAAGAACCGCATCGAGGATCTCGAGGCGGCGCACGTCATGGACTGCATCGAGTGCGGCGCGTGCTCTTACATCTGCCCGGGCCGCCTGCACCTGACGCATTCGTTCAAGGTTGGCAAGCAGAAGGTCAAGGAAGCCGCCGCCAAGGCCAAGGCCGCGGCTGAGGCTGCCAAGGCTGCTGAAGAAGCAAAGAAGGAGGCTTAAGAGATGCTGAATGATTATAAGGGTCTGAAGCTCATCGCTTCCTCCAACCCCCATATCCGCAACAATGAAGACACGCGCTCGATCATGCTCGACGTGATCATCGCGCTGTGCCCCGCGCTCATCATGAGCGTCATCCGTTTCGGCTTCCGCGCGCTGATTTCCGTGCTCGTGAGCGTGGTTTCCGCGATGTTTTTCGAGTGGCTCTACCGTAAGCTGATGCACAAGACGCAGACGCTCGGCGACCTGTCCGCCGCCGTCACCGGTGTCCTGCTCGCGTTCGTCTGCCCCGTGACGCTTCCCTACTGGATGCTGATCGTCGGCAACTTCTTCGCAATTTTTGTTGTCAAGCAGCTCTACGGCGGCCTTGGCAAGAACTTCCTGAACCCCGCGCTGGCCGGCCGTGCCGCGCTCGTCGCGTGCTACACGAGCCAGATGACCTCCTGGATCGACCCGGCCTCCGGCAAGGCACCGCTCTTCGGCGGCGCTGACGTCGTGACCGCGGCCACTCCGCTTGCGATGATGAAGGGCGGCGAGTTTGCCGAGGTGACGGCACAGTACAGCCTTTCCGACATGTTCATCGGCAACATCGGCGGCTCTCTCGGTGAGATCTCCGCGATGATGCTGCTCATCGGCGGATTGTACTTAATCTTCCGCAAGGTCATCTCCTGGCAGATCCCCGTTGCCTACATCGGCACGGTGGCAGTCCTCACGTTCCTCTTCCCCCAGGGCAACGATGCGATGAGCTGGATGCTCTACAACGTGCTCGGCGGCGGCCTGTTCCTCGGCGCGTTCTTCATGGCCACCGACTATGTCACCTCCCCCGTCACGAAGAAGGGCCAGCTGATCTTCGGCATCGGCTGCGGTCTCATCACGGTGTTCATCCGCTACTTCGGTTCCTATCCCGAGGGCGTTTGCTACTCCATCCTTGTGATGAACTGCTGCACCTGGATCATTGACAAGTACACCAAGCCCACCCGCTTCGGCGTAGATAAGAAAGCAGCGAAGGAGGCGGCAAAGAAATGAAGATCGAAGGTAAATTCATTTTCAAGGTAGCCGGTACGCTGACGGCGATCTCGCTGGTCGTCGCGCTGCTGCTGGGCCTGACCAACATGCTGACCGCGGACAAGATCGCGGCCATCAACAAGCAAAAGACCGAAGAGGCGCTCGCCAAGGTCGTCTCCGCGGCCGACTGCGAATTCCCCCCGATGGAAGACATCCCGCAGGCCATGATCGACGCTGCCAACGAACAGGGCGGCAAGCTGAGCGAGGTCTATGAGGTGCAGTCCGGCGGCGACACCATCGGCTATGCCTTCAAGGTCACCGCGAGCGGCTCTCAGGGCAACATCGTGATGATCGTCGGCGTGGACACCGACCTCACTGTCACGGGCGTTTCCATCGTCAACAACTCCGAGACCAAGGGCATCGGCTCCAAGGTCATGGACAATGAAGCGACCTCCGCAGGCACCGGCGCGCTCGATCAGTTCGTCGGCAAGTCCGGCGCGGGCACGCTCGTCGTCAAGCAGAACATCGACGCCGTCACCGGCGCGACGGTCTCCACCAAGGGCGTGACCAAGGGCGTCAACGCCGCTCTGGCTGCCGCCGAGGCCATGAACTGAGAAAGGGGGAACGATCTATGAATTTTAACAAACAGCTCAAAGACGGTCTGATCTACCAAAACCCCGTTCTGGTGCAGGTGCTCGGTATGTGCTCCACCATGGCCATTACCACGAGTGTTGCAAACGGCTTTGGCATGGGCATCTCCGTTCTCATCATCCTGACGCTTTCGAACATCTTTATTTCCCTTCTGCGCAAGATCATCCCCAACGAAGTGCGTATCGCGTGCTACATCGTCGTCATCGCGGGCTTCGTTACGATCGTTGATCTGTGCCTGCAGGCGTTTGTCCCTGACATCGCCGAGAGCCTTGGCGTGTTCATCCCGCTGATCGTCGTCAACTGCATCATCCTCGGCCGCGCCGAGGCCTTTGCCAGCAAGAACTCCGTCGCCGCCTCCGCGGTGGACGGCATCTGCCAGGGCATCGGCTACACGGTGGTGCTGCTGATCCTGAGCGCGTTCCGCGAGCTGCTCGGCGCGGGCACGCTGCTCGGCATTCAGGTCATGCCTTCTTCCTATGTTCCCGCCGGTATGCTCACGCTGCCCGTCGGCGGCTTCCTCTGCCTCGGCACGCTGATCGCCATCATGCAGTGGGCGCTTGCCAGAAGCGAGAAGAAGAACGCGGAAAAGAAAGAAACGGAGGGTAAATAAAAATGAGTGTGACTAAGTTACTTGCTATTTCCCTCGGCGCGATCCTGACGAATAACTTCATCTTCTCGCAGTTCTTGGGTATCTGCCCGTTCCTCGGCGTGTCGAAAAAGAGCGACACCGCCGTCGGTATGGGTCTTGCCGTTACGTTCGTCATGGGCCTTGCCTCGGCGTTCTGCTACGGCGTGAACATCATCCTCGTCAAGCTCGGTCTCGGCTACATGCAGACCGTCGCCTTCATTCTCGTGGTGGCGAGCCTCGTGCAGTTCATCGAGATGTTCCTCAAAAAGTCCATCCCGTCCCTGTACTCCGCGCTCGGCATCTACCTGCCCCTGATCACCACCAACTGCGCCGTGCTGGGCGTGGCGATCCTGATGATCCAGAAAGAGTTCAACCTTTTGCAGAGCGTCACCTACTCGGTGGCTACGGCGCTGGGATTCGCCCTGGCGCTGGTGCTTTTCGCCGGTATCCGCGAGAGGCTCGAATTCGAGGACGTGCCCAAGGCTTTCAGGGGCGTGCCTATCGCGCTGATCACGGCCGGCATCCTCGCCATGGCCTTCATGGGATTCTCGGGGCTGGTATAACGACGTCCCGCAATGCGAAACAGCCACCTTCGGAAATGAGGGTGGCTGTTTTTGTGGAACGGAGGGGGATTGTGGTTACCGGTATATCCGAACCCGGGCGGCGCCGATCACGCCTTCCTGGTCGATGCCGAAGGCGAAGCCGTAGCGGTTGCCGTTTTCAGGCTTGCGGATGAAGACCGGGACGTAATCGGATTCACGGGGCCGTCCGTCGATTGGCAATGGTGTTCGAAGATCCCACGGTTGCAGGGTAAATCCGTTTTCGGCCCGGAAGGTTTGTCGAGGCCGCGAATTTTTACCGGATTTTCTTCCGGATGGATAAAAGTAAGGCGGTCAACTTCGTCGGAGGTCGAAAATTTACCGGAAAGCCTCTCTTGTGTGCCTTTCGCGGGGGTAAATCGGGTGTCCGGCGTTGCGGATGAGGAAAAAATGTGTAATTTAGAATTCCGAAAACTACCGTTCATGCGTCCGAATCTGATACTTTCCCGCCTTTTTGCAGCTGTGTCGGCCATGCTTGCCATGGTGGGGTACGTGTCTGCCGAACCCTATTCCAAAATCCGGTTCGAGCCGATCCCTTCCGACATCCTGCCGTCGAGCGAAGTGCGCAAGCTCTATCAGGATTCCGACGGGTATATCTGGATTCCGACCTATAACGGCCTGGCACGGTATGACGGGTACGGAGTGGTCACTTACGGTATGCACGACGTTTCGGGCGTGGCGTTCAATTCGTTCGTGAATGTCGTGGCCGAAGACCGCGACAAGGTGATCTGGATCGGGACGGAACGCGGGTTGTTCCGGCTCGACAAGAAGACGGGCACGATCTCGGCGACGGGCTGCGAAGCGGTCGACGATTGCAACATTTCGGTCATTATCTGCGATACGGGTAACGGGATATGGGTCGGAAGCGACAAAGGCCTGTTCCGGAAAAATGCCTCGGAACATTATTTCCGTCCGGTTACGATGCGCAATGCCGACGGGAAGCTCGTCACGGACATCACTTCGGTCGTCAAGGATGCCAATTGCAGCCTGTGGGTCGCCTCCTACGGCAGCGGATTGCTGCGCTACGATCTGCGCGAAGAGCGTACCTACACGTATGACGACGAGATCCTGCGGCATGCGCATGTCGTCTTCTGCGATGCGGGCGGGAATGTCTGGGTGGGCACCTGGGGCGCGGGCCTGATCCGCCTGATAAACCCCTATGCTCCCGGGCGGATGCAATATGCCCGTTACATGCACCGTGAAGACGACGATACGGCGCTGCTCGACGACATTGTCTATGCCATCGAAGAGGATATTACGCAGAACACGCTGTGGGTGGGAACCCGCAGCGGACTGAGTATCCTGCATGACCCGGATCACCGGCCCTCGTTCCAGAATTTCAAACCCGGCGAGGATGTGGGCGACCTGCCATACAACGAGGTCAATTCGATTATGCGGGCCCGGGACAACCTCATGTGGATCGGGATGCTGGGCGGCGGCGTCTGCAAGATACAGACCGCAGGCATGAAATTCGAATTCAACCGGCTCGATCCGGTGCGTGCCCGCTTCAACACCAGTTCCGTACGGAGTATGTATTACATCGGCGAGGGCGAATATTGGCTCGGGCTGCTCGATTTCGGGCTGATCAGGTATAATACCCGCAGCGGCCGTATCGTCAGCTACCGGGAGCATCCCGACCTGTGTGTGCTGCCTTATACTTCGACCGTCAATGCCATAATCAGGAGGAACGCCACTTCGGAACTGTGCTTTGCGACGTGGAGTTCGGGTGTATGGTGCTACGACGAGAAACGCCATCGCGTGCGCCAGATCAACCGGAATACGCTGCCGCTGTTTGCCGACGACTGCGTGCTCGCGCTGCGGGAGGATCCGGACGGGAATTTGTGGATCGGTTCGAGGTCGGGAATTTATATCGAATCGGCGTCCGGGCAGCTCTCGACGCTCGACATGTGGCTGGGGCGGAAGACGCCCTTCGCATCGACGCGCATATTCGATATCTGCTGCGTCGGCGGCGGGGTCGTATGGATTGCGACCAACGGAGACGGGATCATCCGTGTCGATACGAAAAGACGTGACTGGATCCAGTATCGACGCGGGGCGGGGATGACGGCCGATAACGTCTATTGCCTCGGTACGGACGATGCGGGTAACCTCTGGGCGGGGACGATTGCCGACGGACTGGCGGTATATTCGCCCTCGGAGGATCGTTTCAAGGCGGTCACGGCATTTCCCAACATCGAGAAAAAGGGGATCACCAACATTGCTAGGGATGAGAACGGCCGCATGTGGATTACGACCAACGATGCCGTGTTCTCGTTCTCGCCCGACGAAAACGGTACTCCCGAGCATATCAACACCTATATTATTACGGCAGACCTGCAATCGTTCTTCTTCAACCGCAATGCATCGGCACGTGTCGAATACGGACGCATGGCGTTCGGCGGTTCGAACGGACTGCGCATCTTTACGGGCAACCGCATCCAGCCCCACCAGTCGAAACTTCCGATCGTATTGACCGATTTCCGGGTTCACAACCAGTCCCTGCGTACCATGCCGGAAAAGGAGCGGGAGCATATCAGCTCCCGGGAGATCGACTATGCAGATGAGGTGACGCTGACCCACCGGCAAAACAATTTCTATATCGAATTTTCGATGCTTTCCTATGCCAATCCGAGGGACAACATCTTCAAATACAAGCTGGACGGGTTCGACAAGGAGTACGTATTGGTCGATTCACAGCACCGCTTCGCCTCCTACAACAACCTGCCTGCGGGCATTTATACCTTCCATTTGCAGGCGGCGGGCGGCAACGGTGTCTGGAGCAGCAACGAGCGGGTGCTGAAGGTGCGTATCCTGCCGGCACCCTGGCGCTCGTGGTGGGCCGTGGCGTTCTATCTCGCAGCCCTTGCGGGGGTGGCCTACGGCGCGATCCGCTTCCTGCGCTACCGACTGCGTATGCAGCATGAAATCCGCATTTCGAAATTCGAACGCCGGAAAATCGAGGAGCTGAACCACGCGAAATTGCAGTTCTTTACCAATGTCACCCACGAGCTGATGACGCCCCTGACGATCATCATTACCTCGCTTGACAGCCTGCGCAGCACCTCCACAGACCGGGAGGCGCTCTACAACGTAATCTCGGTCAACGCGACGCGTCTGATGCGCCTCATCCAGCAGATACTCGAATTCCGCAAGGTCGAGAGTGGTAACCTGAAGATCCGGGTTTCGCAAGGCGATGTGGCGGCATTCGTTCGCAAATGTGTCGAGGCATTCGCCCCGCTGGTATCGAAAAAGCGCCTTCGGGTCTACTTCCAGAGTTCTGCCGACCGTATCGAAGGCTGGTTCGATTCCGACAAACTCGATAAGATCGTCTACAACCTGCTTTCCAACGCTGCCAAATACACACCCGACGAAGGGGAAATAAAAATCCGTGTGGGGATGGAAAGCCCCGGTTTTGTCGGTATAATGATCGCCAATAGCGGTGAATGCATGAGCCAGCAGACTATCGACGGGCTTTTCAAGCGCTTCTACGACGGTAATTACCGTAAGTTCCATACCATCGGTACGGGTATCGGGTTGTCGCTGGTGAAGGATCTGACCGATATCCACAAGGGGCATATCCGGGTTTCGAGCAGCGAACGGGAGGGAAATTGTTTCCGGGTCGTATTGCCCATAGGCCGGGACGCCTACTCCGGGGAAGAGGTCGACGAATCGGTGCCAGGGCCCGATTCGGCGGATTTGATGCCGGGATCGGCGGAGTTGCCGTCCATGCGGCCGGACGAGGCGGTTGCCGGAGACGGGCGGATGTATACGATTCTGATCGTGGATGACAACGAGGAACTGCGGGTGCTGGTGTCCAACTTGCTGGCGGCTTATTTCCACATCGAAATGGCATCCGGAGGCGAAGAGGCACTGCAACTTTTGGCCGAAAAACCGGTCGATCTGGTCGTTTCCGACATCATGATGCCCGGGATGGACGGGATCGAGTTGTGCGCCAAGATCAAGGGGACGTTCGAATATTGCCATATCCCTGTCATCCTTCTGACGGCCAAAAACACGGACGACAGCCGTATCGAAGGGTATGACTCGGGGGCTGACGGTTATGTTACCAAGCCGTTCAACTTCAAGCTGCTCCATGCACAGATCGTGAACCAGCTCAGAAAGCAGGAGCGCAAAGGTTCGCATTTCCGCAACCAGCTTGTCTTTGAGATCGAAGCGTTGGAATATACCTCGATGGACGAAGATTTCATGCGCCGGGCTATGGCGTGCGTCAATGCGCATATCGACGACGGCGAATTTTCGCAGGCCGATTTCACGCGGGAGATGAATACGTCGCGTACCGTCCTCACCGAGAAACTCAAATCGCTGACAGGGCTTACTCCGACCGCGTTTATGGTCGACATACGGCTGCGCGCGGCGTACCGGTTGCTGGAACAGCAGCGCCACATGCGGATCGCCGATCTGGCTTATGCCGTAGGGTTCAACGACCCGAAGTATTTCAGCACCTGTTTCCGGAAAAAGTTCGGCGTCAGTCCCAAGGAATTCATCGAACAACTCGATGGCAAGGGTGAAAAAATCGTATAACCCGGATATTTTCCGGAGGTGTTTGTGTAATGTGTTGTTATGCATTGTATTGCCTGCGTTGTGTCGGTCGGCTGTTGCAGCCGGCCGATTTGCGTCAGAGCCGTTTTACGGTAAAATTTCAACCTCGAAGCCGTCGGGGCAGAGTATTTTCGTATCCGGCAAAAGCCCTTCGGACGGGGCTGTCGGAACCGAAAACTAACCTAAAAAACAATGCCATGACATGATGCAGCCATCCCGGATGAACCGTAGTGTCCGATCCCTTTCCCTTTTTTCCGAATAAACCAACTAAACCCTAATCTATGAAAGCAGATTTCTACAAGAATTACATGAGTGCCGTATTCGTCGCAGCGGCGCTGTCCTTCTGCTCCTGTTCCGACGATCGGACGGTCTCGTCCGGCGGTCTGCCCTATAAGTCAATCCGCGTGACCGTCGACGGCGAGACAGTCACGGCGGAGCGGATAGACGATAAAAACCTGGCCCTGAGATTCGATATGGCCGAGGATTTCTCACATGCCCGGATCGACGTCGAGCTCAACGAGGGCTATTCGGTCATTTTCCCGACGGACGTTACCGCCGCCGACCTGGATACCTATCCGGTGCTGAACTTCCGGGCACCCGATAACCGGATCGTCAAGGTGTGGTTCACGATTTCGTCGAAGGCATTTCCGATCACCGATGCTACGAAGGTGACTGCTTCGGGAATCGGGGGCTGCGTTTCCGTATCGGGCAAGACGCTTACGATCACTTATGAGCGGAGTATGAACCGGGGTGAAATCGAACTCGATTTTGCCGAAGGTGCCCTGATGGAGGGAGCTTCGATCGCCTCGTCTACGACGTTCGATTTCACGGAGTCGCTTACCCGGCAACTGAAAGTCGAAATGGATGGCAAAGAGCGCATCTACAATGTCAGGATAGACTATTCGAAAGTGATGGACAAACCGATCGTCTACGGGTTTAGCGAGGTCACGGGCAATTATGTCGACCAGCAGCTCTATCCGTTCCTCAATGTCTATAAGGCAACTACGGTCAACAGCGTACCCGTACGCGGTGCGGCAACATCCGAAACCCCATGGAGCTGGGATCCCGGTGCCGGTGACCTGGACGTTTACCTTGCCTTTATCGGCAACTGGGCCGCAAACCGCCCGACCGAAACGATCGAGGGAATCGAATTCGCCTTCGCCACGATCGACATTGACAAGGCGAAAGCCTATATGGTCAGCAACGATGCCCGCTCGGTGGTCATGGACGACGTTGCCTCGCTGGTCGCACTCACGGGGATGATGACCAAGGAGAGCACGATGATTTACTACAATGGGAAAGTGCTCTCCGACCGCAATTCCGAGGGCGACTGGCGCGGGACGGTCGGTTTCTACGAGGACGGGCACATTGAATTTTGGAATGCGGGTATCCGCGACGGCGAACTGGTCAGGATGACCCAATGGGTCGATGAGGCGGGACGCGACGGGTATCTTGCCTCGGGGACTCCGTGGGATGTGGTCTCCGCGGCGTCGGGACACCCGTGGTTGGTACGCGAGGGGCATCTGCTGACCCGCCTGGAGATGTATTGGAACGATACGGGATGGGAAACGGCCCTGGGCGAAGCCTGGAACGGCACGCGCAGCCGTTCGTACATCGGGCTGACCTATGACAACAAACTCGGTGTCGCCGCCGTGTCCGAGGGGACGGGAACCTGCCAGGCTGCGTGGCTGCTCTACAAGATGGGCTGGAAAGACGTGTTCTACGTGGCCGGAAGCAACTACTTGGATGACGGTTTCACGCCGACGCTCAAGGTGGGCGGAAACGTCGTCGTGGGAAAGGCCGACCAGGCCGCGCAATATGCAATCGCCATAGATGTCAAACAGTAACAACTCGCAAATCATGAAGCAAACCATATATCTGATCGCCGTCTGCCTGATGTTCCCGGCTTTTGCACTTGCCGCCGGCGCGGGAGAGCCGGATGCGGCGGGCTTGCAGGCCATCCAGGGCGGCAGCCGGTCGGTAACGTATAAGGGCCGTGTGGTCGACGAAAGAAGTTCCGTACCGCTCGCCGGTGTCGCCATTGTTGTCAAGGACGCCCCGCAAATCGGTATGACGACAAACTCCGAGGGTGAATTCCGGATCACGATTCCCGTCCGCTATCAACCGCTCGTGTCGGTTTCCTATATTGGCTACCAGCCCCGGGAGTCGGTGCTCGTGGCTGCGGCGGACAATGAAATCCGCCTGAAGGAAGAGGCGCAGGCGCTGGAGGAGGTGCAGGTCATCGCCTACGGGCAACAGAAAAAGGTGTCGGTGACGGGCGCCATCGCCTCGATCAATACCAAAGACCTGCTCAAGTCACCGAGCGGCAGTGCCGGCAGTGCCCTTGCGGGGGCCGTGACAGGCATTTCGTCGGTACAGATTTCCGGACAGCCCGGTGCCGAAGACCCCGACATTTATGTCCGCGGTACGGGATCGCTTTCGAACGAGGCGTCGAAGCCGCTTATCCTGGTGGACGGTGTCGAGCGTTCGTTTTTCCAGATGGACTCGCACGAGATCGAGAGTGTGACCGTCCTCAAGGATGCATCGTCGACGGCCGTATTCGGGGTTCGCGGCGCCAATGGTGTCATTCTGGTCACGACGCGGCGCGGTACGAAGGGCAAGCCACAGATTTCATGGAACTCGACCTTCGGACTGACTCAGTCGCTGCGACACCTGACCGGTGTCGACAGTTATACTTACGCTACGCTCTATTCCGAGGCCCAGCGCTCCGACAATCCCGGCATTAAGGATGACCAGCTCACCTTTTCGCCGTTCGTAACGGAAATGTTCCGCACGAAGGCCGATCCGATCATGTTCCCGGATGTGGACTGGAGCAAATACATCTTCAAGAACGTCGCCTGGCAGACACAACATAATGCGACCCTGTCGGGCGGCGGCGACCGCATCCGCTATTTCGTGTCGTTGGGTTACCTGGATCAGGACGGCATGATGAAGCGTTTCGACGAGAGTTATGACCCGAATTACAATTATCAGCGCTTTAACTACCGCTCGAACATCGACGTAGACATTACGAATACGACTCAGTTGAAAGTCAATATCGGCGGGCGCGTGAGCGACAAACGCGAACCGCTGACCTATTCGCTCTGGCAGAATATCATGTGGTGTACGCCGTTCGCAAGTCCGGGTTTCGTCGACGGGAAGTACATCTACAATTACAAGAACAACTACATCCCGCTTACGGAACTCACGAGCGGGCTGGACTGCTACTACAACTGGGGTTACCGCAAAACGACCCAGAATGAACTGAACCTCGACCTTGCGCTTTCCCAGAACCTCGATGTGATTACCAAGGGATTGACCCTCAATGTGAAAGGAGCATACAATACCTCTTACTACCTGGCGACCAAACGCGCCCCGACCGGTACGAACAGTTCCTATACGCCGATTTATCTGGGGACGATCACCCAACCCGGAATGGATGTCTCAGACCCGAGGTTCGACAATACGATCGTCTACCAGACCGACGGCGTGACGGGTATGCGCGAGCCGATGACCTATGGTGAGGACGGGTCGGGCAAATCACGCAACTGGTATATAGAGGCGAGCCTCGGCTACCAGCGTACGTTCGGTGACCACGCGGTGTCGGCACTGCTGCTTTACAACCAGTCGAAGACCTATTACCCGGGTCAGTATACCGACATCCCGACCGCCTATGTGGGTTATGTGGGGCGTTTGACCTATGCTTACAAGAACCGCTATCTGGTCGATTTCAACGCCGGTTACAACGGCTCCGAGAATTTCGCCCCGAAGAAGCGCTACGGGTTCTTCCCGGCAGGTTCTGTGGGCTGGATCGTCTCCGAGGAGAATTTCATGAAGAACCAGCAAACCGTCGACTTCCTGAAGTTGAGGGCCTCGTTCGGACTGGTCGGGAACGACAAGTACAGCGGTGCCCGTTTCCTCTACCTCGACGGCTCGTGGACGGGCAACCATGCCGTATGGCAGAACGGCTACGGCAGCTACCAGTTCGGTATGGGCGGAAGTATGACGATGCTGCCCGATGCGGTCGAAAATACGGTCGGCAACTCCGAGGTGACGTGGGAAAAAGTACGCAAGCAGAACTATGGCATCGACCTCAAAATGTTCGGTGCGCGCCTCAGCCTGACGGCCGACTACTTTTTCGAACACCGCTACGACATTCTTTCGACCCGCAATACGCTGCCGTCGATCGTCGCCATCGAGCTGCCGCTGATCAATCTGGGCGAGGTCGATAACCGGGGCTATGAAATCTCACTGGGCTGGAATTCGCGTACCGAGAAGATCGACTGGTGGGTACAGGGCAACGTCTCCTACTCGAAGAACAAGATTATTTTTATGGACGAAGTCATGCCCAACTATCCGTGGATGGCTCAGACCGGACGCAGCACGGGACTGAACTACGGGTACAGGTTCGATCGTTTCCTGCGAGCCGACGACTTCGATGCCGACGGAGCCCTGAAAAGCGACGGGGAGGGGAAGCCGCTGCTACCCGTCATGTCGCTGGGATCACCCCGTCCAGGCGACGCGCTCTTTAAAGACCTCAACGGGGACGGCAAGATCGACGGCAACGACAAGACCTACTTCGGTTACAGCCAGCGTCCGGACTATGTGCTCGGCCTGCTGGGCGGATTCCGGTACAAGAATTTCGAAATTTCGATGCAGTGGACGGCCGGCCTGCATGCCTCGCGTATGCTCAGCGGCGAATACCGTAATGCTTTCGGCAGTACAAACGGCCGTGCGCTGCTCAAATTCCTGGCCGACGGGCGTTGGACGCCCGAGAACCCCGATGCGCGTTTTCCACGGCTGACCTTCCTCAACAAGTCGCACTACCTGGAGGATTCCGACCTGTGGCTGATGGACGGCTCGTACCTGCGGCTGAAGGTTGCCGAAATAGGTTATAC
>OMAJ01000520.1_pt1 | contig 19789 bp, 10 predicted proteins | sample 1644631 | NCBI WGS metagenome assembly OMAJ01 (sample SAMEA103958133, study PRJEB25191) | human gut metagenome | biome: human-associated habitat [ENVO:00009003]; feature: intestine environment [ENVO:2100002]; material: feces | place: Germany | collected 2013/2015 | reverse complement strand
ATACCCCGGATTCTGGTAATAACCACCACCCTCTTCCAGATTCTCCAGGAATGACTGCGGGAATGGTCTTACCTCATGTTTGCCATCTACAAAGTATTGACCGACATCAGGATTTGTAGACTTCAGATAGGTGCTGGTCAACTTCCCTGTACGCTTCAAATCATAGAACCGTACATACTCCCCACACAATTCTCTGGCACGTTCATCCAATACTGTTTCTACTGTTGCCGCACCGGACAGAGCCTTGGCACCGGCACGCTCACGAACCTGATTTATGTATTGCATCGCATTTGCTCCGCCATTTACGTAGATATCGGCCTCAGCAGCTATTAAGAAAACCTCAGGAGTACGCATCATAAAGGTAGCATTCAGATTTCCAAGACGTTTCTTGCTCAAGTTATTAACATAATAATTGCTGCTGTTATGCTTCATCAACGACGGATAGAAACTGAGCCAAGGGCTGACTACATCCGTATTATCATAATCTCTGTGATAATCCATAATCACCGTGTTGTCCTCAGCATACAAATCCTTGTAGTCAACATACAGGATTTTTGAGTCCTTCTTTACCGCTACCTTTTCTGCATATCCGTCATCTCCCGGACGGATAAATTCGAGCGCTTCTTCATCAAATACAAATTTGGTATACTGCCGCACCAACTCACCGGTTGTCGCATTAGGCACCATTTCCGATATTTCAGGAGACTCCAAATTCTTATCAAACTGCTTCACTTGTGATTCACTCCATGACTGACCTTTATCTTTGTTACAAGTCCATTGCGTTTGAAAAAATTCATGATATCGAGGATCCAGTGTTCCATCTTCCTGTACGTATAAATCCATCAGATACTTTGAAGGCATAAAACTCCCGCCGGCACGTCTACCCCAAATCTGATAATCGGACAAGCCGTCATATTTGTTACCGGAATGTATATCCGTCTTGAACACAATGGCTGAAAAGGCTGTGAGCGGACAATAGAACTGCTCGTTATTCTGGTTCATGATCCAAGCCTGGTTACTTACACCGCCCACCACATAGCGGTGTTTCCATAAGGCTTCTTTATTCTCAAAATTGTTGCTTTCTGCAAATACATCTTCTATATTATCATACATATACACTCCCAAAGCGGCTCCTCCTGCCTTGCAATCTTCCACCATCTCTTTGGCAACTTCCAAAGCCCGTTGCGCATACTTTTTAGAAGAGTCATACTCTATGGATTGCAGGCAGGCTCTTGCCAACATTCCCATCGCCGACTTCTTGGACGGACGGGTAGTTCTTTCTTCTATCGGTAACCACTGAACGGCAAACTCCAGATCGGGAATGATACATTTCTCATAGATATCCAGCGGGGTATCTTTACCTGGATGCAAATCCACATCCTCTACTGGCGACATTTGCAACGTCACGCCACCCAGTTGTTCCACCAGATTATAGTAATATACCGCCCTCATAAAATGAGCTTCCGCCACTTTCTGGTTTTTCTCTTCCTCGGTAGTGAAAGGAACTTTATTGGCCTGTACAATTGCCTGGTTGCAATAGCAGATACCGTCATAACAGCAATTCAGCGTGTTAGCCATCATATTATTAGCAAAGTCCGATCCCATACCATACTTTAAGTAAAGGTTATCACCGTTCTTCTGAGAGGTCCAGATATCAGTTCCGCCCTCGGTCATCTGCATAAACTGTCCATAGCCGTAGAGCGCTCTTTCCATGCCGAAATAAACATTATTAAGTATGGTTTGATAGCCTTCTACCGAAGCGGACAGTGCATCCATAGTGTATCCCGAAGGATTATATTCATCAAGTGTACAAGAAGCATTGCTTATCGTCACTGCCATTGCTGTTACAGTCAGCCAGTTTTTTATTTTCGTAGTCATATCTATTCTTATTGAATTATTAATTAAAAGGATACATTAAGCCCCAAGAGATAAGTTTTGTAAAGCGGGAAGGTATCAGAACCGTTATTTTCAGGGTCCGAGTGCTTCAGTTCACTCTTAAACGGCAGTACAAATACATTATATGCCGTTGCATAAAGCCGGCACTGCTCAAGTCCCAGAGTTTTACATAATTTCTTGGGGAAGGTATATCCCAAAGTGATATTCTTTATCTTGGCATAAGAACCGTCAATATACTTCAGCGAACCTATACCCGTCGTACTGGCAATACCCGGTCGGGGGAAGTAAGCCGACTGGTTTTCAGGAGTCCAATAGTTCGTACCCCTAGGTTGGTTATTACCATTGGCGGAATACCAGCCGATTGTTTTGCTGTCTATCATCTGTCCGTATCTCACCATAGCGAAAACGCTTAAATCAAAATCTCTGTACTTAAATGTATTATTTACACCCAAGATGCCGTCAGGTACATTCGAGCCCAATATCTGGAGGTCGCGCGTGTTGCTGTAAGTGTGTACGCCGCCATCTCCTACAAGATTTCCGTTCTCATCCGTAGTGAACTGCTCCACTGTCTCAATCTTCACGTATCCCGGTTGGCATCCATATTTCGCCGCTTCTTCTTCTTCGGCAGTGCTCCATATTCCGGCATATTTAAAATCGTAGAATGTCTTGATGGGATGTCCTTCGAATAACTTTTTGGCAATAAGGTCACCATCGGGCAGGTTTACAATCTTTTCATCATTATGAGTGTAGGAGATGGATGAAGACCACTGGAAGTTCCTGCTCTTTATATTGACTGTGGATAACTGAATCTCATAACCCTTGTTGCTGGTTTCACCTATATTCTGCCAGGTTGCCATAGGAGACCCCCAGGCAGTAATGGCCGAGGTAACGGGCAATGTACGGCTAAACAGAAGGTCTTTCGTTTTTGAGTCGTAATAATCGAAACTCAGATTGATGCGGCCATCGAAAAATCCCAAGTCTACACCATAGTTCCATTGATAGGTTTTCTCCCAACCAATAGAGGGGTTTCCGTATGGAGACACTAGTTGGCTTACTGAACTCAGCACCCCATCGATGGATACCGGAGAATAGGTGGCTGCTCCTGTCTGCGAAGAATAAGCTCCCATACCTCCGGAGTTACCGGTAATACCGTAGCTTAGGCGAAGTTTCAGGTTGTTCAGCCATTTTTTTGTAGACTCCATGAAGGGCTCCTGCGAAACACGCCATGCCAACGCCCCTGCCGGAAACGATTCCCATTTATGTCCACTGGCCAGATGGGATGCGCCATCCCAGCGCGTAGTAAATGAAGCTATATATTTATCATTATATACATAGTTCAGACGTAAGGCATAAGACATCTTCTGGCTTTGAGAGTAATTAGATTTCACACCATACTTCGTAATACCCGAAGCCATATTATAAAACAAATAGGAGTCAAGAGGCTGGCCGGAAGCTCGCATGTTATTAGAATCACTCTGACCATGGCTATAAGAGGTTACACCTGTCAGTGTAACTTTATGTCCTCTAAGCGGTTCGAATTTATAAGTCAGCACATTATCCCATAAATAGCTATAGCCATAGTTGTTATTGATGTAGGCATACGGTGCGGAATATCCATTTTCCACTCCCTGCAATGAATGTTCACCGATATATTGCCCATTGCGGGAGCTATTCAATGTGGTGCTGATCTGTGAGCGGAATGACAGTCCTTTCAGTGGAGTAATCTCCAGATAACCGTTGATATTGGCATAAGTCGTACGTGTTTGATTGGCATATTGATTCTCCATTTCATCTCCGAATGGAGAGGTCTCCCCTTCTATAAATTCAACATTGATGTTGCCATTGTCATCATAAGGTTTACCCAGAGGAAAGGCAGTCAACGATTTAGTAAAAATGTTCTTACCCCGCGAATTCTTAATCGTATAGGTGAGCGCCGAGCTCGCACCTATCTTTACCCATTTCCGGATTTGATAGTCTACATTAAACCTCATTCCGTAACGCGTCTGGTTTTCGTTAGAGAGCAAACCTTCCGTATTGTTATAGCTAAACGAAGTGTATATTTTGATTTTGTCACTTCCACCTCTCAATGACAAGTTTATATCTTTCTGAGAAGCATTTCCTTTGGTAGCCTCATCAATCCAGTCTATCCATTGATTGTTTTCATAAGCTTGCTGTATAGCCTCAGAAGAAAACATCTGAAAGAAGTTCTCCGGATATTCCCCGTTCTTAGTCCGATAAAGCTCGGTCTGATAACGGTACCATTCATCTCCCATCATACCATGTATGAAATTGGCTCCTCCCGAAATACTATATTTGGCATCCAAGTTGACCGTAACCTTTCCGGCCGCGCCTCTTTTGGTTGTGATAATAATGACGCCATTGGCACCTGCCGAACCGTAAATAGCAGTTGACGACGCATCTTTCAATACATCAATCTGTTCAATATCATTTGGATTCAGCTGATTGTAACTGGCCCCCTGCACACCATCAATAACAAACAAAGGTTCGTTGCTTCCGTTGATGGAACGAGATCCACGCAATAAGATATCCACATCCTCGCCTACCGCACCGGATCCCATCATAATATCGGCACCCGCAATTTTACCTTGAAGGGCCTCCATTACATTGCTTGTCGGAGTACCCTTTATGTCTTCCTTACTTACCGACACGACAGAACCACTCAGATCGGCTTTTCTCTGCGTACCATAACCAGTGCTCACAACCACCTCCTCCAGCAAATTCGCATCCTCTTGCATCACAATGTTCAAAGAAGTTCTCCCTTTCAGGTTTATCACCTGTTTCACATATCCCATATAGGATATTTCAATAGGATACTTGCCCGAGGCTTTCAAAGTGAACTGACCGTCAAGATTGGTAACCACTCCATTACTTGTCCCTTTTTCTACTACGGAAGCCCCGATTATGGGTTCTCCCTGGCTGTCCTTTACAGTTCCCGTAATGTTCTGCGCAACGGCATTGACACTCAGGAAAACGAATAGCATACTAAGCAATACTCGCATGTTTTTCAGATTAATAGATGTTTTCATCAATTTTAAATTAATTAATAATTAAAGGTTATTTGTCACAAAATTACCTAACGAATGTTTTTTAACTTTGTATGAGCGTACAAGAATTGTGTCTGTCCGTCTATCACACAGCTATAAACCTATTATTTCGATTAAAAAACCAATTAATACCAAAATGAAACTACACCTGTCGACACTATTGCTTTTATTCTGCCTTCCGATACTCGGACAGCCCCAACATACAATTACCCGATACAACATTGAAGATGGACTTCCACAACAAACCATAACCGGCATCACCCGAGATAGGAACGGATATATGTGGTTCACCACTTGGAATGGGCTGTGCCGTTTTAACGGACATTCATTCGTGACTTACAGAGTGATGCCCGGTGATGCGAATGACCTGGCGACCAACCGGATAGACGACATAAAGATAGACGCACGCAATCACCTTTGGCTATTGGATGACGAAAGTACCCTTTACCGATTTCATCCGGAAAGTAGCAAGTTCGACCGTCTTACGTCGCAGACGGCTCCCGCCCAAAATATATTCACTCTTTCCGATGGGGATACCTGGGTATTCCAAACAGATGGGCGTTTGCTGAGGATTACTCCGGATGAGTCAACGATGGCTTGCCGGCAAATTCTGGACAACTCGTATGGAGTACGCAGAATCATAAGCCTCCTGCAGGATAAAGAAATCATCTGGATTATCTCTGACAGAGGTATTTATAAATACTCCAAGAAAGATAATAAACTGACCCTGGCCTTATCCACACAAAAACATTTCCATAGCTTCAGGAAATACGCAAACAAGTTCGTAGTCGGTTCCGACAATGGTCAACTATATGTTTACGACCCAAAGAAAGATGATTATTCAATAGTGAAGTTCAACACTTCTGCCACACTGACAAGAATCAAGGCCTATGATTCCAGACATTTACTTATCACAGCAGAAAATGACGGTTTCTTCCTGACAGACGGTTATCAGGGAGAGGGAACACACTATACGGCTTCAAACCAACTGTTAAGCAATGACGTGAATGCACTGTACGTAGAAGATAGCCAGAAACATATATGGATTGCCTACAAAAACACAACAATGATTTCCCGTATCGACTCACTCGGCAATTACCGCAAGCATTACCAACTAAAAATGCAGAAGCATGACAATTCCCAACGACAAATATCACAAGACCATGACGGGCGGTTATGGGTATTCTCTAAGAACGAAGCCCTTAATTATTATGATGAAAATGCAGATGAATTCCTCTTCTTTTCCATCAGCAGAACCAGTTGTGAATCAGCCCCTCCTAAAATAAAGAAGATATACTTTGACAAGCAGAACAATCTATGGATAGCCAAACAGCCTAAAGGACTTGTAAAAGTATCTTTCAAAAAAGATCTTTTCAGTCTCTCCGTACCGGACATAGCAGAATATCCATCTTCCAACGAATTGAGAAGTATAATAGAAGATGCAGACCACAATATCTGGGTTGGAAGCAAAAACGGAGACATACAGGTATATGACAGCAACAAGCGTTTCATCGGCTTCCTAAACTCCACCGGCAGGTTATCCCGGCAAGTGGAGAATTTCGATGCCGTATATGCCTTGCTACAAGATCAGAAGGGAAATATATGGATAGGGACACGCAATAAAGGCCTTATCAAACTAATCCCCAACGGCAAACTGAATTACCAGCTCAAATACTATAAGAATGATCCTGCGGACAAGTTCAGTCTGAGTTGCAATTCCATATTTTCACTAAAAGAGGATAAACAGGGCAGAATCTGGATCGGCACATTAGGAGGCGGAATCAACTATACAGACCGAGACGGACACTTCATACATCCGGGCAATGAACTATCGGATTATCCAACCCGCTTTTTAAGAATCAAGAACATCTGTATAGATCACCAGAGCAACATCTGGCTGGCTACAACATCGGGAGTATTGCTCTGCAAATGGAGTAACGGAAAACTGGCATATACTCCCATTGTGCGCAATTGCAACGAAAAGAACAGCCTGAGTTGCGACAATGTATATGACGTGTTTGAAAGCAGCAAACACGAAATCTTTATCACTACCTTTGGTGGCGGGCTCGACAAGTTGACCGGATTCGATAAGCAAAACAATGGAATCTTCAAGAACTATTCTTCTCCACAAATGATTTCCAACGTCCCACTGACACTGGCGGAAGATAACAAAGGAAATCTATGGATCCCATCAGAAAATGGCCTGTACCGGTTGTTTACGGACAGTGACTCGACCGAAGTATATGACAACCGATTCCTGCCCGAAGGGCTTCTGCTCACCGAAAGCAGAGCCTGCCGCCTATCAAGCGATGAAATACTTTTTGGAACGGACAAGGGATTATTATCAATGAAACCCGAAAGAATGAAGCGAGACTCGCATGCATCCAACCTTATCATTACAGATATCCACATAAACGGAGAAAAAAAGGAACCCTCCTACTGGTCTTCCGGCATAACCCTCAGCCACAAGGAGAACTCATTTAGCATCAATTATGAGACGCTGGACATGAAATTCCCCAATAAGATAGAGTACGCCTACCGTCTGAAAGGCTTTGACAACTGGAACTATGTAAAAAACAACCGTATGGCAGTCTATACAAACATTCCTAAAGGGAACTATTGTTTCCAGGTTAAATCAACCAACAGTGACGGAGTATGGAGTAATAAGATAAAGGAGATCTCCATCACCATATTGCCTTCATTCTGGGAATCCATTTACGGTACCATATTGTATTTCATTATATTTATCCTCATTGTTGCCATTTCAACCTATATTCTGTTTGTTATCTATAAACTCAGGAACCGGGTTGCAATAGAGAAGCATATCTTAGATATAAAAACCAAATTCTTCACAGATATGATTCATGAACTACGTACTCCTTTCACACTGATCGTAGCCCCCATAGACCACATGCTCTCACAAAAGGATTTGAACCCTGTCATTCAGCAAGACCTGGCCCTGGTAAAGCGAAACACCAAACATACACTGAAAATCATCAATCAAGTACTCGATTTGCAGAAGCTACAGAATGAGTCCAAACTTACAGTACAAAGAATAGAAATAGCCGCATTCATCGAACATATTATAAATAATTTCCAGTCAATTGCCATCCAACGGGAAAGTGAAATCACCTTTGAATCTAAAGAATCGCCTCTATTTTTATGGGCAGATCCGGATAAATTGGAAAGCATTCTCTTCAACCTGATCACGAATGCTTTTAAATATTCACCCAAAGGAACAGTCATACATCTGTCTGTTCAGGAAACTGATACCAATATCATTCTGCAAATATCCGACCAGGGATATGGCATCAGTCAGGAAAAACAAAAAAGTATCTTTAACCGGTTCGAGAATTACGTGAGTTCCGACATCTTCAAGAAACAAAGTACAGGCATAGGGTTGTCTTTAGTCAAGGAACTGGTAGAGTTACACAAAGGCAAAATCACTTTACAGAGCAAAATAAACGAGGGTTCCATTTTCACCATCTACTTCCGTAAAGGAAAAGAGCATTTTGCACCTGAAACGGAGTTCATTCTATCAGATTATGATGAACGGCCTCAGCTGTCCCAGAATGATACTCTCTTTCTGAGAGACGATTACGAAGCAGAAGAAGAGGCTTGTAAGGACTGCGGCAAGAGTTCCATTTTAGTGGTGGATGATAATCAGGAGCTTCTTTTCTTCTTACATACGATTCTTTCCGAAGAGTTTCGTGTGATCACGGCTTCCAATGGAAAAGAGGGATTGGAAAAGGCAATCAAGTACCTGCCGAATATGATTGTCAGCGATGTTGTAATGCCGGAAATGACAGGGATCGAAATGGTCAAGAAGCTACAAGCCAATACTTATACCTGCCACATACCGATTGTTTTACTGAGTAGTAAGGCAGATGTGGAAAATCAAAATGAAGGTTTGGAATTGGGCGTGGATGATTACATAACCAAGCCCTTCAGTGCGAGTTATCTGATAGCCAAGATATGGAATATCATCAGACAAAGAAAGCGGATTCAGGCACTGTATTATTCGGAACTCATACAAAATAAAGAAGAAAGCAATATCGATTCCGAAGAGAAAGAAGAACTTCGCTCACTTCCGCAAGCTGATAAAGACTTGCTGGACGGGATTGTCTGTTTCATCAACAAACATCTGGATCATCCGGACTTGAGCGTAGATACGCTTGTTGAAGAAGCAGGAATCAGCCGCTCCACCCTATTCAAAAAGATAAAGACGCTCATAGGTATCTCACCGATGGAGCTCATCAAAAACATACGTTTGAAGAAAGCGGCAGAGCTGATAGAAGAGGGGTCGGATAACTTTACCCAAGTGGCTTATAAGGTCGGCTTCAAAGATTCGCAGCATTTCAGCAAATGCTTCAAGCAGATTTATGGGGTGACTCCTACGGAATACAGGAAAAAACATTTGGGTTAGTTGGTATGACTTTTATATAGAAATGCCTTAAGAATATTCGGCACTGTCCACGATTTTGTGTAAATAGAAAACTAGAGGATTCGAGTTTTATACTTGAATCCTGTTTTTAAATATAGTTATAAATTGATTAAAAATCAATGCCCAATTCCAAATAGGTTGATACCATTTCTTTTCTATTTACACAATATTATGGAGAGTCCCCCTTTAAAGATCGAATCTATTAGAGGTTGAGGTGTTACTATATCTTTTCTTAATTCATAAAAAGTTGCACTATCAATGTTTAAAACGCCTGAATCTTTTAAAGTTCGTAAAAATTCATCTGGATATTTCATTTTTAAGACAATGTCATTTGATCTTAATACCATACGATAAATAGAATCTTGGTATTTTACACTTAGAGCTTTATAAGGCTCATTACCATTTTCTTTTGCATGTTGTTCTTTGGATTTCCTATTTATATACATACATGCAGTAAGAATAAAGGCAATTCCAGTAATTAGAATAATTTTACTCCAATAGTATTTTAGGCACTTCTCTTCTTCCATATTTGGTTCTTTTAGGATCTCCTGTTTTCATTCTTATTTTATTTTCTGTATTGATTGCACGTACTTCAATCAACAAGACACCATTCTCTGTTATTTCCCTAGTCATTGTTCCTTGATCTGCATCATAAGAATGTTGCAACTCATGACTTAGTCCTACCCTCGGAGTTCTTTTCTCTCCGCTAGGTTCTATTTGAGTATAGGGATCGTATCTAACAGTAGTGCCTTGTGAAATTCCCTTGGCAGCTTTCTCTTTATCAACTTCTGTTAAGTTACCTTTTCTTCTATCCTCCACCATTGTAATTTGATGAATATTTTCACTGTCCTCTAATTTTAAAATTATTTGAGCAACAATTTTATCATCTTTCTTCAATTGTGCTAAATCAGCTTTTACAGTTTTTTGGAACTTTGTATCGTAACCGAATCTTGATTTTATATGATCAATTAATCCATTGGGATTGGGGCTAATGACTATACTATCTCCATTCACATCAATATTACCAACTGGATTATTTCCTCCATACTGATACGATGACATCGAATAATATTTCTCTGCAAATCTATCCATCGTCGTAAACCTTCCTATTGCCGTATCATAATGTCTTGCCCCATAATCATACCAGTTCAATCCCTTCTTTGTATCAAGCTCCTTGTCCGTCCCAGCGGATTTGTAATCCGCTGATTTTAGAATGCTAATATACAAGAAATAAAGCGTATTCGACGTAATAGCTGAGATTAAAAATCCTTCTATACTAAAGAACAGCGGATAACATATCTGCTAGGACTGGGAATAGATAAGGAAGCTCCCGGATGACCTTAACGCTGTAAAAACAGAATACCACAATCCCTGCCTCTACTCATATTTCAGAGTAAAAGACAGGGGATATCATACCAACAAAACCATTATTGAATCCTATAAATGAAATCAATTTGCATCCCATTCATTATAGCTACCGTCTAAATCTTTCAGACTCTGCTTTATCCCCCTTCTATAAAGCCAATCTACAATATAAGAGCCATCTCTTATACTAACTCTTATACTAAAAAGGCCAAAAAAGTCACTATACGGAATGGAACACCTTGTATATGTTCCTTTTTCATTACAAAAGTAAAAAGTCGAGTCACGAAACAAATCGTATAATTTATCCCAAGGATTCTTTGTCAGCGATCTAAAGAAAGCAACATTATTCGCACTCTCAAAATAAAGATGTTGTGTTATCGTATCTACAATATTTAGTTTAAGTGTATCTTTTCCATTTAATACTGCAAAAAAGTCCTTATGTATACTATCTTTGTTTTCTTTAAAATACTCATCTAAAACATCGGAATAATATATTTCTCCATCAATGCGTTGGATATGATTAATAAATGTTCCTTTGGGAACATATGAAGTATCCACAACTAAAGAATATGAAGACAATATAAAGCGTGGTAAATGGGTCGAATCATAATCTTCGAATGTATATTCCAAGAGCTGAGGAAAAGAATAATAACGATAGGTGAGATAAGATCTATATGTAGAAACCAAGGTGTGTTTCTTCCCATTTTTAGACACCCCTATATACCATATTTCATCATATACAGGACCTGTTGTTGTATCATTCGGATAATCCGTTATCTCAATCAATTTTTCTTTAGGCATATCAATTGACTCCATAGGATTCATTAAGCAGATATACCTATCCTTGTACTTTATCACTTTTTCCGGTCTTTCCAAACTCCCTTCCACCAATGGAGAGTTAGCCGGTGTTATCTTATAGATAGAACCGATGTCGTTCGATGGTTCCTCATACATGATAATATACTTTGCAGGAAAAGAATCTTGATCAATCAACCGCTTAACTTCCCGTAAAGCAGTAGAACGAGCAGGAGATTCTTTGCCGGGTTGACAACCCGGCAAAGAAATAAGTAATAATATTAATAATACCTTTCGCATACAAACTATTTTTTAAGTCTATCTTGTATATACTTCTGCAAATCTTCGACCGTATTTATATGAATAGTTGTTATATTGCTTTTCTTAGAATTATAATCATGCAACGTTCGGTTCCTCTTTAAATAAACTGCATTATTTCTGCTATTAATATATTTCATATCAGAAGCAGAAGCTCCCTGACTTTCATCACCAGGATGAGAATGAATATCTATTTTTTTGTGACCATTCACAGCCGTCCTTTTTTTGCATTATTTCCTCTTTCCACAGAGCCTTCTTTATGATCTGTAATAATAATAGCTGTTGGCCCATCATTTTCATTCTCATATACATCCAATTTCCATTCAACAACACTATTATCCGCTGCAAACTTAAAGAGATTAGCAGCATCATGAATGTTGCTGGTTTGTCCGTAAGTCGTAGTTTGTCCTTCTTTACCTTGATTTTCAACCATTCTAGGCATTAATTTATTATCCATTATAGTTATCGGTTTTCCACTTACCTGCTTCGGTTTATGTTCTCCATCAAAATAATAAACTCGATCTCCCTTATCTTCATATTTTGTATTTTTCCAAAAAAGCACATAACCATTCTTATTCACTACATAGTCATCTTTCCCATCAATATCGATCCTGAGAATTGGATTATTCTTACAATACGTGTAAGGGCTCACTCCATAATATTTTTCACTAGAAGGATCCATCACATGCCATCTTCCCAGCACCGCATCATACTCTCTCGCCCCATAATCATACCAGTTCAGTCCCTTCTTTGTATCCAGTTCCTTCCCGTTATACTTATAAGCCTGAACATCATTCCCGTTACTTAAGAAGACACCTCCGAAAGGATAATAGTAGTTGGCTTCCTCCATCCCACCGGCCTGATCAGTTACCACCCGATTATTTCCCTGATGATCTTTCAGATAATAGTGATATTTCTTATCAGACAGAGAGACATATCCTTCTTCGGTCAGCAATTGTTTAGCCGTACCATTTTCATAGATCACATTGTCGCAGTAATCGGTAGTGGTAGTAACACCTCCTATTTTATGCACCGTGCGAAGCTTTACTCCATCCGCACCATAAGTATAAGTGATGGTACTTCCATCCGAGAACTTGACCTGGCTTGGCAAATTTAATAAATTATATTGAATTTCGATTCCCTTATTCAAATCTTTTATTAAGCTGCCATTGGCATCATACATATATTCTGTAGCAAGCTTGGCACCATCCTTGAATTCGAAGCCGTTAGAAGCCGTAGCCGTAGCGTCATCATTGACGGCTTTAAGCTGGTTACCATTTAATGTAAAAGACAAATTATCAATGATTCCAGTGCCGGATAATCCGGTTTGTCCGCCACGCCGCAAATGCAATAAATTCCCATTCTTGTCATAACTATAGTTGGTCGCGTAGCCCAGAGTTATTATGCCACCAATCAGACTTTGTGCCGAGGTGAGGCGTGACAAATTATCATAAGCGAAGTTATATCCATAAGTTTTGTTATCCCCCGGACATCGGCACACCATACGGGATACATTTCCATTATAGCCATAATACAATGATATATTGAATAATCCACCTGATGATATCGATTCTATCCAGTTACGTATATTATATGCATACGCCAACTTATTACTTGCCGAACCATGCAATGACTTGCCCGACAATCGCCCCAGTTCATCATAAGTATTGGCAGCAAGCGTAACCTTCACTCCATTCAACGAATGTTCAACCTTCGTCAGTCGTTCCGCATGGTCATAAGTATAGGTATTTATCTCCATCTGCGTAGTCTTTCCGGCCGCCATGTGTACATGCTTCACGCTTGCAGGTTTACCGGTAAAAGTATATATCGTAGTTGTTGTTTCATAGCCACTCAACAGATTGCTTGAAACAGTCTTTGTTACCCGCCCTTTCTTATCATAATAGTTGGCTGAATATAACTTCGTATCACTTCCTAAAACAGTAATGACACTCCCCGACAAGTAACCTTTAGCACTCACTGTTTCAGCAGAAAAAAAGCTGTTATTAAAACCCGGCAATGTACGGAAATCATAGTTATCATAATAGTTCACCAAATACACAACCGGAGCAGTTAAAGCAAAATCGGATGAATATCCGCTGTTTCCTAAACCCGTAGCCGTATTGACGCGAGTACAGGCAACAGAACGAGCGGACGCTGTAGAAGTATTCGTATTAGCACATTCCCCTTGCACAACCAGGCGGCTTAAGTCATCATACAAATAGAACATCCATTTTCCCCGACTTTTCTGATTTCCGTCCTGGGAAAAAACAAGACGATCATTCAAATCATAAACGTATGACACAGCATCCGCACCGGGCAACTTCTTCCAAACACAACGATTGCGCCTGTCATATTTATACTGGTAGGCATAAAGATTTAGACTGGTCGTAGAAATATTACCATCCATTGCAGGTGGCAGCACATAACAAAGATTACCATAGTCATCGTACACATAATAGGTATCATGACGTACAGTTCCATTCAACTGACTAACCAATACGGTATGTCCTTGCTTATCCGTAAATTGAGAGGCCGTGTTGCCGTCTTCATCCTGTGTACGGACAACATACAATTCACCGGTGGCATAACTTCCCCCATTCACTAAAGTGCTACCATTTACCGAATAGTGCACACAGCTTAATGCCTCAGAGGAGCCATTCAGCATATAATCAGTGGTCATCGGTTTGTCACTCCACTTCGATCCCGGGCCATATTGCGCCACAAGCCGATCGGACGGAGAAGCCTCGTACACCGACTGATTGAAAGGACGGGCCGTTGAGCCATAATTACCGGAAGCAGTCGAGGAAAAAGCAGACGCAGACAAATAAGCAGAGGATGAATATACGGGCAGCCAGTCTTTAACGTCCCGCCCCGATTCATCATACTCCGAAAGATCCAGCAGATTATTTTTCTGTGGAGTCACCTGATTATGCACGGTTTGGCACAAACGTCCCAAACCATCATAATATTTCACTACATCTAAGTAAGAACTACTGCTTTCATTCAGCATAGTACGCGTAACCACATAATTCTGGTTACTATTTTGCGCTGTAGCTGCACCTATCAGGCAAAGAAATGAAATCAAAATATATAATCGTTTCATAATACTATTTTTATATGATCATACTGCATTTATGGCCGGAAATGATATTGATATTCCTCCATTGTCTTTCCTTCCGTATCCTTTATGCGAATCAACTGACTATCGCTGTTATATTCGAAAGTCGTTTTGGCTTTATTGGGAGAAATTATGCCACTTATCCCAATCAAGGGATGGTAAGTATAGGAGGTAATCAGGGCAGAAGGCAAAGCTTTATACAAATTATCTATCATATCCAGATACAGAGGTATAGAAGGAAGTATGCACGACGACATGGAAGCTGGATCCATCTTTAGCGCTTTTTTAACTTCTTCATAAGTTGCCCCCTTGATTTCAGCCAGCAGGTATTGCCCCTTGTATCCCCACAAATATACAACCTTCTCAGCACCATCCTTATTGATATATACAGGGTTACCATAAATATCATATTTATTATAACTGATTCGTTTTTCGTACTTATCCGTACCTTTACAGTAATACTGATCTTCCACCACCATCCCGGAAGACAAGCTACTGCTATATCCTCTCAATACACTGTATAGCCGTTTATCCTTTTTCTCCATAGTCTGCTGTACAGGCGTGGTCAGATAATTTCGCGAAGTCAATAGCTGAATGGCACTTCGCTGGGATGTTGTCAGAGATTCTTTATCCGGTATAGTGTTATTACTGTAATAGGTTCTCTCCACCTGCTCTGCACCTCCGCTACACAAAGATGATTTACTTATTATATTGTACGGACGCTCCGTATCATAGGCAAAAACAGACTTCTCAACAATACTGTCACTCGATTGATAAGTGGTTTTACAAGTGGACTTCAAGCGATGATAGCCTGTAGCTATATAATACGGAAAAGATTTTACCGGAGATCCATATACATCACAATAATTATAACTAGGGCAAGCTATCAGCTTTTCCATAAACTGACAGCTCGAGTAGCCATTCAGTCCGAATTGATAAGGGGTTACTATAGCTGCCGGCATTTTCATCTCAGACTTCTCATACATATTGGTCAACGATTGCACTTTCTCATAAATATTTCCCGATTTCCTATAGAAGTTTTCTGATAATAACCAAGGAATCGGATATAACATTCTATTCATTGCAGAAAGCAAACACTCATTATTCAATGAATAATCAGGGGATAAATCATCAAAAATAACATTATCATATTCATCCGGTCGAAAATCATATTGATAGACTTTTTTCCAATCGGAGGCAACTTCAGTAATCTTGCCATACCATACAGGATTTGTATTTCCCCGAACATTTGGAAAACCGGAAAATACAGAAAGCGTACGTTGGCGTACTCTGCAACCACCATCATCAAGAGGACATATATATCTGGTAGTTATCAGACTTTTCTCATCAGGATAATCCGTACCTATAAAATGCGCATCTTCATAAGTATAGTTTTTTACGATTGTCTTACCTGACACCGGATCATACAACTCAGTAGATTTCACACGTAACCCTCCACCTATTTCCTCTTTTCTTTTTACCGTAAAGCGGTGTGGTTCATAACTAATTTTCAATTTTCCCTTTGTCGGACTGAGCATCTCTGTCAATGAATATGTGTCCATATACGCAGCATTAGGCTTCCTGTTGGCACGATTACCGATAGTTCGGTTGACAGGAACATTCAACGAACCCGTGGTCTTCCGTATTTCAAGATTTATATTGGGAAGGTCAGCATCCCCGAAATCCGCTTCATTATAAAAACCCCACCAATCGAAACCGGAACGCAAATAACTAAAAGAACTTTCATTTTTGTAGGTAAACAGATAATTGCCCTCACCGTTGATATTCACTTTCTTCAGCAGGTTACCCGTTGTTGTATCATAAGTAAACTGTACATTTCTCACTTGTATGCCTGACGATTGTTTCACGTTCAAAGAAGCCAACTTACCTGCTGAATAGTTTAAATCAATCAAACCGTTTGGAATAGTAATACTATCAGGAACCAACGACCTGTTTATATAAGAATAAGGGGAGTCTCTTCCTTCATTTATCTGGTATCCATCACCTCCAAGTATACGCCAAAAAGAACTGTCAGATCCAGTGGAACTATCTATCATATCGTTATGAAAACAGCCAGCCAGCCACATCGATTTCCCATTGTCTAATACCGATAAGGTATGATTGAAAGTTGGGACATCTTCTCTTACCGATTGGTATGTGAACGAGATTTTTTCATTACCGGGGAAAATGATTTCACGAAGCATCCAACCGCAAAAGCAAGAACCATAAGGCTGATATTCAACATATTTTTGTGGACTAGATAAACCATGTACAGGATTCTTCTCCCCGAAGGCATACCGTATACCTTTGTCATCCAGAATTTCAAAACCATAGAGTCGTGTACTGATAAAGTTGGTAGAATTATCCAACTTAGGAGTTATCTTTAAAGGAGTATCCGATATCTGTTTCACTACATCCACCCCGTTTACACGTTGTAATATGAACGAAGCGTTCATACCAGGCATATTTATTTGAAAGACATCATACTGGCCGTCCATACACGGATAAATATGTCCGCGCTCATTCCAACAATCACAATCATTTGAATAAGGAGAAGACATATAGATATAGTCATCGCGTGTCAGATTTCCGCTGACATCTGCCACCGGATACACCTCATCCGGCTTGCCCATAATCGTCCGTGATATCTTAAATCCCGGAAACAAAGCCCAGTTACGTCCCACCACACCGACAGGATCCTGCACTCTTACTCCCGAAGAATGATACTTCAAAGTCAAGGGGAGAGACAAGCCGTAAGCTTCCACAGTATATAGAGGGATACTAATGTCAATGGTTCCCGTCGCATGAGAAATGGGATAGCCCAGAAACTTCTGAAATACTCGGGAAGTAGGTGAAGGCGGTGTCACATCAGGCATCGCAGCATAATAATTGCCTTGTGCACATACCGGCAATACACCGGTGCATAGTATAATAATAAGTATAATTCGATATATATTTTTCATATCCATTATTGTTTGTAGTTTAATATCGTTTTCTGCAAACCAGCATCCGGATTGCCGGTTTACAGAAAATTAGAAGTCATTATCAGAGCGCATTACAAGGTCATCGCATTTACGCCCAGCACACCCGCTATCGCCGTTACCACCGCGACAGCTACTTTCAAGATCATACTCCATACGGATTTCTTGATTGCCATAATTCCACACCTCCTTTCCACGCAATTAAAAAAAATGATTGTCACAGAGTGGAAATCACAGTTCCCTGCTCACTTCGAAGCACGGACACTCCTTAATCCATTCTTCCGGCTCTATCACTCCGTCACCGTTCAGGTCCGGACTGAGGTCACGATGCCCGCAGATACGGACATTGTTCCGAAAGCGTTTCAGGAGTTGATGCACAAGCAGCCGGAGCGCAGAGCGTTGTTCAGGCGTACGGGTATCTTTGGCACGCCCCCGGACATCAAGACCGCCCTCATAGCAGATGCCTATCGAGTGAGAATTATGGCCCTTGGCATGCGCCCCGACAAGTTCCAAAGCACGGGTATTGATTACCGTGCCATCCTTACGGATGTAGTAGTGATAGCCGATACCGCGGAAGCCACGGCAACGGTGATTTTCCTCCAGTTCGGCCACAGTCAGCGAACGGTCTTCGCGTGTGGCGGAACAGTGAATAACGATGTGATCGATTGTTCTCATGTAACTTAGTGATAAGTGTTTAATTTTTAATTTCCGAAGACTACGGTTTCAGAGCCTATCCCAGCGGATTCTCGTCCAATCCTCCGTCACCGCCTTCGTTGCCGCCACCTTCGCCACCGCCCGAACCACTGCCGGCAGCCTTCAACTGCGACTCCAGATCCACGAAGTCCATACGGTCTTCGGCACGCGTGGCAGCCACCTGCGGACGAATACTGCTGGAAGCACGGAAGTTGATACGGACGGATCTGATCTTGGTAGATTGACAGTCGTCCTTCTTCTCCGAACCTTCGGTAGTAGCCGAAAGGCTGAATACACCGAAGTTGTCGATGTTTACCGAACGGCCATTGAAAAGCTCACGACGCATAGCACCAACGAAGTTGGTTATCACACTCTGTATATCACCCAGAGTGAGCGAACTGGATTCTTTCATCTGAACAGCAATACTTTCCAGTGTCGCCGATTTTCCCCAAACGATTAATTGAGGGTAGTATTTACCCGTACCATCTTTATGGAAAGGGTCTTTACGTAATACTTTCTTAAATGTTACTGACATAATTTTTTTGAGTTTAAAAAAGAAGAAAATAGTTTCGAACGGAAACTGATACAAGGCGACGTCTTACCCGAAACCTTCCGTAGGATCCCCACTTTGAGGACACAACAAAGGTACTTCAGAGACCAAAAACGAAAGGACGAAACGGGATGTACCGGGACGTACCGGGGCGAACTTATCCGTACTTTACCTTATTTATCTTTACTTTTACCCCGGATTATTCCCCAACCTGCATAAATCTATTTACCTTTGCAGAATCAAATATTTTAAATACACATAACCATGAGTTTAAAAAGAACAGCCAGCTAACTACTGACACACAGGAAGACATCCTTTACAAACACTGCGAGACAACCGGTAAAGCCGAACTGCAAGCCATCAGACAAATAAAAGAATACCTGGAAAAATTGAACAGGGAACACGAACTAAGCGACCAGGCATGCAGGGAACTGAAGCAACTCAGCAAAGAAATAGACAAGTTCGTCGCTGATTGCAAAAAAGAAAAAAGCAGGAAAAGAATTTGGTAACGCTTAAAAACAAGTTGGTACATAAATGATAATTTTAGGCGCGGATTACACGGAT
>OMAJ01000512.1_pt1 | contig 20055 bp, 17 predicted proteins | sample 1644631 | NCBI WGS metagenome assembly OMAJ01 (sample SAMEA103958133, study PRJEB25191) | human gut metagenome | biome: human-associated habitat [ENVO:00009003]; feature: intestine environment [ENVO:2100002]; material: feces | place: Germany | collected 2013/2015 | reverse complement strand
GGTTCGGCTGCCGGGGACTGCAATTTGGCCGCTGCATCCTGCTGGACAAAGAGCTCAAGCTGCGGCTGAACAGCGGCTCCCGGGTGACGCTGGGCGACCGGGTGGAGAGCGACGGGCGGATGTCCATCACCACCGGATATTCCAGCCAGCTGAACATCGGCAGCGGGGTCTACTTCAACGATGGCGCGGTCATCAGCTGCCTTGGAAAGATAACCATCGGCGAAAACACCCTTTTCGGCCCCGGGGTGAAGATCTTTGATAACAACCACCGCTTCAGCCGGGACGAAGGGGTCAGCCGGGAATGCACGGCGGGCTGCATCACTGTGGGGCGCAGCTGCTGGATCGCCTCAGACGTGGTGCTGCTCAAGGGCACGGACATCGGGGACAACTGCGTCATCGGCGCGGGCTGCGTTATCCGGGGCAAAGTGCCCGCCGGTTCCCTCGTGACCCGCAGCGGGGAGCAGACCACCCGGCCAATCGAGATAAGATGAGAATCCCCTTCTCGTAAAAATGTGTTCATCGCGGCCCGCAGGCCGCGATGAACACTCAAATTTAAAAAAATCATTCCGCTGCGCATGGCCAGAGCAACGCGGAGACCATTTGAAATCGTTGTTCTTAGAAGAACTGCTGCACAACGCTGTGCGGCAGTTCTTTTTTTGTCCCGCTTGCCCTTTTTGCGCAGGAATGCTATACTTTAGCGATAAAGGACAGTGCGCTGTCCGCAGGTTTTTCGGAGATAAGGAAAAGCGCTTATGCGAATCGGACTGATCGAATTTTTGCTCATACTGGCCATTGCGTCCCTCACGGTAGGGCCGCGGGTGGCTTTGTTCGTGGACCGGTGGATGCGGCGTGCCAACCGCGCCAACGCCATGGCGGCGCGCCGCCGGGCAGAGTATGCCGCCCAGATGGCCGCAGAACGGGACGCCATGCTCAAGCGGTTCCGCACCGCCAGCACCGTGTTCGGGGTGGGTATTCTGCTGGTGCTGGTGTACGCGCTGGGCTTCCGCCCCATCGACACCCCGCCGCAGACCTATAAAGCCCCCGACCTCCGGCAGGAGACGGGCGCGATGCAGACGGCCGTTTCCACCGACCGCAAGACCCGGCTGGAGCTGGGGGAGTATCAGGGCGTGGACTGCATCCGCGCAAAGGACGGCCTGTTGTATGCCGCTGCGTGGAACGGTGCTGCATTGAAAAAGCGCACCAGCGATCTTGTGCGCACCGATGGCGGGCACGCTGCCGCCATCCTGAGCGTGGAGGGGGAGTTGACCGGCTTTGCCTTTGATGCCGCCGGGGATGTGTGGCTGACCCAGCTGACCACCGCCGGGGGCACCTTGTGCCGCGCTAAGCACGACAGCTGGGGCGCAGCGGTGGAACAGGTGGTCACCCAGTTGGACGGTGCGCCGCTGGGGGCGGTATCTGCCGTGGAGGTAAGCCCGGCGGGTAAGGTGTACTTTGCAGTGGCAGCGGCGGCAGGCGCGGAGAACGGGCTGGAAAGCGCTCTGCGCACCGAGCTGCTGGCGCACACCGCCACCGGCTGCGTGTATGTGTACGACCCCGCCGCCCGCACGGTGGAAAAGGTGCTGGGCGGGGTGGCAGGCGCTGCGGGTCTGGCGCTCAGCCCGGACGGCAGCACCCTGTATGTCTCCGACCTTGGCAGCCGCTGCATCTGGGCGGTGGACGCCGCTGCCCGGGAGCTGACCGCCGGGGGACGGGGCTGCACCGCTGCCTTTGCCGGTCTGCCGGGCTATCCCGGAGCGCTGGCTGTGGATACGGACGGTACGCTGTACATCAGCTACCGCTGGGCGCGCAGCGGCTGGCTGGAAAAGAACGCAGACAGCACCCTGCTGCGGGGCATTGCCCTGCGGGCGGGGCAGAATACGCAGGAGCGGCTGTTCCGGTGCACCGCAGACGCTCCCTGCGCCGAGGCGGTAAGCCTTGCCACCGGGGCTTGGGAGCAGACCTTTACCGGCCTTGTACAGGACAGCTGCGCGGCGGTGTGTCCGGTGGAAAGTAAAGTATATTTCGGTGCAGCAGGGGCAGACAGTCTGCTGGCTGCAAACCGATAAGTGAGGTGTTTTTTGTATGACCGAAGCATTTGCAAAACAGATCGAGACCGAGGCACGGCAGGCTATGACCGAGCTGGTGGCTGCGGCAAAGCTGAAAAAGGGAGATGTGCTCGTGGTGGGCTGCTCTTCCAGTGAGATGGTGGGCGGTCACATCGGCAAGGATTCCAGCATGGAGGCTGCCGCTGCCGTGCTGGCGGGCGTGCTGCCGCCATTGCAGGAGCAGGGCGTCTATCTGGCCGCCCAGTGTTGTGAGCATCTGAACCGTTCTATCGTCATTGAGCGCGAGGCCGCGAAGGCCAACGGCTATCAGATCGTCTCGGCCATTCCGCAGCCCCACGCGGGCGGCAGCTGGGCCACGAACTGCTGGCAGCGCTTTAACGACCCCGTCCTTGTGGAGGAGGTCAGGGCCGCCGCGGGCATGGACATCGGCGGCACGCTGATCGGTATGCACCTGCGCCGCGTGGCTGTGCCGGTGCGCTTGTCGATGGACCACATCGGGCAGGCAATTCTGCTCTGTGCCCGCACCCGTCCGCCGTTCATCGGCGGTTCCCGCGCCGTTTACAGTCAGGAGGAAGTGCGATGATTCCCGAAGCCCAGAAGCAGCAGATGGCCGAGGCCGTCGCGAAGATCCGTGAGACGATGGCCGCTGCCGCCAAGGCCGCAGGCCGCGACCCGGCAGAGGTGCGCCTTTGCGCCGCCTGCAAGACCCGCACGGTGGAGGAGGTGCGCTGCAGCGCCGACCTGCCTATTGACCTGTTCGGTGAAAACCATGTGCAGGAGCTGGTCGAAAAGACCGACGCGAACGCCTACAACGGCAAGCCCGGGCACTTCATCGGGCATTTACAGACGAACAAGGTCAACAAGGTCGTAGGCCGCGCCGCGCTGATCCAGAGCGTGGACAGCACGCGCCTTTTGGATAAGATCGATGCCGCCGCGGCCCGTCTGGGGCTGGTGCAGGACATTCTTGTCGAGATCAACATCGGCGAGGAGGCCAGCAAGAGTGGCGTGGACGCCGACAGCCTGTTCCCGCTTTTGGAGGCTGCCGCCGCCAGGGAGCACATCCGTCTGCGCGGCCTGATGGCGATCCCGCCCGCCGACGCCGACGACACCGAGACCCGCCGCTTTTTTGCACAGATGCGGGAGCTTTTGGCCAGAGCCGACGCCCGGCACTATGACCGGGCACAGATGGACATTCTGTCCATGGGCATGAGCCACGACTACGCCGCCGCCATCGCCGAGGGCGCGACCATCGTACGCGTCGGCACGGCGATTTACGGCGCACGGGATTACAGCAAAAAGGCATAATTTCAGGCTTCCCCCGCGGGGGAAGCCTTTTTTATTTTCTCCCCCTGTATTCCCGCGGCGTCATCCCGTACCGCTTTTTGAACAGACGGTTGAAGTAGGACAAATTCTCAAACCCGCATTGCTCCGCAATCGCCAGCACGGTATCGCTGCCGCTGCGCAGGGCATCGGCGGCGGCGTTCAGGCGTTGCTCGTTCAGGTATTCGGTAAAGCCCTGACCGGTCATTTTCTTGAACCAGCGCATAAAATGGCTGGGGCTGCATCCGCAGGCCGCCGCTGCGTCGGTCACATGCAGCGTCCCCGCGTAGCCCTCATTCACAAGCTGCACCACGGTTTTCAGCCGCCGGGTATCGGGGGTATCGGCAGGGGGCAGGTCTCCAGTGCGGCCCACCAGCGCCGCCAGAAACAGCAGCAGCTCGCCCTTTATACAGAGTTCATATCCCACGTCTTTGATCTTGTTGAATTCCTCCGCCGCGTGCAGGCACCGCACTGCCCAGTTGTAGCCCCAGTCTTCCGGGCCAAGGCGCATGGGCAGAGCCAGACGTCCGCTCTGCAGCGGCAGCAGGTACTTCTCGGCACAGATGTCACCGGCACCGCCCAGCAGCTCCAGCTCAAAGATGATGTTCTCATATTCCATTGCCTCACCGGGCAGCTGGCGCAGGGCGTGCAGTACACCGGGGGCAAACACGTAAATGTCGCCCGCCTGTGCCGTGTAGGTCGTCAGCCCGGCCTGCACGATGCCGCGCCCTTTTTTGACAAAGACCAGTTCCATGCTGTCCTGCCAGTGCAGCGCCACCTGCGGGAAGTCCTTCGGGATCGTGCACGGGTAGATATTGAACGGGAACCACGCGGCCCCGTGTTGCTTTGCTTCGCGTAAACGCTCTTGTTTCGCCATATTTTCGCCTCGCATGATAGTATTGTACCATAAGTTGCGGGTATTTTGCAAGTCAGATGCACGTTTTGTGTGGTATAACCAAGTTGTACCCAAGAAGCCCATACACGAATGGAGGGAACCTCTTATGAATATGACTGCTGCGATGGAAGCCAGAACCAACAAGCCCCTGACCGCCTGCACGGATCAGGAAATCTATCTGGCCCTGCTGGACATCGTCCGCGAACAGAGCGCCGCCCGCGTCCGTCCCGTCACAGGCCGCAAGCTCTACTATATCAGCGCCGAGTTTCTGATCGGTAAGCTGCTGTCCAACAACCTTATCAATTTAGGGCTGTACGACGACACCCGCGCCGCGCTGGCCGCTGCCGGGAAAAACCTGTCCGATATTGAGGAGGTCGAGCCGGAGCCAAGCCTTGGCAACGGCGGGCTGGGCCGTCTGGCCGCCTGTTTTCTTGACTCCCTCGCCACGCTGAACCTGCCCGGCGACGGCGTAGGTCTGCGGTACCACTTTGGCCTGTTCCATCAGTCCTTTGAAGACGGCGTGCAGAACGAAAAGCCCGACCCGTGGCTGACCGCCCACAGCTGGGCGGAAAAGACCGACATCACCTACCCGGTGGAGCTGGCGGGCAAGGAGTACACCGCCCGGCTGTACAAGCTGGCGGTTACCGGCTACGAGGGGCGCACCAACACCCTGAATCTGTTCGATCTGGATACCATCGACGAGAGCATCGTCCACGACGGCATCACGTTCGACAAGACCGACATCGACAAAAACCTGACGCTTTTCCTGTATCCCGATGACTCCGATGAGGCCGGACGCCGTCTGCGCGTCTACCAGCAGTACCTGATGGTTTCTGCCGGGGCCCAGCTGATTCTGGCCGAGTGCGCCGCCCGCGGCTGTGATTACCACGATCTGGCCGACTACGCCGCCATCCAGATCAACGACACCCACCCCAGCATGGTTATCCCCGAACTGATCCGCCTGCTGGGGGAGAAGGGCATCGACTTTGACGAGGCCGTCGAGATCGTCACAAAGACCTGTGCCTACACGAACCACACCATTCTGGCCGAGGCGCTCGAAAAGTGGCCCCGCGCCTATCTGGACGCCGTCGTGCCGCAGCTCATGCCCATCATTGAAAAGCTCGACACGCTGGCCCGCACCCGCACCACCGACGAGAGTCTAGCCATCATCGACGGTGATGACCGCGTTCACATGGCCCACATGGACATCCACTTCACCCACTCGACGAACGGCGTTGCCCATCTGCACACCGAAATCCTGAAAAACAGCGAGCTGCACGGCTTTTACCAGCTCTACCCCGAAAAATTCAACAACAAGACCAACGGCATCACCTTCCGCCGCTGGCTGCTGGAGTGCGACCCGGCACTGACCGCCGAGATCGAAAAGCTCATCGGTTCCGGCTTCCGCAAGGACGCCACCGAGCTTGAAAAACTGCTGCCCTACACGGAAAATGTCGATATTTTGCAGCAGTTCTCCGCCGTCAAGGCGCAGAACAAGCGCGCACTGGCCGACTGGCTGCACCGCACGCAGGGTGTCACCGTTGACCCGGATGCAATGTTCGACATCCAGTCCAAGCGCCTGCATGAGTACAAGCGCCAGCAGCTGAACCTGCTCTACCTGATCCACCAGTATCATGAGATCAAGGCCGGGCATCTGCCCGCCACACCGCTGGTCAGCATCTTCGGTGCCAAGGCCGCCCCGGCGTACACGATTGCCAAGGACATCATCCACGCCCTGCTGACCCTGTCTAAGGTCATTGCGGCGGATCCGGTCGTGTCGAAGTATCTGCAGGTCGTCTTTGTGGAAAACTACAACGTCACCGCCGCTGAGAAGCTCATCCCCGCCTGCGACCTGTCGGAGCAGATCTCGCTGGCCTCCAAGGAGGCGTCCGGCACCGGCAACATGAAGTTCATGCTCAACGGTGCGCTGACGCTTGGCACGATGGACGGTGCGAACGTCGAGATCTGTCAGCAGGTCGGCGATGAGAACATCTATATCTTCGGCCAGACGTCCGACCAGGTCATCCACCGCTATGAGATGGGCGACTATCAGGCCAGCCAGTGGGTGGAGGGTGACCCCAACATCCGCCGCGCCGTCGATTTCCTCGTCGGGCCGGAGATGCTGGCCGCCGGGCATGAGGAAAACCTGCGCCGCCTGCACGACGAGCTGGTCTGGAAGGACTGGTTCCAGACGCTGCCCGACTTCAACGCCTATGTGGTGCGCAAGGGTCAGGCCCTGAGCGACTACGCCTGCGACCCGCTGGGCTGGCGCAAGAAGTGCGTCATCAACATTGCCAAGGCCGGCCTGTTCAGCAGTGACCGCACGATTGCCGAGTACAACAAGGACATCTGGCATCTGGGCGAGTAATCCACCTCTATAAGCAACCGCATCCCCTGTCCGCACGGGCAGGGGATTTTTGCTTGTGTATGGCTTCTTTACATGGGATACCGGATGCAGAGGTTTCCGCTGGGCGTTGAAACGTTTCCCTTGCAAACTGTCGCTCTACCTGCTACAATAAATGCAGACTATTTGTAAGGAGCGATCACCCATGAACTGGCATCAGGCCTGTGAGCTGCCCTATTACCACGGCAGCGACCTCGGCGCAAATCCAACGGCGGAGGGAACCACCTTCAAGCTGTGGGCTCCCACTGCCTGCGGGGTCGTGGTCTGCCTGTATGCCACCGGCACCGACGCCGAGCCGGGCGCGAAAGAGCTGGGCGTACACGAAATGCGCCGCGGCGATGGCGGCGTCTGGGCCATTGTGCTGCCCGGCAACCTGCACGGAACGTACTACATCTACCGCATCTACTTCCCGGATGGCCGCGTGCATGAGGTCGTGGACCCCTACGCCCGCAGTGCCGGGGCCAACGGCACCCGCGGCATGGTGGTGGACCTGACACAGGCCGCCCCCGACGGCTGGGAGCAGGACCGGCGCCCCGACATCCCGGCCCACGCCCGCAGCGTGTGGGAGGTGCATGTGGCGGACTTTTCCGCTGACGGGCACAGCGGTGTAAAACCGGAGTGGCGCGGCAAGTTCATGGGCTTCACGCCCGATGACACCACACTGGACAACGACGGCGAACACCCGACCTGCCTGAATTATCTGAAAAATCTGGGCATCAGCCATGTGCAATTACAGCCCATCTACGACTACGCCACGGTGGACGAGTCCCGCCCCGACGGCGGCTACAACTGGGGCTACGACCCGCAGAACTACAACGTGCCCGAGGGCAGCTTTGCCACCGACCCGTTCCACGGCGAGGTGCGCGTCAAGGAGTGCCGCGCCATGGTCGCCGCGCTGCACCGCGCGGGGCTGGGCGTCGTGATGGACGTCGTCTACAACCACACCTACCACGGCGAGAGCAATCTGGAGCGCACCGTGCCCGGCTACTGGAACCGCCGCTGGCCCAACGACATGATGACCAACGGCTCCGGCTGCGGCTGTGACCTGGCCAGCGAGCGCCCGATGGTGCGCAAATACGTGGTCGAGTCGGTGCTGTACTGGGCCACAGCCTACCACATCGACGGTTTCCGCTTTGACCTGATGGCGCTGGAAGACGTGGACACGATGAACGCCATCCGCGCCGCGCTGGACAGTCTGCCCGGCGGCGAGAGCATTTTACTGTACGGCGAGCCCTGGATGGGCGGCGGCACGAACCTTGAAGGCGGCGCACGCCCCGCCGACAAGCGCGCCCTCGACGCGCTGCATGAACGCATCGGATTTTTCTGCGATGACACGCGGGACTGCATCAAGGGCAACGTCTTTGACGCGGCCAACGCGGGCTATGTCAACGGCGCACCGCAGCATGGCTACGATGTGCTGCACTCGATCAGCGCGTGGCGCAGCGGCGCACACGGCTTCTGGCCCAAGCGCGCCGGGCAGGTCGTGCAGTACGTCTCCGCCCACGACAACTACACGCTCTGGGACAAGCTGGCCGCCGTGGGCCGCCGCGGCGATTACGACTGCCCCGACGCCGATTTGCTGGCACAGAACCGCATGACGGCGGGCATCTACCTGACCTGCCAGGGTCTGCCCTTTATGCAGGCGGGCGAGGAGTGGGGCCGCACCAAGCACGGCGACCACAACAGCTACAAGGGGCCGCTGGCCACGAACCGGCTGGACTGGACCCGCGCCCACCGCCCGGAGTTTGCCGCGCTGACGGCGTTTTACCGCGGCATGCTGGCCATCCGCCGCGCCTATCCGCGGCTGAGCGGCGCGGCAGGGGAGCCGGAGCCGTTTATTCTGGCGCTGCCGGGCTGGCTCATCGGCTTTGTGCCGGAGAACGACGGCACGGCCACGGCGGGTCAGCTGGCTGTCTACTACAACCCCGAGCGCACCCGCCAGTGGGCCAGCCTGCCCGCCGGTACCTGGCGCAAAGTAAGCGACGGCGTCCACGCCGGTGTGACCCCCTTCGGCCCCTGTTTCCGGGATGCGTTGGAGCTGGCCCCGACGAGCGTGACGGTGCTGGTGGCGGAGTAAAAGTATAATCACGTTTCATGGGAGAGGGAGATCCTCTCCCTTTTTGTTTGTCGCCCCTTTTATTGTGGCCTTGTAGGGAGGGGTCTTGATCACTCCGCGGGGCGTCGAGGACGCCGCCCCTACAACCTTGTCATTTTGTTCACAAAAACTTTGTTTGACAGACTGTCCAATTTCCGTGTATAATAGCCTTATACGTTATACGATTTGTAGAATAGCCCGCCGCTGCTACAAAGTGTTTACCACACACGGACAGAAAAGGGAAAGGGAGGCCGTCACCATGAGCGACTACGCAGCCATTGAAAAGGAAGCCCGCATTTTTACCGAGGAATGTGTCACCAACAACCGCATTGATCCCACGCTGTTTGCCCAATACGACATCAAGCGCGGCCTGCGCGACAAAAACGGCAAGGGCGTGCTGGCGGGCATCACGAACATTTCTCGCATCGACGCCTTTGAGGAGCGCGACGGCCAGAAGGTTCCCTGCGAGGGCAAGCTCTGGTACCGCGGCTACAACGTCTACGACCTGATCCGCGGTCTGCGCGGCAAGCGCTATGCGTTTGAGGGCGCGGCCTATCTGCTGCTGCTCGGCGACCTGCCGAACAAAGAGCAGCTCGAGAGCTTCACCGCCTGCCTTGCCAAATGCCGCGACCTGCCGACAAACTTTGTGCGAGACGTCATCATGAAGGCCCCCAGTCACGACCTGATGAACTCGCTGACCCGCAGCGTTCTGACGCTGGCCAGCTACGATGACGACATCGGCAAGACCGACCTGCAGACCCAACTGGAACAGTGCATCAAGCTCATCAGCGTTTTCCCGATGCTGGCGGTCTACGGCTACCACGCCTACAATTACTATGAGTGCGGCGGCAGCATGTACATCCACCGCCCCGACCCGAGCCTGTCCACGGCGGAAAACCTGCTGAAGATGCTGCGCCCCGACCAGAAGTACACCGACCTCGAGGCCCACGTGCTGGACATTGCCCTGCTGCTGCACATGGAGCACGGCGGCGGCAACAACTCGACCTTCACGACCCGCGTCGTCACCTCGTCCGGGTCGGATACCTACTCCGTCATTGCGGCGGCGCTTTCCAGCCTGAAGGGACCCAAGCACGGCGGCGCGAACATCAAGGTCATGAAGATGATGGACGACATCCGCGCCCACGTCGCCGACCCGCTGGACGAGGAGGCCATGGCTGATTATCTGGGCCGCATTGTGGACCGCCAGGCGTTCGACCAGAAGGGCCTGATCTACGGCATGGGCCATGCGGTCTACTCGCTGAGCGACCCGCGCGCAGTGGTGTTCAAGAGCTTTGTCCACCAGCTGGCTGACGCCAAGGGCCGCAGCCGCGACTTTGAGTATTACAACACGATCGAGCGGCTGGCCCCGCAGGTCATTGCCGAGAAGCGCCATATTTATAAGGGCGTCTCGACGAACGTGGACTTCTACTCCGGCTTTGTGTATGACATGCTGGGCATCCCGGTGGAGCTGTACACCCCGATCTTTGCGGTTGCGCGTATCGTCGGCTGGTCCGCCCACCGCATGGAGGAGCTTGTCAACGTGGATAAGATCATCCGCCCGGCCTACCAGAGCATCATGCAGACAAGGGAGTACGTGCCGCTGGAGGAGAGATAAAAGAGAAAAAAGAGAGAAGAATTTTCGCGCAGGGCGAAGGTTCTTCTCTCTTTTTTGGTATAAAGCCCCTTTTGGGGCTGCTTTGCAGGGCAAAGTCTTGCCCCCTCCGCGGCGGGGTGAGGGCACCCCGCCCTACATTCTCCCGGAAAAGGGGGCGTAGGGGAGGGATTTATCCCTCCCGGGACGTGTACGGCATCCGCGGGGCGTCGGGGACGCCGCCCCCTACAACAGGTTACGTGAATCCGTCCAAAACCACCTTCAGTTCTGCCCAGATGTTCTCCTGCGAGGCACTATAATAAAGGCCATCCGTATAGGGACGGCAATAGACTTGGTACAAAATGCCGTCCTGCGCAAAGTAGGCTCTGGACTGGATGTAGGGCCTCGAGTTCGGGTTGCTGGTACAGTGGGGGATCAGCGCGGTGTTGCCGTTGGCCATGGGGTAGCTTTCACATTGCCACGTCAACCCGGCACTTTTTTGCCAATACAAATCCGTTGCCATCTCCTTGGGCGCATCCCCAAGATAGGCAACTGCCATGATTTCTACATTGTAGCCATCCAAAAGCACACCCGTGCGTAGGTAGAGCTTGTCCGGTGTATCGCCGCGCCCGATGGGGATAAATCCGGCGGGATATTCCTGAAATTTCGGCGTATAAGGCATGCCATCGTCATATTCATCCGGTATGTCGATCATGCCGGACGGATACATGGCAATCGACGGGAAAGTGCTTGTATCTCCCTCATCCAGCAGCGTGTTCTGCGCCAGCGGCAGACCAGTCGCGGCGGTCATTTCCACCCAGCTGTCGTACCCGCGTGCAGCCCGGGCGTACCAATCGGCGTAGTCCGCGTCGGTGGGGTGCAGCTGGCCGTTTATCTTGGCGTTCATCGGCAGCCAGCCATCGTCTGACATCTCCCCATTATGGTTTGCCACCATTCCCGCCAGCAAATCCTCATCCAGCGCAAAATACTGCCGCTCATACGTGATGGCGTACCCGGTGTTGGCCTCCGGCGCAAAGGACGGGCGCGGGTTTTCGCGCAGGTTCGTGAACTCTGCCGTCCCTGCCAGCACTCCGGCGGCAATCAGCAGCGGCGCGGCCAGGCAGATTGCCAGCTTCCAGCGCGGGTGCCGTGCGGGGGGCGCGTCGGGCAGGTGCTCAGCCACGGCGGGCCATAGGTCAACGCCTGCCGGGTGCAGGCCGCCGATCAGCTTTTCGTGCAAATACGCTTCTTCGCGGTCATACTTCATAGTGCTCCCCCTCCTTCAATCGCTGCGCCAGCTGCTTTTTGGCGCGGTGGTAGCGTGTGCGCAGATAGGCGGCGGGCCGTCCGTGAATGCACGCCAGTGCGGCGTAATCCAGCCCGTCCAGCACACGCTCTAAGATCAGGGCCCGATCCAGCGGGGCCAGCGTGTTCAGCGCCGCGCGCAGCTCTTCGCTGATGCCGGGGTCCTGCTCCAACGGCTCCGGGGTGGGGTAGGCCGCCGCGCGTTTGGTTGCCCGCAGCATGTCCAGCGAGGTGCGGTAGGCGATGCGGTAGAGCCACGCGCGCTCGTTGTCGGTGCCGTCATGGCGCAGCGTGTGGCGCTGCTGCCACGCCTTGATGAAGGTTTTCTGCACAGCATCCTGTGCGTCGGCCTCGCACCCCAGCAGGCCAGTGCAGTACCGCAGCAGTGCAGCGGTATGGGCATGTACGAGCTTTTCTAAATCCTGTTCGTTTTGCATCGGCTCGCCTCCTTTCACCCTTATAACGCCTACGGGAGCGGGAATGTGTCACAAATCAAGCATTTTCTTGGCCCCTCTGCGAGACAAGAAAAAAGAGCCCCGTGGGGCTCTTTTTTTACATCAATGCGCTAAGACGGTATTTTTTATTTTCTTGTACACCGCATTTGCTGCCAGCGGCAGAACCAGGCCCGCGGCGGTGTAGGCAAGCCACCAGGCACCGCCCGTAAAGTAAATCGGGAATGCGGCCAGAAGATACGGCTCTCCGCCTGTGGTCAGCAGGCCAAGCCAGGTCACGAGCTTGAAGCTCAAAAAGTGCAAAATCACAATCGGCATCGTCGCACGGCCCAGATAGGCCAGCACCGCCCGGACACAGGGCAGGGGAGCGGTCAGGCACGCGGCCTCCCGCACCAGTACCCAGCCCGCCAGGCTGGCAGCCAGCAGGAAAATCGGGCTGCTGTATCCATTGCCCGCCAGACCCACAGAGCCGAGCCGTCCCAGAATCAGCAGCACCGCAAAGGCCGCTGCGGCAAAAATACCGCGCTGGTACGCCGGTATGCTTTCCCGCGTCGTGCGCCGCAGGACCGTGCCCAGGTAGAACAGGCAGTAGCAGCTGGCCGCAATGCCCAGTCCCCACATGTTCCATCCGGCCAGCCCGCAGCGCCAGCCCAACCACAGAAGCACGCCGGAAAAAAGTCCCTGCGGCAGCAGCGTATCGGCACCATGCAGCAGCCTTTGCAGAATAAATTCCACCAAAGCGTACAGAATAGATACTTGAAACAGTGCTTGGATGAACCACATCGCGCCGCCCAGCTGGGTGCCGCCGTCAAACACGCACCAGTGCACGGTGCGGCCAATCACATCCTTCACCGTCACGGGCGTTGTGACGGCATTGCCGGGAACCTGCAAAATGCGCTCATCACTCGTCAAAATATTCAGCTTTAAAAACAGGTTGTTCAGCACGGTAAAGGCGGTGTTTGCCAGCACAAAGGGCAGCCAGAGCGTGACGACTTTGCGCTTGATAAAGTGCACCGGCCCGCCGCGCAGGCTGAAAAGCCAGCCGCTCAGCATAAAAAACAGGGCCATGTGGAACAGGTAGATGAAGTCCGTCCCGGGAAAGCCCGAATGCCCCAGCACCATAAGCACAATGCCGATGCCGCGCATACTATCTATTACAGGGTCACGCTGTTTTGCCATAAATCAGAACCTCACTGCGCGTTTTTGGCGCGGCATTTCGGGCAGATGTAGCGGATCGTCAGCGTGTAGCCGCGTACCTCGGTACCGATGGCGGACTCAATGTCGCGGATCAGCCCCACCACCGGCAGGTCGGCCAGGTCGCCGCAGCTGTCACACAGCAGGTGGCCGTGGGGGGTCGGGTTGGCGTCGTAGCGGTCCGGGCCGTCGGGCATTTCCAGATGACCGATCTCACCGTCCAGCTCCATCAATTTCAGGTTGCGGTACACAGTGCCGCGCGCAATGTGCGGCATGGCCTGCCGCGCATGGCTGAAAATTTCGTCAGCGGTCAGATGCTCCGGGCATTTTTCACGCATGATACCCAAAATCAGGGCGCGTTGGCGGGTCATGGGCAGACCTCCTTTTCTGATTTAAGAATATATCTTATTCAGATAGTACACTAAAATGTATGCTTTGTCAACCGTCTGTGCAAAATCGCCAAGATTCCATTCCGAAATTTTACTTGACAGGGGCTGTTTGTATGCTATAATAAAGTTAAATTAAGACTTATTCCTATTTTAACGGAGGCATTCATTATGGAACTCAGAGGCAGCAAGACCGAGAAAAACCTGTGGGAGGCTTTCGCAGGTGAGAGCCAGGCCCGGAACAAATACACCTATTTCGCGTCCAAGGCCAAGAAGGAGGGCTATGAGCAGATCAGCGCCATCTTCACCGAGACCGCCAACAACGAGAAGGAGCACGCCAAGATCTGGTTCAAGCTGTTGATGGAAAACGGCGAGATCCCCGACACGCTGACCTGCCTGAAGATGGCCGCCGCGGGCGAGAACGAGGAGCACACCTCGATGTACCCGCGCATGGCCGCCGAGGCGAAGGCGGAGGGCTTTACCCAGATCGCCGCGCTGTTCACGATGGTCGCCGCGATTGAGAAGGACCACGAGGAGCGCTACAAAGCGCTGGCCGCCAACATTGAGGCGGGCAAGGTCTACGCCCGCGAGACCGAGCAGGTCTGGCAGTGCCGCAACTGCGGGTTCGTCTATATCGGTCAGCACGCGCCGGTCAAGTGCCCGGTGTGCGCACATCCGCAGAGCTATTTTGAGCTGAAGAGCAGCAACTACTAAGGCAATACCGCATAATGCGAAAAGTCCGTTAAGAGCTTTACCGCAGCGCAATCTCCTCACTCCTCTCTCCCATCTCCTCTCTTTTTTTGCTTAACCCCTTGACAGTTCGCGTTTGACATGCTATATTGTTAGCGTTAGTTAAGGCTAACCACAGCAAGTATCCGACCTTCGGAACAACCATAGCCCGCCCGGTGCGGTTCTCTCCCCGTGCCGGGCGGTTTTATGGGGCTGATGGTTAGTAGATACTAACTATTGTAGAGGTAAGGAGTCATCTCATGCAGCAATCGCGTGTCATCCCCAGCCCGCGCAGCTTTGCCTGCGACCTGGCCACCCTATGCGCCCCCACACTGGCGGGGCTCAAGCCTGCCAGCCTGTTCCGCTACCAGCCCGCGCCCGGGCAGGATGCCGCCGCCATGGCCGCCGCCTGGCACGCCGCGCTGTCGCCCCGCGGGGTTACGGTGCGGGTGCTTAAGCAGTGCCCGCGCACCGGGGCTGTGCTGGTCTATGTATACCGCCCGGCCCGTGTGGCCAGGCTGTTGGCAGCGCCGCACATGCTGGACTTTCTGGCAGGGGAGGGCTACACCCCCGGCACCGCAGACGAGCTGCTGGACCAACTGGCCGAAAGGCTCTGCTGCGAGGGAGATTTCCCGCATGAGATCGGCGTTTTTCTGGGCTACCCGCTGGCGGATGTCATCGGGTTCATCCAAAACCGCGGCAAAAACTTTACCACGTGCGGCTATTGGAAGGTCTACACCGATCCCACCGCTGCGCAGGCAGAGTTTGACCGCTATAAAAAGTGCGAGCGCATCTACGCCCGCTGCTATTACAACGGCACCCCGATCAGGCGGCTTACAGTGGCCGCCTGACGATGCACCATAAAAATTATAAAAGGAGTAGTTATTTATGAGCAAGATCGCAGTTATCTATTGGAGCGGCACCGGCAACACCGAGGCCATGGCCGATTTGGTCGCCAACGCAGCTACCGCCGCCGGCGCTTCTGTTGACAAGTTCACCGCCTCCGAGTTCAACGTTTCCTCCGCCGGCGACTACACCGGCTTTGCGCTGGGCTGCCCCGCCATGGGCGCCGAGCAGCTGGAGGAGAGCGAGTTCGAGCCGATGTACCAGGATCTGCGCGGCTCTCTGAGCGGCAAACCCGTTGGCCTGTTCGGCTCCTACGGCTGGGGTGACGGCGAGTGGATCCGCACCTGGGCCGAGGACGCCGAGGCCGCCGGTGCCCGTCTGGTCGTTGAGCCTGTCATGGCCAACGGCTCCCCCGACGGCGACGCCGAGACTGCCTGCGCAGCCCTTGGCGCCGCTCTGGCCAATGCCTGATTTTCTCCATATCCATCCATACCGGGAGGGGCAGCGATGCCCCTCCTTCTTTGTTTGCGCGGCAGGAGCCGGGCATGTGCGGCCCCTGCTGGGCAGTATCAAAAAAGATACCTCTTGACAAAAAGCAAAGCAGAAGTTAGTATATTCTAAGTCAAATTAGAAAGCACTAACCGGGAGGTTTTTTATGGCAAACGTCATTATTGTTCTGATTCTGGTGGCTGCCGTCGGCTACGGCATCTACAGCTTTATCCACCATCTGCGCCACGGCGGCGGCTGCTGCGGTGAGCATGACGCCCCCGCTAAAAAGGTCAGGGCGGCGGACACCAACAAGAGCCACTATCCGCACCGCCTCGTCATGGGCGTGGACGGCATGACCTGCCAGAACTGCCAGCGCCATGTGGAAAACGCATTGAACACCCTGCCCGACACACTGGCCGAGGTGAACCTGAGCGCCCGGAACGTGACGGTCTGGACGAAGGCCGACGCCGACGAGGAGGTCATCCGCAAGGCCATCCGCGACGCAGGCTACCTGCCGCTGCGCACGAAGGAAAAGGTATGATTTTTCGGGTATGTCCCGGCCTCTACCGCACTATGTAAAAAAGGAACAACCGCTTATGATGATCAACAAACGCCTGATTTCGATGATGGGCGACTCCAAACGGTACATTGCGTGGAATGTTGTGCTGCAATTCCTTGCGCTGCTGGCCAACATCGTGATGATCTTCGCCGTGTCCCTCTTTCTAACGGGACTTGTGCGCAGAGAGCCGGACCTGCCCACCGCACTTTTGTACATTCTCGGCGCGCTGATCGTGCGCTTTTTCTGCACGCGCGGCGCGGCGTCAGCCAGCTACAACGCCAGCTGCACCGTCAAAAAAACGCTGCGCGCCGCCATTTATGAAAAGCTGCTCCGCCTGGGCGGCAGCTACACCCAGGCCGTGCCCACCGCGGAGGTTTTGCAGCTGGCAGGCGAGGGCGTCGAGCAGCTCGAGACCTACTTCGGTGCGTATCTGCCGCAGTTTTTCTATGCCATGATCGCACCGGTCACGCTGTTTATTGCGCTGGCCCCAGTCAGTCTGCACGCGGCGGTCATCCTGATGATCTGCGTGCCGCTCATCCCGGTTTCCATCGTGGCTGTGCAGAAATTTGCTAAAAAGCTGCTGGGCAAGTACTGGGGCCGATACGCTGCGCTGGGCGACAGCTTTTTGGAGAACCTGCAAGGGCTGACCACGCTCAAGATTTATCAGGCCGACGGGGCCCGCCACGCGGCCATGAACCGTGAGGCCGAGCACTTCCGCAAGGTGACGATGAAGGTGCTGACGATGCAGCTCAACTCGATCATCGTCATGGACGTCATCGCCTACGGCGGCGCGGCGCTGGGCATCATCGTGGCCGCGCATGAGTTCAATGCAAACCGCGTAACATTGCCGGGCGCGCTCTGCATCATTCTGCTGTCGGCGGATTTCTTTCTGCCGATGCGCGCGCTGGGGTCGTACTTCCACGTTGCCATGAACGGCATGGCCGCCAGCGACAAAATTTTCAAGCTGCTGGACCTGCCCGAGGGCAGCGCCAGGACCGCCCAGCTCGGCGCGGACTGCGCGATTGCCTGCCGTGACCTGCACTTTGGCTACACGCCTGAAAAAGAAACGCTGCATGGCTTAAATTTCGACTTTCCGCAGGGCAGCTTCACCGCGCTGGTGGGCGAGAGCGGCTGCGGCAAGTCCACGATTGCCGCCGTGCTGACCGGGCGCGTGTCCGGCTACACGGGGCATGTGACCATCGGCGGGCAGGAGCTTTCCGCCGTCAGCGAGGCCAGCCTGCTCAAAAATGTAACGCTCGTCAGCCTGGGCAGCCACCTCTTTAAAGGTACGGTGGCCGACAACCTGCGGATGGCCGCGCCCGGCGCAGACGACGGTGCGCTGTGGGGCGCGCTGGAGCAGGTGAATCTGGCGGACTTCCTGCGCTCGATGGACGGACTGGACACCCCGCTGACCGAGGGCGGCGGCAACCTGTCCGGCGGCCAGCGGCAGCGGCTGGCACTGGCCCGCGCACTGCTGCATGACAGTCCCGTCTACATTTTTGACGAGGCAACGTCCAACATCGACGTAGAGAGCGAGAACGACATCATGGCGGGCATCCACCGGCTGGCCGGGCGCAAAACGGTCATCCTGATTTCCCACCGCCTTGCCAACGTGACAAAGGCGGACAATATTTACGTGCTGGATCACGGCCATCCGGCGGGGCAGGGTACGCACGAGGCACTGCTGGCGCAGGGCGGGCTGTACGCCGACCTGTGGAACCGCCAGCAGGCACTGGAAAACTACGGGAAGGAGGCACAGTGATGGAAAACAAACGTACCCGCGGCAATTTCAACGTAATGTGCCGCCTTGTAGGGCTGGTACGCCCTCTCGCCCCGGTCATGGTCTGCGCCGTTCTGCTGGGCGTAGCGGGCTTTCTCTGCGCCATCTTCATCCCGGTTCTGGGTGTGTATGCGCTGCTGGACAGCCTGCATTTTTCTGTGCCCGTTGTGCTCAAAACCGCCTGCATTTTGCTGCCGATTCTGGCCGTGTCCCGCGGCGTGCTGCACTACGCGGAGCAGGGCTGCAACCATTTTATTGCATTCAAGCTGCTGGCGCTCATCCGGGACAAGGTCTTTGGCGTGCTGCGCCAGCTGGCCCCCGCCAAGCTGGAGGGCCGCGACAAGGGCGACCTGATCGCCGTGCTGACCGCTGACATTGAGCTGCTGGAGGTTTTTTACGCGCACACGATCTCGCCCGTCTGCATTGCCGTCATCGTAAGCGTCGTTATGGCGTGCTTTATGGGCAGCTATGCACCCGCGCTGGGGCTGTACGCGGCGCTGGCCTATGCGGTCATCGGCATCGGCGTGCCCGTGGCAGCCGCCAGAGGTGCGCGCAAATCGGGCGAGAGCTTCCGCGCGGAGTTCGGCGCGCTGAACGGCTTTGTGCTGGACAGCCTGCGCGGCGTGCGGGAGAGCCTGCAATACAACGACGGCGCGCATCGGCTGGCGCAAATCAACCAGCGCACCGACGCGCTGGCCGGGCAGGAGCGCCGCCTAAAGGAGGCCGGCGGCACGGCACAGGCCGTGACCGGGGCTATCATCCTGCTGTTGGACGCCGGTATGCTGGCGCTGGCGGGCAGCCTGTTCATGGCAGGTGCCATCGGGTTTGACGGTGCGCTTGTCGGCGTTGCGGCACTCATGAGCAGCTTCGGCCCAGTCATCGCGCTGGCGAATCTCGGCACCGGGCTGCAAAGCACCTTCGCCGCGGGCAACCGCGTTCTGGATATTCTCGATGAGCAGCCCGCTGTGCGCGAGGTCACCGACGGCAGGGACATTGTGTTCCGCGGTGCCGACGCCCGCCGCGTGACCTTCGGCTACCGCGACAGCGAGATTTTGAAGGAGGTCAGCCTGCACATCCCGGAGCACGGCATCGTAGGCATCACGGGCCGCAGCGGCAGCGGCAAATCCACCATCACCAAACTGCTGCTGAAGTACTACGACCCCGAAGAGGGCGAGATCGACTTCAACGGCGTGAATCTGGCCGAGTATACCCATGATTCCGTGCGCCGTGCCATTGCCTATGTGCCGCAGAACATTGAGCTGTTCAGCAAGACGATCTTCGAGAATATACGCATCTCCCGCCCCGAGGCTACCCTCGATCAGGTACGGGAGGCGGCCAAGAAGGCCGACGCACACGAGTTCATCCGCAAGCTGCCGCTGCAGTACAACACCTATCTGGAGGAAGCCGGCAACGGCCTGTCCGGTGGTGAGAAGCAGCGCATTGCATTGGCGCGTGCCTTCCTGAAGGATTCCGGCCTGTACATCCTGGACGAGTCCACGAGCAATCTGGACTTTGCCACCGAGAATCTGATCTTCAACATGATCTACGAGCAACTGGCAGACCGCTCCATGCTGATCGTGGCACACCGCCTTTCTACCATCCGTGACTGCGACCTGATCCTTGTGATGGATCACGGCAAGATCGTGGAGCGCGGCAACCATGAGGAACTGATGGCAAAAAATGGCCGCTATGCCGAGCTGTGGAATATGCAGCAGGGCATCTTCCGCAAGCGCAAGTCCGAGCCCGCTCCGCAGGTACCTTCTGCTGTGGTGGAAGAGGACGACGACGGCGAGTCCATCACCTACTGACCGCACCGCATCCGCAGCCTTTGCCCGGATGCAGCATAAGCGCTTTCCCGCTGGGAAACCAAAAAATGCCTCGTTATGGTGTGCCCGGAGGCAGACGCTTCCGGGCACCTTTTTGTTTCGGTTCACATTAAAAATA
>OMAJ01000503.1_pt1 | contig 20319 bp, 20 predicted proteins | sample 1644631 | NCBI WGS metagenome assembly OMAJ01 (sample SAMEA103958133, study PRJEB25191) | human gut metagenome | biome: human-associated habitat [ENVO:00009003]; feature: intestine environment [ENVO:2100002]; material: feces | place: Germany | collected 2013/2015 | reverse complement strand
CGGCATATACGACCCCTCCACGGGGCGCGGCCTGGCGGACACGCCAACGGCCCTGACCTGCGTCAGGTCAGCCCTTGCGCCCAGCTCCGCCAGCATGGCGGGCAGGGCTGCCGTGTGGTGGAACAGCGCGTCGCTCTGCCGCAGACCGAGCTGTCCTTCCTTGACGGGCAAAAATTTTTTGCAATCGCAAACAACCTCTCCGGCGTCTGTGTCAAACACTGCCAGAGAGGTTGCGTAATTGCTGGTGTCGATGCCCAGCGTCAGCATTGGGGTTCGGGGGTCTCGCCGCGCTCACGCGCAACGGCACCCAACAGGCCGTTGACGAACTGGTAGTCGTCCTCGGCACCGTATTTCTTGACCAGCTCGACAGCCTCGTTGATGGCGACGCCGGGCTTCTGCTCGTCGCCGTACAGCATCTCGGCCAAGGCCAGGCGCAGGGCAACCAGGCTCACGCGGGGCACGCGGGAAAGCGTCCAGCCCTTCAGGTGGGCGGTGATGATCTCATCCAGTTCGGCGGCGTGGTCGTTCATGGCGGCCAGCAGCTGGTTGGCGAATGCGTCTGGGGCGGCGTGCTCCTCGGCGGGGACCGTCGGCTCTTCGGGTTCAAACGTGGCGGCAAACGCCGTCAGGAAGGCCGTCTCGCGGGATTCGCGGCGGGTCAGCTTTTTCTCCATACGTAAAGTTCCTGTCTTTCCTTGATTCTCTTAGGCGATACCGCATAATTCTAAGTGCCGATACGGCGAGCGAGGTGCGGCAGTTGCTAAGCCAAAAGCGCAGATAATACTGGATGTCTTATCGAGCATTTTGGCAACGCAGATGCCGTGCCGCAGCCGCCGGAGCGGTGCTTAAGCCGTAAGGCGGGAATTGTGCGGTATTGCCCTTACTTTTTTTCGGCTGCGTCGGTCAGGCCCACGACCAGAACATCCACACGGGACACGGTGATGCCCGTCATGTTCTGGATCGTCTGCTTGACGTTCTCCTGCACCTTTTCGCACAGGGGCATGACCTTGCTGCCGTACACAACGGTGAGGTGCACCGTGACGGTAGCAATGCCGTCCTCCATGACGACGGTGACCGGCTTCTGCAGGCCGGTGCGGCCCAGAAGCGAGCGGACGTTCTGGCTGGTGCCGGTGGCTACATCGGCAACACCGTCAACCTCCAGCGCGGCCAGACGCGCAATTTTTGCGATAACCTCGGTCGAGATCTGTAAGCTGCCGCCGATGGTATTGTGTACATCCATAGTGTGTACCCTCCCGTTGCAAACGGCCTTGCGGCCATAGTTCTACTAATATAAATCAGTGTACCACAAAACAGCACGGTTTGCAACAGAATGTTCAGTTATTTTACCTCTACAATCGTAATGTCCTGTGCAGTCAGCCCCTTGCACTGGCTCAAAAGTGCGTCGCGGATGCGGGTGACCTCCTCGGCATTCAGGGCATCGCTCTCGGTCATGACGGTCACATTGGCCTTGCTGCCCTCCAGATTCACAACGCAGTCGGTAAAGCCCTTCGACTTGATGAGCGTTTCCAGCTTGGTTTCAAGCGTGATATTGCTGATGCGGTCACTCAGCTGGGTCGTCAGCTGCTCCTTCTCCTCACTGGTCAGTTTGGTGTCCTTCAGGGACTTTTTCAGGGTGTCCAGCGCCTCATCCCGCGCCTTGCTGCGCGTTAAGCGGGCGGACTCAAAAAACTCGGTGCCGGAGTCCTTGTTTACGCTGACGAGCTGGGCTTCGCCGTAGTTCTTGTTGGCGGTTTCCTCAGCGCTCATCATCTGCGTATCGGCCCCGGCAGCTGTCTCAAGCACGAGCGGGTCGGTGATCGGCTCGGCGGCCTGGGCCGAGGTCTCCACGGCTTCCCCGGCGGTGTCTGACACGACCAGACTGGGCGGGGCCTCGCGGGAGAAGGACCAGTTCAGGTACACGGCGGCTCCCAGCGCCAGTGTCAGAACGACGGCAGTTGCGCCGCGGCTTTTCAGCTTGGCAGAAAGTTGCTTCATGGTGTTCCTCCCTCTAGTTGGCCGATGCCATTTTTGCAACGGTGATATGATTGGTGCCGATGCCGGTCAGTGCCTGCACCAGGGCGGTGACGCGGCTCTGCACGGCAGCACTGCCGCCGCCCTCGCATACAACAGCGACGCCGAGCACGCGGGGCGTCTCGACGGTCTCCACAAGGCCGTCCGCCTCGCCGCTGCCCAAAAGTACATGGGTGGAGCTGCCGTCGCTGTCGGTGTCGGTAGCATAGATGCTCTCGCTGCCGGATTCCAGCGTGACCATAACGGCAGTCTTGCCCGCACCCTCCACACGGGAGATCAGTGCGGTCAGGCGGGTCTCCAGCTCTGCAGCATAGTCGGCTGTGCTGTCGGTCATGGCGGCTGGCGCGGCGCTCTGCGTGCTGCTGTCCGCGGGCAGCCAGGACGAGACCGCCAGCAGCAACAGCCCGGCCAGCCCTATGCAGACCAGCAGGTTTACCCGCTGCTTTTCATCTGCCAGCGCTGCGCGCAGCCGGGCGGCCAGCGGAGCCAGACGCTCCCGGGCGGTCATGGGGCAGCCTCCGCAAAGCGCCAGGGCAGCTCCCCCGCATTGACGGTGAGCAGGGCCTCAATGGCAGGCTTGTCGCGCGGGTCCACGGGTGTGATGACACATACGCCATTCTGCCAGCTGACCGCAGCGTTGATTCCGGCGTTCCGCAAAACCTCGCGCACGGCATCCACCGAGGCGGTCAGCGCAAGCTCCCGGCTGTAATCGGAATAGTCGGCGGTGTCCTGCCCATCGGGCAGGCTGCGCAGCTCCCGCACAAGGCCGTCCCAGTCAAGACCGTGCACCAGCTGCACGCCCACTGTTAAAATATACAGCACCAGCACGGCATTTATGACGGATTTGAAGCCGTTCTCCGGCCAGAAAAGCCGCAGTATGCCCGCCAGCGCGGACAACACGCAGCATCCCAGCGCTATGTGACGCAGTGAAGTCATCCCAAGCCCCCGTTCCCCGCCAGCAGCAACAGCGCCGTGGACAGAAAAATCATGAAGAAATACAGCACCAGCATGGACCCGCAGAGCCGTGCCCCCTCAAAGTAAAGGCGGCAGAGCTGTGCGCACTGCCTTTGCCCGGTGGCCCCGGCCAGGATTCCCGCGGCGGCAAAGGCTAGTGCGCAGGCAAGGCACTGGAGCAGTACCGGGGCAAACAGCGCGGCCAGTGCCAGCAGCGCCGCCAGGGCCAGAGAACCCTTCAGCAGCTGTACGGCGGCGGCAGCGCCCGTCAGCGCTGCGGCTGCGGCGTCCCCGACAACGGGAATGACACCCTGCAATACCCCCTTGCCGGTCCGCAGGGCCGCACTGTCCGCCGTGGCCGCCAGTGCGCTTTGCAGCCCCAGCACAAGGCTGAACAGAGCCCCGCAGCCCTTGAGCAGCCAATGCAGGCAGCGGGAAAACAGCGCGGCGGCATCCCCCATGCCGGGGTTGTCCCACAGGCAGGCCGAGACCGCAAAGCAGAAATACAGCTGCATGACAGGCAGAAGCAGCTTTTGGATGACGGCTGAAAGAAACCCGGACATGGCAAAAAACATGCCGCTGTAGACAAGCGCCCCCGACATCTGCCCGCCCGCGGCGGCCAGGCCGCTGAACACCGGCACAAAGGCAGTCAGATAGGTGCGGCAGTCCTGCGCCGTCGCGGCGACAAGCTCGGTCAGCTGCATGGCAGCGGAAAGGCTCAGCGTGCCAAAGCCGAGCACCGCGAGGATCTCCACATAGGCGCGGTACGGGTCTCCGGCCAGCAGGCTCAGCAGCCCCGCCAGCAGCAGATACCTGGCGGACTGCGCCGCAAGGTGCAGTGCGGGCTGCAAACCCTCGGCGGCCCAGGCACCGACGGTGTCACATAAATCGGAAAAGCGCCAGCGGGCGGCGTCGGATAGGTCAGTGCCGCCTTCGTCCAAGATGTCCCGAGTGCTTTTGGGCAATTCGCCGGACAGCTCGTCCGCAAACACAGGCGGCGGTACGGCCAGCAAAAGAACTACTGCAAATAGGCTGCAAACGAGCCGAGCAGCGATTGCAGCAGCGGCAGCGCCTGCAACAGCGCCAGCACCCTGCCGCAGAGCTCGATGGCGGTAGCCGCCGCGGAAAGCCCGGCCTCCTTGCAGGTATCGGCGGCAAGCTGCGCCACCAGCGCAATGCCCAGCACCTGCAAAAGCACTGCCGGGCTCTGCCCCTGAAAATACTCGTCCAGCGTGCGCAGCCAGTCGAGCAGCGGCTGGACCTGCCGCACAATGATGGCCAGCAGCCCCGCGGCGGTGCAGACCGAGACGAGGAATGCGAACGCGGGCTGGTCCTTTTTCAGGAGCAGGGTCAACACAGCCGCCACAAGCACTGCGGCGGCCAGCTTGCACAACAACATCATAGCTCATAGCTCAAATAAGGCTTTGATCAGCACAAATAGGTCACTGATCTGCCGTACCAGCATCGACAGCACGACGATCAGCCCCGCCAGCGTGGTCATCATGGCCTGATCCTCCCGCCCGGAGCGGATGAGCAGCTGATTCAGAACGGCCACGATGATGCCGGTGGCGGCAATTTTAAAAACAAGGTCGATGTCCATAGGGGCCACTCCTTACCACAGCAAAATGGCGGCCATTGCGCCGAGACAGCCCCCCAGCCGCGGCCATAGCCGCCGGGCCGTGCGGCAGTGCTCCGCAGCCTCCGCAGACTGCGCCTCACAGCGCGAAGCCAGGCGGTGCAGCGTGGCACAGGCCGTCAGGCGCGGGGCCTCCTCGGCGGCGGAAAGGCTCGACTGCACCTCCTGCCGCAGTGCGTCCGGCATACAGGCAGGCGGTGTCAGCGCGGACAGGCTCTCCCCCGGTGCGGGACAAAAAACGGCAAACGCCGGGTCCTGTGCTGCGCGGCGTAATAGCTCCGGTCCGGTGAGCGCCTGTGCGTCCAGCAGCTCCACCTCTGCCGCGGGAAGGATCAACGTCACCGTGCGGTCATCGCCAATATCGGGATGCAATCCGAGCGTGAGCCGGAAGAGGTATCCCGGCTTTTCCGGCAGCGTCTTTTGGACGGGCGGTGCGGTTGTCAGCTCGCCATCCCGCAGCACATACAGACTGTTCACAAAAACGCCGTTTTCGCTGCACCGCATCATTCTTCCGATGCCGGCGAAGTCCAGCATCTCGAACACCTCGTTGGATACGCCGTCCAGTTCGGGGACAAAGTCGTTTTCCGCGTAGAAGCGGCCAAGCTGGGCGTCATCCGCGGCATCCACTACATGATAACAGTCGGTCTTTGCGCTGACAGCCAGATCTCTCATATCCTGCATTGTGATGATACCGCCGTTGGTGTTTACTTTTTTCTGCACCTCCATGGAGAACAGTCCCTCAAAGGCGATCCCCTGTACATCATCCAACGTCGCAAGCCTTGCGGCAAGGTCGTTGAGCTCGTTGAGACTGATATCCAGCTCCTCTAAATGCGGGGCAAGATATTCGAAAGCATAGTAATCGTCGATCTCCATGTACAGTGCTTCGCCATCCTTCAGCCGCACCTTTTCCATCGCGTCCCACAGCTCCCACGGGGAGGCGGGCAGTTCCAGCGTTGCGTAGGCTTCGCTGTTTGGAACGTCCTCTTTTGCCAGATAAACGGCAAACACTTTCTTAGCCAAACTTCATTCCTCCCATCTTCTGCTCATAGTAACCGGGGTCAGCGCCAGGAGTGTTCCAGCCGTGCATGCTGCCGCATTCCATGGCAAGGCGCTGCTCCTGCGTCACGCCGAGGCGTTCGTTGTTGTAATCTGCCAGCTCGTGGTTCTGCTGCGGATTGTCCGTGCTCCAGTCACTCGGATAATAACCGCTCTCACCGCGCTTGATACAGATGAGCTCGCCGGTGCCGGGGAGCGTGGAGAAGCACAACTCCGGCAGTCCCTCCGCCAGCTTGGGGGAGAAAAGCTCCTGCTCCGTTTGGATGCTCCACTCGTCCGAGTTCCAAAGGTGGACATACAATTCACCGCCGTCATCCACGGAAATTTCCCGCTGCTCAAAGCCCTCGCCCCAGCCGTCGCTGTACTGACCGGAAATGTAGTTGCAGAGGACGGTCTGCTCATCATCGAGCAGAGGTTCTTTCAGCTCCACGGTCAGACACCCGCAGAGCTTGTTGCCATGCACCTCGACGGACGGGATGGCCGTAACTACCTTGCCGCGAACCGAATCGTCCTCGTGGTAATACTGCATGAGGTCACCGCCAAAGTCGCGGGTGTCGTTTTCGACGGCATCGTGGATGGCTGTCTCGTATTCCAGCAGTTCATGCCCGTCCTGCGGGTAGCCCTCGTACTCGTCGTAGAACTCGTCCTCATAGTCAGGTTCATTTGGGAAAAAGTCCGCAGTCAGCGGAGAATAAAATTTCATCTGCAAATCATGTCACCTCTTTCCACCGCACAGGTCATGGTCGATCTGCGCGGCATAGTAGTTTTCTATCGTCAGCGGCGCATTGTAGAGCGCCGCCAGTAAGTATTGCTTGATGTTTCGGATGCGGGGCGGGTTGTCCTTGAGACAATCCAGAACATACTGGATGTGTTCTGCGCCCAATTTTAGGAATCGAGATTTTACTACTTCTGCGGGCATTTCCTCACCCGAAATGCGGATAGCCGCCCGTTTGGAACAAACCACATCCAGCATCAACTCCACCAGTTCATCCAATCGCATCGTATCCATCGGGTTATTCTGCGCCAAAATCGGATACTCGATATTTTTCAGCAGCAGGGCGCGGTACTCTGTCCGCTGGCCCGCCGCGCGGATAGGATTCGATACGTTATTTGTTTCTTCTTTATTTATTTCTTTAGTATTTAATTGTGCAGGATTTTCCTGTACAGGTTTTTCCCATTTAGGCTCTGCCTGTTTTGGTTGGGCACAGCTAGGCTCGTCCTGTTCCGGGGGCTGCGGCTGCTCTAAAACCGTGTACTCCATACCGCGCATCTGACCGTTCTTGTCGCGGATGCGGCGGCGGATAATATACCCCGCCGCTTCTAACTCGCGCACGGTGGCACACACGCTGTCCACGCCCTCTTTGCAGATGGACGCCAACCCGCGCGTGGTATAATCCCAATCTTCGGGCAGAGACAGCATCAAAGATAAAAGCCCCTTCGCCTTGAGCGAAAGAGCCTTGTTGCGCAGATGATGGTTGGACATAATGGTATAATTTTGCGTCTTTTGTACACGGAACACAGCCATAACGATTTACCTCCTGTTTATGCCCTATAAGTGGGCGAACGATTTCTAACTTTCATGTTGATTTCTCTCTATCGGCAAGGCGCCGCGCGGTGGGCGGCAGTTCTTGCCACCAGGTTGTTTTTTGCCATATCAGCGTAATCTCCATTCTCGATGTCGGGCGGCAGGTCATGCACGGTGTAGCGGTCAGCGTAGATTTTCCGGATGCCGACACTCGCCACGCGCCCCTTGGCATCGTTGTCCAGCCGCAGTTCTATCGTGGTAATTTCCGGGTGCTGGCGCAGGAACTCCTGTAACGCCAGCGGCTCTTTGCCGGAGGATGAAACCCCGCCCAGCGACAGACGGTACTTGTCCGCAGCATCCCCGCAGAGCGTCATCTCTGCCATGGCATCTATAGCGGCTTCAAACACCGCCACGGTGGTGCCGGGCTGCATCGGCGGGATGCAGAATCCGTACTGTTTCTGACTGCCGGGGGCCTCGCGCTTGAACGGTTTCCCATAGTCATAAATACCGCGCAGCGCCGCATATTTCGGCACACCCTGCGGGTCTTTGCCCAAGAAAACACAGTTGTGATATTCTGCACTTTCGTACAGAATTTTTCTCGCAATACAGTAGCGAATCGTGGGCAGTGAGATGCCGCGCCCCAGCAAATACCGCGTTACGCGGTCATTGGTGGGTGCTTTTCGGGGGAGTTTAAACTGTGGGCGCTCGCGCTCCACCGCTTCATGCTGCACTGGGATGTACGTCGGACTTTCCTCACACAGCAGCTGCACCGCCTCTACAAACGGTACACCTTCCACATAAATCAAATATTTCAGCGCCGACTTGCCGCCGATGTCGCGGCTTTTCCAGTGCCACACACTGGATTCGCCGTTTATCTTGAAGCTGTCATGCTCCGCAAGCTGGTACTCGCCCCGCGCACTGCTTTTCACCAGTGAATTGGGTCTATACCGCCGCAGAAATTCTATTGCCGTCATCTGATTAGCGGCATGGATCTGCTCTTTGCTGACGCGCGGCAATTACACAATGTAAGCGGCGAGGTCGCTCATATGCTCAACATTTTCCCACGGAAAATCCTCGCGCCCGAAGTGACCGCCCGCCGCCGTGCGGCTATAAATGGGGTTCAGCAAGTTCAACTGCTTGATGATGCCCGCAGGGGTCAGGTCATACGCCTTGCGCACAGCGGCCGACAGGCAATCATCCTCGCAGGGGCCACCTGTGCCAAACGTATTCACATCCACCATGACAGGCTCTTTCTCCCCGATGGCGTAGGCCAGCGTGACCTGACAGCGCTGGGCAAAGCCTGCCGCGACGATATTTTTGGCAATAAACCGCGCCATGTACGCGGCGCTGCGGTCTACCTTGGTGGCATCCTTGCCGCTGAACGCACCGCCGCCGTGGGGCGCAAATGTGCCGTAACTGTCCACCATGAGCTTGCGCCCGGTCAAGCCAGTATCGGCATCCGGGCCGCCCTGCACAAACTTACCGCTGGGGTTCAGGATGATTTCCGCGTCGTCGGCGGGCATACCGTCAAAGGCAAGCGGGAACACATACACGTCCAGCAGATCCGCCAGCTTGTCCATATCGGTATCCTCTTTGTGCTGCACCGACACGACCACCGTGGTGATGCGCACAGGCGTATCGCCGTTGTATTCCATCGTAACCTGCACCTTGCCATCCGGGCCGATGTCGGGGATAACGCCGGTCATGCGGGAGATTTCCAGCAGCGTCACAAGGCGCTGGGCAATCACCACCGGCATGGGCAGATATTCGGGCGTCTCGTCGCAGGCGTAGCCGACCATAACGCCCTGATCGCCTGCGCCGAGGGTGTCCTCGTCCTCTCCCTCAGTCAATTCCGGCTCGACAGCGCCCGCAATGTCGGGACTCTGGTCGTGGATGTAGCAGTCAATTTGGTAGCCCTTCGGGTCATAGCCGACATCCCGCAGGGTGTCGCGGACGATGTTGAACACATCCGGCTTAGCGCTGGTCGTGATTTCACCCGCCACGATAATGTGACCGTGGGTTGCCATGACCTCACAGGCCACGCGGCTGGCGGGATCATGCTGCAGACAGGCGTCCAGCACGCTGTCGGCAATAAGGTCGCACAGCTTGTCGGGATGCCCGCGCATGACTGATTCAGCGGTGTAAAAACGGGGATGCTCGTTTTCCTGCATGGTTACGGTATTTTCAAAAATGTCGTTCATTAGTTCTTCTCCTTGCTTGTTGGATGATTTCGGACAAAGAAAAAAGCCCGCAGGCGGGCTGCGGGCTAGGATAGTAGTATTCATATCAGCGCTCCGGGGATTCTTTTGTGTTCGGCGGCGGGGTCATAACACGGGAGTATTCTTCCGGCGTGGTGTGTTCCACGCACAGGGTCTTGCCCAGCAGGAAAAACAGCTGCGGGTCGTGGTACAGTTCCTCGTAGTGTTTCATCTGCTGCGGCGTAAGGTCAGTAAAATCGTTGCTGGTCAGCCCGCAGACGAAAAATGTGCCGTGGATGATGTCATAGTCGTCCAGCATACGGTTCAGCGGCAGGTTTTCTGCAATGCCGTTGTCATTACAGACGTTATGTGGTGCACCACATAACGTCTGTAATGCGTAGTTATATGTTATGTGTAGCATAATTGACATCTCCTTTCGTACCTCCTGATTTCATTTGTATTTTAGCCGGTAGCTTTTTGTGATACTCTACATAATGTAGAGACACAATGCTCTGCAAATAACATCAGGAGGTTTTATAATGTCTGAAGCAACAATACCAATCAAGGAATTGATGGAAAAGACCGAGCAATGGCTACTCGGTCAGGGTTACAAGAAAAGTACTCTTGGGTTTTATAGAGCTACATGGAACAGATTTCTTTCGTATTCAGCCTCTCCCGCTTATAGCCGTGAAACTGCAGAGCAGTTTTTGCTTCAATACTTCGGAGTCGATGTCCACGCTATAGATCAGACTCTTGACGGTCGAATGCGCCATGCACGGCGTCACATGAATGCATTGGACGAGATTTTTCGCACGGGAACAGTGTGCCGCCGTAAAGTTTATGGCGTTGCTTCTATTGATGACGATTGTTTCGATAAGTTTTTTTCCGACTACTTGAGTTATTGCAAAATGCAGAATTTTTCGAGATCGTGGATGGACAACACAATAGCAGCATTGAGGATTTTCTTGCTTGCTGTTCATTCATCAAACACACAGAACATCAAAAGCATAAATGCGGAGACTATCAACTGTTTTTCCACGGCTATGAGCAATGCTTCAGAAATATGCATGAATGTTCGTAGAGCAAGATGCCGACAAGTTGGTGCTTACCTGCACTGGCTTTATGACCACAAATATACGGATTTGGATTATTCCCTTCAACTCCCAAACTTCAAACGCACTGCACCCCAGATTCCACAGGTATGGAGTCCTGAAGAAATCGACAAGGTTCTTGCAGTCATCGATACTGCCAATCCAGTTGGAAGGCGGAATTACGCGATTTTTCTGCTTCTTGCAAGAACAGGGTTAAGGATAAGCGACGTTTTGGGACTCAAATTTTCAAATATTAACTGGAAGGAAAACTGCATTTCACTTTCTCAGCAGAAGACAGGGAACGCTTTGAGTCTGCCACTCAGCAAAGAGCTAGGTATGGCGATTATTTCTTATTTGCAAGATGGCCGCCCACAGTCCTCCTCGGCTTTTATCTTTCTGAGCCATAACGCACCGTTTCAGCCATTGGGTGAGCATAACAATTTCAATCCGGAATTTCATAAGTATTTACGCAGAGCAGGGATTGCTATCCCAACAAAGAGGCACACAGGCGTACACACTATCCGCCATTCGTTTGCCACAAATATGCTGAGAAAAGGCACTCCGGTGCAGGATGTGTCCCAAATCCTCGGTCACAGTAACATCAGTGTAACAGAAACCTACTTGCGGGTCGATATTGAACATATGCGGTTATGTTCGCTGAGTTTGGAGGGATTACTATGAAACAATTTACTTTCACAAGCCAGCTTGCGCCAATAATATGGAAATATCTGGAATCTCGACAAAATGAGGGATATACCTCCGTGCATTGCGGCTATTATATGCAGGAACTGGACTGCCTTTCAAAGGAACTCTCGGATGCCCCCGTGGTGACAAAAGAGCTTATTGACGCATGGGATTTATTAAAGCCATATCTTTCAAACCGTTCGAAAATAGTCAGACATAATGCGATACGCGCTTTTGCAAAATTTGCATACACGCAGGACGGAATCTCCTATGTCCCGGATACCAGCAAACTAAAGAACAGTTCGACTTTTACCCCGCATATATTTACTGTTGAAGAAATACGGCGATTATTATATGCAGCAGATAATCTGCCGGTCAGGAATAATGCGCCAACAAGGCATCTGGTCATACCTGCTGTTATCCGGCTTTTATATTGCTGTGGTTTTCGTATAGGTGAGGTGCTCCGGCTAAGAGTGAAGGATGTCGATTTGGATACAGGCATTATTACTGTACACAACGGGAAAGGAGGTAAGGATAGACTTGTCCCTGTCCACAATAGCGTAATAGAGTATCTCCGAAGCTACTCTGCTCAGTTACCAGATGAAAGAGAATGGTTCTTTCCATCTGCTTGTGGCCATTATTCTATTAAAACAATCTATGATAATTTTCGCGAGCTGCTATTCGCATGCAATATTCCTCACACCGGCAATGGCCCTCGTGTGCATGATTTTCGGCATACATTCGCAGTTCATACACTGGAAAAACAACTTTCTGATGGGTATGATCCCATGGTAATCGTTCCTCGCCTTGCCGCGTATTTGGGACATAAGAGTTACCGTGAAACCTGTTGGTATATTCACCTGACGGTTGCTTCGTTCCCGGAACTTTCCCAAAAACTTGACAGAGCATTTGTCGGCATTATTCCGGTTGGAGGTGAGACGGATGAGGAAAACTGACTTTACCAAAGCACTGACCGAGTATTTCTCAATCTATCTGCCTACTACATGCGGGGTGAGTCCCAATACCACCAATTCATACAGAGATACTTTCAAGCAACTCCTTCTATTTTTTCAAGAAAAGAAAGGCATCTCCGCAAATTATATAGAATTGCGCTATCTGAATATGGAACTTGTTTCTGAATTTCTGGATTGGTTAGAAACATCCCGCCATATTGCGGTTACAACAAGAAACCAGCGACTTGCCGCCATAAAGGCCTTTGCTCATTTTGTACAGTACAAGTTTCCGGAAAACATAGAAAACTGCGTTGACATTATTAATCTGCGACCCAAAAAGTACGAAAAGGCATTGATACCGTTTTTGACGGAGGATGATCTGTCACTTCTTCTGTCCCAACCAGATGCATCTACCCGACAAGGGCTCCGAGATTTGACACTTCTTGCACTACTGTATGACTCTGGCGCACGGGTACAGGAATTGGTGGATCTTAGGCTGAAAGATGTCCGTCTAACACACCCCCCAATGGTTATTCTAACTGGAAAAGGACGAAAAGTTCGTCAGGTTCCCCTGATGAAGGATACCTGCAAACTGTTGGACAGATATATCCGCAGCTTTCATTCCGATTCTCAGTCTCAGATGATTCCGCTATTTTATAATGCAAAAAAGCAGGCTTTATCTCGCTATGGAGTCACCTATATTCTGAAGAAGTATGCGGCAAAGGCATCTCCGGTACTTGAACCACAGAATATATCTCCTCATGTATTACGCCACACCAAAGCCATGCACTTGCTGCGAGCTGGTGTTAACATGATATATATTCGAGATTTTCTTGGGCATGCAGACATCTCTACAACAGAGGTTTACGCTCGCATCGATGCAGAGATGAAGCGAAAAGTATTTGAGGAGAAAGTGCCGAATTACACACCCAATACCACAATGCCTTGGGAGGAGGATGAAGATTTATTGCAATGGTTAACACAATTTGGAAAGAAAACTTTCTGATTATGTGTAGTAAATTATGCTTAAACGCCCGTGATTCTGGGCATTTTGCTCAATTACTACTCATTTGTAGGAACTACTCATTACAGACGATACAGGCGCTATCCCGCCAAGGGTACACGGCCTCGATGGTGCCGCCGACAACTGCCTGCTCGGCTTCAAGGGTGTGTTCAATGTCGGCTTCGCGGGGGTATTTTCCGGGTTCAACGATCAGAACTTTCATCGGCATCCTCCTTATCAGAAGTTTCTTTCAGCGCATTTTTCTGCTTAACGGTCAGCAGCACGATACCTGTTGCGGACACAAGGGAAACGACCACGATAGCCAGCAGCGGGAAACCATCTCCTGTCTGCGGGATGGTCTGCACCTTATGCGGCGTAGGTGCAGGTGTAGGCGCAGGGGTTGCAGCAGGCGTCGGCTGCGGTGTGGGAGCAGGGGTTGGTGTTGGCGTGTCCTCGCGGGGCGTAGCTTCGTCTATCATCTGAATCAGGCGTTTGTCGGCGCGCACCCATTCGACATCGGCATTTTCGCGGACGAACAGGCAAACATTTTCGTCTGCCTGCTGTACCTTGAACTGCACTGATTCGGCAATTTCAAAGCCGACCGGGGCAGAGTCCTCGGTCAGGGTGTAGATGTACTCCTTGCTGTCGTCCGACAGTTTGATAAATTCATCCGAGATGGGAACACGATGCGTTTTGTAGTCCGTCACCCAAGTGTCAATAACTTCGCCGCCAGCATCACGGATCGTCAGCGTAGCACCCGGCAGCAGATTGCCCGCAATGTCCGTTTTGTCGATATCCAGCACAGGCGCATCCTGCATAATGACGGTGGCATCGTCGAGTTTTACCCAATCATCGTCGGATTTCGCATAGACCATATTGCTTTGTTCGTTGCCTTCCTGCACCAGCTTGAACACGATGCTTTCGGCTTCGGCGTAGCCATCCGGGGCGCGGGTTTCGGTCAGGGTGTATTCTTTTTCCAGCTCCAGACCTCGCACGGTGTGCGGCGTTTTTGTGGAAGTCCAGCTCTCGACCAGACTGCCGTCTGCATCGCGGATTTCCAGCTTTGCACCGGGCAGTTCCTTGCCGTTAGTGATGTCCTGCTTGGAAATGTCTACATTGGTGCGCAGGTTGGTGTTCGTAGCGTCCACGACCTGCCACACGATTTGCTGACCTTCATAGGTGAAGGAAACTTCCATAGGGGTGCTGTCCAGCAGGTAACCCGCAGGGGCGGTGATTTCCACAATGCGGTATCTGCCGCTGTTCTCGCGGCTGGTGCTTCGCGGACCTGCAGGGTCAATGTAATATTCGCCGCGAATCGGCACGTCCACATCAAACCAAGTAAAGCCGCTGGCGTTGGTTGTGCTACTGGTGGCCAGCTTTGCACCGGCGTCCAGCAGCTTTGTACCGTCTGCGGAATAAATGTCATCCACGGTGTAGAGTTCATACACCGCGCCGGGCAGATAGGTCAGAGCCTCCCGATCCTGCTTGTAAATGCCGACACCGATTTTACTGACTTTATCACCGGGCTTTTCGGGCGTGGGCAGCACCCGCGCATTTTCAAACACAAGTGTCTGCCCATTCTTGTGGGCATCCGAGGCGTCCTTGACATTCACAATGCTGTACGAACATTCCTTGTCGCCGTCCTGCTCGTGGCTGACAATGGCTTTTGCCAGCACAATGTTGTTTTTCTGGCTGTTCCAGCCAAATTCCACGGTGTAGCTCTGTTGGGTCAGCACAAAGCCATACGGCGCTTGAACCTCGGTAATGGTGTACTTGCCCAGCGGCAGGGTCACGGTGACTTCGCCTTTGGTGCCATCATGGCTGACCGTGAGGAAATCGTAGGTTGCCTGTGTGCGGGTGGGGCTAAATTTTACTTCGTCCACCTGACCCTCTACGCCAGTAGTAACGGTGGCAACGAGGTCACCGTCTTTGTACCAGTAGGTGCCTTGACGGTCTGGCGTGGCAATGTCGGCTGCAGCGTGAATTTCGTACACCGCGCCCGCGAGGTTGTCCTGCGTGTAGATGAATTGGTTGTCCTTGTAGTCAGTCAGCACATTGCCCAGCTTACGAATGGTAAGCTGACCGAGTGTTTCGTGATTGCAGTATTTCTCCGTGACGATGTACTCATCCATGTCGTTGGTGGCATTGCCCACGACCTGCCAGACGCGGTCGGACTTGATTTCAAACTCCACCGAGTAGGCGGAATCATTGAAATAGCCTTCCGGGCCTTGCAGTTCTTCAATCGAATATCTGCCCAGCGGCAGTTTTTCGGGTGTTTTCATAAGGCCGTCTGCATCGGTGTAGAACACATCCGTTTTCTTGGTGGCGTTGCCGCTGGCGGGGTCGATCATGGAAATGCGGGTCTTATTACCCTTGTCATCCAATTTGTACAAGGCAAAAGAGGTGTTTGCGATTTTGACCGCCTTGCCGGTTTCGGTGTCGGTCTTGATAAGCTGCAAATAGCCCTCCAATTCCTCGTCCAGCACGTTGTAGGTCATATAGTTATTGGTGGCTGTAGTGACACAGCCCGCCGGAACCGTGAATCGACTCTGCGGGCTGTTGGCGTCCACTGTCACGATGAACGGATCACACTGGAACACATCCTTGGGGATGGTGGTTTCGACGACAAGGTATTGCCCATAGGGCAAGCCTTCCACGCGGAAAATGCCCTCATCGTTCGTGAACATTTCTCCCAGCCTATATTCAGCGGGCTGATCCGTGGGTATCCAGCCGTTACCCTTGCCGTTGGCGTAGTCGCCGTCTGCGGTCAAGGTCGCGTTATAGGCGTTGACCGTATCAGTGCTGCTCTCGAACATATTGGCGATGGCCTGACCTTCGGCGGTGAAATCGTACTTGAGCGTCAAATTGTCGTAGTTATCCTTGCGGTAGGCGTCCAAAATACTTTGTGCATCGTAGCTTCCATCCGGGTTCTGCTTGAACTGCGCGGCCTTGCTCAGTTTAGAGATGCGGTAAACGGTGAAGCCCGCACCCTCCAGCTTCAGCGCCGGGGAGGGCTGACCGGTGGTCGAAACCAACTTCTGCAAACTAAAGCCGGATTTGAGGACTTCGTCTTGGCTTTCCTGCTCGGCGTGGATGTGGTAGGTGGATTCATTGGCATAGGACAGGGTTTTGTAGTGGTTGACCTCATCGCAGAGGTAGCCCTTGGCATAGGACAGATAGTAGCCATCCCACGCCTTGCTGCCGTTCAGCTTACGGCTCTCAGCTACGGCGGAATACTGATTTTTGTAGATGTAGTCGGTGTATTCGTTGTTTTTCCGCGCCAAATTGCTGTACTTGCCGGTGCGTTCCAGCTTTTTGTTTAGCTGTGGATACTTCCCGGTAACATACAGCTTGCCGTTTCCGTCAATCGGCAGCACCAGCCCGGTGGCGCGTTCCACAAGGTAATATCTGCCCATGTACAGGTTGGCAAACGCCAGTTTGCCGTCCTTGATTTGGGCGGAAGCCACAAGTCGGTCTTTCTGCAAAATGGGCAGGTAATCGGTATCCCAGCCGCCGTTGGTTAAAACCGTGGTGTGCCAAAGGGGCGTGCCGCTGGCATCGGTGATTTTTGAATAATCTACGATGCCCGAAACACCGTCCGGGTGTTCAATCGCGTCAGCGGCGTACAGATCGTACACCGCCCCCTCCAGCGTGGTATCTCCGTTGCTGCCCGCAGCCAGATACCGCGCGGAGTCCAAGTCTACTTTTGTCAGCAGAATATTGCCGAGAACACGGTCATTCTGCATCTTGTCGGAGTCTGCGTGCATGGTGTAGGAATCTTCGTTGTTGGCAATGCCCGTGGGGTCAGTGGCGTAGGTCTTATCTGCATTGCGGCTGCCAAAGGTGATGGTGACCACACCCTCGCCGGTGTCGATAAGGGTGCCGCCGCTGTTGGTCGTGCTGATGTCGGCGTTATAATCCGCGTTTCCCAGCCAAATGGTCTGACCGTCCAACGCTTTCGTGATTTCAAAGGCATACGCCCGCTTGCCCAGCACAGAGCCTGCCGTGCCGGGTTTGGTCACATCCGTCCAATCGCCGTAATATCCGCTGGGCGCGCGGCTCTCCACGATGACAAACTTGCCCTCGTTGCGCTGGGTGTAGAACAAATCGTCCGAACCGCCCGCATAGTCGCTGTGGTTGATGACCTTGTAAGTGCCGTTGCTCTGGCGTTCAACTTTGTATTGGTTATATCCGCCTGTCGGGATATAGCACTGCCGAACCACATCCCACTCAAAAATCTTAAACTCGGCGTCGCCCTTGATGCGTTGCTTGGTTTCGCTGTCGATTTTGTCGATGCTGACCTTGACCGACCACTCATCGTTTTTCATCTTGTAATCGTTCGAGCTGTTGGCAGGAACTGTAATGGTCTGGTGACTGCCCAGCGCACCAGGCGTGGAATCAAAGCCATGCGGGATGTTGATTTCATCGTATGCAAAGGTGACGTTCGCAAGCTGCGCCCGCGCCGAGGCAATGGCGGCGTCCACCATGCCCTGCGCTTCGTTCTGCAGCTGCCCGATGGCTGCGTTCTTGGCGGCTTCGGCAGCGGCGTCTGCTTCGGCTTGGCTGGTGAACGGTCCTTCCTGCCCGCTGAGCGTACTGGTACTGGTCTTGGACACCTCGTAGTGAACCGTCCATGTGGCAGAACCATCGCCGCCGTTGAGGTGAAAACTGTCATCCTGCGTGTGACCGCTTGTGGTAATGGTCTGCGCTGCGGCAGGTGTCATCTGCCAGCTGCCGCCGTCCACGCTGCCGCCGGTCCGGCTGGGCGTGACGGTAATGACCGCGCCGTCCACCTTTTCCAGCGTGTTCTGCTGGTACTTGTCGGTGTTGACAGTGAATGTCAGATCAAAGCTTCCGCTGGCAGTCTGGGCGGGAGCTGTCCACGCAGCGGAATAATACTTCGGTTCCGGAACACTCGGTACATCCGGGATCTCAGTGCCGCCCGCAATTTCTTCACCGACCAGTGCCACAACCTGCCACGCATACCCTGCAGGCGGGTTATAGATGTAGGTGTAGTAGCCGTTTTCCCCGGACTGCGCATCTGTACCGTTTACCAGTTCTTCTGCAGCAGCAATATAGGTCTGCGCCGCGTAGCTGTCGGGATAGTTTTCCATGATCCACTGCTGGGTTTCATCGTAAAGGCTGCCAAGGATGTCCGGCTGTTCTTCGCCGCCTTCAGGATCATCTTCAAGGCTTGCCACAACAGGACGATCATCCAGCATATCGAGACTCAGCTGGCCAAGACCACCCCAGATGTTGACCTGGTTTGCATAGTGGTTGCCCGGCGTATACTGGCCGGGTTCAAGGCGGGACACATGAGAGAAGCTGTAGGTGGGGCAGCCCTTGGGCTGGCCGTTCAGACCGTGGCTGCAGCAGTAGGCTTCCTGACCGTTGAACCAAATGAGCCATGTGCCGCCCTCCTTGGCGATGCTTGTGATTTTGCCGGTGGCATACGGCGGAGTCGGTCCTGCAGCATAGGCGGCAATGCCGTCATCGCCGGTGTCGGCATACATCTGTGTGGGTGCGGCATCCTCGCTGATCTGTACATGGATAGATTTTGACTGCGAACTGCCGTCCGAATCCGTATAGACCAGCTGCGCCGTAAAATCGGCAGAGGCTTTTACATACAGGCCGGTGGCTGCCGCCGATTGCTCCGAGTATGTCTGGTGCAGGATTTCAGCCTGTTCCCGATCGTCTGCCGGGATCGGCTCATAATCGGTGGAGCGGTAGCTTAAAAGCTCTACACCGTCCGGCAGTATGATTTTAGATACCGCACCGTCTGTCGGGTATTCGACCTGCGCCAGTAGTGGAACAATGGCATAGTCTGTACCGGGAGTTTTGCCGATTGTGACCGTGTTCTCATCTGCGTTCAGCGCATCGGCATCCATATGGGCATCTACGCCGTCATACAGGTCAGAAACCCACGCGGAGATACCGATTTTTGTCTCGCCGGTTGCCACGGGCAGACCCATGCTGCCAAGGTAACTGCCGGTAGGCGCGTCCGGCAGATCGTTGTAAAGATTCTCGGTAATCTGCACAAGGTTTGGTGCCGTGGTGTCCGCTTCGGCAGTTTCGGGGGTGGCCGCTTCGGCATTCTCCGGCGTGGCGGGGGCATCCTCTGCAAAAACGGGCAGCGCTGCGCCCAGATTTGTGAGCGCAATCCCTCCCGCCAGCAGCAGCGACAATCCCTGCTTTATTCTGTGTTTGTTTTTCATACTGGTTCTCCTTTTGTTGCAAAAGAAAAAGCCCGCTGCACGGTGCAGCGGGCTTGGTTAGCGTTCGGGAGCGTGTTTCTTGGAACAGGGCGCGGCTCTGGCCTTGTAGGCCTTGCGGTATTTTTCGTCAGCATCATAGAACTGCTGCGGAGAGATGCCCGCATCCAGACACCCCTGCATGACAACCGCATTGTAACGGCTGCTGACCGGGAGCAACTGGTCGCGGTACGGTGCGTTCATCGTGTAAACCATAATTTCGTGCGGCGTGCCATCTGCATCCGTGACCGTCATGGTCTCCTTGTCATAGAATGTCGGGTAGCCCTCGTAGCAGTCAAGCTGTGATTCGTCATGGTCGGTGACAGACCAAATCAACCCTTCAACGCTTGCGCCCTCTTTGGGCAAAATCGTCAGGTAGCCGCGCCGGAACGCCAGCTCATAGCCGTCCAGCTTGGCGATACCCACGGCGGTTGCCTCCGGGCAGCGGTAAGCCATCTGCTCAAAATTCAGATTGGAACCATAAGCAAAATATTCTTTTTTCGACATTTCTTCTCCTATCTGGCCTCATCCGTGCGGGGCCGTGGTTGATTGCTGGGATACAGCGACTTGTCGTGCCGCCACGCCTTGTCACCGGGCAGGTTCTTCAGCAGGTGCATCCGCACATTTTTGTACTCCGGACCGATGAGCCCCAGCCGCAGCAGAAAGGTGCGGAAGGTGAACGCCGGATTATCCCCGATGGGCGTTTTTCGGAACTGCGTGTACTTCTGGTTAATACCCTGCGCAGAGATCGTCATAGCCAGAATGATGTTGGCTTTCGCTTCACCCGCATGGAGCGTGGAGTTGAACAACCGCCATTCGATTGTACCGTGATAGAATACAGAATGCATATTGCACGCATTATGTTGAGCTCAACATAACGCCTTTTATGCGCAGAAAAAAGTTATGCTGAGAATCTTTTAGAACAGACGTTACTTCG
>OMAJ01000478.1_pt1 | contig 21065 bp, 10 predicted proteins | sample 1644631 | NCBI WGS metagenome assembly OMAJ01 (sample SAMEA103958133, study PRJEB25191) | human gut metagenome | biome: human-associated habitat [ENVO:00009003]; feature: intestine environment [ENVO:2100002]; material: feces | place: Germany | collected 2013/2015 | reverse complement strand
AGGTGCTGCTCGCCCAGACCACCAATGATCTGCTGGTGGGTCTCGGCATTGTTAAGATAGCTCAGGGTGGGGTCTTCTTCCATCAGGCGGGCCAGCGCGCTGCTGATCTTGCCCTCGTCGCCTTTCTTGGCCACGGTGACAGCCATGAACAGGCTGGGCAGCGGGAAGACGGGAGCGGGCATTTTGACCACACGGGAGGCATCGCAGAGGGTGCGACCGCGCCGATATCACCGGCGCCGATGCCGTCCGCGTCCACCTGCTTCTTGCCGATGACGGTGAGCGGCTTGCTGATCTTCTCGACTTCGCCGGTGCGGGCGTTGGTCAGGGGCTCACCAGCCGTCACTTTGCCGCTGATGACACGCAGGTAGCTCAGTTTGCCCACGAACGGGTCGGCCACGGTCTTGAAGACATAAGCGGTGGTGGGCTCCTCCTCGGTGCAGTGCAGCTCCACGGGCTCGCCGTTGGCGTCCTCAGCCAGAATGAAAGCGTCATGTGCCGGGCTGGGCAGCAGCTTGTGCATGTTGAACAGCAGCATATCCAGCGCCTGCGCGTTGACCGCGGAGCCGCAGAACACGGGCGTGATCTGGCCGCTGCGCACGCCGGAGGCCATGCCCTGGACGATCTCCTCTGTGGTGAAAGCCTCACCCTCGAAGAACTTCTCCATCAAAGCCTCGTCGGTCTCGGCGATGGCCTCGCTCATGGCCTGGATCAGGCCCTCAAAGCGGTGGCCGATGTCGGGCAGGTCGATCTGGACCTGCTTGCCGCCTTCGTATTTGAAGGCCTTCTGGCTGAACAGGTTGATGTAGGCGACGGTGCCGTCATCCAGACGGACGGGCACGACGCAGGGGCAGACACTGGGGCCGAACTTGATCTTCATCTGCTCCAGGATCTTAAAGTAGTCGGCGTTTTCCAAATCAGCCTTGGTGACAAAGATCATCCGCGCCTTGTTGTTTTTCAGCGCCAGCTGGTACGCCTTCTCGGCACCGACGGTCACGCCGGAACGCCCGGACACACAGATCAGCACGCTCTCGGCGGCCATGATGCCCTCGGCAGCGCCGGTCTCAAAATCAAACAGACCCGGTGCGTCGATCAGGTTGTACTTGATGCCCTCGTACTCGACGGGGACAACGCTCGAGTTGAGCGATGCCTTGCGGCGGATCTCCTCGGGGTCAAAGTCGCTGGCGGTGGTGCCGTCCTCGACACGGCCCATACGCTCGGATGCGCCGCTCATGTACAGCAGTGCCTCGGTCAGCGTCGTTTTGCCGCAGCCGGCGTGGCCGGCCACCAGAATGTTGCGGATGTCTTTGCTTGCGTAGCCCATGGATCGTCAAACCTCTTTTCGCGCCGGGGCTGCTTCCGGCAGCCCTGCGGCGTAGAATTTCATTGCGGCGCAGTGATTTTTGAACACTCCCGCCCGTTTGATACTACTTTACCACATTGTTGTGGAAATTTAAACAGTTTTTTCGGATTTTTTGTAAAAATTTTTAGGCAAAAGATTGTGGAAAGTGTAAAAAATCGTTCCTCGACATACAGCGAGTGTAGGGGCGAGCATTGCTCGCCCGCCAACTTGGCGCAGCATCGTCTTTTCGGGGAAATTTATCACAGGGCAAACGGGCACGGGCGGGCAATGCCCGCCCCTACCAATCGTTTCTTTGCCGGTCCGTGCAGCAAAAAAGCCGCACAGCTTTCACTGTACGGCTTAACGGCTCACTTATTTTTCCTTCTTCGCCGTCTTTTTGCGGCGGCGGACGCGCCCGCTGTCGGCCTTGGCCTCGGGAACATAGAGGCTATAGCTCAACAGGTAGCGGCCATGGGCAGGGATGCGGTAGAACGCGGCCTTGATGCGCTCCAGCGGGCCGGTGCCGCTCTCGGCGGTGCTGCCGCTCAGCATAACAACATACTGCATATCGGTGTAGCGGGCGGCCACATCGCACTGGCGCAGATTCGTGTGGATCAGATCGCCCAGCTGCTCCACCATCAGAGCGGTCTCGGCAGCATCGGTGTTCTGGCTGGGAGCCACGGTCAGGATCGCCAGGAATACCTGCAGACCGTAGCGGACCTGCACGCCGCGCTGTACGCGGTAAATTTCCTTGAACGTCTCAAAGTCGCAGATGCAGGCCCCCGTGTCCTCGGTATCCGGCAGAGCAGAGATCAGCTTGGAGACCTCGCCCTCCATATTGCGGTCTGCCTGGCGCATCTGGCGGTAGGCAGAGCCTGCGCGGCCCGGCTCAATGGCATGATGCAGGCAGCCCATGGCGCTGCCGCGGCGTGCCAGATCCTCCGCCTCCTCGTGGCGGCCCAGCGTCTCCAGCGCGACGATCTTTTCCAGATAAAGGCGCTCCTCGTAGGGGTCCAGCTCCAGCGCGCGGGTACACAGCGTAACGATGCGGGTGCTCTCGCCCCATTTTTTGCAGAGCTCCAGCAGGTTTAAAATGGCTGTGCGGTACTGCCCGTGCAGACGCACGCTGACGCTTTCGACCCACGGCTCGGACGCAGACTGCGGCAGCAGGCGTCCGTCATACAGGTTGACGATCTGTTCATAAATGCGGCTGCGCTTCTCGGCGTCGCCCTCCTTGCGGGCCAGCTCCGACAGGTCGTTGACCTCAAACACATCCACGCTGCAGTCCAGATGGGGGTTCCACTGGTAGTAGCCGCGGCTGGTCACGATGCAGTCCTTCATCTCATCCAGACCCTCCGCGTCGATCATAAGGCGGAAGCGATGCAAGATGGCGCGCAGGGCCATGTCCGGGTTGGTGGACCGCTCCCCTGCCCACAGGGTATCGGTCAGTACCTTGTGGGAGACGCGCTCCCCGCGCCGCAAAACGAGATACTGCACCAGCGCCGTTGCCTTGCGGGACTGCGCCAGCTGTGCCAGCACGGGCTTGCCGTTCACACGGATCTCAAAGCCGCCCAGCATTTTGATTTCAATTGTTGCCATCCTAGTCATCCTCTCTGCTCTGCTGCCCATGACGTTCCTGCATTTTTGTCCGGCACACAGGTATTCATGTTTTAAAGTATAACGAGCCCATTTGAATTTGTCCAGTACATCCGCCGGGATTGTAATAAACTTTTCAAAAATCGTCCCGGAGGGCACCGCTCACGACTCCGACGATGCCTTGCCGTCCCAGGTGCCGGGTTCATACAGGATGACCGGCTCACCGGGCAGCTGCACAATGGCTTTTTGGGTGCATAGCGGCACGATCTGGTTGTTGGCGTCCCGCTTGGCCACAGTCAGCACCACCGTCATAGCCGTAATGCGCGGGGTCTTGGTTTCGTCGCCGTCCTGCGTCCAGCTGCGGGCGTAGAAATGCAGTTCGCTGATGAACAGCCCCATATAGGCATCTCGGGGATAGGCCGTTGTGTAGCCGTAGGCAACGTAGGGCCGTGTGACCGTCACGGTACCGTTCTCGGCCTTGTCCTTTTTTGTGTGCTGCGGGTTGCCGTAGTGCCCGTCGTCATTCAGTTCATCGCGGTAAAAGCGCATGTGCAGGTAGCCGTTCAGCGCATTGGCCTGTTCCGCTGTCAGCAGCGCTGTGCCGTCTGTCTTTGTCAGCGGCGGCACACAGTCCTTGTCGATCAGCTCAATGTGGTTGGGGTAGACGCTGAATTCCAATGCCGTGCCCTTGCTGTAGTCGTTACCCTTGGACGCAAAAACGCTGTCCAAATTATTAAGGTCCGTCGCGCCGTCGGTGAAGCGGATATAGCCGTTCGCCTCGAGCACCTCGCCGCGGATCGTCTCAATGAGCGCATCGGCCAGATTTTGCGCGCGGGTCTGCTGCTGGATGTCCATGTACGCCTGTGCGCTGGGCTGTATCAGCGTGACCGCCGCCAGCGTAAAGAGCGACAGCAGCACCATGCAGACGATCAGCTCCACCAGCGTTGTGCCGTTCTGGTTTTTCAAACGCTGCTTCATGGGTTGGTCGTCCCTTCTGCCGTGCTCTTGCTGTAGCGGTAAAACTTGTGCTGTTCCGTCGTTTCTTGGCCGTTTTCCGTAACTTTTGCGCTTGTCTCCACGCTGTCCAGCTCGACGCCTTTCACCGTAAATTCACCGTAATCGCCAAAGGAGAAATCCAGCCCATCCCGCTCCTTCGCCCAGCTGGGGGCCGCGTCATTGGCCGGGTACAGCCCGGCGCAGAAGGCATAGGCTGTCTCCCGCAGCGACTCGGCCTTTTGGGACATAGCGCGGGCGTACCGCAGCGAAACGATGAACATCGACGTAAAAATCATCAGCAGCAGGAACGACACAAGCACTTCCACAATGGTCTCGCCGCGCTGACTTTGTAAAGTATGTTTCATAGCGGGTCACTCCTGTGTTGTGCCGGTGCTCTGTTTGGCACCGCGGGTGTAGGTGATGGAATCGGGTTGCTGGCTGGTGTCGCAATGGAACGTCAGGCGGTAGCTGCCAATGTTGTCGTCAGTAATGGTCAGGTCAGGACTGCCGGGGGCGTAGAACGTCAGGGCTTTAATGCGGTAATACTTTGTTGGACCGTCGTTTATTGTGTAGTACGCCTTTGGTAATTTTTTGCTTTTTGCCTGGCTGCCGTCGCTGTCGTACTTCACTGTGCGGTCATAGGTCCGCGTGAAGGCAAAGCTCTCGCCGTTTTTCGTGACTGTCACTGTAATATCCAGCTGTAAATCGACGATCTCCATGCCCTTGCGGTTTTCGCCTTCCAATGTGTCGAGCAGGTTGCGCAGGTCTGTGGCACTGGTGCTGTTCGCCGTCTGGTTCAGCTTGTCGGCACCGTCGCCCGGGCGGCGGCGCAGTGTTACCGTGATGGCCTCGGCGCCGCCATCAGGCTGGTTGGGATCGGGTTTCCAGGCGAACTCCTTGGGCTGGGATTCCAAATCATAGATGTCCTTGCCGTAGCTTTGGGAGAACATGAACTGCCCATTGACGAACTTGGCAAAGCTGCTGTCCTTCTTGTTCAGCTCCCCTTCCAGCACGTCGGAAAAGCTGGTTGCCAGCTGGTAGGCTTCCTGTTCCAGCAGCTGGCGGTTGGCATTGGCCGTCAGCACGGAGGCCGCATAGACCAGCGCTGCCGACAGCGCCACAAACAGCGCGCCGATGCAGAGGACCAGTATCATCGAAAGCCCTTGCTCCCCGCGCAGAATGCTGCGTGCCCTGCGGTGCATAATGCCACCTCCTTTCCTGAAATAAAATTACGATGCGTCGCTTGTTTCCGTCTGTTTCGGGGGCGCGGTTTCCGCCGCGTCCGTCTCATCCGGGGCAGCGGCGGTCTCCGGGGTCGCCATGGGCAGTGCCGCACGGGCCCGCATCAGGACCGGGGGCACGCTTGCAGGGGCGCTTTCCGCCGCCGTGCTTTCTGCAGTCTCGGCGGGCGCGACGCTCTCCGCAGAGTCCATACTCTGGGCATCCTCCGCCGCATCGGCGGTGTTCGTCTCGTTGACGGGGACCTTGACCGTGCCGGATTCGACGGTCTTACCGTTGTTATCCGAGTGCGCCAGCGTCTGCAGCGTCACACTTGCGGTGAACTTTTGCAGCTCGAGCGAGTCGTCCTGCACCTTTTCCTGCAGCTCGGGCAGGGTGATGCGGTAAACAGGCTCGGCGCCGTCCTCCTGCACCAGCTCCAGCATGGGAACCGTCTGTGCCTTGTAGTACAGCGTACCGCCGTCCTTTTCCACCGTGCCGGTGACGTCATAGGGTTTCTGTTCCCAGCCGATCAGGTTGTTATCTTTGTCGTAGACAGGCTCAACGCTCAGGTCGTACCAGATGCGGGTGACTTCGCCAGCCTCATTTACGTCGTTGGTCGGGGCGATGTCGGTTGTTTTATCACCAATCGTCTTGGTGACGGTCTTGATTTCCCCGCGCTTATGCGTGACCATGCCGTTGTCGTCCGTCTCGTCCCTGTCGTAGGTCGTCACTGTAATGCTGTAGGGCGTTTTGTTCCCATCCAGCGGCGTGACCTTAAAGCTGTAGCGGTCTGTCAGGTTGCGCACCGTGCCGTCGGCCTGGGTGTACTTGTTCACCGCGGTCCACTCCACCGTAAAGCGGCGCAGCTCCAGCGTGGCCTTACCGCGCTCGACGGCAAACTCGGGGTCGTTGTACAGGTTGACTTCCTGCGTGTAAGCGGCATTGCCAAGCGCGCGTTCCGGTTCGTCCACGGGGGCGTCCAGCGTGATGGCCGGCAGCTGTGCCTTTGCGGCATCCTGCTGGATGTAGAACCAGTTCGACGCTGTCGTGCCGTCGGTGGGCATAACGCGCACCGCGGGCAGCAGGTATTGTTTTGCATGGTCGGGCGTCAGCGTAAAGCCGTTGCCGTCGGGCACAAAGGTATAGCTGGCGGTGGTGTCGTAGACGCTGGCGCTCCCGCCCACCGTGCGGCTGTCCTTCGGGATGACCAGCTCGGCGGCGCCATTGTTCAGCATTTCGTCCAGTTTTTTGGTCAACTCCTGCTGGGCCTCGTACTTGGCCTGCCCGGTGAGGGTATTCTGCCATGTCCTGGCCAAATCGGCAATTGTATTGTAATTGTTCTCGTTGCTGAAGATATAGCCGGTAAAGTAGACATTGCCCTGTGCGGCTTTCTCCAGCGTCATGTTGAGCTTGAGGTCGTTCAGGAACGTCTCCTGATTCGGGCTGGCGGGCGCAAAGCTGCTGGCCGTAACCGTGGGCGCAGCGGCGCGGCGGACGATGGTCTCGGACTGGCTCAACGCGCCGTCCGGGCCGTCAAAGCAGCTATCGTCCTTGCGGCGGGCAATAACGCGGAAGCTCAATGCCTTGCCCTGATACTGCTCCAGATCCAGCGTCAGACTGCCGACGTTGTCCGCGGTGCGCAGCGTCAGCACAGTTTTGCCGCTGGCATCGACGACGCACAGGTCATAGTGGTCAATGCGCGCGTCGTCGGACGGCGACCAGCTGACCGTGTAGAGCAGGGCATCCGCGTTGTCGGTCTCGCCGTTGACGCGGGTGATGGAGCTCGGCGCGCTGATGCCGGGCAGGCGCTGCTTAACGCTGTAATCCGCCACAGCGGACGCGCCGATTTCGGTGGTGTCGGCTGCCGCCACGCGGGTGACCTCGAGCCGAACCTTGTTATAGCGCCAGCTGTCGCTGCCGTTGGCCAGCATGGTATCCACGTTGACAGGCAGGGTAAAGCTGTTGTTGCCGCTGTTCTGAACCTTATCGGCCAGATTTACGCCTTCCTTCAGCGCAATTTGCTCCTGACCGGTCACATTGCCGTTCTCGTCCGTCAGCAAGCCGTAGAGCTTGATGCTGTAGGTCGGCGTTTTCGCGTCCATGTCCTCTTGCGTCCAGTTGAACGTATAGGTCAACTCGTTGGTTTTCTCGTCAACTTTTCCTTCGGTGTTTTTGTCCAGTGTCGGGGCTTTCAGGACATTCAGGTTCAGCTGCTTGAAGATGATCTGCGGGGTCGTCTGCGTGGCCTGTATAGCCCATTCCTTGTCATCGGTGCGGTTCACGTCGGAGAAGCAGAGCGGCGTCAGATGGGCATAGGTATAGCTGTGCTCGCCCGTGCGGACGATCTCATAGCCGTTCTTCCACCAGATTTCTTTGTTGGTGTCGTTTGCATGGCTGGCGATGGCTGCGGACACTTCGTCCGCCGTGGCATCCCAGCGTGTGGTCACATCGCCTTTACCGCTGGTGATGGGCACCGCAATGGCAAGGAAGTCCGTGTAGTTGGACATAGCATCCGACGGCAGACTGTTCAGGTTGAAGGTGACGGGTGTCTCGGTGACGATGCCCTCCCGCGCGGCCAGCGTGATGTACTGGCCGTTCAGGGACTGCCCGTTGACCATGTCATTGCCCAGATATTTTGCCAGCAGCATGACGCGGTAGGTCGGGTTGCCGTGCTCGCTGCTGTCGCTCTTGACCCTCGGGGTAAAGCTGAACTTCACGGTTGCTTCAAAACTCTCCGCTGTCTGGCCGGTGTAGGTCACATAGTCCGTGTCGCCGTCCTTTTTCAGCGTGCCCAGCGGCAGACCGTCCTCGTCCTTGCCGTTATCGCCGTTGTGGTCACGCCACTGGGACGGGAGATAGGTCTCTGACTTGTACTGGGCCGAGCGCAGATACTTTGTGCTGTTGCTGTTGACCGGGGTTGCCAACGCCGTAAGCGTCAAAGTGCGTTCCAAATTTTGGGTCAGGCGGATGTACTGCTTGCCATCCTGTCTGCTGAAATAATAAGTATGCCTTCCATCGGTCAGCTTGACGGTCCAAGCCTCGTCTGTCGGGTATTCGGTGTAGTTTTTCAGCACCGCGACAACCTCATACTTGAATTCTCTCGATTTTTCATCCGGCGTCTGGCACTGATTCCAGTCAAAGCCGCCATTCTCGCGTTTGACCAGCCGGAACTCAATCTCCGGTGTCGGCAGGGCGTGCATAAAGGTCTGCACGGCGCTGGTGTTGAAGTTGTCATCCTGATTCGGGTCGTCGTTGGTATTGTAGGGCGTTACACGCACGACGAAGTTACCCGTCCACGCTTTATCAGCCACAAAGGTATAGCTGCGCTGGTAGACGTCAGCAGTCAGGTAGGCGGCCCCGGTGATATTGCCTGCGGCATCGCAGGGCAGAATTTCAACACGGTAGTAAGCGGCGGGGCTGGCTTCCTTGTCCTTCGGCTCGTCCCACGTCACTTTATAACGGCCATAGACGTTGTTGTCCGCGTCCTGCACCTGGCTGGCCTTGACTTGGATATCTCCCGGCTGGGCGGGCTTGGTGCTGTCCAGCACGTACTTATAGTAGTTCTGGATGACCTCGTCGGTGATGTCGGTAATATCAACGTCTGAGTCGTTCGTACTGTTCGCGGCTTCGCCGAATTGCAGCATCACGTCCGCTCTCTTTTGGCCGGGATTTTCATTATAGCCCGCGCCGGTGTCATCGAAAATGTAGGCTTTCTTACCGTCGGTCTTGATATAGGCAGAGTTTGGTTGGGCACCCAATTCCGCCGTAGCACCACGGCCGCGAATCCACCACAGACTGTACGCTGCGCCGTTCCCATCCTTTGCCAAAGTGGGCAGGAACGCAATATAAGGAGAGGTTGCTTTATCAGTGACGTTATAGCCTATGTACAGACGGTGTGCTTTTACTTTTTTCGAGGACTTGTTCCAATCTGTCTCATTGTAGGCCGAGTCACTTCCTTGCTTATCCGCTTTCTCCCAGTTACCTGTTGTACTGTTCGGTTTTACTGTGGTCAGTTTACGGGAATCTTTCTTAAAGAAGCTCTTGCCTGCACTTTCGGAATTTTCAATATAATAGTTGCCGTGGCCGGTGACATTCTCGCCACTCAGGCGCAAATAGGCAATCGGGAACCAATCTGTACCAACCGTGGCAAAGCAGTTTGTGACATTGGTTGCTTCTTGCGACCCAGAGCCATTACCGCGGCTGCCGACAATGCCGATTTTTCTGCTACACGTAAAGTCTGTATTAAGGTTTCGGCAGCGGTCAATATTTACCGTAACATTATCAATGTTCCCCTTGTCGTACGGGCCGATCCATGCCAGAATGCCGACTGCCTGCGACGCTGCCTTGATTGCACCGCTATTGACGCAGTCGATGATGTTCAGCGTCATAATATCGGTGCGCTGCTTCATCTCGATTTTACCGATAATGCCCGCGCAGTCATTTGCGCCGTTTGATTTATACCAAATCTGACCGTAGTTACGGCAGGAAAGCACATTTGTGGTGCCGCCGGAAATAGGCTGGTCAATAAAGCCGACAATACCGCCGACTGCACCGTAACCGCTGTTTTTGTCGTTCGTGTTTGTTGTGATTTTGCCAAAATTGAAGCATTTCTGCACGGTTCCGCCGTAGTCCAGCCAATAGGCGATCACGCCGCCCACATTGGCCGAGCGGCTGTTGAACACACTGCCGCAGTTGACTACCTTGCTGACAGACCACCGGTCATCGCTGCGGTTCTGCTGCTGGCCAATGACACCGCCCACATGGACAACAACACGATTTTCCCTCTTGTAAATGTTGTCATTGTCTGTATCGTCCTTGTTCTTAGACCCATTAAACACGCGCGTAAACCGGCGCACGGCGGCACAGTTTACCACAGTGTCCAGCACGCTTTTGTCTGTGACGTTGGATTCGTTCTGGCCGACAATACCGCCGACGGTGGATGCCGTTGTCGCATTGTCAGAATAGACAAACCACTGGCCGGTGGCGGAAGTGTCGATTGTACCGCGGAGAGAGTTAAAGCCTGCCAGACCGCCCAGATAACCGGCGGCACGGACGGTCTCGCTGTTGTTGCTGCCGCGCAGGGCGACAAGCAGATCATTGGCGGCAAGGCCGCTTTGGCTGTAGACATTCCCATAGCCGCAGCCTTCTTTGGACACAGTGTCAACACCCATGAGATTTGCGTAGGTCTTGCCTGTGGTCAGCTCTGCCGCCATGCTGTTGATGCCGGCATTGGCATCTGCCGCATCCAGCCAATTATCAACCTGTGTAACAAGGGCGGGTGTTGCTTCTTTGTCGCTGACCAGCGCTTTTTTGCTGCCGCTGCCCGTGATAGTGCCGTTGTTGGAGCCCGCGACGCCGCCCACAAAGCCGTAACGCGCCGTGATGATACTGCCCGCGCCGTTGCTGCGCTCGGTGGCAACATAGCTGTTGGCGATTTTGTCATTGTTGCGGCCCGCAATGCCGCCCACATGGCTGGCACTGGCGAGCTTTTCGTCTGCGGTCTGGGTCGTGGTGATGTTGCTGATACCGCTGACCTGCAGTTTGATGTATTTGACCTCACAGCCCTTGATTGTGCTGTTGTTCAGACCGGCAATGCCGCCCACCGTGCTGCCGGTGCTGCGCGCACCGACGGAGACAAGGCCGCCCTCGCCTGCCTCGCCGCCCATCGTGCCGGAATAGGTACACTGATCCAGGGTACCGTCGTTCTGGCCTGCGACGCCGCCCAAATTTGTATATTTATCAAGATTTTGTGTAAGGTCCAGCAGAACGTCGGTGCTGCTGACCGTGCCGTCCGCCGTGGTACGGCCCACCGCGCCGCCCAGCGTGACGGTGTTGGTGCCCGCGCGCAGACCGGCGTCCAGCGCCAGCGCGCCGTTTTCGACCTGGCAGCCGGTGACGGTGCCCTCGTTCATGCCCGCAAGGCCGCCAATCGTGACTGCCGGGGTGCTGAACTGCACGTTGGCGTTTTCCGCCAGCTTCACATTGCGGATGGTCGCGCCCGCGCGGTTGTACGCCGCAACAGCGCCGATGCTCTCCGATGTACCGGTGATCGTGCAGTTGCTTACGCTGCTGTTGTTTTCCAGCCCGCTGTCTTGGCCGATGGTGCCGAAGTTCGTGGCCGTGACGCCGCCCGCCGTGCCGTTGGCCGCGGTGACGGCGGCGCGGACCTGCACATTCTCAATCAGCGCGTCTTTATTATTATTGCCCGCGATGCCGCCCGCCTCGCCGTTGGTGGCGTAGACTGCGGCGGCATTGCCGGACGCATGGCTGCAATAGCTGATCGTGCCGCCCGCGTCGTTCACGCCCGCAATACCGCCCGCATATTTTGTGCTGGCGCGCACTGAGGCGTAGTTATCCACACGGGTGATTTCGGCGCTGTTCGTACCGGCCACGCCGCCCGCGTAGTTGGCGGCAGTGACGCTGCCCCTGACCGCGCCGTTGGCGTTTTCAGTGCCGTAAATGCTGCCCTTATAGGCGTTATACGTCGTATTGATACCGGCCACGCCGCCCGCATAGCCGGTGGCGGTGACACTGCTTTGCAGCTGGCCGGACAGCGAGATATTGCCGACGTTGGCACCGGCCACGCCGCCCGCGTACTGGTTGGCCTCCACCGTGCCAGTGCTGTTGTTCTCTGTGCAGATGATGAGGCCCTTGCTTGCCGTAGCGTCACCGCCCAGGTTGACGCCCGCAATGCCGCCGACATAGCTGTCGCCGCGCACGGCGCAGCCCTGCGCCGGGTAGGCAGACTGAATAAGACCGCCGTTGACGCCCGCAACGCCGCCCAGATAGGTATATCCGGTTTCACGGTTGCCGAGGGACGCCGCCATGCTGCCGCCGGTGATCGTGCCCTCGTTCCAGCCCGCAAAGCCGCCCGCGGCGCACTTGTGAGCCACTGTGCCGTAGTTTGTGCAGTTTTCCAGCTTCGTGTTGGGCGTGGCATAGCCGATGATACCGCCCGCCAGTGCGCCGTGCACGTCGTCGAAATCATAGCGGCCATCGGCCAGCGCGTTCAGCGATACGCCGCCTTTAAACGCGCCGTTGTTGGACGGGTTCAGGCCGCCGACGGACAGGGCGTTCTGCGTTGCACCGTTGGTTGCATTTTGAATCGTCAGCTTCGTATCGGCGTCGTTTGCGCCGACGATGCCGCCGACGTAGATGTCGGCCTGCAGGTTGAGCTTGTTCCAGAAGTTGGCAAGGGTGACCTCGCCGTCCGCCGTTTTCACGTCGGTGCTGTCGGTCAGCACGCCGGTGCTCTCGTTAATCGTCGGCAGCAGCGCCTCCAGCGTGCCGCCTGTGGGCTTGGCCGCCAGCAGACGGTTGTAGCCGATGATGCCGCCCGCGACGGCGTCGGCCTCGACGCGGCCCGAGGCCACATCTGTTATAAACGCGCCGTCGCCCGCCACGGTGAAGCCGCCCACCGGCAGGTTGGCGCCGATGACGCCGCCGACAAGCTGCTGACCTGCCACGCGGCTGACCTTCACAGTGGCGGAGGGCAGCGTGGAGGCGCAGTTCAGGCCGATCATGCCGCCGACAGCCTTGCCCGCCGCCACGATCTGGCCGCTGATGGTCAGGTTCTGGCCGGAGGTGTTGGAGATCGTCGCCTTTTCATCGTTATAACCGGCCACGCCGCCCACGTAGTTGTTGCCGTACAGGATGGCTCCCAGCGTCGGGGTGCTTGTATCCCACGTCACAACGCCGTTTTTGCCGTTGCAGCCCGCGATGCCGCCGACGTAGTCGGCGTAGCCGCCCGCGGAGCTGCCCGCGGAGCTGCTCAGCTCTTTTAACAGGTTGATGCGGCGGGTGTCGGTGGCGTTGTCGCCGGACATACGGTTGGCGCAGTTCTGCACGGTGGCTTTGGCAGTCTTGTCATCACTGCCACCCCAGTCGGCATCATTGACGCCGACGATGCCGCCGACGTAGGCCGCGTTCTTTCCAAAGGCCGCGACCAGACCCGTATTGGTCATGCCGCTGATTTTGCTGTTGCTGCCGTTGACCGACACGATGCCGCCGACGTAGCGGTTGCCAAAGACGTCACTGCTGTTCGTATCGTTCTTTTGTATGCCGCTGCCGGTAAAGCCACCGGCCAGACCGCCCACAAACCGGCTGCCGAGCACGTAGCCCTTGCCGGTCTTGCAGCCGTTCAGCACAATTTCCTTGCCGTAGCCGACAAGGCCGCCGACGAAATCACCTTTGAGAGGGCTGGCGTCGGTCAATGTGCCGGTTTTTTTGTCGAAGCCCGCCTCGACCTGCTCCTTGAGCTGGGTCTCGGTCAGGTCGCTGCGAGTCACGCTTTCGCAGCCTTGCAGGGTCACGCCCCTGCCGTAGCCCGCAATGCCGCCGAAGAACTGCCCCAGCACCAGGCTGCGCGCATCGCCCGCGGTATCGCCCTTATAGTTGGCGCCCGCGCTGACCGTGCCGTTGTTCCTCAGGCCCGTCAGGCTCTGGGACACGCTGGTGTCCGTCGTAAACAGGTTGCCGACGATGCCGCCCGTAAAGCCGTTGCCGGTCACAAAGCCGTTGTTGACGATGTTCGTCTTGTCCGTCGTCTGCATCTTCGCAGCGTCCACCGTGCCGAACACGCCGCCCACGCCGACGCTGCGCCAGAGGGAGTTCGCGTCACTCGGCTCAGCCGCCGCGGCAGCGTAGCGGGCCTTCTCGGCCTGCTGGTCTGGCGCTGTGGTCGTTTCCACGTTTTTCGTGTCCTTGTCCACAAGCAGACCCGCCACCGTCACGTCCGACGCAACGGTCAGATCCTGCATGACGGACTCGGCTTTGGGTATGGCAACGCCGACGAGACCGCCAATGCCGCGCGGCTCGTCTGTATAATAGGTATAGCTTTTGTTATTTACGGTCTTGTGTTCTGCTGTTCGCTCTGTCGCGGTGGTGGAGTCGCCAAACGCCAGCGCCGCGGCCACCAGCGCACTCGTCGAGGAGTTCGTGCCGCGGGTCAGGGCGCAGTTTTCCAGTGTGCCGGTGTTGACGCCGCAGAGTGCGCCGACGGCGCGCACATCGCGCCAGTTCTCGTCTTCCTTCGCCAGCGCCGTGACGAATTTGGTTGCGGTCAGCTTGAGCTGGTTTTCGTCCGGCAGCGCACCGGCGGCGACGGTCTCGGTCTTGACGTTGACCTGAATGTCCGGGTCGCGCAGTGTGATGTAAGAAATTTTGCCCTTGTTCTCGCCGATAAGGCCGACATAGTGGTCGGCCAGCACGTCCTGCTCTGCCCTGCCGGTTTTTGCAACCGACTTGCTGCTCAATTGCAGATTGAGGATGGGCACACGGGTCATCTTGGTTGCAAGGCCCGTTGTTTTGCTCGTAAGTACGATTTCTTCGCCCAGTTCCGGGATCGTCGGCCAGGCGACAGGGTCATTGAGGGACGGCACCTTGGCCACAGGAGGCCATGCGCCCGCGGCGCAGTAGACCGTGACGCCGCCGCCCGTCCAGTTCAGACCGGTGCTGTTGCTGGCCTGGGGGGTCAGCGTGTAGGTGCCCTTGTTGGTGATGTCCCAGTCGGCAGACCAGCGCAGGTTGTACAGATGGCGGAAATATTTCAGGTCGGCCTCTTTCGCCGTGCCGCCCTTGGCCAGCAGGGTGTTTTCCTCGTTCGTCGTTTCCTCTTTGCTGGCTGTATAGGTGTCACTGTAGTTTTCCCGCGGCTCGGCGCGCATGGCAATGTAGATGTCCTTCGGGTCGTTCAGCAGGCGGGTGATGCTGTACAGGCTCGTGGCGGCAACTTCAGTGCTGTTCTCACACGCGCGCAGCAGCGCCGCGTCCGCCATGGCGTCCAGCGTCAGCACAAAGCTGCCCTTGTTGTAGCTTAGCGGGAAGTAGAGTTCTTTCTTGGTTTCCGTCCGTTGGCCCGCATTATCATACGTATAAATCGTAACAGGCATTTCTGTGATGACCTGCTTGTTATCATCCGCCGCACCCGCGGTGTCGCGCTTGATCGTGATGGTAAACAGCGGCTTCGTCTTGCCTGTATCCTTGGCATCGTAGGCCGTGGCCATGTAGGAGGTGTCCAGATCGCCGAGGCTGGAGTTGCCGCTCCAGCTCAGGGTCAGCGTCTCGCCGTTCGTCAGGCGGGGATTCTTGACCTTCAGCTTCGTCTGCACCAGCTGCACAACGTTGACGCGGTCCTCGGCAGAGTAGTAGCCGACAAGGGTGTCATTGCGGCGGTGGTCATAGCTGCGGTCATAAATATTCGTAGCACCGGCTTCATTAAAGCGCAGCTTGCTGGAATTTGTATCGTAAAAGACCGAGTAGACCTGCCCGCTTTGAATGTCGATTTCAACGCAGATCGAGGCATTCAGCAGCGAGGCGTCGTAGATGTAATCGCCTAGCAGCTCCTTGACCAGCGCGTTATGGTTGCCGTCCGCTGCGCCGGTCTTGTCATAGTATAGTGCCGCGATATAGGTGTTCAAGTCTTTCTGGGTGCGCCCATCGAGAGGTTTGCCGTTCGCATCAGTCAGACCCTCGGCAAAGTGCTGACCCATGCTGCCGCTTTTCGTCACCTTATCGCGGAACGCATCCAGCTCCCCCGCCGTCTCCATCCGGGTCAGGGAGATCTGCGCCGTCTGGAACAGCGTGCGGGCGTTGGCCTCGTTCTTTTCAAACCGGGCCAGCCGCGTGTAGGCGATCAGCCCGCCGCCGACCAGCACCGCCAGAATGGCCGTGATAGCCAGAACGACCATCAGCTCCACCAGCGTAAAGCCTTTCTTTTTGTTTTTTATATTTTTATTGTACTGCACCATAGATGCTCCCGTCGTTTCTCCGGTGAAAGGTTACAATTAGACACAATATCACATTATATATATTGTCATTATACTCGGAATGTGACGTTTTCGCAACAAAGTCCGCGAGATTTCAGCAAATTTACACCAAATATAGTGGGTCAGCGGCAGGTTGTGCACGATTTCGCCATAATTTCCGTTAGCTTTGAACAAAAAGCAGCGTTTTTTTCGCGAAATTCCTTGCAAATACAGGCCCGGCACGGTATACTGAATAGCGTGTTATTATATGGTAGAGGATGTGTAACAATGCTGGCAGCACGACTGGGCGCATGGCTGCGCCATACCGGAGAACGCTGGGCCAAAGCTGCGTTTGCGGAAAAGCTCGCCGTACTGCTGGCGCTGGGCGCTGTCCTGTATACTATTGTGACCGGCGCGGCGGAGCTGCGCTATCAGGCCCGTGCGCGGGAGGCCCTGGCTCAGGTCAAGGCTGCGCGGCTGGCGGCCAGTGCCGTGTCTGCCCAGTGCTACTCCGCCGGGCAGACGTTCGCCGACCAGACAAGCGCGGACGGCTTTGCGGACGGCATCGCTGAGGAAATCCGCACGCTGGGCTCACTGCCCGGCACAGTGACGCTTTTGCAGATCGACCCGAACGGCTACACCGTGCAGCGGCTCCTGTATCAGGAGAACGGCATGTACGCCATCTATGATGCCGACGGCGGTTACCGCGTTTTCCGCGCGGAGGACCGGCTGCAATACGGCGCGGGGGTGGGCCATGCTGCTGCTTGAGCTTCTGCTGGGACTCATTCGTTTTCTGCTGGGCGCGGCGCTGTTCAGCTTTATGAACGTCGTCGCGTGGCGGCTGCCGCGGGGCATGGACCCGCTGAAGGGCCGCAGCGTATGCCCGCAGTGCGGCCACACGCTGGGTGTGCCGGACTTAGTGCCCGTGTTCAGCTGGTTATTCTTGCGCGGGCGGTGCCGCCACTGCGGTGCGCACATTCCGGCGCGGTACCTGCTGGTGGAGCTTCTGGGCGGCGTGCTGGCGCTGGGCTGCACTTGGCGGTACGGCGCCGCCTACGCCCTGCCGGGCGGGCTGTTCGGCATGAGCTGGGCCGCGCTGCTGGCGCTGGCGGTCTGCGGGATCTTGCTGAGCGTTTCGCTCATTGATGCCGAGACGCAGACCATCCCGGACCGGCTGAATCTGGCGCTGGCAGTCTGCGGCGCGGTGAGCGTGCTGCTCTCCCCTGCCGACTGGCTGCCGCACGTCATCGGTGCGCTCTGCGTCAGTGTGCCGATGTTTCTGCTCTGCCTTGTCATCGACGGCGCGTTCGGCGGCGGCGACATCAAGCTGATGGCAGCCGCCGGGCTGTTCCTGGGCTGGCAGAATACGCTGCTGGCGATGTTTTTCGGCATTGTTTTTGGCGGTATGTACGGCATATACCTGCTGGCCGCCAAAAAGGCAGGGAAGAAGGACCACTTCGCCTTCGGCCCGTTTCTGTGTGCGGGCATCGTGATCGCGATGCTGTTTGGCGGGCCCGTTTTGGAATGGTACTGCGCGTTTTTGTGAAGTTCAGACCGTCAAAAAATTGCATTCTTGCCTTATTGCGTGTGTAGGGGCGACCATTGGTCGCCCGTCAACTTACCGCAGCAACGCTTTTTCCGGGACAGTTGTCTTACAAAGCAAACGAGCGCGGGCGAGCAATGCTCGCCCCTACAAGAGTTTTTCGACAATCTGAAAGTTTTTAACCTGTTTTCGGAGGAATCTCCCTCATGCCACGTTTTCGTTATACTGCCACCAATGAGAAGGGCAAGACCGTCCGCGGACTGCTTGAGGCCCCCAGCGAGGAGGCGCTCTACGCCAAGCTGCGCAATGACGGCCTGTACATGACCGACGCGCAGGAGGCCCAGAAGGCCCACGCGACGTTCCGCCCGCTGAAAACCGCTGTGCTGGCGGATTTCTGCCGCAACCTGGGCACCCTGCTGACCGCCGGTGTGCCGCTGGTGCGTGCGTTCCGCATCATGGCGGACGAGCGCACCATCGACGCCCGCCAGAAGGCCCTGTACGAGGCCATCCTGAGCGAGCTGCGCAAGGGCGTGCCGCTGTCCGATGCGATGGAGTCCTGCGCACCCGCGTTCCCCACCCTGCTGCTGGCCATGATCCGCAGCGCCGAGGGCACCGGCAGCATCGACCACGCCTGCGCCCGCATGGCGACCTACTATGAGCGCGAGCACAAGATGAACCAGCAGGTCGGCAACAGCATGATGTACCCCATTATCCTGTCCGTGCTGATCGTCGGCGTTATTGCGATTTTGATGACCTTTGTTCTGCCGCAGTTCAAACCGATGTTTGACCAGATGGAGACCCTGCCGTTCCTGACCCAGCTGCTGTTTGACGTCAGCGACTTTGTCGGTGCCAACTGGCCGGTGCTGCTCGTCGCGGCGGCGCTCATCGTCTTTGGCGGCAAGCTCCTGCTGGCGCAGCCGAAGGTCCGCCGCCAGTGGGACCGCTTCATCCTGCACGCGCCGGTGGTCGGCGTGCTGAACCGCAAGATCTGCACGGCGCGCTTTGCCAGCACGCTGTCCAACCTGTACGGCAGCGGCGTGCCCATCATCACGACCCTGGCCGCGGCACGCGACGCCATCGGCAATCGCTGGATCGAGAGCCAGTTCGGTGACGCGCTGGACAGCATCCGCGCAGGCCACAGCCTGTCGGAGGCGATTGCGGGCATCGACGGTTTTGAAGTGAAGCTCTCCTCCTCCGTCGCTGTCGGCGAGGAGACCGGCAAGCTGGACAGCCTGCTGGCGACCATCAGCGAGACACTCGACTATGAGGCCGAGATGGCGACCAAGCGCCTTGTCACGCTGCTGGAGCCCGTTATGATCGTTGTTATGGGTCTCGTGGTCGGCGGCGTCGTGGCCGCGGTCATCGTGCCCATCTACCAGTCCTACGGCACCATCGGCGCGTCGAGCGGCGCGATTTAAATTCTATTGCGGGAGGCCCACCATGGCACTTCTTACCTCTTTATATCTGTGCAGCCGCACGGTGTATGCCGCCGTCGGCACGCCCACGGGCAGCGGGGCGCGCGTTGTCGCCGCCGCCCAGACCGAGCTGCCCGAGGGCTGCCTGATCAACGGCGTCATCACAAACGAGGCGGACCTGACCGCCGCGCTCAAAGAGTTTTTCACCGCCAACAAGCTGCCGATGAACCACGTGGCGCTGATTGCAGGCGGCAGCCAGTTCATGCACCGCATCCTGACGCTGCCCGCCATGAGCGAGAAAAAGCGGATGGCCGTGCTCTCCCATGAGCTTGCCAGCGGCGGCGCCGAGGTCAAGGCTCCGCTGGACGACTACATGCTGCTCTCCCGCGATGCAAAGACCCGCGTGGATACCGTGCTGGCCACCCGCGTGGAGCAGAGCGTCATTGCCGGGTACGACGCGCTGGCCAAGGCCGTCGGCTTCAAGCTGTACAGCATCGACTTAGGGCTGGCCGCGCCGATCAAGGCCGTGCGCACGATCCCCGATTTGCAGCAGAAAACCTTTGTGCTGCTGCAATTTGACGATGACACGATCTCTGCCTGCCTGTTTGTGCAGGGGCAGTACACCTACTCGACCCGCAGCCGCCTGTTCAACCCGCGCGGCTCGGCGGAGTCCGGCACCGAGATCGCGCAGAAGCTCTCGGGCCTGATCCAGTTCCACACGACCAGCAAGAGCGAGCACCGCATTGAGACGGTCTGCTTTGCCGGCTCCACGGCGGACGACCTTGCGGTCTGCCGCCCGGGCTGTGAGGCGCTGGGCCTGCAGGTGGACCGCTTCCCGGATTCACCCACCGTCAGGCTGCCGTCCGGCACCGCGCTGGCCGATGTGCTCTACGCGGCGGGCAACCTGATCGCACGCTGATTTTTACCTGCAAATACTTGCCCCGGGGGCTTATCATTATGGCTATGAAACAGAACAACTTTTATCTGCGCTGGCAGAAGGCCGCCGGTGCGGCCAAGTCGGAGTCCCGCAGCCAGGGCCTGCGGACACTGGTGCCCGGCCTTGCTGTCGTGGCTGTCTCCATGCTGGGCTGGGGTGTGCTGACGCTGCACACCTCGATGCTGAAAAGCCAGCGGGAGGACATCCTGAACTGGTGCAGCGACAATACCGAGCCATACCGCGCCGCAACGCAGGATTCCGAGTCTGCGGCGCAGTTCCGCTCACTGACCGACTATTCCGACGGGATGACCGCGCTGCTGAACAGCTACCCCGACGTGACCAGCAGTCTGCTGCACCGGGTCGAGGCTGCCGGCGGGTCCGGCATCACGATCCAGTTCACCGACTACAACGCATCGACGGGCGAGCTGCTCTTTAATGCGAACTCCTCCCAGGTCATCGACATTCCGGCCTACATCCGTTCCCTGCAGAACTGCGGGGTGTTTTCCACCGTCAGCTACACCGGCTACAAGGCCGATGACGACGGCTATTCCATCGATCTGCGCTGTGTGCTGGCAGCGCCGCAGCAGTAAAGGAGGGCGCTATGGAAATTGCACCAATGACAAAGCGCGATAAAATTCTGCTGTACGTCGTTCTGATGCTGGCGTTCGTTGTGCTTTTTGTCCGTTTCCTGCTGATTCCGGGCATTGAGAACCACCAGCAGGCCGACGCCGATCTGCGCGAAGCGCAGGACGCCCAGACCTCCATGCAGGATGCGATCATGCTGGCCGGTACCTACGCCGCCGAGAAAAACAACAACTGGGGCGAACTGCAGACCGCCAACGCCAGCTACTACAGCCTGCTGAGCAGTGACGAGCTGGACACGCTGGTGACAAGCCTGGAGCTGAACCACAATTTACAGCCCGACTCGCTGACCATCGGCGAGCCCGTGACCCAGAGCCTTACCTATTATACCGCCAGTGAGAACGCCGGACAGAGCGCTGCCCCCAGCGCAGCCGCGTCCACCTTTGCCGGTGACGACGACAGTGACGACGACAGCATCACCGCTGACACCGCCGACACAACGGCCCAGGGCAACGCCATTTTGCAGCAGATCTTAGCCTCCGACCTCATCCCGGACTATGACCAGCCGGGCTATTACCGCAGCGTGGCGATCAGCTTCTGCTGCACGGGCGAGGACAGTGATTTTCTTTCGATGCTGGACGACATGGCCGCGAACTACCCGTCCGTACAGCTTGTATCCTTCTCCATCGAT
>OMAJ01000460.1_pt1 | contig 21519 bp, 17 predicted proteins | sample 1644631 | NCBI WGS metagenome assembly OMAJ01 (sample SAMEA103958133, study PRJEB25191) | human gut metagenome | biome: human-associated habitat [ENVO:00009003]; feature: intestine environment [ENVO:2100002]; material: feces | place: Germany | collected 2013/2015 | reverse complement strand
AACCCCCAGGACAACAAGAACGGCAGCGTTGGCATCGTCAAGGGCCTCGGCCGTATCGACGGCAAGTGGGCCGTCATCATCGCGAGCGACAACAAGAAGCTCGCCGGTGCATGGGTCCCCGGCCAGGCCGACAGCCTGCTGCGCGGCAGCGACACGGCCAAGCGCCTGCGCATCCCCCTCGTGTACGTGCTGAACTGCTCCGGCGTTAAGCTCGACGAGCAGGAGAAGGTGTACCCCAACCGCCGCGGCGGCGGTACGCCGTTCTATCGCAACAGCGAGCTCAACCAGATGGGCGTGCCCGTCATCGTCGGCATCTACGGCACGAACCCCGCCGGCGGCGGCTATCACTCCATCTCCCCGACCATCCTGATCGCGCATCAGGATGCCAACATGGCAGTCGGCGGCGCCGGTATCGTCGGCGGTATGAGCCCCAAGGGCCATGTCGACAAGGAGGCTGCTGAGGCGCTCATCAAGGCGCAGAAGAACCTCAAGAGCGACATCCCCGGCACTGTCGCCATCCACTATGGCGAGACCGGCTTCTTCCGCGAGGTCTACGCCGATGAAGAGGGCGTGCTCGCCGGTATCCGCAAGTACATCGACATGCTGCCCGCTTACGATCCCGAGTTCTTCCGCGTCGACGATCCCAAGGAGCCCCTGTTCGACGCCAACGACCTCTACAGCATCGTTCCGTTCAACCAGAAGCGCTCCTACGACATGGTCGAGGTCCTCGCGCGTCTGTTCGACGGCTCCGAGTTCATGGAGTACAAGCACGGCTACGGCCCCGAGATGATCACCGGCCTTGCCAAGATCGACGGTCTGCTCGTCGGCGTTGTCGCCAACTATCAGGGCATGCTGATGAACTACCCCGAGTACAAAATGGCGACTTACGGCCAGGCGATGGGCGTGGGCGGCAAGCTGTACCGTCAGGGCCTCATCAAGATGAACGAGTTCGTCACCCTCTGCGCGCGTGACCGCATCCCGATGCTGTGGGTCCAGGATACCACCGGTATCGATGTCGGCAACGACGCTGAGCGCGCTGAGCTCCTCGGCCTCGGCCAGAGCCTCATCTATTCCATCCAGTCCAGCAAGCTGCCGATGATGGAGATCACGCTCCGCAAGGGCACCGCCGCGGCGCACTACGTCCTCGGCGGCCCGCAGGGCAACGACAACAACGCCTTCTCCATCGGCACCGCTACCACCGAGATCTACGTCATGCACGGCGAGACCGCTGCGGCCGCCATGTATGCCCGCCGTCTCGTGAAGGAAGAGAAGGCCGGCGAGGATCTGCAGCCCACCATCGACAAGATGAACGCGCTGATCCAGGACTACGCCAAGAAGTCCAGCCCGAAGTTCTGCGCCAAGGCAGGCATGACCGACGAGATCGTCGACATGAACGACATCCGTCCCTACATCCAGGCCTTCGCCAACGCCTGCTATCAGAACCCCGAGAGCATCTGCCCGGTCCATCAGATGCTGCTGCCGCGCGTCATCCGCGACTACGACGCCCTGAACGCGCAGTAAAATATCACAACAATGCTTTTCCCGGCGCTGCGCGGAGGCAAGAACCGCGCAGCGCACGGGAAGGCAAACGGAGAGTACAATGAGCATTTATACCATGGGTATCGACGTCGGCTCCACCGCGTCGAAATGTGTGATCTTAAAAGACGGCAGTGAGATCGTTGCCAAGTCCCTCGTCGCTGTCGGCACGGGCACGTCGGGTCCATCCCGCGCGATCGCTCAGGTGTTGGAAAACGCGGGCATGACGCGCGAGCAGATGAACTTCGTCCTTGCCACGGGCTATGGCCGCAACAGCCTTGAGGGCCTTGCCGACATGCAGATGAGCGAGCTTTCCTGCCACGCCAAGGGCGCGGCGTTCCTGTTTCCGAACGTGCGCACGGTCGTCGATATCGGCGGGCAGGACGTGAAGGTCATCGAGATCGAGAACGGCATGATGAAAAATTTCGTCATGAACGACAAGTGTGCAGCCGGTACCGGCCGCTTCCTCGATGTCATGGCCCGCGTGCTTGAGGTGAAGGTCGAAGAACTGGGCGATCTTGGCGACAAGTCGACCAAGGAGGTCGGTATCAGCTCGACCTGCACGGTGTTTGCCGAGAGCGAGGTCATCTCGCAGCTCGCCATGGGCACAAACAAGTGCGACATCATCCACGGCATCCACAAGTCCGTCGCGGGCCGCGTTTCCGGCCTCTGCCACCGCATCGGTGTGCGCGACGACGTGGTGATGACCGGCGGTGTCGCACAGAACCATGGCATCGTGGAAGCCCTTCAGGAGCAGCTCGGCCACGAGATCCACACCACGCCCCTCACGCAGTATAACGGTGCGCTCGGCGCCGCTCTGTTTGCCTACCAGAAGGCTTTGAAGAACAAATAATCCCCATCATTCGTTATCAAATTTTTCTATATCGCATTAGGAGGAATCAATCATGGCTAAACAAGTCAGTCCCGGCGTGCTTGCTCTGCGCAAGGTCGTCGATGACGTCTATGCCGACGCCCGTGAAGCGAAGAAGCAGGGTAAGCTGGTCGGTTGGTCCAGCTCCAAGTTCCCCTGTGAGCTTGCTGAGGCCTTTGACCTCAACGTGATGTATCCCGAGAACCAGGCTGCCGGTATCGCCGCCCAGCGCGACGGTGAGATCATGTGCCAGGCTGCCGAGGATCTCGGCTTCGACAACGATATCTGCGGTTACGCACGTATCTCCCTGGCTTACGCCGCCGGTAAGCGCGCCAGCCGCAAGTTCGACCCCGAAACGCTCGAGTTCATCATCGACCCGAACAGCGGCAAGCCCCTCAAGGACGAAAACGGCAAGGTCGTCATCGATCCTGAGACCGGCAAGCCCAAGAAGGATCCCAAGACCCAGCAGCCCTACACCGTTCTTGACGATATCCACGAGATCGAGGCTCTGCCAGAGACCACCGAGAAGGAGATCGCCTATAAGAACTTCCGCCGCGAGGCCATCAAGCCCTACAAGCAGATGCGCATCCCCCAGCCGGACTTCGTCCTGTGCTGCAACAACATCTGCAACTGCATGACCAAGTGGTACGAGAATATCGCCCGTATGTGCAACATCCCCCTCATCATGGTCGATATCCCCTACAACAACACCGTGGAAGTCAGCGATTCCGCTGTCAAGTATGTCCGCGCCCAGTTCGACTCCGCCATCAAGCAGCTGGAGGAGCTGACCGGCAAGAAGTTCGACGAGAAGAAGTTCGAGCTTGCCTGCAAGCACGCGAACCGCACCGCGCAGAACTGGCTGAAGGTCTGCGACTTCCTGCAGTACAAGCCCGCCCCGATGAGCGGCTTCGACCTGTTTAACCACATGGCCGACGTCGTCACTGCCCGCGGCAAGGAAGCTGCTGCCGACGCCTTCGAACTCCTGTCCAAGGACCTGCAGAAGAACATTGAGGAAGGCACCTCCACGCTGCCCTTCCCCGAGCAGTACCGCGTCATGTTCGAGGGCATCCCCTGCTGGCCGAAGCTCCCGAACCTGTTCAAGCCCCTCAAGGAGAATGGCATCAACGTCACCGCAGTCGTGTACGCGCCCGCGTTCGGCTTTGTTTACAACAACATGGACGAAATGGCCCGCGCTTACTACAAGGCTCCGAACTCCGTCTGCATCGAGCAGGGCGTTGCCTGGCGTGAGGGCATCTGCCGCGATAACAAGGTCGACGGCGTGCTCGTCCACTACAACCGCTCCTGCAAGCCCTGGTCCGGTTACATGGCTGAAATGCAGCGCCGCTTCACCGCTGACCTCGGCGTGCCCTGCGCCGGTTTCGACGGCGACCAGGCTGACCCGCGCAACTTCAACGAAGCGCAGTACGCGACCCGCGTGCAGGGTCTGGTCGAGGCTATGGAAGCCAACAAGAAAGACTAAGGAGGCGTGCAAAAATGAGTATCGAAGCTATCGTTAATGAATTTTCCGCTGTTGCCGCCAATCCCAAGGGCCAGCTCAAGGCCTATAAGGACGCAGGCAAAAAGTGCATCGGCGTGATGCCTTATTACGCCCCCGAAGAGCTGGTTTACGCCGCCGGTATGATGCCGTTCGGCATGTGGGGCAGCAACAACAAGACCGAGCAGCGCTCCAAGGAATACTGCGCGACTTTCTATTGCACCATCGCCCAGCTCGACCTCGAGATGCTGCTTGACGGCACGATGGATCTGCTGGACGGCGTTATCACCCCGACCATCTGCGACACGCTGCGCCCCATGAGCCAGAACATCCGCGTCGCCATGAGTGAGAAGCTGCCGTGCATCTTCCTCGCCCATCCTCAGAACCGCTTTGCCGACTGGGGCAAGCAGTTCTGCCTGGATCAGTACAACAACGTCAAGGCCGGTCTTGAAAAGATCGCCGGTCACGAGATCAAGAGCGAGGACATCGCTGCGGCCATCAAGGTCTACAACAAGTCCCGCGCTGCCCGCCGTGAGTTCGTCAAACTCGCAAGCGACCACTGCGACGTTATCGACCCGATCATGCGCTCGGCCGTCTTAAAGGCTGCCTGGTTCATGGATAAGGCCGAGTACACCGAGAAGCTCGAGGCCCTCAACGCCGAGCTCAAGGCGCTGCCCGCTGCCAAGTGGAACGGCGTGAAGGTCGTCACCTCCGGCATCATCTGCGACAACCCGACGCTGCTCAAGATCTTCAAGGACAACAACGTCGCCATCGCGGCGGACGATGTCGCCCACGAGTCCCGTGCCTTCCGCACCGACGCGAGCGAAGAGGGCGACCCGATGATGGCGCTCGTCGATCAGTTCACCAACATCGACTACGACGTCCTGCTCTACGATCCGCAGTCCAGCAAGAACCGCCGCGGCGAGTTCGTGGCCAACATGGTCAAGGAGTCCGGCGCGCAGGGCCTCGTGCTCTTCATGCAGCAGTTCTGCGATCCCGAGGAGATGGAGTTCCCGTACCTCAAGAAGGCGCTCGACGCCGCTGGGATCCCCTTCATCAAGCTCGGCATCGACCAGCAGATGCGCGACTTCGGCCAGGCGGCGACCGCCATTCAGGCGTTTGCCGACGTGCTCTCCGTGCAGTAAGGAAAGTCTCTTTTCCCTCCTGCCGTGCAAGGCAGGAGGGAAAAGCCGTTAAAAACGCGCAAAAAGTGCATACGCGCTTGCAAATTGAGCAATCGCTTTGCTATAATCCAAATTGAAAGGTAAAAGGAAGAAATGGAATACAGCAGCCTGTTCGTTACCCTGATGGGTATTGGCACGGTGTTCTTTGGCCTGATCTGCATCATTTTCCTCACCATGGCAATGGGTGCGATCCTCAAGGGCAAAGAGAAAGCACCGGCCGCCGCTGCCGCCGCTCCTGCTGCCGCCCCCGCGCCGGCTCCCAAGCCGCAGGGCATGCAGCCTGAGATCGTGGCCGCGATCACTGCCGCTCTCTCGGAAGAGGTCGGTATCTCGTCCCGCAGCATGAACATCGTGAACATCAAAAAAATCTAATTTAATTTTTAGGAGAGAACAAACATGATCAAGCAGTACAATGTCACCGTTAACGGCACCACCTACGAAGTCACCGTCGAGTCCGCTGCCGGCGGCCGCATGGCTTCCGCTCCCGTCTCCCCTGCTCCCGCGCCTGCCGCTGCTCCCGCTGCCGCTCCCAAGGCCGCCGCTCCCGCCGGCGCCGGCACTGTCGCCAGCCCCATGCCCGGCACCATCCTCGATGTGAAGGTCGCCGCCGGTCAGGCCGTCAAGGAAGGCGATCTGCTCTTCATCCTCGAGGCCATGAAGATGGAGAACGAGATCTTCGCTCCCTGCGCGGGCACCGTTTCCTCCGTCGCAGTTGCCAAGGGCGCTGCTGTCAACCCCGGCGACGTTCTGTGCGTCATCGGCTAAATAACAGCATTCCCCTGAATTAACTGTGAAAGGAAAAGAAACATAAATGGCTGCTATTAACAATTTCATGCAGCAGACCGGCTTCTATATGTTCGGTCAGGAAGGCAACTGGAAATGCCTCATCATGATCGCCGTTTCCTTTGTCCTGCTGTATCTGGCCATCGTGAAGGGCTTTGAGCCGCTGCTGCTCCTGCCCATCGCGTTCGGTATGCTGTGCACCAACCTTCCCGGTGCGGACATGTTCCACGAGATCCTGTTCGCCGGAGGACATGTCCATTGGGACCTCTTCGGAGGAGCGCCCATCACGCAGGAATTCCTGACAGAGATGTCGGAAGCCGGCGTAGCCGATGCGGTGCTTGCCCCGTGGGCGGTCGGCAGCACCGTTAGCCTCGGCCTGCTCGACGTTCTGTACCTCGGCGTTAAGCTCGGCATCTACCCCTGCCTGATCTTTATGGGCGTCGGCACGATGACCGACTTCGGTCCCCTGATCGCGAACCCCAAGTCCCTGCTGCTCGGCGCTGCCGCTCAGCTCGGTATCTTCATGACCTATGTCGGTACCCAGTTCATGGGCTTCACTTACCAGCAGTCCGCCTCCATCGGTATCATCGGCGGCGCTGACGGCCCGACCGCGATCTTCGTCACCTCCCGTCTGGCTCCCGAGCTGCTCGGCCCTATCGCCGTTGCCGCTTATTCCTACATGGCCCTCGTACCGGTCATTCAGCCCCCCATCATGAAGGCTCTAACCACCAAGGAAGAGCGCCGCATTGTCATGCGCCCGCTGCGTCAGGTCAGCAAGCGCGAGAAGATCATCTTCCCCATCATGATCACCGTGTTCGTGGCGCTGCTCGTTCCTTCTGCCGCGCCTCTGATCGCGTGCCTGATGCTCGGTAACCTGTTCAAGGAGTCCGGCGTTGTGGAGCGTCTGCAGAAGACCGCCGGTAACGAGCTGATGAACATCGTCACCATCTTCCTCGGCTTCACCGTCGGTGCTACCGCCACCGCCACCACCTTCCTTTCCGTCCAGACCCTTGAGATTATGGCTATGGGTATCGTCGCGTTCGGTTTCGGTACCGCGGGCGGCGTGCTGCTGGCCAAGCTCATGAACCTGTTCCTGAAGGAAAAGATCAACCCGCTGATCGGTTCCGCCGGCGTTTCCGCCGTTCCTATGGCCGCCCGTGTTTCTCAGGTCGTCGGCCAGAAGGAGAACCCCTCCAACTTCCTGCTCATGCACGCCATGGGCCCGAACGTTGCAGGTGTTATCGGTTCCGCTATCGCCGCAGGCGTCCTGATGTCCCTGTTCGGCTAATTCTCAGCGATTTGAAAAAGAGCACCCGTAAGGGTGCTCTTTTTTTGCGCCTGCAGGGGCGCAGATGCTTTCCGCGCGCCGCGCGGAGGGAAGGATAGCCCGAAAGGGCTGCACCTTTTCCCGCGAAAGCGCGGGAGGGAGAGCGGGGTGCGCGCCGCGACACCAAAGGGGGATATTCTCTCACGTGAGAGAATATCCCCCTTGGACCCCCAAGAGAACGCAAGGGGCCTTGCCCCTTGCCCCCGCCATTGCAAGCGAGCAGCTCGAAGAACTGCAATGCTTGCCGAATCAGGTGCCTGCCTTGTTTTATATCTAAACGATTTGACTTACTTCTATCTTCGCTGTCGCTTTGCCTGCGATTCATTACCCTTACATAACTGCGTTCTACTTCGGATTCTATCAATCCTGGTATTGCCTGCCGAAGCGGCATAGCTTCGCTCGCCGCAGTACGCATTATCGAAACGGTATGCATTGTTGCCAGCAGGAGATTAGTCTGTACCTCTACAAGATGGGCAGAGCGGCAGCGGATAGTAGGAGCAGAGGCAAATCGTATAGTAGCTCTAAACGCGGCATCGCCGCGCGCAGGCATTTCCATTCCGGAGGCAAAAAGGTCATTCGAGATTGAGACTGCCAATCTAAAACCTTTCTCTTGGGGGATTGAAAGGGGGCTATTCTCTTTTGTGAAAGAGAATAGCCCCCTTTGACTCGCACCGCGCTCAGCGAACGCGACTATTTACATCGAGATCCAGCCGAACGCGCTGGCGATCGAGCTGATCAAAATGATCGCCGCGAAGAACGGGCACAGGAAGCGGATCATGGCGTTGAAGACCTTTCTTCTGCGGAAGAGCGCGCCGTTCAGCGTGACCTCGTCCGCGATGCGGTCGACGCCGATGACGCGGGAGACGAGGATGCAGCTTGCGATGGCCGCGATGGGCATCATCACGGAGTTGGTCAGGAAATCGAAGAAGTCCAAAAACTGCATGCCGATCACGGTGACATTTGCCAGCGGGCCATAGCCCAGGCTGGAGAGGCTTCCGAGGAGAACCATAGAGACGCCCATGATGCTCGTGGCCTTATTACGGCTCCAGTGCAGCTCGTCCTGCAAGGTAGAGACGGCACTTTCCGTCAGCGCGATGGAGCTCGTCAGCGCGGCGAACAGCACTAACAGGAAGAACGCAATGCCGATCACCGTGCCGAAGCCCATGGAATCGAAGACCTTCGGGATGGTGATGAACATCAGCGAGGGGCCAGCCTTCAGCGCGCCGGGATCGCCGCCGGAGAAGGCGAACACCGCGGGGATGATCATCAGGCCCGCCATGATGGCGATGGCCGTGTCGAAGACTTCGACATTGCGGGTGGAGCTTTCGATCGAGACGTCCTTTTTCATGTAGGAACCGAACGTGATGAGAATGCCCATGGCGATGGACAGGGAATAAAACATCTGCCCCATGGCGGAGACGACCGTCATCCAGGAGAAGTTGTCAAGATTGGGCACAAGGAAGTACTTGACGCCCTCCAGTGCACCGGGGCGGGTCACGGAATACACGGCGATGATCAGCGACAGCACCACGAGAATGGGCATCATGATCTTGGAGACGCGCTCGATGCCGTTTTCCACGCCCGCGAAGATGATCGCCAGCGTCATGGCCGTGAAAATCAGAAAGCATAGCTCAGAGGACACGCCGTTGGAGATGAAGGACGAGAAATAGCCGTCCTCCGCGACGAGGTGCGCCTTGCCCATCAGGTATTCCGCCAGATATTTGATGACCCAGCCGCCGATGACGGAGTAGTAGGGGACGATCAGAATCGGAATGATGGCGTTGATCCAGCCGCCCACGCGCAGCGCAGGCTTATCGCTGAAGGACTTGTAAGCGCCGACAGGGCTCTTGCCGGTCATGCGGCCGATCGATGTCTCCGCAATGATCATCGTGTAGCCGAAGGTCATCGCCAGAATGATGTATACCAGCAGGAAAATAGCGCCGCCGTATTTGGCGGCCAGATAAGGAAAGCGCCAGATGTTTCCGAGGCCGACGGACGCGCCCGCAGCCGAAAGGACAAAGCCAATCTTGCCGGAAAAGGAACCTCTTTTATGATCCATGAAGAATCTCCTCTCTTTTTTACGACATACAATTTATTTAGTATATCATAGAATAAAGATGAAAACAATCTGAAATCCGAAGAAAAGAGAGCTATTTGTCGTTGGCCGTGCAGAAAAATAAAAAGGAAGACTCGAAAGAGTCTTCCTTTTTCCATATTTAAGACCAGAGCAGCTGCATCGCGACGATTAGCGCCGCAGCGGCGAGGATATACACACCTGCGATCAGCAGTCCCGCCTTAAGCGCGCCGCGGATGGCGGCATTGCGCTCCTCGCGCGTCAGCTCACCGGCAGCGCTTTCCCACGGGCGGTCGTTCGCACGGGGCGCGTCGGGCGCGGAAAAGTCGCTGCGCTTGCGGTGAAAGTGCGGGAGAAAGGTCGGCTGGCGTTCGATGCCGCTCATGTCGGCGATCGTGCGGCCGTCGTCCTCCTCGTAGAAGTCGTCCTTCTTCATCACTTATCGTACAGGTGGCAGCACACGAAGTGGCCCGGCTCGATCTCGCGCTGGACGGGTGCTTCCTCCTTGCAGCAGGCCATGCAGTTGGCGCAGCGGGTGTGGAATTTGCAGCCCCTGGGCGGATTGGCAGGGGAGGGGATGGAGCCCTCGAGCACGATGCGGTTCATCTTCACCTTCGGGTCGGGGATGGGGATGGCGGAGAAGAGCGCCTTCGTGTAGGGGTGGAGCGGGTTGCGGAAGATATCTTCCTTCGCGCCGTACTCCACAAGGTTGCCGAGGTACATGACGCCGACGGTGTCGGAGATGTGCTCGACAACGGAGAGGTCGTGGCTGATGAAGAGGTACGTCAGCTTGTATTTATCCTGCAATTCGTTCAGCAGGTTGATGATCTGCGCCTGGATGGACACGTCGAGTGCGGAGACCGGCTCGTCGCAGACGATGAACTCGGGGTCCACAGCCAGGGCGCGGGCGATGCCGACGCGCTGGCGCTGACCGCCGGAGAACTCGTGCGGGTAGCGGTTGGCGTGCTCACTGTTCAGGCCGACGCGCTCGAGCAGGGAGATGATCTTGTCATGGCGCTCCTTGGCGTTGGCGCACAGGTGGTGGATGTCGATGCCCTCGCCGACGATGTCGCCGATGGTCATACGGGGGTCCAGGCTCGCGTAGGGGTCCTGGAACACGATCTGCATACGGCGGCGGTAGGGCAGCATATCAACGGCGATCTTTTCCTTTTTGTCAAACAGGACCTTGCCGTCGTAGATGATGGTGCCGTCGGTAGGCTCATACAGGCGCAGCAGGGTGCGGCCCGTCGTGGTCTTGCCGCAGCCGGACTCACCGACCAGGCCCAGCGTCTCTCCCTTGCGGATGGCAAAGCTCACGTCGTCCACGGCCTGAACGTACTGCTTGTTCTTGCCCATGCCGCCGGCGGGGAAATACTGCTGCAGATGCTTTACTTCAACGAGATTCTCGCTCATCAGGCTTTGCCCCCCTTCTCAAATTCTTCCTTCTGGCGCAGCCAGCAATAGGTGTAGTGGGTGTCGCTCAATTCGGTTCTGGGCGGCATCTTGTTCAGGCAGACCTTCATGCAGCTCTTGCAGCGCGGCGCAAACGGGCAGCCTGCGGGCGGGTTCAGCAGGTCAACGGGCTGACCCTCGATGGGCACCAGACGCTCCTTCTCCTCGGCGTTCAGCTTCGGGATGGAGTTGATCAGGCCCTTCGTGTACTCATGCTGGGGGTTGTAGAAAATTTCGTCCGTCGTGCCGTACTCGACGATGTGACCGGCGTACATGACGGCGATCTTCTCGCACATCTGGGCCACAACGCCCAGGTCATGGGTGATCATGATAATGGACATGCCCAGCTTGTGGCGCAGGTCGTTCATCAGCTCCAGGATCTGCGCCTGGATCGTCACGTCCAGCGCGGTGGTCGGCTCGTCAGCGATCAGCAGCTTCGGCTCACAGGCCAGTGCAATGGCGATCATGACGCGCTGGCGCATACCGCCGGACAGCTCGTGCGGGTACTGCTTCAGGCGGCGGTCCGGCTCATTGATGCCGACCAGCTCCAGCAGCTCCCTAGCGCGGGCCCAGGCTTCCTGCTTGGTCTTTTTGGTGTGCAGCAGGATGACCTCGACGATCTGGTTGCCGATGGTGTACACCGGGTTCAGGCTCGTCATGGGGTCCTGGAAGATGATGGAGACCTCGTTGCCGCGAATTTTGCGGAACTCCTTCTCGGTCATTTTGTCGATCTGGTGGCCGTTGAACCACACCGTGCCGCCGACCAGACGTCCGGGGTAGGCGGTCAGGCCCATGATGGAGTAGGCCGTGACAGACTTGCCGGAGCCGGACTCGCCGACGATGCCCAGCACGTCGCCCTGGTTCATGCTGAAGGACACGCCGTTCAGCGCCTTGACCTCGCCCGCGGGGGTGAAGAAGGACAGGCGTTCGTCCTTGATTTCAAGAATTTTTTCGCTCATGTTGCTCCTCCTTCCCTCTTTAGCTCTTGAGCTTCGGGTCAAACGCATCGCGCAGACCGTCGCCGAACAGGTTGAAAACCAGGATCATGATGCTGATCATCAGCGCGGGGGCGATCAGCAGCACCGGGTAGGTGTTCATGCCCTTGACGGCGTCAGTCGCCAGCGAGCCGAGGGACGGCATGGGGGCTGCAACGCCGAGGCCGAGGAAGCTCAGGTAGCTCTCGGTGAAGATGGAGGACGGGATCTGCAGGGTGGTGGTGACGATCAGGGTGCCCATGCAGTTCGTCAGCAGGTGCTTCTTGATGATGCGCCCGCCGGAGGCACCCAGCGCGCGGGCAGCGGTGACGTACTCGCTCTCCTTCAGCGTCAGGACCTGGGAGCGGACGATACGCGCCATGCCGACCCAGTACAGCAGGGCGAAGATGATGAAGATGGACACCATGTTGGGGCCGAGCTTCTGCATCCAGCCGAAGCCGGGCTTGGTGGCCAGGCCCTCCAGCGGTTCCTTGATGGCCATGGCCAACAGGATGATGAGCAGGATGTCGGGGATGGTGTAGAGAATATCGGTAATACGCATCATGATGTTATCGATCCAGCCGCCCGCAAATGCGGAGATGGCGCCGTAGGTCGCGCCGATGAGCAGGACCAGCACAGAGGCCAGCAGGCCGACGGACAGGGAGACGCGGGTGCCCATCATGACACGCACGGCAAAGTCACGGCCCATACGGTCGGTGCCCAGAATGTGCGGGAATACGTTCTCGCCCTGGTCGATGAGCTTCTGCTCGGCGGCAGAATACTCAAACGGAGCCAGGTTGTTGCTGCCCTTGATCTGCTGCTCATAGCTGTAGGGCCAGAAGCTGGGCAGAACATAGGCCATGAAGGCGATCAGCAGGATGACGACCAGGCTGACCATGGCGATCTTGTTTTTGCGCAGACGGCGCATGCCGTCCTTCCAGAAGTTGACGCTCTCGCGCATGACGACAAGGCTTTTCTTCTCGTCGTTGGACGCGGGGGCAAAGTCCTCAACGTTGAGTTGCAGGCTCAACGGATTCTTTTTCAGATTTTCCATGTGTCTGCTCCTCCTTACTTCAGCTTGATGCGCGGGTCGATGATCTTATACAGGATGTCAACAACGACGTTCGCAACGATGACGAGGGTCGCCAGCAGGATCGTGGTGCCCATAATCATCATGTAGTCACGGTTCGTGATGGCGGACACGAAGTCGCGGCCCAGACCCGGGATGGAGAAGATCTTCTCCACGACGAAGGAACCGGTCATCAGACCTGCCAGCATGGGGCCGACATACGTGATGACAGGCAGGATCGCGTTGCGCAGCGCGTGCTTGAAGAGGATCTTCACACTGGAAACACCCTTGGCACGGGCGGTGCGCATGTAGTCCTGACCCATGACGTCCAGCAGGCTGGAGCGCATCAGGCGGGTGATGTAGGCGGTGGGATAGATCGCCAGCGCCGTCACGGGCATGATGTAGGCCGCCGGTTCATTCAGGCCGACGGTGGGCAGGAGCTTCAGGTTCATGCCGAAGGTGTACAAAAGCACGACGCTTGAGATAAAGCTTGGGATGGCGATGCCGCAGGTGGCAAACACGATGATCAGATTATCGGCCCACTTCCCTCGGTTATACGCGGACAGACAGCCCAGCGGAATGCCGACGCAGAGCGCGACGACCACAGCCAGACCGGCGGTGCGGGCCGAGACCGGCAGCTTGGAGAAGATGATCTGGTTGACGGTACGGCCGCGCTGTTTCAGGCTCAGGCCCATATCGCCATGGATCAGGCTGTTCATATAATTAAGGTACTGCACGCCGAGGGGCTTATCGAGGCCGTATTTTTCGGCCAGGGCCTGCTGGGCTGCTTTGCTGATGGACTTTTCCGCCACGAACGGGCCGCCGGGGACCAGGTTCATGATGAAAAAGGTAAGGGTCGCGACGATGAACACGCTGAAAATGCCCATTGCCACGCGCTTGACGATGTACTTCGCCATGGTTTTGTGCCACTCCGTTTCTTAATGGAATACAAATTGGGGTCGATTTCGGTTTATTCGTTTAACGCTCTGTACCGTGCGTACACGCTTGTGCGCAACAGGCGGACAGACTGGAGAATAAAAAAGCCGATGGCGGCTGCGATTGCAAACGCCATCGTTCGTAATCCGAAATCTACTCTATATTATAAAATGTTGCAAAGTATTTGTCAATTCGATGTTCGTTTTCAGACAACGGCAAAGAGCTGAAAACCCGCCCCACAGGCTGCGGATTTTCGTGAAAGATGCCCATTTACAGAATTTTTTGAGTTTTTTGAAAAAAACGCTTGACTTTCCGGGCGGTGGGCGCTATAATAAAACACGTTCTCCGGCGAGAACGTCAAGAGAATATGCGCCGGTAGCTCAGCTGGATAGAGTGTCTGACTACGAATCAGAAGGTCGGGAGTTCGAGTCTCTTCCGGCGCACCATGCACCGCACCGGGGCAGAGATGCCTCGGTGCATTTTTTGTTTGTATCGCTTTTTTCAAAGCGCACAAACGGCGGCAACCATCGTTGCGAGGGCGGTCACCGCCGTTAATCCGATTTGAAAATCAGAAAAAAGCGTGTTTCTATAGTGTTCCTGGCAGCGGGTGTTCTCCCGCTTTCCCCCGACCCAGCATCCCGGCTGGGAGGTTTCTGCCTGTGGGGGCCTGTGGCGCAGCGGGGCTTGTTGCAGCCCAACGGCTTGTGCAGCCGACTGCGGTACAGAAAAAACAGGAACAGCATCTTCAATTTTCAAGGTACAACGATAAAAACCCCCAACCATTTCACAACGGTGGGGGTTTGGTGTACCTTGACAAAGGCCAAACTGTTTTGTATACTGTTTAGGCGATAAACCAAACGGAAATTGGTTTATAACCATACAGATATGCAACACAGATTGTATTGCTTAGTACCACGTTACCCCACAACGCTGCTGGATTTTTAGCCTTGTGGTTACTGGTTGCCAGATTTTGAAGGTGGCTTCCAGGGTGGAGTTCTTATCGGGACTATTATAAGCAGATTCGAAAAGGAAGTCAAGCGACGAAAGCCGCTTGGCTTTCTTTTTTTTCTGCATAATAGGGCTTAGAAAAGGTCGCTGTGTGAGCCGGTTCTGGTGAGGTACAAAATCAATTCCTCATCGGCCACTTCGTAGATCAGCAACCAATCCGGGGTGATGTGACACTCGCGGCATCCCGCATAGTCCCCGGAAAGTTGGTGATCCCGGTTCTTCTCTGGCAGCGGTTTCTGGTTGGCCAGCAGCTCGATCACCTTTTCCAGCAGGCGCATATCATAGCCGCGCTTTACAATTCTTTTGTAGTCTTTCTTGAAGGCGGCCTGATACTTAATCGTCAGCATTCAAATCCTCCATGAGTTCTTCTACGGAAGAAAAAGCCTTACTCATTCCAATACCTTTTCTGGCGTCTTCAATTGCCTTTTTCGTATCGGCGTTCGGAACTTCGGCTCCAATCTCAAAGGGGATTCGATATTCCCGGACCGCCTTTTTCGCAAAAACGGTAAATGCCGTTGTCATCGTCATGCCAACATCATTGCAAAAAGCCTCGAACTGCTGCTTCAAGTCGGAATCCATGCGGATATTGATGTTGATGTTCGCCATACAGTGCAATCTCCTTTCCTTGATTCTGTAACTATTATACCAGACATTGCGCACGATGTCAATATATTTATTTACAATGCTTGCATATTTTTTCCCGCTTCCTGCTCGCTCCACTATATTTTCGGGCGTGATTGTTCGACACACAGCTCTGCAAATCTTGATGAAAAAAATAACGGCAAGGCGACTAAAACGCTTTGTGCCTAATAGGCACAAAGCGCCTTACAGCGCCAGCCCGGGCTGTATCATTGGCCGTCGTCTGTTTCCTTTTCTGCTAGGAATGCGGCGCGAACCTCTTGCAGTTTTTTGACCCCCAGAGCCCAATAGGGGCGGATTTCTTTGCCGGTCATTCCAGCTTCGCGGCACAGGCGCATTTCCCGCAAGACACGAGGGCTGCACTTGTGCAGCTTGATGAGTTTCAGACCGTAGGTGTCCGGCATGATGCCGTTGGCAATGCCAATCAGCAGTTCCCGCAACTGGTCTTTGTCGATGCCGTGAACAGGGTCCTCGTAATACATGGGCGGCAACAAGCCCTGCTCTCTGGCCCAATCCCGCAGCTGATGGACGCGGCGCTTCTTGATGATGTGCAGCGGCAAGGTCGGGTCATCGTAGCTGCTCTCATCAAAGCCCATGCGCATCCCCAGGCGCAGCTCGGTGAGTTTGGGCAGGCCCTCGTCGGTGTTGTACCCCTTGGCCAGATACGGCTCGATGTCCAGATCGTCCTCAATCCAGGCGGCTTTTTCTGCCTCCCAGGCCAGGTCTATCGGCCTGCCGCCCAGCATGGTCCGCTTTTCGGCTTTGGCCTTTTTTGCCAGGTAGATGATGCCGCCCTGGTGTGCGGCGCGGCGGGCTTTTTTGTTTGCAGTCTGCGCAATCTGCCGCCCGGAGTAGCCGATCATCTTCAACCCTTCCGGCGGCGTTGCGGTCTCGGCAACGCGCACCACCACCCGCAGCATCTTTTTGCGACACCCCGGGACGGGGACCCGCACCCAGCTGCCAGGCTTCAGCCCGGCGCTGCCTTTGTAGTCCTCCGGCACGCCGAACCCGTATTCTTTGCCATCCGGCTTGAATTTGATGAACACCATCTTCATGCAAAAGTCACTCCCTGTTGCTTAAATTATACCTGCTATCTCCGTTGGTGACAACGACTGTAAAGACAGTACAAAGAAAAAAATAATCGGGCGCAGCAATCAGGCAGGCCGTGGGCACGAAAAGCGGAGCACACGCGGAACCCTTCAGCCTGGATACACGGGACTTTGCCGTGTATGCCTACCTCTGCCGCTGGCTCAGGCAGTTCCGAAAGGCGCACTTCTCCCCTTATTGCTAATCTAGAGAGGGAAAAATATCTTTCTTTTGTACTGTAAGTGAGATTAGTCTTATTACTGTTCCGCAAATTTTGACATACCCTTTTTGCAAAAATGCGCAAGACCACTTGACAAGCACCGACCACCTGTAGTATTTTTGAATTGGTTATGAGACTTGCTATGCTTGCCAGCAGCATCTCGACTTTTTGCCGCCGTGTTCCAGCACGGCGGTTTTCTTTTTGTGCGTCAGGATTGGCCCCTGGGAGCGCCTGTGCGACCGTTTCGACGAGTATGTACAGATTGTGCTTCCCGGCACGGAAAGCGGCTTTGAGGAGCCTCCCAGCGGCCATCAGAGACTTGATGGCCGTTTGCACTGTGCCGATGGCCATGTGCAGCACGGTGGCCATGTGTGAAAACGAGGGAAACGCCTTGCGCTGCCTGTTGGAGCAGCGGCAGAGGTAGGCGTACACGGCAAAATCCCGTTTATCCAGGTTGAATGCTTCTACCGGCAGCTTGCCCCATGCGCCGGACAGCTGCCGGAGCTTGTATTGATTGGAGATTCTGCGGCCTTCCCGATCTTGCCGGGCAGACACTACCAGCAGGCCCTTTTGTTCCAGACCGACCACTGCGGAGCGGATTGTGTTCTCGCTCAGACCGCACCGCTGCTGTATGGTGGCGTTGCGGACGGTTGCCGTGCCCAGGCAGTTCTGACAGTACGATAAAAACAAAAATACCATCAATTCCTTGGGTTTTAGCCCATAATCAAATAAGCCGTTATAAATTTTTACAAACATGGTGTTCTTCCTTCCAAAAAAGCAGCCCCAGGCAAACGGATTGCCTGGGGCATTGTTGTTATTTACGGATTAAATTTTCCGGGGTACAGTGCTGCCGCTTCGCGCCGGGAAGCTCCCAGCTTGCGGCGCGGTTCTCTGGTAGCTGCCGAGGGTGCGTGAGGGCGTGCCGGGGCACTTCCCAGCGCCTGACGCAGAGATTCCGTGCTGAGTAACTTGATTTCCAGGTAGTCGTTCTCGCCGGTGGAATCCTGCTCCTGGGGAGCAAGGGACAAGTATTTCCAGTAGCCTTCCAGATGGGTTTTCATGGGGGCATACCCGGCTTTTTCGACGATCCAAGTGTCACGCTGGATGCGCACCATCTGAGCAGGGGACATCAGAGGGCGACCCATCAGCTGGTGGCTGCTGGTGGTCTTGCCGTCAGATCGAGAGGAGGAGCCGGTCAAAATGGTTTCATCGCCCAGCATTTTGGATATGCTGGTAGCGGTGTCCTGGGCCGACGGCGATACAAACGTGTTGAGCAAAATCTGGCAGTTGTCTTTGATGATCTCGGTGACGTTTTTATCGTATTTGAGCAAAAACTGGCTGTAGCTTTGCACTGCGACCAGGATGCGCCCGCCTCGGCTGCGGATAGCCGAGAACAGGCTGGTGACACCGGGAATTGCCGGGAAGTTGCCGAACTCATCCAGAAAATAGTAGAAGGGACGAGGGCAATGCCCGCCCTGGCGCTCGGCCAGAGCAATCAGATCGTCGGTCAGGAAGCGGACGAACAGCGACGCCAGGAAGTGCCTGGTTTCGTTTTCATCGGGCGCGATCAGGAAGATCGCTGTGGGCCGTTCGATGAATCGTTCGGCGTCCAGATCGTTGTCGTGGGTGCAGATCAGCTGTTCCAGTTCTGCATCCACGAATTTCAGCAGCTTGGACAGCGCCGAAGAAACGATATTGAGGGTGGTTCGAATATCCGCGCTTGTGGTAGTGCTGATATAGCCTTTAATTCGCCGGTCGGTAACCCCCTCCAGCATGGCAGCCAAACGGCTTTTCTGGACGGTGTTCCCTTTCTCCGGGTTGTCTGCCCCTGCCAGCTCGACAATCAGATTAAAAACACTGACGATGTGGCGCTCACCGTCCTGGCCATACTGAGACACCAGCAGGACCAGGCCGGTTATCAGGCCACGGGCAGTCTCGTTAAAATACTCGCTGCTGTCACCACTGTTCACGGAGCCGGTATTACCGATGATCGCGCTGGCAATGACCTTGGCGTAGCGTTCTGCCGTGGCATAATGCACGGCCCGCTGCTTGGCGTCTTGCTCCTTGCGCCATGCGTCGATTTCGATGTTGACGCGGTACAAAAGATTAAAATGGCAGGAGCAAAACACGTTTCGCAGATCGAGCTTCAGCACGCGGTAGCCGCACTTTTTCAGTTCGGCGCTGGTAATCGTATACAGGTCATCTTTGACAGATACCAGCACCATGCTGGCCCCCTGGCCGATTCCCTGGGCGTCATGCGTGCGCAGATTTACCCGGGCGTTGTAGGTGATCGTGGGGATATACAGGCTGGTGGACTTACCGGCACCGGGCGGGGCGACCATCAATACAGATTGATCGCTTGTATCGACCAGCCAGGTACTTTTGGAGGCACCCACAAGCATGGCCGGTTGTGTCTCATTTCCTTGCTGTACCTCGTGATAAACCCGCTTGACTTCCTCCGGCTCCATGAAGTGGGCGTCGCCGTGCTGGCCGTGCCCGGCTTTTACATCCCGGACAGCCAGGGGCTGACGGTTGAGCAGTTCAATGACAGCCGTGGCCAGTATGGCCAATAGAAATTTGCTAACCGCCAACCGCCAATCCATAGGTATCTGCAGGAACAGCTGGAAGCCCGTCAGCAGGGCATAGCCAATGACCAGCACCAGCAATGGGCGAAACAGTTTTTTCAAAAAATCACCTGCCTTACATCATTTCCATAAAGGCTTCGCTTTGCGGGGTCATCGCCTCCGGCTCAATTTGTTGAGCATGATACTGTTCGCTGGTCTGTTCCAGTTCGGCATAGCGGACACAGTATTCCATTGCATTGTGGAGCCTGGCCACACTGTCCTTCATGCTGAAGCCGGAAACTTGCCTGGCATCTTCCAGCGCGGTGGTGATTCTCTCCGACAACTGGCCATCGACCGGCACACCGCAGCGTACCTGCAGGAGAGCCGCCAGGGCGGCGCTTTCCAGTTCTGCCACCGGCCTTTCGACCGTGCTTGTGCGGGCGATGACTGCCTCGGAATAGCCTTCCAGCAGGCTTTTCAGCTGTTCGGTATCGTTCTCCCCCTCCCGGATGTGTATGGTGTTTTTCGCGGCTTCAAAAAATCCGGGACCATGGCGAATATCCTTCACAATGGGGATGTCGGCCAGGTGTGCGGCATCTTCCACACGGTGCATCAGATCGCCATGCTGGGCGTCTGTCCATTGCAGCGGGGCGTTGTCCAGGTATTCGCTTTCGGGCAGATCGTACTGCTCCAAAGCATAGACGCGCTCTATCCCATCGGAACGCAGTACAGAAACAAAATGATCTTCTTCGCCAGATTTGACATTGGGCGACCCGAGTGCTTCCGGGGCAGGGCAGTAGGTGGCTTTGGGGTTTTGGGCGAATACCGCAACACTGTTTTCAGCACCCATACCAACGCACTGCCCCCGGAATGTCAAATAATCCAAGTATTTCTGCGGGTCAGTGACCATTGCGGTATAGGTCTGATCAATTTTTGTTAGCAGGGCCTGAATCTCAGGGTGCATGTCTGTTCTCCCTCCTTCTTGATTCAGAACTGTATTCAGTTCATTCAGTCTGGCCAGCTTGGTCTGAAACTCTTTCTCATACGCAAAAGGTTGGTTTACAGCTTCTTTTGCATCCTCCAGGTTTTTGTTCAGTATCGTCAACCGCTCCTGATCAAGCGCCTGTGTATCAGATAGCTTTTCTAATAGGTGGCGGAACGAGGAAAAGTTTTCTTTCGGGTTAAACTCGAAGTTGTATTTCTGCTCGCCCTGGAGATATCCCATAAAGCTGACCGCTTTGGCGTCATAATAGGCATGGATATTGAACCCTCTGTACTGACCGATGATGACGTCACCGGCTGTGGCCCCCTGGAGAGCATCGCGCAGAGCAGCGTCGGCAGCTTTGCGCTCCGTATAGGTTGTTCCCATTACAATAGCGGAAAATTTCTCACTACCGTCTGGATTGAAACGGCTATTGGCCCTGTAAACGTCGATGTCTTTGGAAACCGCATCCAAAGATTCTTCGACTTTTTGTATGGAGGCAGGATACCCGATAGCGATCTTGTCCTGCAGTTCGAATATCTGCGACATGTGGGAGGACCGCAATGTACTTAGTCGGGCCACTTCATTGTCCAGTTCCATCTTTTCTTTGATAAGGGGATTGCCGGCGCATAGGGCTTTGATTTCCGCGTAGGACAGTGCAACTTCGTCCAAATCCTGACAAGATCGAGCAGGCGACTTGCTGGTCATGATTTGCGATATGAATTTTTGCTTGTTTTCGATCAGCTGCCAACTGTAGGCGTCGAAGCTGCCTTCGGTTGCATACCGATAGATCTGCACAGATGGGTTTTCGTTGCCCTGGCGCAGAATCCGACCTTCGCGCTGCTCAATATCCGAGGGCCGCCAGGGCACATCAAGATGGTGGAGTGCAATCAATTTGGTTTGCACGTTGGTTCCGGCTCCCATTTTTTGTGTACTGCCCATCAGGATGCGCACCTTTCCGGCACGCACTTTTGCAAACAGAGTGGCTTTTTTGGCGTCGGTATTGGCGTCATGGATAAATGCAATCTGTTCCTTCGGAATACCTTTGGCAATCAGCTTGTCACGGATATCGTCGTAAACGTTCCATTCTCCAGTGCTGGGGGTGGCCAGATCGGAGAAGATCAGCTGCGTCGATTGTGTGGCCATGGTGTTTTGCCAAATCTCAAATACCTTGCTGGCGCAGGCCGTGGCTTTGTTTTCGGGAACATCCGGGAGAAGTGGGTTGAGCAGCCGCTGATCGAGAGCCAGTTTCCTGCCGTCCGTTGTGTCGGGTAGGATACCGACGAGGTAGCAATGCTCCTTTTCCGTTATCCCCCCAC
>OMAJ01000446.1_pt1 | contig 22017 bp, 25 predicted proteins | sample 1644631 | NCBI WGS metagenome assembly OMAJ01 (sample SAMEA103958133, study PRJEB25191) | human gut metagenome | biome: human-associated habitat [ENVO:00009003]; feature: intestine environment [ENVO:2100002]; material: feces | place: Germany | collected 2013/2015 | reverse complement strand
TCGGCCTGCTGACAGCCTTGCGCGTTTCTCATGACAGTTCGGACAGAAACCTGTCATCCACTGTGGAAACCTACCCGCTGAATCAGAGCCAGATTTCCATCTTCACGGAAGAGGTGCTGAAATTGGCCATGAGCAAGGGACAGATTACCGCATGGGAATTGTACAACGTGGCCACTGAAATATATAAGCCCGGAAAGACAGACTTTCCGGCTCTCATTCCGCAGAACGGAGCCATGGCGGAACTCCTGCTTTCCCGTCTCTCCGAAGAGGTGGAAGTGCAGGATGCCGTTCCGATAAACTGACATGCGAACTTCTCAAATAATCGTACAAAACCAAAAAATAAGGGAGAACCTGACAGTGATAACGACTGAAAGATTCTCCCTTTTTTCATTTACTCTTCAAAAAGCAGCATGAATTCCACCTTCCTTCTCCGTTCGATGCTCGGAACCACTTTTCCTTTATAGCACCTGAAAGAGACATATTCCTTGTAAATATTACGGTCTCCCGACTCCAGTTTCTTTAACAGACTGCTCTTTGGTCTTTTCCCATAGCCTTTTAATCTGTAGGGCCCGACATTATATGAAAGGACTGCTGCCAACAAAGAATCACGCCCCAGATAACTGAACATGCGGCACAGCTTACGGAGGTCTTCCCTCAGAATGGAGTCTCCCTGCGCTTTGGAGATGCTGTTGGTAAACCTCTCCCCGGGAAGAACCTTGTGACCCCACCCGACATAAGGCCAATGCTTTTTCTCTCCATGCCAGCCCTCGAATCGCTTGACACACTCGACCGCAAGAGTGAACCTGTCCGGATTGGCTTTGACCGGGTTCTCCGCCCTTGACGGCATACCCGGAAAAAAGACGGTGGCACAAAGCACCGTAAACCATATTGATTTTAACCTCATAGGCAGAATCGGCTTAGTGTCTGATTCTTGTGACAGGCAGTTGCTTACCTCCAATAGGTACTATTGGACCTATTGGTTCTATAGGTATGATAGGTCCTATAGGTATGATGGTATCTTTTTCCTCCGTCTCGTTGTTGAAGTCAAAGGTCAGCCTGCAAAACTGTGCCGGCTCGCTGTTATCCTCAAAATAGATGTCGATACTATGCTGGTCTTCACACTCTGAGGTGTAATAAAGACGGAACACCTCCCTGTCCAGAGGATAACGGTCGTTGGGCAGCAGCACCATCCCGTCATCCATGCGCAGTTTGCCTTCGCCGTCCGGCTGGAAATAGCGGATGGTATAGCGGGCGTCGGAGAACCGTCCTTCCCGTTTCAGTTCACAGCGTATTTCCACGGTCTCGCCTTTCACGATACGCTTGGGTACAGGCATCGTCTCCACAGTAAAGGGATAGGACTGCTGCACATCAAGGTCATCGCTGCACGAGGTTAATATACTGAAGGTCATGCCCATCAGGGCGCATACAAGGGCAAACAGCCCTTTCTTGTTCATAATCGGTTTCATATTCATTTCTTGTTTTAACGGTTTATAAAAAAATTACTGTTCAGGCGGAAAATTGCTTTCCAGATATTCGTTCAGGTCCTTGCATCCGGCATACAGGTCGGAACAGTCGTCAATCCTGTCACCGTAGCGTTTCCGAAGGACGGACAGTGTCCTTTTTCCGGCATCGTCATTGTCCAGGTAGCACCGGATCCTCCCGTAATTGTCCAGAAAAGGGAACGAACGTTCAAGCAGGGCCACCGAATTGAGGACCAGATAATCCTCACCGCGGCTGATGCCGAGTACCTTCCATGAAAGAAAGTCGATAAAGCCCTCAAAAAGGTTGCAGGTAAGCGAGCCGTTGCGGATGACGGAGATGTCCTTGGGCGGCAGGCACCATTTCATGAACCTGGTCCGCAGCTCATAGCCTCCGCCCATGTTCCTGAAGCCGACGGCGAAATACCGCTTGCCGTACAGCCGGAACCGTACTTCCTCGCACTCTGCACGGGCAATTTCCGCAGGTATGCCGCGTCCCTTCAGATAGCCGAGCAGGGCATTACAGCGCAAGGGACCGCAAACCACCTCCTCGAAGCGGGAGGGCTCCTTGCGCTTTTCTGTCCTGACACTTTCCTTTTCTCTTTTCTGTCCGGCATATTCGGGGACTGTTCCTCCATATACTCCGGCGATGAACCTCGCCTGCGCCATGAAGCCGTCGCTTCCTGAAAGTTCCCCCGCAAGGGTGAAGATGTCGCCTCCATGCCCGGTGCCGAAGTCATGCCATACGCCCTTACGGGTGTTCACATGGAACGAAGGTGTCCTTTCCTCACGGCACGGGGAGAGATACCAGCATTCGTCGCCGTGCCGTCTGACCGGCTCCTGTCCCAGACGGGACAGGAATTCCTCAATGGGAATGCCTCTGATCATCTCTATATCCATAGGCGTCTAATTGAAGATGAAACGGACTCCAAGCCCGAACTGTGTCGTGAACTTTCCCAGAGAACTGCCCCATAGCACACGTTCGCGCACATGGGCAAGCAGCACGATACGGTCCGTCACATAGCTTTCCAGTTCCAACGTCAGGGCTCCGCCATAGACAAAGGCATCCCTGTCAAGAAGCATGGAACCGTCATACAGAACCTTTTCTCCCCAGTTCAACGTTTCATATCCCACCAGGGCGGAACCGCCGACAGAAAGGAAGAATATCTTCGCCGGGTCGGACAGGAACTTCAAATAATAGCCGCCCTCGGCAGTAAACTGGGCCCGTGGGACGGAAGTCCCGCGATAGCCGTAGTTCTTCAGCAGGTATTCCACGCCAGCCACCCAATGGTTGGCCTTTTTCGTATATCCCGAAACGGCAAAACCCGTGTACCAGTCAACCGGTGATTTCAGGTTTCCGGCAAAGCCTCCCCTGAGTTCCACGCCCTTCATTCCGGTAAGGTAACGCTGGGCGTATGCCTGCCCCGATGACAGGGCAAGCGATACGCATACGGCAAAAAGAAACAAATACTTCTTCATGGTCATTTCACTTTAAGTTCATTGATCACCCTCGCTCTCACGATGTCCTCACTCTCCACGGTGAAGGTCTGGTGACGGCCTCCGCTCTTCTCGTGCATCTCCACCACCAGCATCTTGTCGGCGGGAATGGTGAACTTGTCGAAGACAAAGACAGTACGCTCATCCTTCTTTCCGGCGACAGCCGTGGCATAGTTGTAGGCACGCAGTGGAAATATCACCTGCTCCTGGATGGCCGTGCGCTTGAGTACCTTCTTGTCCACAATCTTGAACGTCACGAAATCCACCTCATAAGGCACGTTCGACGTGTTCTTCACCTGGGTGTGGAAATAGAGCAGCCCGTTATGGGTATAGAGCCCGCGCAGCAGGTACTGGATGCCGAACGCCTTGCTCCCGATATGCTTGATGTGGCGTCTGTTATCCTTGTGGATGGCCTTGGCAATAAGGTGTACCAGCTTGGGCGACTCGCTGCCGAGTTCCTTCAGGTAGATGTCAAGGGCATTGTTCGGGCGGTTCACCTCGCTGCCGTCATGAATAAAATCGGCCATCTCGATGTTGAGCAGCAGAGGCTCGTCGGCATACTTCACATTGAAGGTGTAGAAACTTCCGCTTTCGGTAATCACCGACATGTTGGTCTCCTCACGGAAGTTCTTTCTGGTAGCCTTTACCCTGATTACATTCTCTGAACCGTCCGCCTTGCCCGCGATCAGATTCGGAGAACCGAGATCCACGTAACGGACAGCCGAGGGAAAGATGATATGGGTCGTCTTGTCATACGTCACTTCCAGACCGTAAGGCGGAATCATCCGGTCAAAGGTGAGCTTTCTGGACAGCCCGTGATAGAGGTCGCCGTCCTCCTGCTGCGGATAGATATCCGCCTTCAGGGTCAAATCATTTACGGCCGTGGTATCAGCCGACTGTGCATGTGCACTTGCAACGCCGCCTGCGAGGGCAAGCATCAAAAGAATCTTTTTCATGTCTTTACTGTTTTAATGGGTTATTGATTGTTGTTCTGATAAAGCATCAGTCCGTAGCCTGATTTGAGGTGTACCTTCTCCTCGCGCATCTTTTTGGAGATGTACTGCGACACGCCCTGTATGGCCCCTCGTCCAAGCTCGGAGAGAAGCTGGTCGCCTGCCGACTGGTTGGTGATGGAGATGGTCGTGCCGAGATTCTGTCCCATGTTGGCGGCCACTTCCCTTACCGCATTCGCCTCCGTCGAACCGGGAATGAATATCCCGGCCTGTCCGTCACTGTCCAGCACGGTCAGTTCCACGGGAATGACATTGCCGTCATATTCGACCTGCAGGATTTCAATGCCAAGCCGCTCGCCCTGGATACGTCCCTCACCGGTCAGCAGGGTATTGCGGGGAAGCACATATCTTCCCACACGCATGGCCTCCAGCAGCCTGAGACGCACGCTTTGTCCGCTGATAATGGTCTGGTCGCCATGCACGCAGGCCCGTATGGTATTCCTCGCCATCTGTGTCCCGGCACTGCCCACAGCCGTATGGAAGCCGATATCAGCACCGGAAAGCAGTCTCGCGAACTGTACCGAATCGGTAAGAGGCTGAGGAAGGGACGACACAACCGGAGAGGACACCAACCCGACGGGAACGGCTTTCGCCTTCCTCTCCCTTGAGGGACTTTCCGTCTCCTGACTGTCCGCTGTTCCCGTGCTGCCGCCCGAAGGCATATATTTGGCGGCAAGTTCATAGGACTTCTCCAGCAGAGCCACCTGTTCCTCGTAGCTCGGTCCGGCCGTCTGCGCTGCGGCAGCCTGTCTGAGCTGTTCCACCTCTGCTTTCAGGGCTTCCTTTTCCGGGTCTTCCTCAGGACTCTCGTAAAAACTGCCGAGAGTGGCGTTGATGTCGTTGTAAGCCGAGGCTGAAGAGGCGAAGGCTCCCGTCCTGCCGTTTCCTCCTGAATGGTACGCACGGCTTTCATTTTCACTTGCAATGTCCTGCGCCGGTTCTGTTTCCGGGACATTATCCTGTCTGTGTCCATCGGTCAGGGCGGAGAAGTCGGCCAGCGTACGCTTCTTCTCCTCCTGCCGGCGAATCATGTCTGCCTGCTCATAGGCAGCCATCTTGTCCGCCTCTATACCCGTACCTTTCGGATCGGGAAGTTCGGCATTGAAGCCCGTCTTCCTTTCCGCCTCCTGCCTGTCTTTCTCAGACGGGGCGAAAATTAGCCACATGCACCCGAGGAACAGCAGGAACATACCTGTGAAAACCAGATATTTCCTGATTTTCTGCTTCTGTTTCAATTTTTCTGCATCTGTACTCATAATCTTACTTGTTGAACTGGTTAAAAAACTCTTCCATCTCACGGACTTTCATATCGGAGAGGGTATCCGCAGGCACAAAGTCGGGAACCTCAAGCGGGGTTATCCTGATGATGTCCTGCCGGGCATCCTCCCGTCCGATGTCATAAATCGCACGGAAAATCATGTAGAAATTCACCAGCGCGAAAAGAGAAACCATCACGATGACGGCGATTGCCCTCTGACGGGGTGTGAGTCTGTCACAAAGGCCGCGCAGCCTGCCCCCGATACATTCCTTGAACTTTACATACATTTTTCTATACATACATTGTTTTATCTGTCATACATTCTGATATCCCTGTTCTCCAGCACGTGGAACCCTTCCAGGATGAACCCGTGCGGATTGTTGTCACTGCGGGTGGAATTCCGCAACCTGCCATGCGTGACAAGGCTGCGTTCCGTCACGCTCTTCTCACGGATGATGAAAAGGCGTGCGTATGTCATGACATCATACGGATAGGTGTTGAAGTCGCATTTCACGCTGTCTATCTCGATACGCTGGCTGACATTGCCCGAAATTATTCTATTGTAATAACCCTGTTCGGCCAGATCCCCGTAATGAGAATAGGCGGAACGGTCACTCAGGAACATGGCACGCTGCACGTTCCCCTCGATGGCACTCTTGTCAGGGGCCAGCGTGAAGAACAGCTCATGGAAACGTCTGACATGTTCCCTTGCCTCTACGGGACGGTTCTGCTCCAGGTCCTGCGAGAGGGCGAGCATGAGCGACTTCCCCTCATCCAGCACATAGATCTTCTGGCGCTGGGCTTCGGCAAAACTGTATGCCTTCCACACGGAATAGCCCACAAGCAGGGTGCAGACACCCAGATAGACTATTCCGAACAGGCGCAGATGCCGGAAGCTGGTCTCGATATTTTTCAATGATTTGAATTCCATTCTTATTCGTTTTATGATTGTTACTTGATTAGTCTTCCGGCCACATTTCCTACAGTAGCACCTGCGGCACCGCCCACAATGGAGCCTGTCTTGGAAGCAGCCTGATTCACGTTCTTGCCGTAATTTCCTGCACCTCCACCGGCCTGCACGATCCAGTTGGCCACGGTCGGAATCGTGAAATACCCGATGATGCCGATAATCAGGAACGTGATGTACACGGCATTGGAACTGTCCGGAATGAAGTTGGGGTCGGACAGCTGCTCGATGTCCCTCTGAAGCATCAGGGTCTGTATGCGTGCCAGCACGCTGCTGAAAAGATCAGAGACGGGCAGCCACAGATAGATGCTGATATAGCGGACAAACCATTGGCTCAGCGAGGCCTGGAATCCGTCCCAGCACGAAATGGCAAAGGAAATCGGTCCGAGAATGGAAAGGACAATCAGGAAGAATGTCCTTAGCGTGTCCACCACAAGCGCGGCCGCATTGAACATCAGTTCCAGCAGCTCACGGAAAAAATTCTGCACGGACTTCTTCATGTTGTACATGGCACGGTCCACATACATACCGCAAGCCTCGATAGCGTCCAGAGCTCCCAGTTCATCCAGTTTGTTGTCAAAAGCCTCCTTGTCCACCAGGTAGGCCGTCTCGGGATTCCTCCGCATCGCCTCAATCTCCAGCTTGTCCTTCTGCTGCCGATACTCATTCATGTCAAAGGTCTGCGTCTCCAGAATCCTGTGCGTTCCGGTCACGACGGGTGACAAGATGCTGTTGAGCGTACCCAGCACGATGGTCGGAAAAAACATGATGCAGATACCCAGAGCAAACGGACGCAGCAAAGGGAACACGTCAATAGGTTCGGCCCTGGCCAGTGACTGCCAGACACGATACGCCACATAAAAGAGGGCTCCCAATCCGGCAAGGCCCTTGGCCACGCCGGTCATCTGCGAACAGAGCGGCATCATGTCCGTGTACAGACTTTGCAGGATCTGGTGCAGATTGTCAAAATTCACAACCAACAATACCATAAGCAATCCTCCTTGAAATTACCAGTAGCGTTCGTTGGGTGAACCGTACAGAGCCATCACACGGTCAAGATCATTCTGTTTCTTGGCACGCAGGTACGACACGCCGATGTTCTTGTTGGTATAGTACTGCACCAGACTGCGGTATTGCAGCATGTCGGTATAACAACGGTCGATGATGTCCATACGTTCCTTGTCGTTCATCGAAAGGCCGTTCTCGTTGACCACCGTCTTCAGGTCCGTCAGCAGATTGGCACTCTCCTCCAGCAGCTTCGTGTAGCCGAGGGCGATGGCACTCAGTTCCTCAGGGGTGAAATAAGGGTCACTGAGCATACGCTCATAACTGGTCACATAGATTTCCGTGATGTCGCCGACCATCAGGATGGTCTGCTGCACCTTGCGGGCATCGCGTACCAGATTCTTCACTTTCCTAAGGCCGTCATAATACTCCTTGTCGAGTAGGTCGGCATCCTTGCGGATGCTTTCCCCTCTAAGAACCGTACATGATACTTTCGCATCATACGGCTCAAGCAACTCAAAGTTTCTGTTATGAAACCGGCTCATATTCTTCTTTGTTAAAGGGTTTGACATTAAACCTGCCGCAGTGGTTATGCACAAGCGTTCGCTCGGCATGTCCGTTTACCGTTTTCTCAGAAACCCTCCAAGGGGTATTCCGGGTTATGGGTTCCCCGCAGCAGGGACATCTGCGCTGTTGGCGTTTCCAGATTCGGACAATCGTGTTTCTGCCTCTCGCAGACTGGAGCATCAAGCGGGTTTCCCGCCTCTCGAAATACTCCCGCCATTCCGGATCATAGGGATTGGCATCGCATTTCAGCTTTGCATAACGGGTAATTTTAGTATCCGTCAGCCACTTGATCGGAAACAGTTCCATTCTGCCCTCCTTGTCGAAAGGTGCGGCAAAAACCCATGTCCTGCCCCGGTGTCTGTGGAAATACTTTTCGACTACCCACCATTTCCCTTTCGCCGGATGTCGCCGGAGCGACCATTGCAAAAGTTTCTGGTAGATGTGGAAGTCCATCTTCTGGAAAATCCTGCCTGACACGACGTGTTGGTAATAGTTCGCCCACCCGGTTATGACCGGATTAAGAAGCCTGATGAGTGATTCCTGCGGGATTGCTTTGTGAGAATTGACGATCTCATTTACTTTCTGCTGGAATCTCTTTTGGCTCTCTTTAGACGGCATAATGAGGAGCTTGCCCTTGTACTTCCGAATATTGAAGCCCAAAAAGTCAAAGCCATCTTCAATGTGAGTTATCTTCGTCTTCTCTTCTGACAGGGTAAGCCCCCGGGCTTGAAGAAACTCTTTGATCATCGGCATGACCTCCTGTTCCAACATATCCCTGCGTTGAGCGGTGACGATGAAGTCATCTGCGTAGCGGATAAGATGCACTTTCGGATAATACGTTCTTCGGGGCCCATACAAATCAATTCTCTGAAATCTGGTTTCGAGCATTGTTTGCAGGCCGTCAAGCGTCATGTTCGCAAGAGTCGGTGATATGATACCTCCCTGGGGAGTACCCTCTTCGGTGGGAAAGAGCTGTTTGTTGAATACAAAACCGCTTTTAAGCCATTTCCGGAGCATCACTTTATCCATCGGGATATTGTTGAGCAGCCATTCATGGCTGATGTGGTCGAAGCATCCTTTAATGTCGCCCTCCAGAACCCACTGCGGCGATGATTCTTTGGACAGATTGATGTAGCATTGATGGATGGCATCACCCGTGCACCTCTCTTTGCGGAATCCGTAGGAATGGTTGTCCGCAGTAGTTTCTGCTACGGGGTCTAATGCCATGAGATACAATGCCTGCATGGCTCTGTCTTTCATCGTGGGTATTCCCAACGGGCGTAATTTCCCGTTGCTCTTGCGAATGTTTACCCGTTTCAAAGGCATGGGTCTGTAATCCCGCCTTCTCAACACACGAATGGCATTCGCCTTGGCAGCAGGAGTAGACCATAATACCTTGTCCACTCCCGATGTATTCTTCCCTTTGTTGGAAGTCACTCGTTTCACAGCCAGAGCTTTGGCCGTGAACGAGTGGGTCAGCAGCCACTGCAAGGATTTGACCTTGCCGTAGCGACCTTCCTTTTGAGCCTTTACAATACGTGCTTGCAGCTTTCTAACCTCCCGGTCGCATTTGTCCCAGTCGATATTCTCCCAGCGCGGCTGTCGGTCAGTAGGCGCACACGATCTTTTCATCTCGTTCATTTGCTTTCCTCCTTTAAAAAGTTCAACAAGTTTCTTGTAAAGAGTTACCTAATGCGGAAGTCTGCCCGGTTTCCCGTGGAGTAACATTGAAACTCCTATCCATTCCATTACAGAAGGGCATTCGCTTTTTCCGCAATCCTATACCCGCACCCCATTCGGTTTGCCTTGCGGCTCACTTACCTGTCCTTAAACAGGAGAGATACGGGCTTACCACGTTTTACATAAATGACATCGAATGACTTAGGCTCTGTCTATACACCGGCAGCGCTTGTGTCCGTGTAACCCCACAAGGTTCGAGGTTATCCGGCTGCTTACCTTTTGGTTCAAGCCTTATAGCATCTTTAGCTTGTTTCATACCTTACGATGCGTCAATGACAGTTCACTTACGTTAGCCATATCACTCAGCCTCGCTCCCTAACCGCCTGATGCTGGCGATAATTGCGTCTGCCTCACGGCTTCCGCTTTCCTTGCGGCGGGCTACTTTGTCCGGGCGGCTTCGTACAAAACAATTGCTTGTAATGCACGCGCCCGTAGGCTACTGCTGACGGAACAGCAGGTTTAAACTCCGGCTTCCATACACGATGGACTATCCTCTGTTAAACAGTCATTTATGTAACTTTTCGTGTCACACGCCCTGCTTGTAAATCTTGACCGTCTCCTGAAAATTGTTGAGCATGTTGCCAGCCGTCGAGGACGTGTGGACGATGTTCTTGGCGGCATTGATGATGCCCTGGGCAAGATTCCCGGGATCGGTCACTACCCATTGGGCGTGTGCCCTGCCTGCCGAAAGGAGGCAGATACAGCATAAGGCTGTCAGAATTCTTTTCTTCATGTCGTTAATCTTTAATGGTTAATAAATCTTTTCCGTTAGTTCAGAGTCCCATCTTGCGGTCTTTCGGCTTAGGACGGACGTTGATGTGCGGTTTCCTCCGCAGTGTTGTTTCCGAGGAGACCGTGCGGGCAGGCCTGATATTCCTGAAGAACTCGTCCGCATAAGGACGTCTGCCGGTCATCCTGACAAATCGGGCATCCAGTTCCCGGTAAGCCTTCTCCGCCTGTTTCCGTATCACATCCTCCGGACTGCTCCTGTCAATGCCGTATTTCACGAGAAAATCCGGACGGATATGTATCGGGTCATGTACGGAATCCGGCGAGACGGCAATACTGCCCAGCCTCTCCAGTTCCCCGTTCAGCTTGTCGAGGTATTCAGCCGGAGGACGGGGACACACACTTTCAAAAATCTTCTCCACCACATGTGTCAGTCTTGCATCCACCTCCAGAATGTCGGGTACTTCCCCCGTCTGCCTCTTCCGCAGGTATTCGTCAGGAGCCATCCCTTCAAGCTGATGGAACAGACGGTAATCCTCCGTGAGTCCGTAATACTCCTGTATGGAAAGAGGAATATTCCAGCCCTGCATCAGGGACCAGTAGAGGGATGACACGACCTCACGGCGTTTGCTTTCATTAGATTCCAGATCGCTATACATAGATTCAGAAGTTTAATGGGTTGATAAATGATTTCACTTTTTCCTCTTGCTCTCGGCCAGCTGCTTGATTGCCAGCTCGATATTGCCACCCAGCTTCCGGGTAAGCCGCATTACTTCAAGCTTTTCCGTCTCCTCGGTCGTATAGGTGTAGTACTCTTCCGGCGAGACCTCGGTGGCATAGACCGCCGATTGTGTTCCGCCGAGACCTATCCACACTTCCTTGTACTTGCGGGACGGGCTGTTGGCCATGTTGATGGAGAGAATCTGGGCACGTTCCTTGTCGGTCAGACCCAGCAGGGACTGGATTTCATCGAACTTGTTGACATACTTCCTCTGGTCCAACAAAATCTTGCAGTCGCTGTTGTTGATGATGGTTCCCTTGACGATGGGTGACGAAATGATGTCTTCCACCTCTTGGGTAACGACAACAGCCTCTCCGAAAAACTTTCGGACGGTCTTGAAAAGGTACTTCAGATATTCCGCCATACCTTCCTTGCTGATGGCCTTCCATGCCTCCTCCAGCAGAATCATTTTGCGAATACCTTTCAGCTTTCTCATCTTGTTGATGAAGGTTTCCATAATGATGATGGTGACAATCGGGAACAGTACCTTGTTGTCCTTGATATTGTCCAACTCAAAGACAATGAAGCGTTTGGACAACAGATCAAGCTGCTTTTCGGAGTTTAACAGATAGTCGTATTCGCCACCCTTGTAATAAGGTTCCAGCACATTCAGGAATCCCCACACGTCAAAATCCTTCTCCCGTGTACGCTTGGTCTTCAGGATTTCCTGATACTCGTCGCGGATGAACTCATAGAAGGTGTTGAAGGACGGAACCACGGTACTGTCCGTGCGTATCTTCTCCAGAAAGAGATTAACCGCGTTGGAGAGTGCCACCTCCTCGGCACGTGTCGGCGGCTCGTCATCACGTTTCCACAGGGTAAGGATAAGCGTCTTGATGGACTCCTTCTTTTCGATATCAAACGTACCGTCCTCCACGTAGAAAGGATTAAAGGCAATCGGATCGCTCTCCTCATAGGTGAAATAGATGCCGTCCTCGCCATGCGTGCGGGCATGGATAAGGCTGCACAGTCCCTGATAGGAATTTCCCGTGTCCACCAGCAGCACATGCGCTCCCTGTTCGTAATACTGACGCACCATGTGGTTGGTGAAGAATGACTTTCCGCTGCCCGAAGGTCCGAGGATGAACTTGTTGCGGTTGGTAATCGTACCGTTCTTCATCGGCAGGTCGGAAATGTCCAGATGGACTGGCTTTCCTGTCAGACGGTCCACCATGCGGATGCCGAACGGCGAGAGCGAATCCTTGTAGGACGTTTCTCCGATGAACAGGCACAGGGCCTGCTCGATGAAGGTGTAGAAACTCTCCTCTGACGGAAAATCACCGGCATTGCCGGGAATGGCCGCCCAGAAAAGTGTCGGCACATCGACCGTGTTATGGCGGGGCTTGGCCTCCATCAGGGCAATCTGGCTGCCCACATCATTCTTGATACGCTTCAGCTTCTCCCGGTCGTCGCTCCATGCAAAGACATTGCAATGCGCACGGATGGAAGTGAGTCCCTTGCTGTGCGCCTCGTTCAGGTACTCCTCAATCCATTCACGGTTGATCTGGTTGGAGCGGCTGTAACGGGACAGCGAGTGCATGTTGCGGGCGGTCTGCTCGAACTTTCGCAGGTTCTCCGCTGAATCGTCTATGAAGAGATACTGGTTCACGATATGGTTGCACGTGAGCAGTATCCCTATCGGTGCGGCAAAGGACAGGCGGCAGTCGCTGCGGTCCGTGGACAACCGTTCATAACGGCTGTCCGTACCCACGGATGACGGCAGGTCCTCCGTTTCGGAGAGGGTATGCAGGCAGAGCAGCTTGTCACCGACCTTCATTTCCCCGGCTCCGAGGGTGATGTCCTGCAGGCTGGTCGTGTCCTCCTGCGAAAGCGAGAAATACTTCTCGATGATTCCCGCGGAGGTTTCCGTACCGGTAATCTCTTCGTCCGTCAGCCTGACCATGCGGACCAGGCCGCTGTCGTTCACGATACGCTCGAACTGCCCGCAGCATTCCAGGAAGCGTGCAACGGTATCCTTGTCCTGCATCTCCTTGGGGATGATGAACCCGCGCGTGAGGGCATTGAAGCTGCTTGTCGTGCGGCTGTGTTCCTTCGTGGTCTTGGTCAGGAACAGATAGCAGGTATGGTTCAGGTACGGCCGCTCGTTGAAATGCCTTTCAAAGCTGCGGCTGAGGAAACTCAGGTCATCCCGGCAGATATCAGGTCTGTAGCTCTCCTCGATGAAGATGTCCTGCTTGTGGACGATGCTGTAGTTCGGCAGAACCCGCACTGCCTTCGCCCATGTGGAATGGAGGGCCTCGTACTCGGCGCGTGTCAGCGTGAACACTTCCGGAAGCTCCACCCTGTAGGCCACGGTAATGTCGGCATCCTTGCTGATGATGCACCCATGCTCGACGGCCATCAGCGGAAACCGGCTTTCCAGTGTGGCGGCTTTCATTACATTTCTCATACATTTCGTTTTTTCGGGGTTGGACAAATCAACCGGAGGAAACCCTTCCGGCTGATGATGTAGCGGGGATGTCGGCGCAGCGCCTGCAATTTCATCAGTCCCCATTCACCGTATTTCGCGTTCAGGCGGAAAGTCACCCATACAAGCACCGAAGCGCAGATGACACCGAAGCCGATACATACCCACTGGTCGATGCCTGCCATGTACATGATGACAAACAGGACGAACAGGGCGAGCAGTCCGCCGGCGAAGATGAACAGGTACTGGCTTTTCAGCCCCTTGAACTCAGGGCTGCAGCCGATTCCCTTGTTGATAGGATACTCCGCCATAATCAGAGGAAGAATGAACGTAAGATGGTGGCGGCTACGATTAAAAAGATGCAGGCACCGAACCAGCTGGCTGCCGTCTTGGAGGTGTCGGGATCTCCCGAGGAAAACTTGGAATAGACCTTCACGCCTCCGATAAGGCCGACCACGGCTCCGATGGCATAAATCAGTTTGGTTCCCGGATCGAAATAGGAAGTGACCATGTTGGTGGCTTCAGTGATACCGCCGATACCGTTACCCTGGGCGAAAGCCCCTGTCGTTGCAAGCAGCATCATGGCTGCAAAAAAGAATCTTTTTTTCATGTGTCGAAACTTTTAATTGGTGAGACAAAAAAATGATTTCGACCACGAATATATAACGCTTAATTCATTGATTTACAATACTGACGACGCATGACATCGGGTGTCATTACGTTACATCGGCAGGGGGATTTCGGCAAAGGAAAAACACTGGGAAAACGTCCTTTGATTCTTCCGGCAAAGGTAGCCCGTGCCTTTACGGAATCTGCAAGGCAGGCCGTTCCGGTTGCCCGGGAGAAAATCATCCTCGCTGCGCTTGCGGTATTTTCTCCCGACAAGCCTTGCAGTATCCAGGCACGGGACAGAAAAGCCTGCAAGAAATCAAACTCCGGCATATACCGGACACATGTAGAACAAAAAACAGAACATCATGAAACAGGAAGAAAAAAAGGTAGCGGCATTCACGGGACACCGGAAGCAAAGACTGATGCAGGAAAACAAGGACTACCGGAACTTCAGCGGACAAATCAGGGGAAAGGTCATAACTATGATAAAAAACCTCTATGAAGAAGGTTTCAGAGAATTTTATTCGGGCATGGCAGAAGGGTTCGACATGATAGCGGCTGAAGCTGTTCTGCAACTGAAAGAACAATATGAGGATATGACGCTGGCGGCTGCTATCCCTTTCAGAGCCCAAGCCGAATGGTTTGACCCGCAAGACCAGCTGCTTTACAGGGAACTGCTTAAGAAGGCTGACCGGGTAGTGATGCTTTCAGAAAAATATTACAGGGGATGTTACCTGCGCCGTGACACCTATATGGTCAGCAGGGCTTCAATGGTAATAGCATATTGGGACAACGTGTGCAACGGAGGTACATACCATACCGTGAAAAAGGCCGTGGAAACTGGACGGGAAGTCATCAATCTGTTTACTGGAGAAGTGATAACGGACATAACTGCATTACAAAACAATCATGAACCAAATAAACCGAATATAAAATGAACAGATTAAAAAACATGAACGGATACTCAAAGTATCTATACGGATCTATCATGGACATTTTCCGAAAAATGACATGCCCGGACAAAATGAAGACAAGAAAGATTTGTTCGGATTTTCTTCTCCCGTTCGCCACCAAATACCAACATTCCCTTTCCTCCTCTGTACGCTTTGTCGCCATCGACATTCAAGGGGATGACCTTTTTGAAATCCTTAATGACAAGGAAGACATGCTTTATGACATGTGTGAAGAATGTGCGGAAAGACTGGATATGGAAAAAGAACTGTTACAGGCCATAAAAAAAGACCCGGAAACATTCATGCTTGATCATGAACTCTCTAATGCCATTCCGAACCTGAATGAAGTGGCCGGCATAAAGATGCGTACCATAGCTTCCGATACTGATTATTATGGCATCCCACATTGCAGTTGCTGCGGGAACATTCTCGACCTGAACTGCATTCCCGAAGAGGAAGACCTTATGGAAGACCTCACCACCTCCATGGAACTGTCAAGTATCCGAATCACGGAACTGCGGCAACTGGACATATGGTACATAACCCGATTACTGGACCAGGCCTTCCAATCCGGCAATCCGGATCTCACCAGACTGGCTGACAAACTTGTCAGACGCATTTATAAAGAAAACAGACTAAAAAAATAGGAACTTATGAAATCAAAAAAACAAATTACAATCCCTGACCATACAGGGGAAAGAGAAACGCAATTACTCGCTTTTGTATGGAACTGCGGTTTTTTCAGCAGAGACGTTTCCGATGAGAAAATCATTGAGATGTGGAAGAAATCCCCCGCCAGAAGTCTGGATGATCCTGAAGACGAGACATTCTACGATGTGGAATGTCTGACGCCCGATGAACTGGCTGAACGAATCAATGACGAGTCTTTCGCGCATACGGAGGATTACGTACGTTTCATCAATGTCTGTCCCGACCTTTTGTACCCGGATAGGAAATAGGATATCCACCGTCTCATATCGCATACCCCCGCTTCCCCCTAAATATTAAAAAGGGAAAGCAGGGGTATGAAACCATAGTCTTCCTGTACGTATCACTCTTTCAGATTCAACCAATATCTCCTTCTACGGCCTGACCGCTTCAGGCTGGCCACGATTGAACTTCCTGATCACGCATACTTGTCTATATCGAAAGGCTCATCTTCCTTACTGCCTTTTCTTCCTGATACACCCCTCCGGTTTCCCAGATACTTGTCAAGCAAATCGTTCACCTTCTCCAGATTGCTCAGCTTGTCGGTCAGGAAAGCCAGTATCTCCGTTTCACTCAGTTTGTAATGGATGGTTCTTGCGGCACGCAGGGCTTTCTGTTCGTCAACAATCCCGGAAGTAAGTACTTCCGCTACGTTGTTTATTTCCTCGATTGTCAATGCCGTGTTGAAATCCGGGTCAGGTTCGGCATCTACGGGAGCCATCAGTTCCTCACGCTCTTCTTCTGTCAGTCCTTTGTTTTCCTGCTCCACATCATCAGAACCGATATCCTCGTCTTCCTCCAATGGAATTTTCTCCATCGGCTCGGAACGGGTTGGAGTCATCCTTGCAACTTTCGGGTCTTCCAGATAGATGACCTTTGTCTTGCCTATCACATCATCGTCATCCGAAGAAGAGGACGGAACAGCCGTTTCGGTTTTTCCTTTGGACTTATCCGTTTCCGGCTTTCTGCGCCTTGCCTTTCTGCGGGCACGACGCTCCGCCTCTTCCTTGCGTTGTCTGCGGTATCTCCACACTCTGACACGGGCAATCCGCATCAGCCTTAAAATGCGGTCCCATATTCCGTACATACGTCTGTGGAAAATAAATGTCCACAAATGGCACAATATATAGACAGCACATACTGCCTTTACGGTAAAATAAAATATCGCAGTCATAATTATAAAGGTTTGGTGATACATTCCGTGTACAGCTTTGACATCTCATGCTCGTACTTCTTCAAATGTTCATCTATAATCCTGTTTACAAAACCGGAAATGGGCACCTCAGGAGCAGTAACTGCAAGAAAACGCTTGATATGAGAGTGATTTTCCTTGTTGATATAGACTTGTATCCGATTTCCAACAGGATAGTTTACCAGATAGATGGATTTATAGAAAGCGCTTTCCGGAGACCTGGAAGCAGATATGTCTTTCAGTATCTCAAACGTAATCCCGGATGTATCGTCATTCCTGTTGTCAGTTTTTGTCATGTCTGCCGTTTCACCAGAAACGTCGCGGACATCCTTTCCGCTTTTCCTGCCCTTGAACAGCCTACGGAAAATAAACAATGACAATCTGTAAACAGTGTAAATGCAGCAACAGGCAACGATGGCCTGAAAAATAATCTGTGTCATAATCAAAATGGTTTTAATGGTTTATAATACTCTTTGTTATACAATTCGTTGATTTCGTCCCAGTGTTTCTGCAGATGATCCACAAGGATATTGCTGATAAAGCCGGATATGCTCATCTCAGGAGCGATGACGGGCAATACCCGTTTGATGCACTCGGCCACCTCACGGTTGATATACACATGGGAGCGGTTTGACGCAGGTATGTTGACCAGAAACCTTTCCCGGTATCCGCAGGATTCATCCTTTTTCCTTTTGGGCTTCTCCACGGCGGGCTTTTCCGCTGGAGCATCTGCCTGTACGGTTGCGGCAGGACTTTTCGCTTCCTGATGTTCCACGGGCTTTTCTTTCGGGACGGGGCTGTCCTTGCCGAAAACAGGTATGTCGCCGACAATGATTTCCTTCAGGACATCCTCGTCCACCTCTACGATTTTCTTTTTCATGACTGTCCAAGTTTAAGTTTGACCATAAGCTCTTCCGCAAGTTCCACCAGACCGCTGCCTTCCATTTGCTTGGCCGGAGGAGGCAGCAGCGTGCAACGGAAAAAGGCACGCTTGGCATGGGTAATCTCCTTTTCATAACGGCACAGGTCAGGAAGCGTGCTGTCAAGGACTGTCAGATGCAGCTCCCTCATGACTTCCGAATATGACCTGAGAATCTCCACATTGGTACGTTTCTTCAATTTGTTCCAGAAAAAGAAGATGTCCTTGAGCAACGGGGTATTTTCCATCTTCTTGATGTGGTCAAGCACGGTCGTGGCAAAGGACAGCGTACTCTGCATCACAATCAGGTCCGGAACGGTGGGAGTAAGCACGTAATCCATATTGACAATCGTACGGAATACTCCGGTGGACTCGACCGTTCCCGGAAGATCCACAAAGATAAGGTCGTAATCCCCGCCTGCCGCAATCGCATCAGCCGCCTCCCTTGCCTTTTCAGCGGTGGAGCCTACAATGGGATAGGCCTTTTTCTGCACTCGGCTCCACTGCTGTTTGATCAGCTGCCGGTAATAGGCACTGTTGGAAACGGCTTTCTTGTCACGCTCCCTCATGCGTACGAGACTGTGTTGGGGAGAGTCACAGTCAACGATAGCCACGTTCAGTCCCTTCTCGAAATGGAAGTAACTGGCAAGCACTACGGACAGGGCCGATTTCCCGACCCCTCCTTTCTGGTTGCTGATCGCAACGAACAAAGTTTCTTTACTCATAAGTCTTTCTTTTTAATTGTTATTGAATAAATACCGGTGTCATCCACTAATCCGTGAACCCGCAGACGTTTCTTTCCAACCATCCGAATCTGCATCCATTAACGGTATCATCCGATGTCATAACCTTGGATGTAACTGTTACCGCATCTTTCCGACATCGCTTCCATCCGCGGTCTGTATGTTGGTCATGACAATCCGTCAACGGTCCCGTCCGATATTGCTTCCATCATCCCAACCGTTACCGGAATCATCGGATAATATGACCATCATTCCGCTATCAGAAGGCCGGTTGCAACCGCCCGCACTGCAAATAAAAGGAGATTTTCCCGAATGATCACCATCATCCAAAGACGGTGACGACCCTTGTCACCGTATGACATCTTGTTACATACAACATACTGTTTTACAGATAGATATACCGCCGTAACTTTGCCACCGACAACGAAATGGAAACCGCCGCGGAGTATTCCTGAAGCCGAAGAATGAGGCTGAAGGTCAAAACTCAATTTGATGAAAGCAAATTCATGTTCAAGCGAACATAGCAAGTTGTGTTTTGAGGCACCCAAAATAAATTCGGGCACTCAAAACAAACTTGCCGCTCGCCTGAAGGCTCGGGAGGGATTTCCTCCAAAGTCGGAAATCCATGACGGAAGAAACAGAACAGAAAATCTCAATGCGTATGGAAGAAAACAGTAAAAGAAAGACAAGAAAAGGTGCGGGACGGAAGCCGAAAACAGACCCGGCGGTACACCGCTATGTAGTACGGCTGAACTCGGAAGAGAACGGGCACTTTGAAATCCGGTTCCAGAAATCGGGATTGAAACAGCATTCCAAGTTCATCAAGGCAATGATTTTCGGACACGAAATGAAGGTGGTCAGAATCGACAAGGCGGCGATGGACTACTACATCAGACTGACCAATTTCTACCACCAGTTCCAGGCCATCGGCAACAACTACAACCAGACGGTGAAAGCTGTCAAGTCCAATTTCGGAGAGAAACGGGCATTCGCCCTGCTCCGTAATCTGGAGAAGGCCACCATCGACCTGGTGGTGCTGAGCAAGCGGGTTATCATGCTTACCCGGGAGTTCGAGGAGGAATACCTTATAAAAAGAAAGAAGGAGGAACAGCAGAATGGTAGCTAAGATCAACAGGGGGGTATCGCTCTACGGGGCGGTCATCTACAACCAGCGTAAAGTGGACGAGGCAACCGCACGTATCATCGCGGGCAACCGCATGATTACCGACCTCACCGGAAATCCCCACAATGTCATGCAGCAGACGCTATGGGCTTTCGAGAGCTACCTCGCCGCCAACAGGAACACGGAGAAGCCGGTACTGCATATCTCCCTGAACCCATCGGTGGACGACCGCCTCACGGACGGGCAGTTCGCGGAACTGGCACGCGAGTACATGCAGAAGATGGGCTACGGCGACCAGCCCTACATCGTCTATCTGCACGAGGACATCGACCGCAGGCATGTCCATATTGTCTCCACCTGCGTGAAGGAGAACGGCGAGAAAATCAGTGACGCATACGAATGGAACCGTTCGATGAAAGCCTGCCGGGAACTGGAAAACAGATTCGGACTCAAGCCTGTGGCTGACAAGCGGAACGAACTGCTGGAACCGTATCTCAAGAAGGCGGACTACCGGGACGGGGACGTGAAACGTCAGGTCGGCAATATCCTCAAAAGTGTGTTCACCGCCTACCGCTTCCAGACATTCGGGGAGTTCAGTGCCATGCTCTCATGTTTCAACATCGAGGCCAGACAGGTTCGGGGAGAATTTGAAGGCTCACCCTACAACGGCATCGTATATACCCTGACGGACGATGCGGGCAGGCCGGTATGCACGCCCATCAAGTCTTCGCTCATCGGCAAGCGCTTCGGCTACGAAGGGATAGAAAAAAGGATTGCCGTCAATGCCCGAGATTTCAGAAGCCGGAAGTGGCAGCCGAAAATCCATGATGCCGTCACGCTGGCCATGCACGGCTGCCGAGGAAACCGGGAAGATTTCATCCGGCTGCTCGGGGAAAAGGACATTGACGTGGTGTTCAGGGAAAACGAGGAAGGCCGTATCTACGGCGTGACCTTCATAGACCACAGGAACCGTGAGGTATATAACGGTTCCCGTCTGGGCAAGGAGTTTTCCGCCAACGCCTTCGAACAGCTTTTTAACAGGCCGCAGGAATTTCCGGAGCCGGAATTCCCCGGACAATATACCTCCACACGGGAGAGCCTTTCCGACAACATGGAAAGCGCCATCGAGCAGGCTTTCGGAATATTCAGTCCCGACATCAACGGACCGGACCCGCAGGAGGAGGCACTCGCCCGCAGACTGCAACGCAAGAAAAAGAAGAAACGCCGTTCACGCGGCATATCCTGATTGTCAATTACCAACCATCAAAATTTTTACAGTTATGCAACAAGAAGATGATTTGAGAGGACTGGCCAAGGTCATGGAGTTCATGCGTGCCATTTCCATCGTGTTTATTGTGATCCATGTCTACTGGTTCTGCTACAGCGCATTCGTGGATATGGGCATCAACATCGGAGTCGTGGACAGGATTCTGCTGAACTTCCAGAGGACGGCAGGACTGTTCAGCAACCTGCTTGTGACGAAAGTGTTCGCCTTCATATTCCTGGGACTTTCGTGTCTGGGTACGAAAGGTGTCAAGAACCAGAAGATGACGTGGCGGAAAATATACGCCGCCTTCCTCGGCGGCATCGTCCTGTTCTTCATGAACTGGTGGATGCTTGACCTTCCGTTCAGTACGACAGTGAATGCTACCGTATATACGCTGACGCTTACCACGGGCTACATTCTCCTGCTCATGTCGGGAGTATGGATCAGCCGTATGCTGAAACACAACCTCATGGAGGACGTGTTCAACACCGCCAACGAAAGTTTCATGCAGGAAACAAGGCTTATGGAAAACGAGTATTCCGTCAACCTGCCCACGAAATTTGTCTATCAGGGCAAGGAATGGGACGGCTGGATCAATATCGTAAACCCGTTCCGGGCCTCTATCGTGCTGGGAACACCAGGCTCGGGAAAGAGCTATGCCGTGGTGAACAACTACATCAAACAGCAAATCGAGAAATCCTTTGCCATGTATATCTACGACTACAAGTTCCCGGACCTCTCGGAGATAGCCTACAACCATCTGCTCAAGCACAGACAACATTACAAGGTCAAGCCGGAATTCTATGTCATCAATTTCGACGACCCCAGACGCAGCCACCGCTGCAATCCCATCAATCCAAGATTCATGGCGGACATATCGGATGCCTATGAGTCAGCTTACACGATAATGCTCAACCTGAACAAGACCTGGGTGTGACCTGGAAAGTCACGTAATTGATTGTTAAACAACAATGTATATTGTAAGATTTAACCCGCTGTTCCGTCAGCGGTAGCCTACTATAAGGTGCATCTCCAGT